>Ga0105047_10013801_pt1 | contig 12867 bp, 6 predicted proteins | sample MAT04_FD_78384 | JGI IMG/M metagenome (GOLD analysis project Ga0105047, IMG submission 78384) | Freshwater microbial communities from Lake Fryxell liftoff mats and glacier meltwater in Antarctica - MAT-04 (megahit assembly) | ecosystem: Environmental > Aquatic > Freshwater > Ice > Liftoff... | reverse complement strand
CTTCGCGATTTTCTTGCGGCCCAGAGCGCGGAGGGCTTCGATGTTTCGCGCGGGGATCGCGTCGAGTGCCGCCGGGTCGCCAGCCACCTTCGTGATGCTCTCTTCCCGCAGCAAATGCAGCATCGGGTAGGGGGAGCGGTTGGTGTAGTTCTCGACGGCGTCGGGCGAGGTGCCGGCGAATCGGTACTGCGGGTGAAAACTGGCAATTTGCACGATGCCGGTCATGCCCAGCGATGCGAGGAGTCTGTCCGCGTCGCTCAGGAAGTCGTTGTAATCGAGGTAGTCTCGCAGAACCCGCGGGTGGATGAGGATCGTCGTTTCGACTTCGGTGTTGGGTCGGTCGACCAAGTGCCGAAGTTCGCGGGTCAAGTCTTTTAGCAGCTCTTCGGTTTCCGTGGCCGCCGACACCGCATATCGAATCGTGTCGTCGACGAAGACCTTCCGCGCGAACGGGCAGAGGTTCAACCCGATCACGAACGTCTCGATCCAGCGCCGGGTTTCGCCGACGGGGTCATTCCGCATTCTTGACCGCGTATCGGGGCGCGACGGCGACCGTCGGCAGGCCGAGGGCTTTCTTGATCAGGATGAACTCTCCGACGTCGTTCCCTTCGACGAGGTGCCCGGCCCACTGGAAGATGTACCCGAGGACGAACGCGGCCGCGCCCCAGTACCAGTCGACGAAAAAGGGCAGGATCAAACCGATGAGGGCGAGCGGAATCCCGAGCAGGTGCAGGGCGAAATTGAATTGGTGCTGATGCCGCTCGAGCCAGTTCAACCGGGCGCTTCGGGCGAAGCGCACGGATCGGTGGGCGAGCGGGAATCGCGGCTGGGGCGGTGTGTTGTCCATGCGATTCAAAATAGCGAAGCAACACCGAATGACGAAGGGCGATTGCCAAACGACGCCCTACCCACTTGAGCTAATCTCTCCAAATTCCGGATGGCGGGGCGAAATGAGACCGATCAATCGGTTTATTCGGCATCTTCGTTCAATTCCGTTTCGCCCGCTGCCGATAAACGATGGGACGTTCTGCGGATTCGGCCATCGGGGGAATGGCCGGGACGCAGATGGGACGGGGGCGGCATAATGCGGAAGATTCGCTGGAAAGCGCGGTTCACGGGCGGGTTGATCGCACTCACCGGGCTCGGGCTGGCCGGGTGCAAGCACCAACTCTTCCTCGAGCCGGCCGACTGGAAAGAAGCCAGGCGACCGAACATCCCGGAGAGCTTGGAAAAGTCCCCGCACGAGGCGATTTTGCCCGGCATGAACCAGACGGGGAGCAAGCCGGCCACGGTCTCGGATGCCAAGCGGGAAACGCGGGCGATCAGTTTGAAGGAAGTCCAGGCCATCGCCATCGAGCAAGGGAACATCGGCAGCGGGATCAACGGCACCGACAACCCGGCGCTACCCTCGTCCACTGGCCGCGGCACCACCGGCACCGACACCATCAAGGCGTTCGTCCTCGACCCGGCCGTGGCGCAGGCGGAGGTCGAGCGGTCGCTGTCGAAATTCGACGCCCGCTTCACGACGAGCATGACTTGGGCCAAGCAGGACCAAGCGACTTTGAGCCTCCAGCAGAGCTTCTCCAACGGCGACTCGGGCAGTTTAACCAGCTCGCTGACCAAGCCGCTCCCCACGGGGGGGATCGCCGGCATCACGACGAGCTTGAACTACCTGAACTTGGCGAGCGCGCCGACGAACAGCCAGTTCATCGCCCTCAGCACCTCGTACACGCCGCGGGTGCAGTTCATCTTCGAGCAGCCCTTGATGCAAGGCTTCGGCATCGAGGCCAACCAATTGTTGGCGTCGCACCCGGGCAGCTTGTTGGTCCCCGGATTGCGTCCTTCCGGGGGCTCCGGCACCGAGGGCATCTTGGTCACCCGCGTCCGCACGGCCCAGGCCCGACACCAATTCGACTCGCAGATCAACCAGTTGCTGTTCAACGTCGAGCAAGCGTACTGGAACCTCTACGCGGCCTATTACAACAAGTACGCCCAGGAAGTCGGCCTCGAACAATCCTTCGGGTTGTACAGCAAGTTGAAGATCCGCACCGAGGCCGGCAACGGGGCCCCGTACCTGAAGGAACAGGCCGAGGCGCAGTATTGGCTCTTCCGCCAGCAGGTCATCACGGCGCGCCAGCAGGTGCTCGAATCGGATCGCGTGCTCCGCGGCCTGCTCGGGTTGAAGTCGGACGACGGCACCATCTTCGCCCCGGCCGACGTGCCGATGAAAGTACTCTTCACCCCGGACATCCAGACCGTGTACGACGAAGCCTTGGTTTCCCGCCCCGAGTTGATGATCGCCCGGCAAGAGGTGAAAGCCCGGCAGCTCGATTTGCTGAACCAGAAAAACCTGCGGATGCCGGACGCCAGGCTCTTCACGAGTTACGACATCAACGCCCTCGGGCGCACGCTGGGGGGGAGCTCCCCCGACAACGCGCTCGCCAACCTGGCCCTGAACCAGTTCAACAGCTGGCAGGTCGGCCTGCGGGTCGACATGCCGCTCGGCTTCCGCGACGCGAACGCCTTGACGCGGCAATCGCAACTCGCCCTTTGGAAGAGCTACGTGCAACTCCGCGATTCGGAACGGAAAGTATTCGACGCGATCGTCGACGCCGTCCGGCAGATGGAAGTCGGCTTCGCCACCAACAGCATCAACGAAGCCCGGCGCAAGGCCTTGGCGGAAGTCGTCCGGCAACAAGAGACCCGCCTCGGTAACATCCAGGGCGAAGATTTCATCGGGCAGCTCAACGGGTTGATCCAGAGCCAGCGCGACTTGGCAAACTCGATCTCGGATCAATACCGCGGCTTGGCGAACTACAACGCGGCCCTCGCCCGCTTGGAGTATGTGAAAGGAACGATCCAGAGTTACAACAACGTCAGCGTCGCCGACGGACCGCTGCCACCGTTCGTCCAGAAGAAGGCGGCGGATCACTTCCGCGCCCTCAACTCGGCGATCAAACTCCGGGAACACCCGGCCGACGTCCTCGGCGTCACGCCGCCGACCGCGATCGAACCGTTCCAAACGCTGCCGGCCCCTCCGGGTGCGGCCCCAATCATGTCCCCACCCGCCGGCGGCGGCAACTTGCCCGGCCTGATGCCGGCCCCGGTGTCGGTGCCGAAAGGTTCGGCCGGCGCGAGCCAACCGGCCCCGGGCACCACGAAGCCTTGGAACGCTGAACCATCGCAACCGGGCAGCTCCGGCCTCGCCGCACCCGGCAACTTGCCGACGCTCAGCCCGGTACCGACACCCGGCGAAAGCGCGTTCAAACCGAATGGCAGCGTGACGCTACCCCAGCGCCCGGCCCCGACCACGCCGACGATTTCGCCCTTCCCGGTGCCGCCGGCACTCTCGGGACCGACGACGCCGATCTTAGACATCCCGCCGAGGTAGCGTTGGAATCAGCGAGCACACGTCGAGCCGGAGCCTTCGGGCCCCGGCTCGTTTCGTTTCTGGGATGCGATCATCATCGAAGTTCAATGGACTGGCGCTGCCCGAGCCAACTCGGCAAATCCAAACCGGGATCCGCCGGTTCAGGGCGTGATGGTGCGACCGGGTATCACCGTTTCGATCGCTTCGAGCCCGACTTTGGATTCGTCGATGACGACGTGCCGGTCGGCAGCGAGGTCGCTCAACACTTGTTCGCGGCCAGACGGCCAGCGGATCGTCAATTTGTCTACTTTCGTATCCCCCGCGAGACCGAAGTGAACCTGGCTCGCCGCTTGGGAGAAGTAACCGCACGCGGGGTACAATTCGCGGACGATCTTTCGGCCGTTCACTTCGGCGGTAAGCCGCGCGCCGATGCCCCGGCGATTGCTCTTGTCGCCGCGTAGTGACACGGTCAAGTGATGCGTCGGTGGGAATCGGTTTTCGAAGAGCATGAGCGCGCCGCCCCCAGCCTGACGAACCAACAGGTCCGCCATCCCGGTATTGCGAAAGTCCGCCGCCGCGACCGATCGGCCATCGCCGTCGCTATCGGTGCCGCTGATGTGGCTGACATCGAGAAACTCGCGTCCCGCCACATTGAGGTGCATCCGATTCCGTTCGAAGGCGCTGAGGTTGTGGCCCCCCCGGATGATCTTCCACGGGTTGCCAACCCAGAACTCACCGAGCTTATTGTCGAGCGAGCCGGGTTGTTCGATCTCGCAGTTCCGATTGCAAGGCTGTGACACGACAGCCAACCAGATGCAGTTTCACCCGTCCGGTTTGTCGCGGTCTTTGCTGATGTAACCGGCCGTGGCATAGATGTCCAAGAAGCCGTCGCCGTCCAAGTCGGCGAGCGCCGCGCCGTAGGCCCAACCGACGGAGGCAAGGGATTTCTCCGCCCCGACCTGCTGGAACTTCAGGTCGCCTTTGTTGAGGTGCAGTTGGCTCCCGGCCACCAAGCGTTTGAGCCCCTCCATGACCTTGTGCGGGTACGAGTCCGGCTTCAGATTGCCGATCACCCGAGTGCCCGCTTTGGAGTACATGTTCGCGGAGTAAATGTCGATGCGGCCGTCGTTGTCGATATCGCCGACGGCCAAGCCCATCGTGCCGAAATCGGATGTTTTGTCCGCCAGCGAACTCGGCTTGAAGGTGCCGTCCCGTTGATTCATGAGGAGAACACCGTCGCCGAACTCGTTGGGAACGTAGAGGTCGGGCCAACCGTCGTCGTTCGCATCGAGCCAAGCAGCGGTGAAGGTCGAACGGTAATCGCCGCGGGTGCCCGTTTTCTTCGTCGCATCCTCGAATTGCCAATTGCCCAAATTGCGCAGCAAGGTGTTCCCGTACGCTCCGTTGCTGCGGCCTTCGAGCCACGACATGTTCCCAGGGGGGGCGGAGCGGGTCAGGTACAAATCGAGTTTACCGTCGCGGTCGTAATCCGCGACGATGATGCCCGTCAAGTTCAACGGTAAACGCGCCGTACAACGCTCGGTGTAGTCCGTCAGCTTCTTGCCGCCATCGTTTCGGTAAACGCGATTCTGGCAGATCAAGTCATCCCATCCGTCGCCATCCAAGTCGACCCAAACGGCCGCCATCCTGCCCGTCGACTTGCGTGGCAATCCCATCGCGTCGGTCACATCGGAGAACTTTCCGTCGGGTCCACCGCGGTAAAGGGTGTTGCCGGTGACGTCGGTCACCAAGACATCCAAGTACCCGTCTCGGTCGTAGTCCGTGACATAGGCACCGCCGGTTGTGGGAATCATCTCATCGTTGGTCCAGTTGTCGTGCAGGGCGACATTGAGGCCCCGCGCCTTCGCGGTCTCGGCGAAGAGCGGCCGTTGGGAGTGCGAGACCGACAATTGTCGAATGTGGGCGGCACGCAACCAGCCACCCATCGGCTCGGGCGATTCTGAAGGGGCTTGCACTTCGAATCCGAGCGTGGCCGATACTTCGGCCGGTGCGCCGGCTGTCGAAGTCCCGTGGATTCGCAGCAGGGCCTTCCCCTCCCAGATTCCATTGGGCTGGCTCGGGTCGCTCGGCTTCAAAGTGGCCATGGCGAGTTTGACTTTCGGCGTGCCACCGATCACCCGGCGCAATTCGAGCAACTTATCGACGAACTGCTTGGCCGAAAGCGGGTTGGGCGAAGCGCCCGAGTCTTGGAGCCGTTCGACTTTCGCCGCACCGGTGGACTTCACGACAATCGGTGCGCCGATCTCTGAACCGCGAAAGTCCGCAGCCAGAAATCGGCTCAGCTCGGCCGGGTCTCCGCGTGCGAGCGACGCCGCAAAGGGTTCGAACCAGTACTTGTTCAGGACGTTGCCCCGGTGCTCGATCTCCCAGATCCGTTGTCGCTCCGCTTCGGGAAGTTCCGGATTCTCGAATTCAGCCTTTTGGCCGGGGCCGTTTCGATCCGCGCCGATACGGGCGATCGCCTCTTCGGCCGCGATGCGAACATCGGGATTGTGATCGCGGAGCAGGTCGCGGAGGAGCGGAACGGTGTGATTCGCGTATGCGCCCGCCAGCCCCAAACCGTGTACGGCGATGGCGCGGGTTTCATCCGGCGCGGGTCGGCTGAGAATCTCGGACATAATGCTCACGGCGGCATCCGTCCCGGTCGCTGCGGTGCCGAGGGCGCGAATCGCGATCTGGCGGATCGTGAGGATGAACGTATCGAGGTCCGTGTCATTGTCTTCGTCGTCGGCCGCCTTCACTAACTCGGGGATTGCAGGTCGAGCCTCTTCTTTTAGGCTCACGAGCGCCAGGGCGGCTTTCATGCGGACGTGCGGTTCCGGGTCATTGAGAGCCGCGGCCAAATCGCCCACGACCGCTCGCGAGGCGGGCGCCATCTTGCCGATCGCCCCGGCCGCGGCCGCCCGTACGTCCGGATCGGCATCGCGGAGCATCATCGTCGCGAGTTGCGGGAGGGCCTCCGTCGCCCCGCTATTGAGCCGCCCCAACGCCCCCGCCGCTTCTGTGCGGACTTCCGGATTGGGGTCGGACAGGGAACCGATCAACTGGGGCACGGTGCGCCCGTTGTCGGTTGGAGCTTGTGCGAACCATTCCGCCAAGTGAATGGGGCTGCCGGGCACGGCCACGGCGACCCCGAATAACAGGAGAATCCCGAGTGCGACCCGCGAAGCGCGGCGTCGCCGTCTGGTCGGGAGAGAAGCCCCGTGTGACATGGGAGAGTCATCCGAGTGGCTGGGTGGAATAGTGAGGCAGTGTAATGTGGAACTATTCGCAACACAATAGGCCGCAGGCCGAGATTTAATCGGCGTTGAATTCGACCCTCCGCCGCCCGCAATTCTAGGGCATGGTCGAGATTATCCTGCACGTTCCCGACCTGCCGTTTTGGGATTCCGTTTTCCTCACGGGCGATTCTGCCGAGTTGGGCCGGCGGCTCTCCACCGGTGTACGCGGTCAGCGGCGCTCGGGCGGCTCAAATAGATTCACCGGTTGAACAAGAAGCTCGGGGTGTTGATGAGCGCCCAGGTCAAATCCTGCGCCCCCAAGACCCGCGGGTCGGCCGGCGGGGCCACTGGCACATCGCGCTGGAGCCGCAGGTACTCCGCATCCGTCGCGAGGTAAGCTTGCTTCACCCGGGACGCTTGTTCCGGCGTCCGCTTCGCGGCTTCGATCTCGATGGCCTTTAGCAACTCGGCGGGAACCGGCGAGCCGAGCTTCGGCTTCTTGTCGGTGGTGAACGACAACCGGAACTTGCCGATGTTGTGCCCGGTCCCGAAGCGGTGTTCGAGCGAGATGCTCAACGTCACCCCGGCCTTGGCATCGATGGGGGCTTGGAATCCGAAGACGGCGGATTGGTTCACGCCGAACTGCGGGGCGATGGCCCAACCGGTAGCCAAGTTGTTATCGATGGCGTTCCCGATCGGGAACGAATCTTGTGCAAAGGTCGCCTCCGGATTGACGAGCTTCACCGGCTTCGCGGCGGCGGTCGAACCGGTGGCTTGCGTCGCCACGCGGAATTCGTTCAGTACGAAGTTGCCGTTGGGCGCCCGGCCTGGCCCCTTGGCCGGGAGTGACGGATCGCCGAAGACTTCCAGGCGGATGCCGGTGATCGAGCCGTCGAGTTTCAACTCGGTGGTGATCGTTTGCAGGTCGAAGGCTTCGAGCTTGCCGGTGACCAAAATCGAGCCGTCTTTCTGGACGGTCAGCGTGCTGCCGGTCTTCACGTCGGCCGCGGCGGAACTCGCCCCGGCTTTTGATTCCATCTTCGCCGGCGCGATCGTCGTCCACGCCGTCGGTTTCAGGTCGAGAATCGTTTTCTCATACGCCGGCAGCTTGGCGGCGACTCCTCGGTCATAGGCTTCGAATGCGGCTTTGCGCTTGGCGAAGTCCTGCACGAGCAGGGTGTGGTCGTCCTTGGAACCACTCAAAGCCACAATGCCGATTTGGAGTTCCTTGGCGTTTGGCCGGCGGTTCAGCACCGAAAGGTAAATCTCTTCGACCACCTTGGCGTCGTCCTTGGTCGCCTCGGTGAACGTCACGATGTGGTTGCTCGGATCTTTGATGGCGTCGCCGACGATGGGGCCGTTGACCATCGCCAGAACCGGCCCGAGCATCATGGTGTTGGATCGCTCGCATTCGCAGGCCGACTCGCGGACCGGTTTGCCGAGGAGGTCAAGGAAGCCGCCGGGCAGGTCGATGTTGCCGTCGAGCAGTTGCGCGGCGCGGGCCCCGGCAGGCAAGCCGGGCAACCGGGACTTCGCGCCGGTCGCGGCGTGGATGGCGTCGAACAAAACCTCGGCGGGCAACCGTCGGGGCGTCGCGTGGCTGTAATTGATGTCGTCGTCTTTGTTCCATTGGTTCGTGGCGATCGACAGTTGATACGTCCGCGACTTCGTGATGAGTTTCATCAACTTCTGCGTGTCGAAGCCCGACGCGACGAACTCGGCGGTCAGTTTGTCGAGGAGGTCGGCGTTCGTGGCCGGGTTGCCGGCGCGGATGTCGTCGACCGGTTCGATGATGCCGATGCCGGTGAGGTAGCTCCAGATGCGGTTGACGTAGCTCTTGGCGAAATACGGGTTTTCTTTGGCCGTGATCCAACGCGCGATCTGCTCGCGGCGGGCGGTTTTGTCATCGGGGGTATACCCCGGCACGGCGAACGGGAACTTCGGCGGTGCGGTCAGGCCGGTGCGGTCGTGTTTCATTTCGCCGCCGCCGACATCGGAGATGACTTCGACGAGCGGCACGGCCCCTTCGACGGCGCTGCCGCCGATCTTCTGGCCTTTGTACTTGGGGTCCTCGACCCGGCCGACGCGGGCGAAGTACGCGCTTGTCTCGTAGTACTGGTCTTGGGTCCATTTTTCGAACGGGTGGTCGTGGCACTTGTTGCAGTTGAAGCGGATGGCGAGGAACAGTTGCGTCGTGTTCTCCATGACCGCGTCGGGCGTCCGCAGAGTCTTGTAATATGCCGCCGGGGGGTTGGCGATGTTCGAGCCGCTGGCGGCCAAGATGCCGTAGGCGAATTTGTCGTAGGCGACGTTCTTGGTGATGGCGTCTTTGGTCCAGGTGCGCAGCGCGGTGGCACCGCCGCCGCCGAGGAACTTGGTGTTGATCTGGAGCAGGTCGCCCCACTTATTCGTCCAATGGTCGACGTAGTTCTCGCCGCCGACGAGGCTATCGATGATCGCATCGCGTTTCTTCTGCGTCGGCGCGGAGTCGGCGAGGAACTTGCGTATCGCTTCGGACGTCGGTGGCAGGCCGGTCAGGTCGAGCGTGACGCGGCGCAGGAATTCTTCGTCGGTGCAGAGTTCGCTCGCTTGAATTTTCACCTTCTGGAGCTTCGCGTCGACGAGTTCGTCGATGAAGTTGTGGACAGGTTTCGGTTGCCATTGGTAGCCGGTGCGGTCGCCCATGACGACGACGGCGGCCGCAGCGTAGGCGCCTTCGTAACGGGCGAGCATCGTCGCTTCGCCGCGGCGGACGGTTGTGATCAGCGCGGCCTTATCGACGGTGGCCACGTCGGTGTTGCTGCTATCGAGGAAGGCCTCGGCGGTCACGTCGCGCTTGCGGCCGTCAGCGTAGGTGGCGACTACCGCGAATTGCTGCTTCATCCCGATGACCGGCACCGACACCACGGCGGGGATCACTTCGATCGATTTCACCCGCGTCGCGGTCAGATCGAGCTTTACGCCGTCGGCAATCCACTTCTTCACGAGTTCGTAATTCGGATCGCCCGGCACCCAAACGACGCCGCCGGTGTGGGCGATGGCCCCGGCCGGTTTCAGCAGCATCAGACTGCGATCCGGCGCGCTGCGGTTGAATCGCCGACCTTCGAGGTCGTCGGTGAGGGCGCGGTGATCGAAGATCGAATCGTAGCCGCGCAAGCTGAGTTTGAAGCCGGATTTTCCTTGAGCCGACCCGTGGCACGTCCCCGCGTTGCAGCCGAGCTTGCCGAGGACGGGTTGGACATCGGTGACGAAGCTGACGGGTTTGTCCATCGTCGCAATTACGGCGACGGCGACATTGGCCGACTGCCCGCCGAGCGACACCGCGATCGTCCCGCTGCCGGGTTTGACCGGGCGCACGGAACCGGTGGCGGTGATTTTTACGACGTCGCCGGCTTGGATCTTAACTTGACGGGTGACGTCGAGTTTCTCGCCCGATTCGAGCGTTGCCGTCACGAGCAATTGCGTCGAAGCGAACGGGCTGGCGAAGTCGATGTTGGCCGGCTGCACCGCGAGCGATTTCACCTTCGCCCCCGGCGGCAGCGTCTCGCCCGGGACGGGCTCGGCTCCGAAGGCCACCGATACGGAGAGCAGCATCAAACTGACGGCAAGGGAGGATCGCATGGTGTGTCTCAAAAAAGCGGTTCACCTCAAAGGCACAGAGAAAACCGAAGAGTCGCATCTTCAGAATCAATTCTGCTTCTTCTCGGTGCCTCTGTGTCTCTGTGGTTAAACTGTTTTTGCTTCCGACTTCACTTCGGCATCACCAAGAATTCCTTCAGCAGTTTCCCGGTCGCGGGGTCGTGTAGCCAGACTTTGCCGTCGAAGCCGCCCGAGGCCAAGGTTTTGCCATCGGGCGACCAAGCCACGGCGAAGGCCGGTCCTGCAATTGATTCGCACTTCGCCGCTTTCTTCCCGGAGGCCACGTCATACACGGCAACTTCGCCTTTGCCGTCGAGTCCACTCGCGGCGGCGAAGCGATCCCCGGCCGCGTCGAATTTCAATCCGGAGATCCGGCCGAGCATCGGGTCGAATTGTTTGAGCTTGTTCGAGTCGTCGCCGATCTGACGCGGCACCTCGCGGTGCATCTTATAGAGGCGGGGGACGCCGTCCGACCCGGCCGCGAGGAGTTCATCGTAGACGCGGTCGCCGATCTTCGGAGCGTCGGTCGGCACCTTGGCCATCGTTTTGGTTTTCAACGGTCGGCGGTCGAGGGCCATGAGCCCGCCCTTCAATCCACCCGGCGTGATGCTGGTGACGTTGTCGACGAAGCGTTGCGTCCCGACTTCGGTGAGTTTCATCGACATATCCCGGCCGACGCTGGCGAGGTTGAGGCCGTCTTGGCTGAACGCGGTGCCTAAGACCCAGTCCGAGTGCGTGCCCATTTGCAGAACCTGCTTGCCGGTTTTCGGGTCGATGGCCCGGACGGTGTTGTCCGAACAGCCGAAGGACACGAGTGTGCCGTCCGGGTTCCACGCCAGGCCGTAAACGGTGTCGAAGGTGACCGGGGCCGAGACTTTGAGTTTGCGTTTCGCCACGTCCCAAATTTGGATTTCGCCGAAGCGGCCGGGGTTGCCCCCAGCGACGGCGAGCAACGAACCGTCGGCGTTGAAAGCGATCGACTGCACGCGCTCGCTGAGGCCGATGAGCCGGGCTTGCTGTTTCAAATCGTCGACGCCGTAGAGCAAAACTTCGTGATAGCCCGTCACGGCGAGCAATTTGCCCTTGGGATCGAAGGCCAGCGACGTGATGACCGGCGGGGCCAAGTAGGCCGGGGGATGCTCGGCGTCGATGGCCAATTCCTTGGCCGAGGCGGGTGTATCATCCACCGCCCCTTGCTTCACCCAGTTTTCGATGGTGGCATATTGAAGCAGGGGCAGCGGCACGCCGTTTTTCGGCATTTCCGACTTGCCCTCTTTGTTCACGTGGATTTCGGCTAGCAGATAGCTCGCCTCCGGTCTGCCGGGAGCAATCCCGACTTTCCCGCTGTCGCCGGCTTTCAAAAGAGCGGCGTACTCGGTCATCACGTACCCGCCTTGGGCCTTGGCCGGTTGATGGCACCCTTGACAGTTTTGTTGCAGAATCGGCCGAACATCTTTGTAGAAGCTGACCTTCGCCTCTTGGGCGAACGCTGGCGTGACCGCCGCGAAGGCGAGGCTGGAAAGAACCCAACGCATGGACGAACCCCGGATCGGGTGAGGAAGCGAATCACCGGCGGAAATAAGATTGTACCACGGTGGCACCGGGATGTTCAACCTAAAACGGCGGTTCGGGTCACTGATTCCAACGTGTCGGAAATAAACGATCGTGACTGAGCGTGTTTCTCAATCGGTCTCGGAATCGATTCCAACGCGTTTCCCCGTGACTTTCCCGCGCGATTCGGTTCCAATAGAGCTGCGTCGCCCGTTTCCTTTCCCGCTTTTCGGAGTCGATCATGACGAACGCCCTCACCCCCGAATGCCCAGATTGCTCCGGGGTGCCGCGCCGAGACTTCCTCCGCGCCGTTAGCGCCTCAGCCGCGGCGCTCGCCGTCGCGGCGGTGTTCCCGCCGACGAGTCCACTGTCGCCCCTTTCAGTCGTCCGCGCAGCCCGCCTGAAAAAGCAGGCCGAGGCCGAAGACCTCGTGTTCGAGTTGTACAAGTCGATGGGCACCGACCAGCGCAAGAAACTCGTGCTGCCGTGGGACACTGGCCTGACGAAGACGACCCCGGCCGCGCGGCTCGGCACGCACAACGCCCCCGTCGGCAAGACGATCATCGGCGAGGAGTACGACAAGAAGCAGGGGGAACTCCTGCACAAACTGTTCAAGTCGCTCTGCAACGGCGAGGAGGGGTACGAACGCCTCAGCCGGCACAAAGACTTCGACAACAGCGGCGCTTTCGAGAACATCGGCGCGACCATTTACGGCGAACCGGTCGAGGGGAAGAAATTCTCGCTGGTCTTCGCGGGTCACCACATCACGCTCCGCTGCGACGGCGACTCCGAAGCGAATTACGCCTTCGGAGGGCCGCTCTATTACGGCCACACTCCCAACGGCTACAACGCGAAAAACGTCTTCAACTACCAGACCAAGATCGTCGGGGACGTGTTCGAATCGCTGACGGCCGACCAACGCAAAACCGGCGTGCTCGCCGGGAAGTGGAAAGACGGCGTCGCTTCGGTGCAACTCCCCGCCAAGGACGCGAAACTGCCGGGTATCGGGTACGCGGCGCTCGGCAAAGAGCAACAAGAACTCACGCGGAAGGTGATGAAGGAACT
>Ga0105047_10013800_pt1 | contig 12868 bp, 13 predicted proteins | sample MAT04_FD_78384 | JGI IMG/M metagenome (GOLD analysis project Ga0105047, IMG submission 78384) | Freshwater microbial communities from Lake Fryxell liftoff mats and glacier meltwater in Antarctica - MAT-04 (megahit assembly) | ecosystem: Environmental > Aquatic > Freshwater > Ice > Liftoff... | reverse complement strand
TGAATGAAGTTGCACCAGATTTTATGTTGAAGGATCAGGACGGGAAGACCCGATCGTTACAAGACTTTAGAGGGCGGCGGTTAGTTCTATACTTCTATCCGCACGATCGCTCTCTTAACTGCACCAAGCAAGCATGTAGCTTTAGGGACGAGTATCGAATTATAGCTCAGTTTGGTGGGGCAAAAATTGTAGGCATAAATCATGCTTCGGTTGAACAGCACAAGAAGTTTTCTGAAAAGAACCAGCTCAACTTTCCAATATTAAGTGATGAGGGTTATAAAATAACTAAAGCTTATGGTGCCTGGCGCAAATTGCCAATCAAGGCTCTAAGCGGGCCTTTTGGTACTAAGCGTAATACCTACATCATCAACCCTAAAGGCATAATAGTAAAATCATACCTCAAAGTAGATCCCAGCAACCACGCCGAAGAAGTTATCAAAGACCTACAAAAATTACAGAAATAAATTAGTCGCGTTTGAGCATGATGGTAAAGGCTTCTGCTGGGATGTCTACTTTACCGAATTTCTTAAGACGCTTTTTGCCTTTTGCTTGCTTGGCCAATACTTTCTTTTTACGAGAAACGTCACCGCCGTATAAGCCAGTAGTTACGTCTTTGCGAAAAGCACTAATATCGGCGCGCGCTATGAACTTGCCTCCTATCGCTGCCTGAAGGGCTACTTGGAAGTTTTGGCGAGGGATTACCTCTTTGAGCTTGTCGACTGTTTCGCGGCCAAGGCTTTGAGCTTCGCTGCGATGCACCATTATGCTGAGTGCTCCGACAATATTGCCTGCGACATAAAAATCTAGTCGAACCAGGTCTTCGATGCGGTAATCATCAAGCTCGTAGTTGAATGATCCGTAACCGCTAGTAAGACTTTTGAGCTGATCATAAAAGTCAGTCAGCAAATTAGCTAATGGTGCTTCGAAACTGATTAACGCCCTCTTCTCTACGTAGCTGATGTTTTTTTGCAGACCACGTTTGGCACTAATCAACTGAATAACTGGACCTACGTAATCCTGAGGCACGACTATCTCGCCTTTTATCCAAGGTTCTTTGATTGCTTCAATTTTTGCGGGATCTGGTAGGTCGGTCGCACTTTTGATATCAAGCTCTTCGCCGTTTAATAATTGAATATGGTAATCGGTAGAAGGATTGGTAACTACAAGCTCCAGATTATATTCTCGCTCTAGTCTTTCTCGAATGATGTCCATATGTAGTAGACCTAAGAAGCCGATGCGCACACCAAAACCAAGTACTGCAGAATTCTCGGGCACGAACTGCAATGCCGAATCACTAAGACTTAATTTTTCGACAGCATCCTTAAGCAATTGATAGTTCTCGTTACTGTCAGGGAAGAATCCGGCGTATACAAAAGGCTGAACATTACGGTAGCCTGGCAATGGATCGGTAGACTGCTTAGAAGTCAGCGTAACAGTATCACCGACTTTGGCTTCGCGTGTTGAGCGGAGATTAGTTACAACATAGCCGATCTCGCCTGCCTCCAAACTATCACCAGCTGTCATACCTGGAGTTAATGCGCCGACTTCTAGTGCAATGCCGTCGGCGTCGGTAGCCATCATGGTGATCTGCGAACCTTTATCTATGTGTCCGTCAAATACTCTTACATACAAGATAACACCGCGATAATCATCGTAGTAACTATCAAATATCAGTGCGCGAGTCTCGCTAGCGGTTGAACTTTTGGGTGCTGGAACTTTATCGACGACGGTTTCTAATACTTTTGCTACACCTTCGCCAGTTTTTGCCGAAATTAGCAGTATGTCTTCTTTGTCGCAACCTAGAAGACTCATAACCTCTGCACTGACGGTTTCGACATCAGAAGCCGGTAGATCAATCTTATTTAGAACTGGGATAATCGTCAGTTCGGCAGCCATGGCAAGGTAAACGTTCGCCAATGTCTGAGCTTGAATACCTTGCGTAGAGTCAACGATCAATAACGCCCCTTCACAAGCCTCAAGACTACGAGAAACTTCATAACTAAAATCAACGTGACCCGGCGTATCAATCAAGTTAAGCTCGTAGGATATTGGCGATTGGCTATTTGTTATTTGTTTATTGTTTATTGTTGACTTGTACTTCAGTCGCACTGGCGCGAGCTTGATGGTAATGCCCTTTTCGCGCTCTAGGTCCATCTTGTCGAGCATTTGCGCTTTCATATCGCGCTTCTGCACAGTTCCAGTCATCTCTAACAAGCGATCGGCCAAAGTAGACTTACCGTGATCTATATGTGCGATAATGCAAAAATTCCGTATTTTTTGTTGCTTCATTCTAGGACATTATATAGGACGTCACAGTTTAGCTACTATTTAGATCGAGGATCTATACGAATTGGTTTAAGAATTATGCGACGCGCACGTCTAAAAATTGGTTTAACTTCATCCAAGCCAAACAGTGCAGATATACCAATATGTACGGCAAACGACACACCGGCTATTAGTAATAATTTACTACCGAGTGTCAGAAAGCCTGTATCGTTAATCTGTAGTGGGTATAGTGAGATCATGATGAATGCTGCAACAACCGTGAAGCCAGAGACAGCCATAATCTTGAACAGACCGTTTATAAACTTAGCATTGAACAGTTTAGGATCTCTAATAACCATAATTACTGCAAGAATAAATACTTCAACTGCTGCAACTATCGATTGAGCAATTGCCAAGCCGGCTACGCCGTAGGCAGTTGATTTGGCCAATGTATAAGCCAACGCAATGTTAAGTGCGATAGTGAAGAGCGAGACATACAAAGGCGTCATGGTGTCTTTTTGCGAATAGAACCAGCGGGAGACCAGTGAATAAATAACTCGGAAGAATATAGCCATAGCTAGAAATCCGAATATTATAGAAATCTGCTGATTGCCGTTGGTGTAAATCAAACGAGCCAAATAGCCTCTGGCAAAAAACCCGACTATTACAACTGGTACAGTTATCCAAATCATGGCACTCATCACCATCAAAAAGTCACTCCTAAATAGATCCTTCCTGCCCTGACTTAATCGTTCATTAAGCCTAGGGAAGGCTGCCGTAGAAATAGCGGTACCGATGAGCAAAATTGGAGCAGTGCTCAAAATAAACGCGTTGTTCCAGTAGGTTATACTGCCCGAACCAAGACCACTAGCAATGCGAGTTTCGATAATGTTAGATATTTGGTCGATACCTTGGTCTAGGGACCGTGGTGGTAAATTGCGTAAAACCGTCCGAAAGTCCTTGCTCTTAAAGTTGATTTTTGGATGCCAGCGATAGTTTAATTTATAGTTACCGATGATAACTATAAGTACTTGCAAGATTCCGCCAATTAATGCGCCGACACCTAGGCCAACCAAGCCTAGACTATCTTTGAATATAAAAATACTGGCGATAATCGAAAGATTGTAGAAGAGTGGCGCTATGGCATAAAAGAAGAACCTGCCCATTGTCTGTTGAACGCTAGTTAAAATACCTGTGATCGTAAATAGTAACGGATTGAAGGCCAGAAGCCGCATTATTGTTACGGCGTTATTTGTTTCTTCAGCCGATAGGCCCGGCGCAACAACATGTTCGATTAGTGGTTTTGCAAAAATCAAGATTACCACAGCAACAAGAGCCATTAGAATTACCAATAAATTCATCAACCAGGATGAAAGCTCCCACACACCCTTCCTGTCGCCATTGTATAATCTGTCCGAAAGAACGGGCATAAAAGCAACACCAAGTGCACCAGCAGCTAATGTAAAGAAGAAAAAGTCAGGAACAGTAAATGCCGCAAAATAGGCGTCTGTTCCTTGTGGCCCACTGACAGGGAAGTTGGCATTCACTAGTTTGGTGCGCAAGAATCCTAGAATTTGGCCAGTCAAAGCAGTAACGACTAATAAGCCAGCAATATGGCTAATATTAAATCGGACTTTCTTTTTTGGGGCAGTCTTAGCAGTGGTGTTCATATAACTTTCATGCTTTCAATTACCCTTTAGTATAAAGCAGTGAACAGGGATATGACAGTGTAAACTAAGAACAAATTATCTGATTGCTAATACAGGGCGGCAGATGCGGGTAGTTTTGCGCCTTTTAGAGCTGCTAGTACTTCGTCGGCATCGACGGTTTCTTTTTCTATCAGAAGGTCTTTAAGCTTTTCGAGTTCGTGAGGATTAGCTTTTATGACGGCTCGGGCACGATTAGCGGCCTCTATTATTAACTGCTCGACTTCTTGATCGATAATTTTTGCGGTGTCTTCTGAATAATCACGTTCATGCACTAATCGATCGATCATCATGCCGTCATCAACATGGAATACTTGGTCGCGGAGTTTATCACCCATGCCCTGGTTCATAATCATATCGCGTGCCAGTTCAGCAGCTGACTGTAAGTCGCTACCGGCACCAGTCGTAATGCGATCTTTGCCTAAAATGACTTCTTCGGCAATACGGCCACCAAGGCCACGAGCCAGCATATCTTTAAACTGAATTAATGATACAAAGATGCGATCTTCTGGCGGAATAAACCAAGTCACGCCACCTGTTCCACCGCGAGGAATGATAGTTACTTTATGGACAGGGTCACTATCTGGTAATACATGGCCTACTAGTGCGTGTCCTGCTTCGTGATAGGCGGTGGTTGTCTTGTCTAGCTCTGTCATGATCTTACTCTTGCGCTCAGGACCGATTGCAACCCGCTCAAATGCTTCGGTTACGTCCCCTTGGGTGATTTGATCGTGGCTGTTACGGGCAGCGATGATTGCTGATTCGTTTGCGATGTTCGCAAGATCTGCGCCTGATGATCCAGCGGCTTTAGCAGCTAATGCGTCTAGATCTACATTCTTTGCTAGAGGCTTTTTCTCGAAGTGCGTTTTAAGAATAGCTTCGCGGTCTTTGCGATCTGGTAAACCGATATTTACGCGACGGTCGAATCGGCCGGGACGGAGTAGTGCTGGGTCGAGCACGTCAGCTCGGTTGGTGGCAGCTAGAACAATTACATTCTGGCCTTGCTCGAAACCATCCATCTCAACCAAAATTTGATTTAATGTTTGCTCTCGCTCGTCATGTCCACCACCCATACCTGATCCTCTGCGGCGACCAACAGCATCAATTTCGTCAATAAAGATTATGCACGGCGAATTCTTTTTAGCCTTAGCAAATAAATCTCGGACTCTAGATGCGCCAACGCCAACAAACATTTCCACAAACTCTGAGCCAGAAATACTAAAGAACGGTACATTGGCTTCACCAGCAACAGCTCGTGACAACATTGTTTTACCGGTTCCCGGAGGACCAACTAGTAGTACGCCCTTGGGGATTTTGGCGCCCATTGCAGAGAACTTCTTTGGAAACTTCAAGAATTCAACAACTTCTTCTAAGTCTTGTTTTGCTTCTTCGCTACCAGCGATTTCTTTAAATGTGACTTTCTCTTTTTCGTTGCCGTATAGTCGGGCTTTGCTCTTACCAAAACTCATTGCTTGGTTGCCTTGGCCTTGAGCGCTACGCAACATGAAGTATAGGATTGCGCCGATCAGAAGAACGGGTATGATTGATTGGCCCAAAATCAACAAAGTGGAGTTTCCGCTATTTGCAGGAGTAGTCTCGACTTCAACCTTGCTAGTATTAAAACCCTGTTCTTTCATTGTGGAATTTGGCTCTAGGTATGATTTAAGCGTAGGTTTTGATTCGTTATCTTTGGTTATTGCAAGCTCATTGCCAGTTACTTTAATTTTCTGGTATTTACCCTCATTTGATTCTGTAACAGCTTGGGTAATTGGAATCTTCTTGAGCGCGCTAGGTTGATTAGTCGCACCAATAATAATTAATCCAAAAATAAGAATAAGTACTATAAACCCAATATTTTTGGCGTTGCGATTATTGCCTTTGCCTTTGTTCTTACTCGAATGACCTTTTTTCTTGTCCATAGAGAACTATTATACCCTTGCTATTATTTTTTGCCTAGCGCTCAAACCTATTGAGTGCCAAACCATCATGACTAACACTTAGAGTAGTGCCTGAAATGACGTCAAAATTACGACCGGATTGCCCAACTTTGGCAGCCACTACCAACCTCTCCAGTGTTTTACTATCGAAGCTTGTGACCTTGTTTGATCTTAGCCATGTAGCTAAAATTTCCTTGGCAACGTTGTGTGGCAGATGAATAAACCATTGCCTGTCTACTACTCCTTCACGACTGTGTAGTTGAAGCTCTTCATCGAGCAGTTTATCTAGTTCTTCGTTAACTCGCCTTTGTTTGTTAATTAGACCCGTAAACTCCTGCTGGGTGTTTTGGTCGAACCCATTGGTGATGTTGTGGCGTACATAATTGCGTAGATAGTCCTGGTTGCTATTAGTGCTATCTTCTCTCCACACGAGGCCTTGGTCTTTTGCATAGGCTACCAAGCTTTGTTTAGAAACATTTGTTAGTGGGCGTTCGATACCGCTCCGATTACCCAGCGATGTTAAGCCCTTGCGGCCGGTGCCCCGCATTAGATTGATAATCGCCGTTTCTACCACATCATCCTTGTGATGGGCTGTAATGATGGCATCGGCTTCAACAGTGTCGGCAACCTTTTGCAAAAAATTATAGCGGGCTTTGCGTGCCTTGGCTTCGCTAGCAGCCGGGCCTAAATTGCCAACATCAAATACAAACGGCAGCCGATAATCGTTCGCCATATTTTGTACAAGCCTCCGATCTTCATCGGAATCATCGCGTATCCCGTGGTCAAAGTGAGCCACTGTCAGATTCAAATCTTCTACCTGCTGCAAGTAGTGCAAAAGAGCAACAGAATCCACGCCGCCACTTACGGCAATTACATATGTTCCGGGCTCAACAGTAATATCCATGCTTTTATCTTAGCAAGCCATAAGCATTAATAGTAAACTATACTGCAATCTGTTAGAATTAACCTGTTAAATAGAAAATAAACATGACAGACTTAATTTTATTCTTAGTGGGTATCGTCGTTGGCTGCATGAACGCAGTTGCCGGCGGTGGTATGCTAGTGGGCTTCCCAGTTATGCTTGCGTTAGGTATACCCGCCATAACAGCAAATGCGACCTCGAATCTTATTGTTTTGCCCGGTAATGCCGCTGCAGCATTTGGGTATCGAAAATATTTACGTAAGGTGCCCCGTGCATATCTCTGGCTTTTAGTTCCCACCGCACTCGGAGCGATAGTTGGCACAAGTCTTTTAGAGCAAACTTCTCCCGCGCGCTTTGAACGCATGATTCCCATATTGATTCTGTTTGCAGTCTTACTCTTTGCATTCCAGCCCTTTTTGCATAACCAACTTCACCAGCACCTGCATGGATCGAAACGGCTTAGAAAGCAGTTAAAACCACTATTTATTGTTGGATTCGCTATGTTCCCACTTTCCATATATGGTGGGTTTTTTGGTGCAGGTTTTGGTTTTATTATGTTAGCTTTTTTAGGATTTACTCGGCTTCATGATCACATCCACCGAATGAACGCCCTCAAATGTGTCACAACTACAGTTCTTTCTTTGACCGCATTACTGTCACTCCTGGATTCAGGTTATATTGATTGGAAACATGGACTTATCATGGGCGCAGGCGGCATAATTGGCAGTTACGCAAGCGCCCGCAGCATTCAGAAAGTTTCGCCTCATGTAATTCGTATTATTGTGATAGTTATTGGCTTGTCGGCGGCGATCTTCTTAGGTATTTCAAGTTTGTAGAGTTGGCCGTGAGGCACCAAGCATGGTATATTAACCCCTGTTGTATACGTAGGGTGCAACTAAGTCGGGGTAGCTCAGTTGGTTAGAGCGCAGGACTCATAAGCCTGAGGTCGCGAGTTCGAGTCTCGCCCCCGATACCAAACCAAAGATATTAAAAAAGCCCCGATTAGTCGGGGCTTTTTGAGTACTTTGGCTAACTCGTCAGAGCTTTTTAAGCAAACGATCAATCCTTAGGATTCCTAGGTTTGATGTTGTTGCTAACTCAAAGGTTAAGCCGTTACTTGTTTTCATAGACAGAAAACTCCTATTTTTTTATTTTGTAAATTTTTGTTTTGTGATCACGAAACACTATTCATTATACACTTATTTGCTGTTTTGTCAAATTCAGCGTTTTGATAATTTTTGTTCGTGCGATCTCAAACTAATAATACTGCCTGTCTTAGGTTGCTCGCAATAGCTAAGTTGCTGTTACGTTGTATTTTTTGCTGATCGTGATGTCAGCCAGAAAAATACTATCGCAATTACAAATAATAGTACGGCAAGACCTATACCTGCCGGATTAATTTGCTGGTCAGTTGTTGCTTGTGCTGAAGTCTGAGTTGAAGTGCCTGTTGCTGTAGTTCCGAGGCTCACAACTGTGAGCGGCTGACCCGATAAGCTAATGCCTCCTTTGCCGCTCAAGACATTCGAAGCTGTACCGGGCTGTACCTCGCTTGAATTTGCAGGTGTGGACGTGTTGGTGTTCCTGCTCGCTCCGACCGACTGGGGCGTTCCAGTCGTCGTTTGTACCCCTTCGCCGGTTGTTGTTCGTAAAGCCATTGCTCCTATTGTAAACTAATTGGCGCAAATCCGCTGTAAATGTACAATTAGATGTAATACATATGCTAGAAACCACACACAAACTCATACGTGATATCGGGCGCAAATCTGGTCTTGACGATGAAGCCATCGAGAAGCTGATCAAAATAGACAAAGAACATGTCTTCGAAATTGCTCTCAGCAACGGCACTAGTCATAAAGCCTACCGGATCCAACACAATAATCAACAAGGCCCCTACAAGGGCGGGATTCGCTTTCACCCAGAAGTTGACCTGAACGAAGTAAGGGCTTTGGCTACGCTGATGAGCTTCAAAACTGCGGCCGTAGGACTACCTCTGGGCGGCGGTAAGGGCGGAATAGCCGTTAATCCTCGTCAGCTCACTGACGAACAGCTAGAAGAGCTAAGTCGTAAATATGCCGCTTATCTACATCCACATATCGGACCATATAAGGATGTACCGGCGCCTGACGTTAATACAGATAGTCAAATCATTGATTGGATGGTCGACGAATTCGAGTTACAAACTGGCGACACAACTAAAGCCAGCTTTACGGGGAAAAACATTAATAACGGTGGTAGCGAGGGGCGTGAAGCCGCGACTGGGCACGGTGGAGTTATAGTTCTGCACGAACTGCTCAAACACCTAGGCAAATCAAATCAAGATATTACTGTTGCTGTGCAAGGCTTCGGCAATGTAGGGTCGTTCTTTGCTACCATATCGGAGGAGCAAGAACCTAGCTGGAAGCTCCTAGCCGTCAGCGATTCTGGAGCAACCGTATTCAATGGTAGCGGGCTAAGTGCTAAAGATTTGGCTAGCTACAAGAAAGGTCGAGGTAAATTCCAGGATTACGACAGCCCCTCTGTAAGCATCATGGATAAAGACGCGATTCTTGGACTAGATGTAGATGTTTTAGTACTTGCGGCACTTGGAAACACAATAACTGAAAGTAATGTTAGCGACGTAAAAGCAAAATACATTCTCGAGCTTGCAAACGGACCGGTCGATGATCATGCCTACCACTATTTAACGGAGCACGGCGTAGCTGTTATCCCCGATATAGTGGCCAACGCCGGAGGAGTGATTGTTAGCTACTTAGAATGGCTACAGAACATACAAAATGAACATTGGACGGAAGAAGAAGTTAATAAAAAACTTAAAGAATATCTACAAAAAGCTACGGCAGAGTTATATGCAACTTCGACAAAAATGAAGGTATCGTATAAAGAAGCGGCTTTCATCAATGCTTTCAAAAAGCTAGCAGTAGACTAGCGGTTTACTTGCGTGATTTGGTCATCAAGCGAAGATTGGCCAAGTATGTATCGGCGTTTAGCGCTGGGTGCGCGTTAAGATAGGCTTTGTGCTTGTCTACAAAGGACATTTGATTATCTGGATACAGAGCAGCATTTGGGCTGTAACTTGATTCGGTGTTGTAGCGGCTGTCTGTAGCCATTGCTTTTAATAACTTTTCTATTTCGACGCCCTCTTCGGTTGTAAAGTATTGACTGCGTGATTTTGGTGAAGACATAAGTTAAACCTTCGGCTTAACTTGCTTAGGCTTTTTGATTTCTTTGCGTCCCTTGTCTTTGGACATAATTGCTCTCCATAATACTTGTGCCCAGCAACTATCTTTTACAAAGTAGCTCCTCGCAAGACTGTGGACATAACAGTGGCCTCGTTGCAAACAATTATACGCTCATCAGGGGTATTTGTCTAATCTGTTAAGAAATATTTAATAGTTTAGTGGCTCTTAACTGCAGATCAATAGTTAGTTTTGGCGTCTTTTTTGAATAACTCATTATTGACTGCATTTATGAAAATTCGAGCACATTTAGGGTTAAAAGTACGCACAGAAATGTCACCGACTTCCATGCTCAATCTTACCGTGCCAGAGATTGACACGCTCGTAAAATTGACTGCACGAATCTCAGCATATTTTATTGCATTTACTGCGATAAATAATGGCTTTTTGTCGATAAGAAAGACTCTGCGGTTGGTAGCCACCAATGCACCGCGACCTATAAGACTAGATGTCGACCCGTGCCGCAATTTATAACGACCGAAAACCACTCCAAGTAATTCTTCGTTTTTTTCTAAGTTGCTAGGCATGGCTCTGGCTTCAGGTAACCACAAATTGAATGTATACGCGCCGAGTGTACGTAGCTTTTCTTCGAAGGCTAGATCCCGAGGATTCATAATTATTTATCTGTCCGTAGATGCACAGTAGTAAGCTCCTAACACAGTATATACACATAATTCGAGAAAGTGTCTTTATGATCAAGTTTGCCCTGTCGGTTAAAAATCATATTGTCAGACAACGATTTAAGGCGCACACTTAGAACACCTAAGGAGAAATATAATGTCCGACGATCAATCAGATAAACAAAAACGAATCCGCGACTTTTTGCAGCATAACCCGGTTGGGGTGCTTTCTACAGTGAGCCCCGACGGCGATCCGCACGGTGCTGTTATCTACTTTGTGATTAATGAAGATTTTAGCGCATCCTTCCTAACAAAGTCTGGGACACGTAAATCAGATAATATTAAACACCAAGATCGTGTAACCCTTACTGCATTTGAACCGGCGTCACAAACCACAGCCCAAATAACTGGCCGAGCATCCGAAATTACTAACAATGATAAAATAAATTCTATTGCTTCTGATATTCTAAGAATCACTCTAAAAACAAGTGAAGCTGGTATACCCCCAATTACTAAACTAGAAGCCGGAAGCTACAACGCCTTCCAAATCGACCCCGTGCAAATCACCATGGCAGTTTATAGTAAGCCTGACTCTGGTGGATACACCGAGCTATTCGATACTATTGAGTCATTCAAATTAAAAGATGATCAAATATAATAATTAGATTAGCCAAGGAAGCATATGTCGTATTCGGTATCAGACTCGCAAATATTTATCATAACTATGCTGGTTCTGTGGGACCTGTTTTGGAAAGGTATTGCCCTATGGCGAGCGGCAAGGCGTCATGATAAATACTGGTTCATAACCCTGCTTATAATTAATAGCGCTGGTTTCTTGCCGATAGTTTACATACTAATGACCGAGCAAGGTGGCCCAGCAGTTGAAGACTCAGACAATAAAAAACTCTAGTACTACATACAATATTTATCTATAAACTGGTATGCTAAGCATATGAACGAAGATACTAAACATTCAAATCAAAAAGTCCATTCTTTTTTGCGCCAACATCATATGGGAATTCTATCTACTGTTAACGCTGAGGGGGCGCCGTGGGGCTCGGCAGTTTTTTATATAGCCGACGAAGACTTTAAATTTTATTTTGTAACCCGTGCTGGAACTCTAAAATATAAGAACTTCGAACAATCGGCTCTAGCTGCCATCACTATCGCCAACAATGAAAGCCAAACAACTGTTCAGGCCAGTGGCACCCTATCAAAAGTTCCACTCAAAGATTACGGAGAAGTTATTTTTGGTAAATTGATGGATGCTCGCCCTCAAGATGATGAACATTGGATACCGCCTCTCACAAAAATCCACGAAGGCGATTATGTTCCGCTATGCCTGACTCCTTCTAAGTTACAATATGCCAATTTTAAACATCGCAAAGCCGATGGAATCCACGCCGACTATATCGAAAAGATTATTGGCAACTAGCTAAGCAAAGCTCCGCCGTCAACTACAATTTGGCTGCCCGTCATATAGGTAGACATATCTGAGGCTAAGAATAGTGCGACTGTTCCGATTTCGTCCGGTTTGCCCATACGATGCATTGGTATTTTTGCCATGAACGCCTTGGTTGATTCCGACATTTGCTCGGCTGATGCGCCTGAACTCATAGCCGCAACTCCAGGTGTTGCAATTCCACCCGGTGCAATCGCGTTTACCCAAATTTTATGCTCAGCTAGCTCCAAGGCGGAATTTTTGGTAAAGCCCCAAAGTCCGTGCTTGGAAGCATCATAATGCGCTAGGCCTATCATCGAAGGATGGAGAGCATCAATTGATGTGATATTGATTATTTTGCCCCCGCCCTGAGACTTCATAACTTCGGATGCATATTTGGTAGTCATGAATGCACTACGCAGATTAACGTTCATAACTCTATCGAACTGCTCTTTGGACATATCAGCAATTGTATTAGGCGGGAAAATACCAGCGTTATTTACAAGTATGTCCACACTTCCGAACTCTTGCTGGCAAGTTGCTATCATATCTTTGACTTCATGTTCACTAGATACATCAACCTTGATGCTCTGCGCCATCCAGCCTTTATCGTTCAATGTGTTTGCTGCGTTTTTTGCAGCATCTCCATCAATATCAGCAATCAATACTTTGGCGCCAGCTTCGGCTAATCTATGGGCAATTGCATTACCAATCCCGTTTGCTGCACCCGTGACTATCGCT
>Ga0105047_10013798_pt1 | contig 12868 bp, 11 predicted proteins | sample MAT04_FD_78384 | JGI IMG/M metagenome (GOLD analysis project Ga0105047, IMG submission 78384) | Freshwater microbial communities from Lake Fryxell liftoff mats and glacier meltwater in Antarctica - MAT-04 (megahit assembly) | ecosystem: Environmental > Aquatic > Freshwater > Ice > Liftoff... | reverse complement strand
TCAGCCCCGTCAGCTATGGCCAGTGGATCGCGCCTGTCGCGGGGTTGCGCGCGCGCTGGTGGAATGCCGGGCACATGCTGGGCTCCTCCTCCATCGAGATGGAATTCACCGACGGGATGCGCGTGTTGGTCTCGGGCGATGTCGGCCCCGATGTCAGCGCCATGCAGCCGGAGCCGAGCGGGCCCGATGGCGGTGTCGATCACCTGATCTGCGAGAGCACTTACGGCGACGAGGATCGCCCGGAGATCGACCAGGGCGCCCGCCGCGCCGCCATCTCCGAAATCGTCGGTGACGCCGCCCGGCGCCAAGGGGCGCTGCTGATCCCCACCTTCGCGGTGGAGCGCGCGCAGGAGGTCGTGCTGGACCTCATCGCGCTGATGCAGGCGGGCGAGATCCCGGCGACGACCATCCACATGGACAGCCCGCTGGCCACCCGCGCGACGAAGATTTTCGCGCGCCACGCCCGAGCGATGGAGGAGGGCGGGGCGCTGCGCGATGCACTCACCTCGCACCGCCTGGAGCATGTCGTGGACGGTGAGGCGAGCCGACGGCTCTCCCGGCGGGAAGGCTTCCACATCGTGCTGGCGGGCAGCGGGATGTGCGAGGCCGGCCGCATCCGCCACCACCTCAAGGCGCGCCTCTGGGACCCGCGCACGGTGGTGGCATTGGTCGGCTTCCAGGCCACGGGCACGCTCGGCCGCCTGCTGGAGGATGGCGCGCACCAGGTCCGTATCCAGGGCGACACCGTGAAGGTCGCGGCGCGCATCGCCCGGATCGAGGGCTATTCCGGCCATGCCGACCAGCCCGAATTGCTGCGCTGGATCGCGGCCCGCGGGCCGGTGCAGGGCGGGCTGTTCCTGGTGCATGGCGAGCCCGAGGCGATGGATGTCATGGCCGGCGTGGTCCGCGGCATCGACCCCGCACGCATCTTCCGCCCGGTGCTGGATGAAGGCTTCCGCCTGGCGACGGGGATGGCGCCGGAGCGTGTTGCCGGGCGGCCCGGCCGGCGCATGCATCCCGAGGATGTCGGGCGGGCGGATTGGCACAATGAGCGGGCGGCGCTGCTGCTCGGCATCGAGGAGGCGATCGAGCAGGCGGGCGACGACCGCACCCGCGCCGCCCTCATCGACCGGCTGCGGCGGGCGCTCGATCCGCGATGAGCGAATGTGGCGTAACCTTTCGCGCCGTGCCGGCGAATGTGCCGAGTTGGAACAAGGAGATGCTCATGCCCGCTTCCCTGATGCGCGAAGGCGCTACCGTCCGCAGGCTGTTCCTGGCGGTGGCGCTGTTCCTGGCCCCGCTTGCCGCTTCAGCGCAAACCGCAGGCCTGGTTACCCAGCCCAGCGCCCATACGGTCCGCGCAACGCTCGACCGCTTCGCCGCCGCCGTGCGCGAGGCGGGCTGGGTGGTCTTCACCGAGATCGACCACGCCGCCGCCGCGCAGGCCGTGCAGATGCCGCTGCGTCCGCGCGTGGTGGTGCTCTTCGGCAATCCGCGCGCCGGCACGCCGCCGATGCAAGCCCAGCCGACGCTCGCGCTCGACCTGCCGATGCGCGTTCTCGTTTGGGAGGATGACCAGGGCCGCGTCATGGTGACGCGCAGCACGGGCGAGGACCTCGCCGAGCGCGTCTTTGCCCGGCACGGCATCACCGTGCCGCCGCCGGGCCGCGCCGCGACCGAGGCGCTGATGGCGACGCTGGTGCGCAAGGCGACCGAATAGCGATCAGATCAAGGGCAGCAGCTTCCGCATGGCGCTGGGCAGGCTGCGGGCGGCCTGATCGGGCGTCGCGTGGTCCATGCCGGGGGGCAGGCTCTCAACCGTTGCCGCCAGCACGCGCATGGTGAGTTCGCGGTGGGTGAAGCCGTGCTGCGCCTTGCCGGGGCGTGCTTCCCAGGCGATGCCGCTGGCGGGCGCATGGGCCAGCGCCTCGGCATCCGCCCAGGGCTCGGCGCGCCAGGGGGTGCCGGGCAGGGCGAGCATCCCGCCCAGCAAGCCGGTGGCGGGCCGCCGCACCAGAAGAAGGCGCCCTGCCGCGTCGCTGAGGGCGAAATGCACGCCATGCAGCACGCCGCGTGCGGCCTTGGGCGTTTTGCGCGGCAGGCTGGCCGCGATGCCGAGCGCCGCGGCGCGGCAACCCTCGCGCCAGGGGCAGATGGCGCAGGCCGGGTTGCGCGGCGTGCAGATCGTCGCCCCCAGGTCGAACAGCGCCTGCGCGAAATCGCCTGGCCGGGCGCGCATTTCAGGCTGGGTGGCGAAGCCGTCGGCCAGGTGGCCAAGTTCGGGCTTCGCGGCGGGCAGGGGGGTCTCGATCGCGAAGATGCGCGCCACGACGCGCTCCACATTGCCATCGAGCGGCACCATGGGCTCATTCAGCGCGATGGCCCCGATCGCCGCCGCCGTGTACGGCCCGATGCCGGGCAGCGCCCGCCAGCCCGCCGAATCGGGCGGAAACCCGCCCATGGCCACGATCGCGCGCGCCGCCGCGTGCAGGTTTCGCGCGCGGGCGTAGTAGCCGAGGCCGGCCCATTCCTCCGCCAGTTCCGCCCAATCGGCGGCGGCCAGCGCGCCCACATCGGGGAAGCGGGCCAGGAATCGCGCATAACGCGGCCCCACGGCGGCCACCGTCGTCTGTTGGAGCATGACCTCGCTGACCCAGATGCGGTAAGGATCGGGATCACGATCCGGGGGGCCGCGCCAGGCGAGGCGGCGGGCCGAGCGATCGTACCAGTTGAGCAATTCAGCGGCAGAGGGGTGAAGCATTGGCCAAGTCAGAAACCGCTCTGCCCTTCATGTCCAGCGGGCCGAAGGAACTCGGCGCGCTCATTCCGCGCGCAACCCGCCCTGCCTTCCGCAAGCGCAGCCCCGACGCGGCGCAGATCATGGCCGACTGGCCCGCCATCGTCGGCCCGCAGATCGCCCGCATGGCCGAGCCGGTGCGGCTCTCGGCCGGCACGCTGACGCTGGCCTGCATGGGCCCGGCCGCGCTGGAACTCAGCATGGGGGCGCCGGCGCTGACCGAGCGGATCAATGCCCATCTCGGCCGGATCGCCGTTCGCAAGCTGGCCTTCGTCCAGCGCGTGCCCCGGCCGGAGGAGGTCCGCCCCGCCCGGCCCGTGCCCGGCCCGCTGCCGGCACGCGTCGAACGCAGCCTGGACGCCGTGCCGGGGGATGAACTGCGCGAGGTGCTGGAGCGCCTGGCCAAGGGCGTCTTCGCGCGCCGGCCCTGACGCCCGCCATGGACAAGCAGGGCACCCATAGCCAAATCTAAGCAAACTTTGCAGCCGGAGACATGCGCATGCAGCTTTCCCGTCGGACTCTTTCGGTGGCCACACTGGGCGTGCTCGCCGCCGCCCCCAGCCCGGCCCTTGCCCAGGCCACCCCGCCGAGCGACCCCCGGCTCGCGCCGCGCGGGACCGGCAAGGCCGATGCGCCCGTGGTGGTGACCGAGTTCTTCTCTCTCACCTGTGGCCATTGCGCGGCCTTCCACAACCAGGTCTGGCCCCGCGTGAAGCGTGAGCTGGTCGAGTCTGGCCGCGTGCGCTTCGTCTGGCGCGACTTCCCGCTCGACGGCGTGGCGCTGGCCGCCGCCGCCGTGGCGCGCGCGCTGCCTGCGGAGCGCTACGAGGCGTTCATCACGACGCTTTTCCAGACGCAGGACCGCTGGGCCTTCGCGCAGGGCCGCCAGATGGAGGAGCTGGCGCGCCTCGCCGCCCTCGCCGGCATGGACCGCGCGGGCTTCGATGCCGTGGTGGCCGACGAGGCGCTGCGCCGCGGCATCCTGGAACAACGCTTGGCGGCCGAGCGCGAATTCCAGATCCGCGCGACACCCTCCTTCACCTTCAACGGCCGTCTGCACGGCGGCAACCTGCCCTACGAGCAGTTCGCGCGGCTGGTGCAGGAAGCGCCGAAGGCATGATCGCCGAGGCCGGCACCACGCCGTGACCGAGGTGGCGGCCGCCGACGAGCCTCTGCCCGGCGAGGCGCCCCCGCGCCGCCTGAGCGCCACGCTCACCGGCCTGCGGATCGCCGGCTTCAAGAGCTTCGCGGAGCCCGTCCAGGTCCCCGTCCTGCCGGGGCTGACCGGCATCGTCGGCCCCAATGGCTGCGGCAAGTCCAACGTGGTCGAGGCGCTGCGCTGGGCGATGGGCGAAAGCTCGGCCCGCAGCCTGCGCGGCGGCGAGATGGACGACATCATCTTCGCCGGCACCGCGACCCGCCCTGCCCGCAACCTGGCCGAGGTGGTGCTCAGCCTGGAGGAAGCGGTCGGCGTCGCCCCCGCACCGATGGACCAGGCGCCCGAACTTGAGGTCATCCGCCGGATCGAGCGCGGCTCGGGCAGCGCCTACCGGATCAACGGGCGCGAGGTGCGCGCGCGCGACGTGCTGACCATGTTCGCCGACCTCGCGAGCGGCCCCCGCGCTTCGGGCATGGTCAGCCAGGGCCGCGTCTCCGCACTGATTGGCGCGAAGCCGGAGGAGCGCCGCTCGGTGCTGGAGGAGGCGGCCGGGATTTCCGGCTTGCGCGCACGCCGGCACGAGGCCGAACTCAAGCTGCGCCAGGCAGAGACAAACCTCGCCCGCAGCGAGGACCTGCTGGGCCAGCTCGGCGTCCAGCAGGAGGCGTTGCGCAAGCAGGCGCGTCAGGCAGCGCGCTACCGCAACCTCTCGGGACTGGTGCGTGAGGCGGAGGGCGAGTGGTTTGCCATCCTCGTGGCCCGCGCCGAAGCGGCGATCGAGGCCGCCCAGGAGATCCAGGCGGCGCGCGCCCAAAGCCTTCGCCTTGCCGAAGCCGCCGCCGAGGAAGCCCACCGCCTGGCCGAGGCCGCGCTGGCCGCGATCGAGACGCCGCGCGCCGAGGAGGGTGTCGCGCGCACCCTGCTCGAGCGCCGCCGCGTCGAAGCGGAGAACCTCGCCGCCGAAGCCGGCCGCGCCGAGGCGGCACTGGCGGAGGCGGAGGCGGCACTCGCCCAGCTTCTGGCCGATCTGGAGGATGCCCGCGCCGTCGAGGCCGATGCCCGCGCCGCCGAGACGCGCGCCCAGCGGGAGGCGGCCGGCCTCGCCTCGGCCGAGGCACAACTGCCGGCCCGCATCGCCGGCGCGGAGGGGGAGGCGGCCGGCATGGAGGCCGAACTCGCCGCCGCCGAAGCGCGGACCGAGGCCGCGACCGAAGCCGCCGCCGCGCTGGCCGCCCGCGCCAACCAGTTGGCCGCCGAGCTTGCCTTCGCCGACCAGCGCGCCCGGCGCCTCGCCGAGCAGGCGGCCCAGCTCGCCGCCCAGCGCGCGGCGGCAGAGGCGCAGGCCCTGCCTGAGGCGGCGCTGGCCGCGACCGATGTGGCGCTCGTGGAAGCGGAAGCCGCGCTGGAACGCGCCCGGTCCGATCTGGAGGGCGCCGAGCGCCATCGCGCTGAGACGGCGAGCCGCGCCACCGCCGCGCGCGACGCCGCCCGCGCCGCCGAGATCGAAAGGGGCGCGGCGGAACGCGCCCGCGGCGCCGCCATCCAGCGCCTGCAATCCGCCCGTGCCCGTGAGGAGGCCGCCCGTCGCGCCGCCCCCGCCATGGCCGACGCCGCCCAGCTTCCCGAAGCTCGCGCCGCTGCCACCGCCGCGCAGGCGGCCCTGCGCACAGCCGAGGAGGCGCTCGCCGCCGCCCGCACCGCGCGGGAAGCGGCAGCCCGCGACGCTGCCGCCGCCCGCACGGCCGAGGCCGCCGCCCAATCCGCCGAATCCCGCCTCAAGGCCGAATTCCAGGGCCTGCGCGCCGCCACCGGCGATGCCGGTGAGGCCGACCCCATCGCTCGCACGCTCACCATCCCGGAGGGGCTCGAAGCCGCCCTCGGCGCCGCGCTGGGCGAGGGGCTTGAGGGCGGACGCGGCGCCGGCGCCAGCCGCTTCTGGCGCGCCCTGCCGCCGCTCGACGCCGCGCCGCCCCTGCCGGAGGGAGCGGTGCCGCTGGCCACGCTCGTCGGTGCGCCCGAGGAACTCGGCCGCGCGCTGTCGCAGATCGGGCTGGTGGCGGAGGGGGCGGCGCTGCAGGCCGCACTCCGTCCCGGCCAGGCGCTGGTTGCGCGCTCAGGGGCCATGTGGCGCTGGGATGGCTATGTGCTCGCGCCCGGCGCGGCCAAGGCCGGCGCGGCGCGGCTGCAGAACCTGGCACGGCTGCGCCAGGCCGAGGCGCGCCTGGCCGAGGCCAGCCCCGCCGCCCGCGTCGCCGAGCAGGCCCGCGCCGCCGCCGCCGCCGCCGAGACCCGCGCGCAATCCGCCGAGGAGGAGGCCCGCCGCATCCGCAACGCGGCCGAGCCCGCCGCTTCGCGCGCCCTGGCCCGCGCTGCCGAAATCGCCGCGCGCCAGGATGCGGCCGAACGGCGCCTCGCCGAGCACCGAGCCCAGGCCGAGCGCCTCGCCGCCGAGCGTGCCGAGGCCGAGGCGGCGCTGGCCGAGGCCGAGGCGCTGCTGACCGCGACCCCGACCATCATCGGCTTCCAGGCCGAGGCGGATGAGGCGGCGCGCGCGCAGTCCGCCGAGACCGCGTTGCGGGAGGCGCGGCGGCAGGCCGAAACAGCGCTCTCGGCCTCGCGTGAGGTGCAGACATCCCAGCGCAGCCGCAATGCCGCCGCCCAGGCGCTGCTCGCCGCCGTCATCCCCCAGCAGGAGCGCCTGGGGGCGGAGGCGCAGGAGGCGAACGAGGCGCTGGCCCGTGCCAGGGCCTCCCGCGCCGGGCTGCCCGACCTGATCGAGGCGCGTGCGGAGGTGGACGGCGCACGCCTCGCCCTGGCTGCCATCCGTGGCAAGGCCGCCGAGGCGCGCGGCCGTGCCGCCGTGCTGCGTGCTGAGCGCGAAGGCCTGGCCCAGCGGCGCGAGGCAGCCACGGCAGACCGCGCGGCCTGGGCGCAGCGGCTGTCGGATGCGGCATCCCGCCTGGCCACCCTCGAAGCTCGCCGCGGCGAGGCTGCCGCCCGCGGCGACGAAGCCCGCCGGCTGCCCGAACGCGTTGCCCTTGCCCAGCAGGAGGCCGTCCGCCGCCTGGAAACCGCCGAGGCGGCCCACGCCACCGCCCGCGCCGGCCTCGACGCCGCAGAGGCGCGTGGACGGGAGCGAGAGGAAACGCGCCGCACCACCGACGCGGCACTCGTTCAGGCGCGCGAGGCAGCGCTGCGCGCCGAAGCGGGGCGCGAATCGACCCTCCAGGCCGGCGCCGCGCTCGCCGCCCGCACCACCGAACGCTTCGGCGAGAATGCGGAACTCCCCGCCGCGCCGGAGGACAGTTCCGAAGCCGCCGAGGACCGCGCCCGCCGCCGCGCCGAGCGCCTGGCGCGCGAGCGCGAGGAAATGGGGCCGGTCAACCTGCGCGCCGAGACCGAGCTTGCGGAACTGGACGCCCGAATCGCCCAGATCGGCCTGGACCGGGAGGAGGTGGCGTCCGCCATCGCCAAGCTGCGTGGCTCGATCGGCCACCTGAACCGCGAGGCGCGGGAGCGGCTGCGCGCTATCTTCGAGCAGGTGGACCGCGAGTTTCGCAACCTGTTCGGCAAGCTGTTCGGTGGCGGGCGGGCGCATCTGGCCCTCGTCGGGAGCGAAGACCCGCTGGAGGCGGGGCTCGAGATCTACGCGGAACCCCCGGGAAAGAAGCTCTCCGCCCTATCGCTGCTTTCGGGCGGGGAGCAGGCGCTGACGGCGCTCTCTCTGGTCTTTGCGGTGTTCCGCTGCCACCCCTCGCCCGTCTGCGTGCTGGACGAGGTGGACGCGCCGCTGGATGACGCGAATGTCGAGCGCCTCTGCGACCTGCTGGACGCGATGGCCGAGACGGGGACGCGGTTCCTCATCATCACGCACCACGCTTTGACGATGGCGCGCATGCACCGCCTCTTCGGCGTGACCATGCAGGAACGCGGCGTTTCCCGGCTGCTTTCGGTTGATCTCGGCGAGGCCGTCGCGATCGCCGAAGGCTGATCCGCACGCGTCGATTTCGCAACGACCCCGAATGCAGCCCGAAAGGCCACTTTCGCGTTGTTCATGAGCTTGACAGCCATGCTGCGCCGCCATAGAGGCACCCTCGCCTTCCGGTGGAAATTTGCAGGGAAGGAGCCATGGTGGACGACCGGGATTCGCTGAACAGGCGCCTGAAGGCCGCTCGGGACCGACAAGGTCTCGACAAGCCTAAGGCAGGCCAGGGCGCGCTTCCGGCTTCCGCCTGGGGGGTTGGTCTCCGGGCCGGTGTGGAGGTTGTCTCCGCGCTGGTGGTGGGTGTGGGGCTTGGCCTCATTCTCGATCGGTGGCTCGGCACCTCGCCTTGGCTCTTCCTTGTGTTTTTCATGCTGGGGGCCGCCGCAGGGGTGCTGAATGTCTATCGGCTGTTCACCCCCCGGACCGGTGCGCGCAAAGAGTAGTTTCTGAGGGGTGCCCGGTGGCCGTTGAAGGGAAAGCGATCGACGCGCTCGGTCAGTTCGAGCTGCAAGCCGCGCTCGGCCCGATCGGTGCGTCCGTGGGCTTCACGCAGTCGAACCTCTACATGCTCATCTCGGGCGGCCTGATCGTCGCTCTGATGATGTGGGGCATGCGGGCACGGGCCATCGTACCCGGCCGCGTGCAGAGCCTGGCGGAAAGCGCCTACGGCTTCATCGACGACATGATCCTGTCGCAGGTGGGCGAGGAGGGGCGGCGCTTTTTTCCCTTCGTCTTCACGCTGTTCATGTTCATCCTCTTCGGGAACATGCTGGGCCTGTTCCCCTACGCCTTCACCTACACCAGCCACATCAGCGTGACGTTCATGATGGCGCTGATCGTGTTCATGCTGATCACGATCGTGGCCATCTCGCTGCACGGCAAGAAGTTCCTGGGTTACTTCTTCCCCGAGGGCGCGCCGCTCTGGCTCGCGCCCATCATCATCCCGGTCGAGATCGTCTCCTACCTCTCGCGCCCGATCAGCCTCTCCATCCGTCTCTTCGCGAACATGGTCGCCGGGCACGTGATGTTGAAGGTCTTCGCCACTTTCGTGGTGATGCTGGCGGGCCTGGGCACCGTGGGGCCGTTCATTGCCGTCATGCCGCTCGCGATCAACGTCGCGCTGGTCGGCTTCGAAGTGCTGGTCGCGTTTCTGCAGGCCTACGTGTTTGCGATCCTCACCTGCATCTACCTCCACGACGCTGTGCACCTGCATTAAGTGCTGGGCACTGACCGTCCGGAACACCACCCCGCTTCTCAGCAAACAGAAGGATTGAGAACATGGAAGTTGCTGCCGCCAAGGCCCTCGGGGCCGGCATCGCCGTCATCGCGCTGTTCGGCGTGGGTCTGGGCATCGGAAACATCTTTTCCTCGCTGATCACCAGCGTGGCCCGCAACCCGGCCGCCCGCGACATCGTCTTCCCGATCGGCATTCTGGGCTTCGCCTTGACGGAAGCCGTGGCGCTCTTCGCGCTGCTGATCGCCTTCCTGATCCTGTTCGCCTGAGGCCATCCGGCGCGGGGGCCTTCGTGCCCCCGGCCGCGTTGCCCTTCAGCACCAGGAAACACCATGCCGCAGCTCGATTTCTCCAACCCGATGATGATGAGCAAGCTGGTCTGGCTGCTGATCATTTTCGGTGTGCTCTACTTCATCCTCAAGAACTACGCGCTGCCGCAGGTGGCGAGTGTCCTCGACGAGCGGGCTGCACGCATCGCCGCAGATCTGAACGCGGCGCGCGATGCGCAGGCCGCGGGTGAGGCTGCCCTCGCCGAGATCCGCGCTTCCACCGCGTCCGCGCGTGCCGAGGCCCAGGCCGCCATCTCGACGGCCATGGTCGCGGCGCAGAACAAGTCTGCCCAGCAGGCGGCCGAAATCAACGCCCGCCTCGCCGCCCAGGTGGGTGAGGCGGAGGCCCGCGTGCGGGCCGCGCGGGACCAGGCGATGGGCGCGCTGCGCGAAGTCGCCGGCGAGGCCGCCTCCGCGATGCTTGCGCGCCTTTCCATCTCGGCGCCAGCGAATGACGTGACTGCCGCGGTGGATCGTGCCGCCAGCCAGGGCACCGCAAACGGGGGAGTCGGCTGATGTTGGAGGATCCGAAATTCTGGGTTGCCGCCAGCTTCATCATCTTCGTCCTGCTCGTCGGCAAGACGGCGTGGAGCAAGGCGACGGAGATGCTGGATGCGCGCGGCGAGCGCATCCGCCTCGAACTCGAGGAAGCGCAGCGCCTCCGCGCCGAGGCCGAGGCCATGATGGCCAGCGCCACGGCCGAGCGTGAGGCGTCTTTCATCGAATCCGCCGCCATGATCGAACGCGCCCGCGTCGAGGCCGAGCGCCTCGCCAATGCCGCGGCCGCCGAGGCCGAGGCCGCCGCCAAGCGCCGCGAGCACATGGCGATGGACCGTATCGCCGCCGCCGAGGCGAGCGCCATCACGGAAGTCCGCAACGCCGCGACCGAGATTGCGACCGCCGCCGTGCGCGATGTGATCCTGGCGCGGCACGACGCCGGGGCCGACGCCGCCTTGGTGGACGCCGCGATCACGAGCCTGCCTTCGGCCTTTCGCGCCGCCTGATTGCCGCTTTGTCCCGACTCGCTTTGATGCCGGCGCGGGGCTACCCTCGCCGGCATCACGCGTTTCTGGAGACTTGCATGATCCGTCCCTTCCTGGCCGCCGCCGTCCTGGCCGCCAGCCTCGCCATGCCGGCGCAGGCCAACCTTTTCCGATGGGCGAATGACGGCGACGTCAATTCGATGGACCCTTACACGCGGCAGGAAACCTTCCTGCTGACCTTCAACGCGAACATCTATGAGCCGCTGATCCGGCGCGACAGCAACCTCCGCCTCGAAGCCGCCCTGGCCGAGCGATGGGAGCAGGTGGACCCCACCACCTGGCGCTTCCACCTCCGCCGCAACGTGCGCTTCAGCGATGGCTCGCCCCTCACGGCCGATGACGTCACCTTTTCCATCGCCCGCGCGCGGGGGCCGGGTTCCAACGTCTCCTCCTTCTTCGCGTCCGTTGCCGAGGTGAAGCAGGTCGATGGCTTCACGATCGACCTCGTGACCCGCGTGCCGAACCCCATCCTGCCCGAGGAACTGACCAGCTTCGGCATCATGAGCAAGGCCTGGCTCGAACGGAACAACGCCGCCCGCGTGGCCGACCTGACGTCCCGCGAGGAAAACTTCGCGACCCGCAACGCCATGGGCACCGGCCCCTTCATCCTCGTCAGCCGCGAGCCCGACCGACGCACCGTGCTGGCGCCGAACCCGCTCTGGTGGGACCAACCGACCCACAATCTGACCCGCGTCGAGTTCAACGTGATCGCCAATGACGCGACGCGCGTGGCGGCACTCCTCTCCGGCGAGGTGGACATGGTCTATACCGTGCCGCCGCAGGACATGGAGCGCATCGGACGCACCGCCAACCTGCGCATCATTCAGGGACCGGAGCTTCGGACCATCTACCTCGGCATGGACCAGAGCCGCGCTGAACTCCTCAAGAGCGATGTGCGCGGCCGCAACCCCTTCCAGGATGTCCGCGTCCGCCGTGCGATCAACCAGGCGATCGACATCGAGGCGATCCGCACCCGCGTGATGCGCGGCCAGGCGCGGCCTACCAACCAGATCTTCGGCCCTGGCGTGAACGGCTTCCTCGAAGCCAATGACGTCCGCCGGCCGGTGGACGTCGAAGGTTCGCGTCGCCTGCTGGCCGAGGCGGGCTACCCCAACGGCTTCGGCGTCACGCTCGATTGCCCGAACGGCCGCTATGTGAACGACGAGGCGATCTGCACGGCCGTTGTTTCCATGCTGGCGCGCATCGGCGTGCGCGTCACGCTCGCCGCCCAGACCCGCGTGCGCTTCTTCGCCGAGATCAACTCGCCCCGCTACAACACGAGCTTCTATCTGCTTGGTTGGACGCCCAACACCTACGACGCCTACAATGCGCTGTTCAACCTCGCTGGTACGCGGGATGGCACGCGCGGCGTGTTCAACAATGGCGGCTACTCCAACCCGCGCTTCGACGCGCTGCTGGAAGCCATCGCCATCGAAACCGTTCCCGCCCGTCGGCAGGAACTGATCACACAGGCGACGCGCCTGCTGCAGGAGGATGTGGCCTATATCCCGCTGCACCAGCAGCAGGTTGTCTGGGCCGCTCGCAGCAACGTGCAGCTTGTGCAGCAGGCCGATAACGGCTTCCCGCTGCGCTCGGTGCGCATCGGCAACTGAGCCGACAGGGCCGGGGCGTCAGCGCCCCGGCCCTGCCACCCTTGCCGGTCAGGCGTTGGGTGCCAGCTTGTCCTGGGTTTGCGTCTCGAAATCGCCAGCGTCGTGGCGCTCATGCAGTTGGCTCGACGGCTCGCCCTGGACGCGGTTGACCATACGTCCGCGCTGGACGGCCGGCCTCTCGCCGATCGCGTTGGCCCAGCGCTTGACGTTCCTGTACTCATCGACGGCGAGGAATTCGGCGGCATCGTACAGCCAGCCTTTCACCAGGCCGCCATACCAGGGCCAGACGGCCATATCGGCGATCGTGTAGTCGCTTCCCGCCAGATAAGGGCTCTCGGCCAGGCGGCGGTCCAGCACATCCAGCTGGCGCTTCACCTCCATGGCGAAGCGGTCGATGGGGTATTCCATCTTCGTCGGCGCATAGGCGTAGAAATGGCCGAAGCCGCCGCCGAGGTAGGGGGCGCTTCCCATCTGCCAGAACAGCCATGACAGGCATTCCGCACGCGCGCCCGCCTCGGTCGGCAGGAAGGCGCCGAACTTCTCAGCCAGGTGCATCAGGATTGCGCCGCTCTCGAACACGCGGATCGGCTTTGGCCCGCTGCGGTCCAGCAAGGCCGGGATCTTGGAGTTCGGATTGATTGCGACGAACCCGCTGCCGAACTGGTCGCCGTCACGAATGCGGATCAGCCACGCATCGTACTCCGCACC
>Ga0105047_10013797_pt1 | contig 12869 bp, 11 predicted proteins | sample MAT04_FD_78384 | JGI IMG/M metagenome (GOLD analysis project Ga0105047, IMG submission 78384) | Freshwater microbial communities from Lake Fryxell liftoff mats and glacier meltwater in Antarctica - MAT-04 (megahit assembly) | ecosystem: Environmental > Aquatic > Freshwater > Ice > Liftoff... | reverse complement strand
CCAGCGCCGTTGCTTGGGCGCTCGTCGCTCACATTCGCACCCTCACGCGGCGGCTCGCAAGAGCATGAGATCAAAGGGATTCATTTTGAGTCGGACACTAAGAACCCCAATGCTATGAGTTGGGCGAACCGGCTCACGCGTCTAATGTTTCAATAATTATTCTTTCAATATGATTGTATCGTCCGCTGACCACCCAACTTGAACGCTGGTTCCATGTTCATGAAACTCCACATTCCCTTGGGGGAGCACGCGAACCTTCAGAACACAATCTGTTCCATCAAGTGCAACCCTATATCGGATGCTCCCAGGAGTATATAGGCTTTCGCGCACAGTTGCCCGGTATACATTGTCGAGACCCTTCAGCCTTGCGCCAATCATGATGCGCTCGGGGCGGATGCACGCAAAGTGCCCATCAGCGGAACGTAGTTTGGATCTCACAACCACCTGTGTTCCGTCATCCAAGACGACCTTGTGTTTTTGGCCCGAACGGGCAACTGTAGATTTCACTGAGAAGATTGATGCCTCGCCCAAAAATTCTGCGACGAAGCGACTATTTGGCTGCTCGTAAAGCAATCTCGGAGTGTCAATCTGAACCATTTTGCCATCCTTCATGATGGCGACCCGGTCAGCAAGGAATGCGGCTTCCTGCTGATCATGGGTGACGTAAATCACGGTTACGCCGAGTTCATGATGGAAACGCTTGATTTCCTCCTGCATCTCGTCGCGCAAGTTCTTGTCGAGAGCGCCAAGGGGCTCATCCATCAACAAAATTGACGGCTGATAGATTGAGGCGCGAGCTAGGGCCACCCGCTGTTGCTGACCACCAGATAGTTCGGCCGGCTTTCGAGTTTCAACCCCCTCCAACCGCTCCATGGCCAAGCTTTCCCTGACTCGTGTAGCAATTTCCTGCTTGGCCAACCCGCGAACCTTGAGCGGATAGGCCACATTCTGAAACACGGTGTGATGCGGAAACAACGCGTAATTTTGGAACACCATACCAATGTTGCGTCGATAGATAGGTACCGGAACTATGTCTCGGCCATCGACCGCGATTTGACCGGCGCTTGGATCGATATAGCCGGCGATCATTCCAAGCAGGGTCGACTTGCCAGAGCCGCTGGGGCCGATAATTGCAAAGAAGTCGCCAGACTCGATCTCGAGCGACGTCGGGGCCACCGCATCAATTGAGGCGTAAGTCTTACTCACGTTCCGAATAGACACGGAAGCTCCTTTTCGGAGTCCGCTTTGCGTTTTTTCCACTGATCGTATCAATGCCTTCATTTCCATTATCCGCGTTTGCTTAGCCGCGGCAACACAGTTGCTGCGAAAATGAGTATACTCGTGACTACTAGAATAACCGTTGCCGCTGCGGCTAATTCTGGGGTGATTTGAAAGTTAAGTTGCTCCCACAGCAGAAGCGGTAGCGTGCGGGTTGCGGGACTACTCAAGAAGATCGCCAGCACCAATTCGTCAAGTGAGGCTGCGAACGCAAAAATAAATCCGGCAATCACTGCAGGTCTAATCATAGGGAAGGTGACGTGCCGAAATGTCTGGAAGTAGTTCGCACCGAGACTCATAGATGCGATCTCAAGACGGCTCGAATATGCTGTGAGCGCACCGCAAACGGTAATAAAGGGAAACGGCAGGCCAATCACGGCGTGAGCAAAAATTACTGCTAAGAGCGTTCCCTGCAACCCCAGCCAAACACTTATCGGATACAGGCCGATGGCGAGTACAATCTGCGGAAGGACCGCCGGAGCGACGGAAAGAATCCCGACGAGCGTTGAGCCCGGCGCCGCCGCCCGAATAACGCCGAGAGCTCCGCAAATTCCCGCTATTGTTGCCAGCGAAGCGGCTGCGACACCTATGAGAATGCTGTTCATTAACGCAGACGTGTAGTCACCGTTATGAATGAACTGCACGTACCACTGTACAGAAAAGCCAGATGGCGGGAATGAGAGATACGTCTTCGGTTCAAAAGAGACGGCGACTACAACCAAGATGGGAACGAGAAAACCAATCAAGACCACCGTCACCAAAGCGCGCAAGATGCGTTCCCAAGCAGCCCAAATCATCTTTTCACTCATTTTCATGACTGAATACCCGTTACTGCTCTTCCTTTGCGTCGCGAAGCGAGTTGACTCCCACGCAACAGCGCAAAAACAATGATGGTCAGCAGAAGAACAACGATGGCGAGCGCAGAGGCGAGCGGCCAATCCAGGAGTCGATTTGCCTGTACTTGAATCAACATGGATACCATCACAAGGTCGCCACCCAACAGCGATGGCGTAACGAAAAACCCAAGCGACGTAACAAACACAATGGCGCAACCTACAGCAACATGGGGCAGCGACATAGGAAGCGTGACAATGAGAAATTGCCGGGTCGGATTGGCACCAAGCACCGCGGCCGCTCGCAACAAATTGGGATCAATCGCACGCAGGCCATTCAAAAGAGGAATCACCATGAATGGAATCATGATGTAGGTCATAGCGATCATTAATCCGATCCCATTGTCGATGAAGCGGATTGGATCGGCAATCAGCCCAATGTATTCCATGAATACATTTACTGGCCCGTTACGCCCAAGAAGGATCATCCACGCAAAGGACCGGATTACAGTACTGACCCAAAACGGAAGGATAATGAGAAACACGCCGATGGTGGCCATTGGCCCCTTTAAGCGGGAGAGCACGTATGCGACCGGATATCCCACCAATAAGGAAACTAGTGTTACCATCATTGCCACATAAAACGTATCCATAAGCACCGCTCGGATGCCGGTGTCACTGAAGACTTTGACATACTCGTCCATCAGGCCTGCTTTGCCCCGAAAACTCTCAATTCCAATGACGGTCATTGGCGCCAAAAAGAAAGGCGCAGCCAAAAGGGCGATTGGCACAAAAAGCAGGAAACTGCGGCTCTTCATCGTATCAACGCTCGAGCATGCCGGATGGGAAGTCAGTACAGCACGTTGGGTGCAATTGGCAAAATGGATTTTGAGTAAGTGAGCGTCTGAATGCACCTGGAGATAAAAGTCGAAGAGGATCGCACCTAAGAGGGTATCTCAAGTGTGGTCCTCCTCGGAAAGCGTTCGTCAGTTAGAAACGATCCAAGTGTTGAAGCGGTCCCAGATGTTGCCGCCCTCTTTCAGCCAATACTGGTCATCGATCCTGATGGCTGTCTTGCTGTTCTCCGGAGAGGTGGGCATGCGCGCCCTAACATCTGCCGGCAACAGATCGAGTGCCGCCTTCACGGTTGGTCCGTAGGGGATGTTTTTCGCGAATTCGGCCTGGACTTCTGGATCGACGCAATGAGCGATGAATTTCATCGCGACATCCTTGTTTGGGCCGCCTTTCGGGCAAACCCATTCACCGGGAGTATGCAGCGAATTTTCAAAGGTGTAGTCGACAGGGCCGCCCTGCCGCTTGATCGGATCAACTCGGCCGTTCCAGAACATGCCAAAATCAACTTCATTGCCAGCGAGCAACTGGGCACTTTGTGCGCCAGAGGTCCACCAGGTCGTATTCTTTCTGATCTTCGTAAGCGCATCGAATGCGGCGTCAATATTCATGGGATACAAGTTTTGCGATGTTTGGCCTGCGCCGAGCGCCGCGCACTCCATGGTCTGAGCGGCATTTTTCCAGAAGGCGCGCTGACCCTTAAAGTTGGGATCAAACACATCCTTCCAATTTTTTGGCGCGCCGTTCTTCTTCTCCGCATCCGTGTTCCAACCCAACACGCAGGCCGTGACATATACCTGAACCCAATACTTGCCGTCGGCACCGTCTCTCATGCCCGCTCTCGGCACGATACCATAGTCAATTTCTTCGAGAAGACCTTGGACTGCAAGGGGCGCAGCTTCCGACACGTCTGTGTCCGCGACGTCAATATCGACAGCTTTGTTTTCAACCATTAACTTCAGTTTAGCGCCTTCCAGATAGGGGGCGCTGATGATTTTGATACCGTATTTCTTTTCGAACGTGTCGAAGGCTGCAACCTTGAATGCGTCGCCGACAGCACCGCCGCCGTTAGCGACAGTAAGCTGGGTAGTGGCGCCTCGTACGATGGCTGGCATTCCAATAAAAGAAGCAGCTGCAGAACCCGCAGCGAGCTTGAGCGCGCCGCGCCTAGTCAAAAGACTGTTCGTCTTATTCATCGTATTCTCCATGCTCCGATGTAGTTTTCTATGCTTTTTGCAGTACGTAGCAAAATCGGAAAATTGTCAAGATTTACGTATCACAGTCACATAGTGACATTTTTTTAAGTGACGATGTTGCTCAAATAGCGACAGATTAGGTCACTTAGCGAGACAGGTTATACTGACAGAAGGCAAAGAGGCATCATTGTTATGCAGGCTGGTCTCCTGCATTTTGAAGAGAAGATTTACACGGAGGGGGCGAACGCTTCAGGATGCTTCCACTCAGAGTCGGGTAGGGGCATCAGAACCGGCCGTCAGTCGCACATTGCTCATCAGATCGATGTTAATTAGATAGGTTGGAGCCTTAGCCAAAGGGACACGAATCGTGGATCAGCGCCATAAGTCAAAGAATCCGGAAAAGAGTGAGATCGCAAAGGCCAAGACGTTGCGTAAAGGGCTTTTAGTTCTTGAAGCATTTGACCATACGCACAGAGAACTCAGCTTAAGCGAAATTGTAAAAATAACGGACCTAGAGATCAGCGCAGCAAGACGCTTCATTGCATCACTCCGTGACGCCGGCTATCTGAACTATAGCCCGGAGATCCGCCGCTATCGATTGTCACCCAAAGTTCTGACTTTTGCAACGGCTTATCTGGGTTCCGATCCTCTTGTTGCCAGCGCACACTTCACACTGCAGCAGCTGGCACATGAAACCGGACACTTTGTCGAGCTACGCACGATCGACCGAAACAGTTTGGTGACGTTGCTCCGGTTTTCTGACCGAAGCAATCAGATCTCGCAATTTCGCGGGACGAGCATCGGAGCTCGAGAGCCGCTTCATTGTATGTCTGGAGGGCTGGCAATTCTTTCGCGGACAGAGCCAAATGCGGTGAGGCGCCTGCTGTCGGAAACACCACTACAACGCTACACCCCGCGAACCGTAACTGAGCTCGGTGCTTTGATGGAGCGGGTCGATCTTGCTCGCAAGCAGCAATATGCGATCTGCGATCGCGAGTACAGCATGAACATTATCGGTGTTGGTGTGCCTCTAGTAGACTTCGCGGGGCGTGCGGTCGGATCAATTTCGATGGCCGTCAGCCCGCAGGACTACACCGTCGCCAAAATCAAGAAGAAGATACTGCCTCTCATGATGCGAGCGGCGAACACCATTTCTCTCGCCTATCAGAGGGGTACCTGATCCTCTACGTCGCTTAGTCCAAATTTGTCATCACGACCAGCGATGGGTCGATCTTGAGATCTGTCGTTGTGTTGGAACGCACGAACTCTATATCCAATCCAGACGCTATTTCTCTCATAACGAAGTGTCCGTTTTCAATGTCGAAGACCCCAAAGTTCGTAATGACGCGGGATACTGCGCTTATACCGGTGAGTGGATAGGTGCAGCGATGCAAAAGCTTATGCTCATTTTTGCTGGTGACGTGCTCGGTGAGCACAACGATCGTTCGCGCACCTGCAACGAGATCCATCGCTCCACCGATAGCCGGCACTGCATCCGTGGCACCGGTGGACCAATTCGCCAGATCGCCGTTCGAGGCGACCTGCATCGCGCCAAGAAAACAGAAATCAATATGACCGCCACGGATCATGGAGAAACTGTCTGCGTGGTGGAAAAATGAGGCGCCAGGAAGCGTCGCGATCGGCTTCTTACCGGCATTGATTAGGTCACGGTCCATAGCACCACCGGATGGAACGGAGGTGAATCCCAGAACGCCGTTTTCGGAGTGAAAGATCACCTCTCGACCTGACGGAATGAATTCTGCGATCAACTCGGGAATACCTATTCCCAGATTGACATAAGCGCCATCGGGAAGATCCTGTGCCGCGCGCTTGGCCATCGCTCGCCGCGACAAGCCTATTTTGGTTTCTTTGAGAGGCTCATTCATGGGTAGATAGCTCCCGACGCGATTAAATCGGATTCATGAGCTGGATTCGAAATCTGCACCACGCGATTGACGAAAATACCAGGTGTCACGACTGTCTCAGGATCGATCATCCCTACATCAACAACCTGGGTCACTTGCACAATTGTAGTGCGCGCGGCAGCGCACATGATCGGGCCGAAATTTCGAGCGGTTTTGTTATAAACAAGATTTCCGTACCGGTCGGCCCGAGCAGCTTTCACAAGGGCGAAGTCGCCCGGCAAGGCTTCCTCCAGCACGTAAGTTTTAGCTCTAAATTTCCGTGTCTCCCGGTTTTCCGCGATCACGGTTCCCACCCCTGCAGGAGTATAAAAAGCAGGGATTCCTGCGCCTGCGGATCTCAGTCGCTCTGCCAGAGTGCCTTGAGGAACCACTTCCAGCTCGATTTGGTGATTGCGATATGCTTCGTTGAAGACCTCAGAGTTCGTCGATCGCGGGAAGGAGCAGATAACTTTTCTGACACGTTTGTGCTCGATCAAGGCAGCCAAGCCAATATGGCCGTTCCCAGCGTTGTTGTTTACAACCACGAGGTCTTTAACATCCAAATCGATCAGCGCGTGGATAAGATCTGTTGGACTTCCAGCCTCACCAAAGCCGGAGATCAGGATAGTCGCTCCATTAGGGATGTCTTTTACAGCCTCGGCTGCCGATTCAGTGATTTTGTTGATCATTTTCAATCCGACTATTTGCTTTCTTAATAGGCGCTTCTACACGAGGGCAGCGCTGTGCCCGCGTCGACGTCTATGATGCCATCGATGCAGGGGTGTGCTGAGGACTCCTCTCCCGGTCACTGCTGGTTAGTTCACTGAGCGCGACGTCAACAGCCGTAGCAATAACATCGACGTCTTCCATGGTTACGGGCGTCGATAAGGCTATGAGGCCGTACGGAGCAATCAATACCCCCCTGCTGATAAGTCCTTTGTAAAACTGCTCAAATTTTTCCCGTTCTGCAGCTCCCAGGTAGGCAGATCGATAGTCGGTGATTTCGCGATTGGTGAAATGAAGCCTAAGCAATGACCCGAGTCCGACACACTGCCCGGCAAGTTTTTGCTTTCTAAACGAGGAATTGATCTTTTGGCGCAGCGCGTCACCAATGCGATCGAGATGTGCATATCCGGCCGGCGTAAGTTCCCGCATCGCTGCGAACCCCGCGACCATCGTTATTGGATTTGCAGTGAAGGTGCCGCCGTGAGGAAGGAACGGCTTTCCTGCCGTTCCGTCAAACATCTGCATTACGTCGGCTCGTCCGCCCACTGCACCAACAGGGAAGCCTCCGCCGATGACTTTGCCGAGGGTCGTGAGGTCCGGCTCAACTCCTAATAGACCCTGGGCGCCGGCATATCCCAACCGAAACGAAATCACTTCGTCAAAGATGACAAGACTGCCGACGCGGCGGCAGCTCCTAAACAGGGCTTCGATGTAATCTTTGCGCGCAGCGATAAGACCCGCGCGATTCGGCACCGGGTCAATGAGGACAGCAGCAATGGTCTCGCCGTGCTCTCTCAGCACAGCTTCGAGAAGTTCGACATCATTGAACGGCACCACCAACACATCATCAAGCACGCCCTGCGGCGTGCCCTTTGCAAAGGGTGTGGAAGCAGGCGAGTCGCCCCAATTCGCCGGAGTGCTATCCAGGCTCACTTCAGCGAAGTCGTAGGAGCCATGATAAGCTCCCTCGATTTTTACGATCTTAGAACGGCCGGTAAAGGCGCGCGCCGCCTTAATCGCCATCATGACAGCTTCGGTGCCAGAATTAGTGAAGCGCACCTGTTCCACAGACGGAATGCGATCCACCAATAATTCTGCCAGCTCGATTTCCGAAGGGGTCGGGGCTCCAAACGCGGTTCCAAGGTGTAACTGCTTTTCGGCCGCGGCAATTACACCGCCGTTGCCATACCCATGGATCATGGAAGTAAAGTTGTTGATGCAATCGTAGTAGCTGTTTCCGTCAACATCCCAAACTTTACAACCTTCGCCGCGCACTAGGTAAACGGGAAAGGGCTTCACAGAGACCGTGGTGCGGGTATTGCCGCCCGGCATTACTTTTTGAGCACGTTCAAACAGTTTTCGCGATGTCGGATGTGCGTCTGGATATTTGTTCATCTCTGCCACTGTTTCTTTCCATTCTCGGTCTGTTGTCGGACTGCGTTCAGATCGGGATTTCTTGCGATCGTCGACTGTTGCAAACGAAACAGTCGTTGGAATCCTCGTCGGCGGCATCGTTTTGACCACGGAAACGCTGGTCCGTGTTCATGTGCAACGTAAGGTGCGCCCGCCAGTAATGTCAATAAGTACTCATAGCGGGCACATAGTGACACTCGCATCATCTGTTGGTTTTGAGATGCCGACTGAGCTTGCTTCGTCTGCTCTTGCACCAAGCCATATATGGCTTGCCCACGGGCATTTGGCATACTATGAAATTGTCATATAGTGACACTAGTAGTTAAATCTTGACACTTGAAAGTGAGAATGTAGCATGGCGCTCACCTCAGTCTTGCTAGCGGTGGCGTTACTCCAAATGCTATTAGATGTTCTTGGTGCGGCGGAAGATTATGTCCTGGACGGGAAGCCGTATCGCAAGGTTCTATTTATCGACGTTGGGTCAACCTTCACTAAAGTTTTGGTGATTGACGGCGACGGGCAAGCAGTTGCGAACGCGAAATCTCCCACTACCATCGACACCAACGTTATGGACGGGGTCGTGGCGGCGCTCGGCAATTTGCCCGCAGAGCATCGCGGTCCGTTCGACTGGGCACTGACATCAAGTAGTGCGGCCGGTGGACTCCGGATGGTCTCTGTCGGCCTAACTGAGCCACTTTCGGGACGAGCCGGCACTCTGGCAGCGTTAGGAAGTGGCGGAAAGGTTATACATTCTGAATTTGGTTTCTTGGATGAGACTGCGGTAAAGCGCGTCGAAGAGGCCAAACCTCATCTGGTATTGTTAGCAGGCGGCATCAATGGGGGCGATGAAAAGTCTCTCCTTCACAACGCGCGAATGCTGGCTCAGTTGAATGGCGCTCACGGCTTCGTCATTGCAGGAAACAACCAAGTGTCTGCCAAAGCGGCCGCAATTTTGGAAAACAGCGGACGCGACGCACTAATCGTAGGCAACGTATTTCCCGACGTGGGTAAGATCGAGATTTCACCGACGCGCGAGGCCGTGCGAGAACTATTCATGCGCCACATCATCCGCGCTAAGGGCCTAGAGGAGCTCATGGCGCTCACCAAGTCCGGCTGCGAGCCCACGCCGCTCGCGGTGAGTCGGGCACTAAGCCAATTTCACTCGTCGGCGGGGCCTGTAGTTTTTGTTGATCTAGGTGGGGCCACTACCGATGTGCACTCGGTTGGTGGCGTTCGTGAGACCTATAGATTGGCCGAGGCCCCTGACCCGGAGACAATGCGTACAGTCGAGGGCGATCTGGGAATGCGTTGGAGTGCACCGGGTGTCGTCAGTTGCATACGCAAAGACCGCTTGCGGGAATTCGAGAAGTCTCTGGATTGCAATCTGTTTGAGGAGGCCGAGCAGCGGCACGGCGATCCGTCATTCGTTCCCCAGACCGAGAGGGATCGGGCGATTGACCGAATCATCGCTCAAATTGCCATCGAAGTTTCGCTAGAGCGCCACGCAGGACGTGTGCACATCCGTCAACGGCCCTGGGGTGACAGGTACGAGGTTGTTGGCAAGGATCTTCGAAACACCAGCACGCTTTTTGCTGTTGGAGGTGCTTTCATTCATGCACGGGATCCGAACGCTTTGGTGAGTAAGGCACTCGCCTCGATAACTGATGCACAGGCACCGAGGATGCCTCAGATCAGCGTCGACTATACGTATGGACTTTTTGCTGTCGGCCTTGCCAGTAGACTGTCGCCGAAACTCTCTCGAGCAATGGTTAAGTCCCTATTTGCTCAATCAAAAAGCACAGACCTTGTAGGAGGAACTTTACTATGATCACCGCGGACAAGAAGCAGATTCGGTTGCCCAGCGATATGCCGGATGGTCGAGCGCTCGTGGAAGAGGGACGTAAAATTGGCGAAGCTACCAAGCTCGGTCGTTCAGCGCTTTGCAAAAAGTACGGCGTGGCAAATGAAATTGAATACAAGAAGAAGATGAGGGCTGAGGGCCGACTGATGCGTTCGCTCAACATCGGTCTCAGCACGTGGCGCGAAACGGCGGAAGCACTTCGCAATATTCATGAGGCCTGCGAAGAGCGAGGCTTCCGAGTAGACCGTTACCAAATGCAGCTGGACAGGCGCCAAGGCTTGCCCCGTGATTTGTGGGAAAAGACTCCTGCCGAGACTGGGCCTCTACTGGAGACAAAAGACGATTGGATGGAAGTGGCGCAGGTCGTGCCAATTCAACCTCAACTCGGCGACATGATGATCGGCTCGCCAATGTCTGTGTTCAACGCGAAAAACGCTATCGAGGCGGGTGTCAATTACATTGGCAACATGTCGCAGTTTGCGTGGAAATATCCAGGCTGGCCGGGCACCGAAACTGAGCAGATGGCCGAGATGACGAAAGCACTCGGTCTCATGGCTTCGAAGCGCGCTGAAGGCTGCATTTTCCAATCATATTTGGAAGACGGTTTTCCTGCCCAATTCAAGGACTACTGCTCTTTCATTGGCTGGGTGATGTTTGAACGTTACCTTATTTCCGACGTAGTCGGCGCCAATCTATCCATCGGGTATGGCGGCTTGACCCATGATCCAATCATGAAGACGGCTCTCATCTTGGCAATCGAAGCAATTACTCCTCCCGAAATTTGCAATTCATTTATGCACTGCAATACAACAGCGCAGACGAAGATCGTCGATAACAATTATTCGGTGGTTTCGATTGACGACTTGTATATCGCTATGGCGTTGAAGCGTTCGAACAGCGGCGCCGCCTTGCTGTCCATCCCCGTGACAGAGGCCATTCGCATTCCGACCTGGCAAGAAATTGTGCAAGTGCAGACTATCGCCGAGCGCACCGCTATTTATGCGGGCGAACTCATGCCCACAATCGATTGGAGCTACTTTGATGCACTGAAAGAAAAGTTGCTTGATGGGGGCAAGCGCTATTTCGACAACGTGATGAACGGGCTTCAGGAACTCAAGATCGATTTACAGGATCCGCTACAGATCCTGATGGCAATCCGGACCATGGGTGCGGTGGAAATCGAAAATCGTTGGGGCGTTGGTGAGCTCCCCAAGGATAACACACAAATCTACAAGCCAATCTATCCCACCGACACGTTCAAGGATTACGAACGCTATAAGGTGGATGTGCGCCGCTATTTCTCAGGATTTGGAGCGGAAGTAGATCGCGAGCAGCGCGTTGTTGTCGGCTCAACTGACATTCATGAGTATGCGATGTTGTTGGCTGTTGAAGCGCTTCGTGAGCTCGGCATCAATCCGATTGTCGCGGGTGTTAGTGTGGACCCGGACGAATTTGCTGACTTGGCGCTTGAAGCAAACGCTTCTGCGATTCTCCTGTCTACGCACAATGGCATGGCACTGACTTATTCCGAAAACCTGCTTCGGGAACTGAAACAGCGGTCGCTGAATATCCCTGTAGGCATTGGCGGCACACTCAATCAGGCCATAGATGGCGAGCCTGAACCGCTCGACGTTACCGACAAGCTGGCGGAAATGGGTTTGGTCGTTTGCAACCAAATCAATGACCTTTTGGGGGTAGTCAGGAAAACGCCCCCGGTCCTTATGAACGCATAGTGCCCCATGAAGAAGATGAATACCACCGGCGACCACGCTTGGAGTAGGCCAGCTATCGGGGGTGCGCAAGATATTTTCCGCGCCTCCAAGGACCAAGTCCATCTGCCGCTATTTGTTCGGGCAGATGGAGTCCATCTTTGGGATGATGAAGGTTTAGAGTATATCGATGTTTCATCGGGGCCCGTGGTGAGCAACATTGGCCACGGAAATCTGAAAGTGGGAAGCGCGATAGCTTCACAGTTACGCACACTCGACTATGTATCGAGCCGGCAGGGGCGCAGCCAGGCAAATATCGACCTAAGCGACAAAATCGCGACGCTAGCGGGTACCGGTTATGAACGCGTGTGCTTGTCATCTGGCGGGAGCGAGGCCAATGAGATTGCGATTAAGTTCCTTCGCCAATACTGCGTTGCCACGGGCCAGGCAGCGCGAACAAAAATTATAAGCTGCATGCCATCGTATCACGGCGCGACGCTTTTGACGTTGGGAGTGGGCGGCAATTCGGATTCCGCCGCCTTCTTGGACGGCTTCGGGCCAGCTTCGATCAAAGTTCCAGCGCCGCTGACTTACCGTTTGCCTGAGGGTAAAACATCAGAAGATTTCGCCAGTGACTGTGCCGACGCGTTGGAAAAAGCAATCGTCGCTGCCGACCCCAAAACGGTTCTCGCGTTTATTATTGAGCCGATCGGTGGGCTCGCGTCCGGATGCGCTATTCCGCCAAAATCATATTTCAGGCGCATACGTGAAATCTGTGACCGCCATGGCGTCTACCTGATCTTCGATGAGGTCCTGTGTGGATCGGGCCGAACCGGCCATTTTTTGGCTTCACGACTAGTGTCGGACGTAAATGCGGACGTTCTCGTTCTAGCTAAGGGTTTGGGCGCGGGGTACATGCCGCTCGGTGCCACTTTGGCTTCTGCAAAAATAGTGGACGAGCTCGCGGCTCTTGTCGGCTTTGGCTACATGCATACCTACAGCGCAAATCCCATTGCCTGCGCTGCGGGTCTGGCTGTGTTGAGAGAGATGGAAAATCGCAATCTTATGCGCGCCGCCGCCGAAACCGGTGCATATAT
>Ga0105047_10013794_pt1 | contig 12872 bp, 8 predicted proteins | sample MAT04_FD_78384 | JGI IMG/M metagenome (GOLD analysis project Ga0105047, IMG submission 78384) | Freshwater microbial communities from Lake Fryxell liftoff mats and glacier meltwater in Antarctica - MAT-04 (megahit assembly) | ecosystem: Environmental > Aquatic > Freshwater > Ice > Liftoff... | reverse complement strand
TACATCCTCGCGGCGATGCACTCGAAGCGGATCTCCTCCCAGGAAGCAGGCCTGAAGTACTTCGTGCTCGGTGCGTTCGCCTCGGCCTTCCTGCTCTACGGCATCGCGCTGACCTACGGGGCGACGGGCTCGACGAACCTCATCCGCATCCAGGAGTTCCTCTCGGACAACGTGCTCACCCAGAACGGACTGCTGCTGGCGGGATTCGCCTTCATGCTGGTCGGCTTCGGCTTCAAGGTGGCCGCTGCGCCGTTCCACACCTGGACACCGGACGTGTACCAGGGTGCGCCGTCCCCGGTGGTGGCGTTCATGTCCTCGGGCGTGAAGGCCGCCGGATTCGCCGGCCTGCTGCGAGTGTTCGTCGTGACCTTCGGCCCGACCTACGGCGACGACTGGCGGCCGATGGTCTATGCGCTCGCAGTGCTGAGCCTGCTCGTCGGCTCGTTCATGGCGATCGTCCAGACGAACGTCAAGCGCATGCTGGCCTACTCGTCGATCAGCCACGCAGGATTCATCCTGGTGGCGGTCGAGGCCTCGTCGGACCAGGGCACGTCGGCCGCGCTGTTCTACCTGCTCGCCTACACGTTCATGGTGACCGGCAGCTTCGCGATCGTCACGATCATGGGCCGCACCGGCGACGGGCTGCACTCGATCGACGACTACAAGGGCCTCGGCCGGTCGCGACCGGGCCTGGCGTTGTTGTTCTCGGTGTTCCTGCTGGCCCAGGCCGGTGTGCCCTTCACAGCGGGTTTCCTGTCGAAGTTCTACGTGATCAACGCCGTCGTCGAAGAGGGCCAGTACGCACTGGCCGTGATCGCGATGGTGTCGGCAGTGGTGGCGGCGTACCTGTACCTGCGCATCGTCGTGTCGATGTACTTCGCCGGTGACGAGGGCGCAGTGCTGGCCGGTCCCCGCATCCAGGTTCCCGTCGGTGCCAGCCTGGCGCTCGGTATCGCGGTGGTCGGCACCCTGTGGCTCGGTCTCGTGCCCGGCACCGTGACCAGCGTCGCCAACGACGCCGTCGCACAGCTCGTCGCCTTCACCCGCTGAGCTCCCGGCTTCTCATCGGGGTGAGCGGGCATCTTCCGGCGGTCTGAGCGACGCACGGGTTCTGCTCCACCGATCCGCAGATGGACCTCCATCGCCGTGGAACAGAGCGCGGGCGCGATCCTGGCTGAGCCGCTGGTCGGTACGACGCGCGCTGGACGGCCGCTGGGGCGCCGGTACGCTGGAGGACCCATGCTGCCCCATTCGACGTGTCCCGGGGAGTTCTCGTCGTGAGCGGTTTCCACGAACTCGGCGACGAGTTCGCCGGCGATGAGGCGAACGATGAGTGGGACGCGGCCTGGGCTGCGTACACCAGCGGTGCTGACACCTCGCCCTCGTCCGGCGCGCCGCTGCGGGCCACTCTGCGTCTCCCCGGAGCTCGTGTGCAGTTGCGCGGCGATGTCGGCGACGAGATCGTTGCCCTTTTCACGGACCTGCATGACCACGTCGCTCCGTCCGACGATGCCATGGGGGTCGGAGACCACCTGCCGCTGGTGACCTTCACAGTTCGATCGTTCGATGGCGCGGAAAGTGGGGACGAGGCGGACCGGGGACCGGACGGTGGCCAGAACCCGACGTCGTGGGTTCTGGAACAGGATGCGACGGGTGTGTGTGCCGAGGGGGACGGTCCGGCGGATCTGGCCAGGGCCCTGACGACCCGCATCGTGCTCGAGTCCTCGCTCGTGGACACGACTCAACTGCATCTGGACGCCGCTCTGGTGGACCTGGAGGGCACCGGTGTGCTGCTCCTGGGCGGACCACGGGAGCAGCGCGACGAGCTGCTCTACGAGTTCTTGGCGGAGGGCGCCCACTACCTCACGAACGGCGACGCGGTTCTTCGCCCCGGAACCCGCTCCGCCCGGGGGACGTCGCTGCCCTTGTGGCGCCGCGACGGGCAGCTCCTGCCCGCCAGTTACTCGGTCCCGGTGGCGGACTACTGCGACGTCCGGGTGATCCTGGTGCTCGGGAGGGTCGAGGACGGCGAACAGGCCGACGCGACCCTCGGCGCCGCGCCACGGAACCCCGTCGGTGATGATCAGCGCCTCAGTGCGGCCGAGACGCTCGTCGCCCTGGTCAGCGGTGCGGGTTCGGGAACGGGTGAGGCCATGGGCCAGCTCGGGACGCTGGTCAGCGGTGCCTCATGCGTCCTGATCGATCCACGGGATCCTTCGGCATGCGTGGCGGCAGCCCGCTCGGCCGCTCGGCCGGCTCGTCGACGGCTCGCTGCTCTCTTCGAGTGGGTGACGTTGTCGCCCGACCCCGCGGCCGAGGAAGGGCGGCGGGGACGCCGAGCCGAACCTGTACGTATCGTGCACCGGATGGTGCGCTTCGACGACGGCGCCGCAGTCGACCACGGCGACGGTGCCGGTCCGATCGTCGTGACGACAGAGCGGGCCGACGCGCTCGAGGCCGAAGCCATCGCAGCGCACCCGCAACGTCCTGGCCCGGAAGCGCTCGGTCTGCCCAACTGCCCCGTCGGCGCGACCGCCCGGGCGATGTGGAGCGAGTCGTCGTTGCTCGACGATCTCGACGATCTCGATGTGCTCGACGGACCCGCGGCGCCGCCCAGCGGCGTCGTGGCCGAGCTGGTGAGTCGCGAGTTGTTGGCGAGCGACGGCCCGCTACGGGAGCGCGTGATCGAGCGTCACGTCGTAGCTCGGGCACTCAACGACGCGGCAGTCGAGCGGTTCGCGGAGATCGTCGACGTCGCGTCCTCGTGCGGGGTCGTCCCGGTGGTGGTCGGCTCGCTTGCGCAGGCGTTCGACGGGCCGCTCCCGGATCACTTCACCGATATCACCGGTGTCGACCTGCTGGTCCGCAAGGACCAGATGGACCTGCTCGCCGAGCAGTTGGAACGCCGGGGCTATGAATCCGAGTCGCAGAGGTGGAGCGGTTCGTCGCTCTCCTCCACGGCGGACCGGCGACTGCACCATTCCGACCAGCCGTCGATCGTCGTCGACCTGCACCGTACGCTGGCCGCGGGGCCGTTCGGTGAGCTCGTCGATCCTGAGGAGTTCCACCAGCGTGCCGTGCCTGTCCGCATCGGCACGAGGTGGGCATTGGCGTTGCACCCCGAGCACCGGTTCGTGCACGAGTGCGTGCGCGCGGACCGGAGTGAGCACTCCGCCAGCGCGACCGAGTTGAGAGAGGTCGTCCTGAGTGCGCCCCGTTCCGCTTCCCTGATGCCGGCGACCATGGAGTGCTCTGCCCGCTGGGGCGCCACAAGCACTGTGGTGTCCGTCGCGCGACGGATCGATGCTGAACTCCCCGGTCTGCCTGCGTGGCTCGTCGATGTCGCCCGTGGCGGTCAGGGCGGTCTCCGCCGGCGAGAGGGCATACGGCGCCGGCGGACCCGCGGCTGAGGGCTCGGCTCAGGTGCGGGCGCTCGACCGGCTGAGGGTCACGCAACTGCTCCGATCGGCCCCGAGCCCGTCGAGCAGCAGGTCCATCCGTCCGCCCGTCACAGGTACTGGACGTCGGGTCCCTTGAGAGCCCGGCGACAGTCCAGCACCGGCACGCCGGCCGAGGTGATCGCGTCCCGATCGACGTCGTCGTGGTCCACGAGGTACACCACGACGTCCGCTGCGGCGAGGTCGGCAGGTGTCCCGAGAGCCGGTGTCGCTGCCGGGGGGAACTGTCCGACCGGCACGTGGGCGTCGACGAGTTGCACAGTTGCGCCGAGCTCCAGCAATTGTTCGATGATCGGTCGCGATGGAGTCTCGCGGGCATCGCTCGTGTTGGCCTTGTACGCGATGCCGTAGACCAGCACCGTCGAGCCCCGGACCGCCTTGGAATGATCGTTGAGCAATGCCTGTACACGCCGGACGACGTAGTCGGGCATGTGCTTGTTCACGTCGTTGGCGAGTTCCACGAATCGGAAGCTGTGCCCGAGCGTGCGTTCGACCTGCCACGACAGGTACGACGGGTCGATGGGCAGACAGTGGCCACCGACACCCGGACCCGGAGTGAAGCGCATGTACCCGAACGGTTTGGTCGACGCTGCGTCGATCGCCTCCCAGACGTCGATTCCGAGGTCCTTCGAGAAGATGGCCAACTCGTTGACCAGCGCAATGTTCACGTGCCGGAACGTGTTCTCGAGCAGCTTGGTCAGTTCTGCCTCGCGGGTGCCCGAGACCGGGACGGTCCGCTCGACCAGACGGTCGAAGAACCCCTGCACGTGTTTGAGGGACTCCGCGTCCACTCCGGACACGACCTTCGGCGTGTTCTCCAGCCCCCAGTTCGGGTTCCCCGGATCGATGCGCTCGGGGCTGTATCCGAGGTGGAAGTCGGTGCCGGCGACGAGGCCCGAGCCGGCCTCGAGGATCGGCGCGAACAGTTCCTCGGTCGTGCCGGGGTAGGTGGTCGACTCGAGGATCACCGTCGATCCCCTGCACACATGGGGGGCCAGCGACGCTCCAGCGGTCTCGATGAACGAAAGGTCCGGCACGCCGTCACCCATCGGCGTCGGCACGGAGACGACGACGACGTCGAAGCCCGCCATGTCGGCCGGGTCGGCAGTGGCCCGGTAGCGGCCCGTGGCGATGGCAGATGCGAGTCGTTCGTCGGTAATGTCTTCGACATGGGACGAGCTGCCGTTGAGTTGGCCGACCTTGTCGTCGTCCACCTCGAAGCCGACAACGTCGAACCCGGCTTCGACGGCCCGCATCGCGACCGGAAGCCCTACGTACCCCTGCCCGACCACGACGACGCGGTCCGGAATCAACGACATGATGCCCCCTCGAACAATGTGACCAAGTGTGGAGATGGGTGAGGGCCACGTCAACATGGGACATCTGCTTACTGAATAACCTTCAGCGTTCCCTTGCGTTGAGGCGTGCGCAGTGTTTCACTCAACTCGGTGGTTCGTTCCGGGGCGGGACAGGAGCCACTCGATGGGGGCTGTGAAGATGGGGTACTTCTTCAAGATCGCTGGACGGCATCGTTTCGCTGCACAGGCGGCCATCGATTCGACCGCGTGGTTCGCGGCGTTGTGGTTGGCGACCTTCCTGCGCTACGAGCTCGACGGGGCACAGATCGTGATCCGGGAGGTGCTGGCGCTCGCTGCTCTCGCCGCCGTTGTCCAGATCACGGTGGGGGCAGCGGCCGGTCTGTACCTGCACCGTTGGCGTTACGGGACCTTCGAGGAGATCACCACCACCGTCAAGACGGTCGTGGTCGTCACCCCGGTCATCGTGGCGGCGAACCTCGTCTGGCCGCTCGACCATGCGGTACCCACCTCGGCGGCGATCAGCTCCGGGTTCATCGCACTTTTCGCCATGTTCTCGGTCCGCTTCGCCTGGAGGTTCCAGCTCGAGCGCTGGTCGATGGCGATGGACGTCGACCGGGATCGCGTCATCGTGATGGGTGCCGGCGACGGTGGCCTGCAGATCGTCACCGCGATGCGTCGCACCGGCCCGTTCGAACCCGTGGCAGTGCTGGACGACAACCCGGACCTGCGGAACCTCCGGCTCAAAGGCGTGCCGGTCTGCGGGGATCGCACGGCCCTTGCGGAAGTGGCCGAACGTACCGGGGCCACGGCCCTGATCGTTGCCATCCCGTCGGCCTCCGGCGAGATCATCCGCGACCTCGCCGACCGTGCCGACGCTGCCGGGCTCGACGTGATGGTGTTGCCGCCGGTGGCCGAACTGTTCGGCGGGGGGGTCGGCGTGTCCGACATCCGGCCACTCACCGCTGCGGACCTGCTGGGTCGCCGGGAGATCAACCTGGACATCGGGTCCGTCGCCGGGTACCTGACCGGCAAGCGGGTGCTGGTCACCGGTGCGGGTGGGTCGATCGGTTCCGAGCTCTGCCGCCAGATCCACCGGTTCGCACCGGAGTCCCTCGTCCTGTTGGACCGCGACGAGTCGGCGTTGCAGGCGGTGCAGCTCTCGATGCACGGCCGCAGCCTGTTGGACAGCCGAGACCTGGTGGTCGGCTGCATCCGGGACAAGGCCCGCATGGAGGAGGTCTTCCGCGAGCACCGGCCCGAGGTCGTCTTCCACGCCGCAGCGCTCAAGCACCTCCCGTTGCTGGAGATGTACGCCGAGGAGGGATGGAAGACCAACGTCTGGGGTACCCAGAACCTGTTGGAACTCGCCGACAAGTTCGAGGTCGGCCGGTTCGTCAACATCTCGACCGACAAGGCAGCGGATCCGACCTCGGTGCTCGGCCACACCAAACGCCTCGCCGAGCAGTTGACCGCCCACGCGGGAGAGAAGGCCTCAGGCACCTTCATCAGCGTTCGCTTCGGCAACGTGCTCGGCAGCCGCGGGTCGGTGTTGCCGCTGTTCCGTGCGCAGATCGAACAGGGCGGACCGGTGACGGTCACCCACCCCGACGTCACCCGGTACTTCATGACCATCCCGGAGGCGTGTGAGCTGGTCATCCAGGCCGGGGCGCTCCCGCACGACGGCAAGGTACTGGTGCTCGACATGGGCGAGCCGGTGCGTATCGCGGACCTGGCCCGGCAACTGATCGCCGAGTCAGATCAGCTGGTGGCGATCACCTACACGGGGTTGCGTGACGGCGAGAAGCTGCACGAGACGCTGTTCGCCCCCGACGAGCAACCGACAGTCTCGGAACACGAGCTGATCTCGCTGGTCGACGTGCCGGGGATCACTCCAGAGGAAGCCGAGCTCGCCGATCCCTACTCGGGCTCCGATGTGATCGACCTGCGGACGTCCGGCCTCGACCGGGCCGACCAGTACCTGGGTCGGCCCTCCTGAGCGATCTCACCGCCGTGTCGGAGCAGCGTCGCTCTGCACGGCGGTGAGCAGCTTCGTGCCGGAGTGCGACCGAGTTCCGTCCATCCCGGAGTCCGGGCGCCCGATCAGCGAGACTGACTCGTCGAGGGCCGGTGACTGCGGCCGAGTGAGGGGAGGCGGAGATGTCCGACACGGGGTCGACCACCGATCGTCCAGGGTTGAGCACGGAGGGCCGCGCGGCGGGTGAGCGGGCGCGTGACGCTGCGCATCGTCCCGGCAACCCGCTGGCCGGTCGCTACGGCCACCCGGTCCACCCGGCGCTCGTCCCCATAGCGATCGGCGCGTGGGTGTCGGCCGTTGCGTTCGACCTGGCCTCGGTGTTCGTCGAGGGCCGCGCCTACGGGCGTCCAGCGCAGTGGCTGGTGCTGATCGGCATCGTCGCGGCGGTCGCGGCGTCGGTGCCGGGGTTCCTGGACTACCGCAGACTCACCAAGGGATCGCGGGCACACTCGATCGCCACCACGCACCTCATCGTGATGGGCGCTGTCTCGCTGTGCTTCATCGTCAGTTTCTTGATCCGGCGCGCCGATCAGGATCAGCTACTCGACGGAACACCGACCCCCGCTCTCGTGCTGAGCCTGCTCGGGGTGGTCGGCCTTGGTGTCGGAGGCTGGCTCGGGGGTGAGCTCGCGTACCGGTACGGCGTGCGGGTCGCCGACGAGGAGGACCAGATCGACGGACACCGCCCCATGCGACCGGCGCCGGCAGTCCGAGGAACGGATGCACCGGCGACGGACGCGCCCGCACCGGGCTCGCCGACCGGACCCGCGGCGTAGTTCGCAGGTCGCGCGACGTTGCGACCGGGCGGCGCTGCCACCATCATTCAGCGATGACCGCCCGGGGCCGCGTGACGATCGTCGGCCACGACGCAAGCTGCAGCGGCGCACCGCTGCAGCTCGAGACGTGGCTGCGGTGGGCGACATCGCACACCGATGCAGAGCTCTCGCTGGTCCTGCTGCGCGGAGGTCCTTTGGTCGATCGGTACCGGTCGCTCGTGCCGGTGCGCGTGCTCGATGACCACGTCTGGCGTCTCATGGACCGCCTCTCCTCCGGCCTGGACTCCGTCGGCCGGACCGACCGGTTGGCGAACGCAGTTCGTTCACTCTCGGCGCGGCCGATCCGTCGGACCAACGGGGGAACCGTCGTCGCGAACACCCTGGCCGCCCTGCCGATCGCCGCGCCCGCGGCCTCGGGTGCGCGCCTGGTCGCGCACGTGCACGAGCTCGACCACGTGGCCGACCGGGTGCTGCCCGGCGCCCCGGCCCGACAACGCCTGCTCGATCGCGTCGACCTGTTCGTGGCCGCCGGGGCCCCTGTCGCCCGGATGCTGGAGCAGCGCATGGGAATCCACCGGCGTCGCATCGCCGTGGTGGAACCGTTCATCGACCCGCCCGTCGTCGGCGACTTCGCCGTCAGTCCCGTCAACGCCGTCAGCGGTGGCGCTGACACGGGGGGCGGGCCGTTGGTCGTCTCCGTCGGTGGGATTTCGCACCGGAAAGGCACTGATCGCTTCGTCGACCTCATGGCCATGCTGTGCGGGGGGCCGTCCGCGCCGAAGGGACTGTGGATCGGGGGGGATCTGCACGGCACGGTCGCCGCCGAGATGCGCAGCGACCTGGCTCGCGCCGGACTGGGCGACCGGGTCCGGCTCGTCGGACAGCGCGACGACGTCGCGTCGCTCGTTGCAGCAGCCGACGTGGTCGTCTCCACCGCTCGGGAGGACCCGTTCCCGCTCGGCGTTCTGGAGGCCGGCGCACTGGATCGGCCGGTCGTGGTGTTCGACTCCGGCGGCGCTGCCGAGGTGCTGCGCTCGAGCGGGAACGCCGGGTGCGTGATTCCGTTGGGCGACACGATCGCCATGCACGACCGTGTCGCCTCGCTGCTCGCCGAACCGGCCGAAGCCGGCCGGTGCGGTCGCACGCTGGGTGCCCATGTTCGTTCCGTGCACCTGACCGACCGGGTCGCCCCGATCCTCTGGTCGCTCCTGGCGAGCGGTCCGTCGGATGGTCCCCCGGCTCTTCGCTCCGACTTCCGAGCCGGCCCGTGAGCCGGCCGGTGGTGTGGATCGGGGTCCACGACCTGTCGTTGTCCGGCGTTCCTGTGATGCTGCAGCGTCTCTTGACCGCCAGCGCTGCGGTCGATCGCGACCGGGTGCATGTGGTGGCGCTGCGCGACGGGCCGATGCGCGAGCGCATCGCCGCGGTCGCAGGTTCGCTGACGGTGCTCGGGCCGGCGGTCGGTCGCTCGTCGTCCGGGTCGCTCCTGGCCGCCGCCCGATCGGTCGGGCTCGCCGCCACCGCGGCCGGGGCGGAGCGAGCGCTGCGACTCCGGGTCGTGCGGCCGCTGCCAGCGCCCGACGTGGTCGTGGTGCACGGCGCCGGGGCATGGCCGGTCGTCGGCCTGGTGCCGACGGACGCAGCGGTCGTGCTGCACCTGCACGAGCTGGACACCGCACTCGCACGGAGCATCCCTTCGCATGACCTGCCCGCCGTGCTCGCGAGGGTCGGAACCGTCATGGTGGTGTCACGCCCCGTCGCTGAGCTGGCACGACGCTGCGGTGTGGCGAGCGAGCAGATCGCCGAGGTCCCCGGTGTGCACGACGTCACGGCGCCGCACGACCACGACGTGGCACTCGCCGCGCTCGGCAACGGACGGTGGGTGCTCGGCGCTGGCACACCGGGCTGGCGCAAGGGCACCGACCGCCTGGCGGCCGTCGCGTCCGGGCTCACCCGCAGTGGTACCGGGGCCCGCGTGGGGTGGGTCGGCGGCGCCCCGGTCGGCGTCGACGCAGGCTGGATCGAGGCGGACGACCCGGTCCGCTGGTTCCCCGAGACCGACGACCCGTGGGCGCTGCTCGCGGGCGCTTCGGTGTTCGTGGTGCCGAGTCGCGAGGACCCGCTCCCGCTCGTGGCACTCGAGGCCGGTCAGCACCGGCGTGCGGTGGTCGCCACGCCGTCGGGAGGTCTGCTGGACCTGCTCGCCGACGGGCGTGGGCTCGTGACCGAGCGCCACGACCTGCGCAGCCTGAGCGACCTGACCGAGAAGGTCCTGCGCAGCCCCGCCCTGGCCGAGGAACTGGGCGGGGCGCTCGCCGAGCACGTCGAGCGGCACCACGATCCCGGCGTGGTGGTGCGCACCTGGTGGGACGTCATCGACGGAGCTGGCCGCTGATGGGGGACATCGCGTGGCCGGGTGGTCGTCGCTGCGCGTTCACCGTCTTCGACGACACCGATTGGATGACCCTGGCGAACGGCCCCGGCGTGTACGACCTGCTCGACGACCTGGGACTGCGCATCACGAAGTCGGTGTGGATCGACGAACCGGGGCCCCGGCGCACGATCGGCGGTTCGACCTGTGCGGAGCCCGACTACCTGGACTGGGTCCTGGACCTGCAGTCCCGAGGTCATGAGATCGGCTTCCACAACGCGACCGACCGCAGTTCCACGCGAGAGCAGACCCGCGCCGCTCTCGACAGGTTCGAGGATCTCTTCGGTCACACTCCACGCTGTGGCGCGGACCATGCGGCGAACGCCGAGGCGCTCTACGCCGGACCTGCACGATTGTCCGGCTGGCGGTCCCGGGCGTACCGCCTCGCTCAGCGGATCCGCCAGCCCGAGCGCCCCGAGTTCTCCGGCGAGCAGCCCGACAGCGTGTGGTTCTGGGGGGACCTGTGCGCGGAACGTATCGACTACTGGCGACGGTTCACGTTCGCCCGAACTGACATGTCGACGGTCGGACCGGCCCTGCACCACGACCCGTCGAGACCGTACGTGCAGTCCTGGTTCAACTCGGCACACGCGCCGCGGCGGGCCGACTTCCTGGAACGGCTGCACCCCGAACGGCTCGACGAACTCGAGGAGAACGGCGGCGTGTGCATCATGTACACGCACTTCGGACTCGACTTCGTGGACGATCGCGGCAGACCACATGCCGACGTGGTGCGGGCGTTGACAGCGGTTGCGGAAAGGGACGTCTGGTCGGCGACGGCGTCGGAGGTGCTGGACCACGTCGGGTCGACGAGCGGGGTGGCGACGCTCGATGCCCGGGGCAGGGCTCGTCTCGAGCGTCGATGGGTTCTCGACCGGGTCCGTGCCGGATCGAGGATCGGTCCCCGTGTGGCGACTCATCACCGGGTCGATCCTTGACGCCAGGAGGCCGGTGCCACCCGGGAACGATGGGGCTTTCGCCCGTATCGACCCCAGATCGCTCTCGCCTACACTGAGCGAGGTTCGAATCGATGGGGGAACGGGTGTCGACACGGGGCGTTGACCAAGCGGGCGTAGCTGTCGTCGGCTGTGGTCACTGGGGGAAGAACCTGGTTCGGACGTTCTCCGAACTCGGATCGTTGGCGGCGGTCGTCGATCCGGATCCGCGGACTGCAGCGGAGGTCGCGGCCAAGTTCGATGTGCCGAGCCTGTCGTTGAACGAGGTGTTGGGCGAGCCGACGATCGATGCCGTCGTCATCGCCGCGCCCGCACGCGACCATGCAGCGCTCGCCCTCCAGGTACTGGACGCTGGCAAACACGTGTTCGTGGAGAAACCGCTGGCACTCGATCTGGACGACGCAGAGCGCGTGGTCGAACGGGCCGAGGCGGCCGGGCTGACGCTCATGGTCGGCCACCTCTTGCAGTACCACCCCGCCTTCCTCGCAGTTCGCCAGCTCGTGGCCGACGGCGCCCTCGGCGATCTGCGGTACCTGTACTCCAACCGGCTGAACCTGGGCCGCTTCCGGCGGGAGGAGAACATCCTGTGGAGCTTCGCCCCGCACGACCTGTCGATGCTCCTGGCGCTCGCCGGAGAGGAGCCGAGCGCGGTGTCCGCCGTCGGATCGACCTTCCTGAGCACAGGTGTACCGGACGTGACGACCACCCATCTGGAGTTCCCGAGCGGACCCCGCGCCCACGTCTTCGTCTCGTGGCTGCACCCGTTCAAGGAGCAGCGTCTGGTCGTCGTCGGAGCTGACGCGATGGCGGTCTTCGACGACCTACAGCCGTGGGACTCGAAGCTGATGGTCTTCGAGCACGGTGTGGAGTGGGAAGGTGCGACGCCTGTTCCGGTCAAGGCCGACGGCGTCGCAATACCCCTCGAGGTCGCCGAACCGCTGAAGCTCGAGTGCCAGCACTTCCTGGACTGCTTCGCGGACGGAACTGCCCCCAACACCGACGGACGTGAGGGGCTGAGGGTGCTGCGGGTGCTCGACGCCGCGCAACGGTCGTTGAGTGCGCAGGGTGCAGCGGTCGGGTCGACCGCGTCGGAGCAGTCAGGCTCGGGCGTCTCGGCCCATGCCGAGGTGCACGAGAGCGCTTACGTGGACGACGGTGCACAGATCGGTGCAGGAACGCGCGTCTGGCACTTCTCGCACGTTCTGTCGGGCTCGCGGATCGGCGAGGACTGCTCACTGGGTCAGAACGTGGTGGTCGGACCGGACGTCACGGTCGGTGACCGGTGTCGGATCCAGAACAATGTGAGTGTGTACAGCGGCGTCACGCTCGAGGACGGCGTGTTCTGCGGTCCGTCGTGCGTGTTCACCAACGTGCTCAACCCACGGGCCGAGGTGTCGCGCAAGGACGAGTTCCTGGCGACCACAGTCCGGCGGGGAGCCACCATCGGTGCCAACGCGACGATCGTGTGCGGTCACGAGATCGGTGAGTACGCGTTCATCGGAGCCGGTGCCGTGGTCACCGCCGACGTCGTCCCGCACGCACTGATGGTCGGGACGCCGGCTCGCCGGGTCGGTTGGATGAGCCATGAAGGTGAGCGGCTCGGCGACGACCTCGTGTGCCCCCGCTCCGGTCGGGGCTATGTCGAGCGTGACGGCCGCCTGGAGTCCGCCGGAACAGTCCACAGGAACGACTGAGGAGTCGCGTTGCAGTTCATCGATCTCGCCGCGCAGCAGGAGCTGATCCGTGACCGACTCGACGAGTCGATCGCGAAGGTCCTGGACCACGGCCGATACGTCATGGGGCCCGAGGTCGCCGAGCTGGAGGACGCCATCGGGGAGATCTGCGGTGTCGACGTGGTGGTCAGCTGTTCAGAAGTGACGCTCGAACAACTGAACAT
>Ga0105047_10013792_pt1 | contig 12873 bp, 10 predicted proteins | sample MAT04_FD_78384 | JGI IMG/M metagenome (GOLD analysis project Ga0105047, IMG submission 78384) | Freshwater microbial communities from Lake Fryxell liftoff mats and glacier meltwater in Antarctica - MAT-04 (megahit assembly) | ecosystem: Environmental > Aquatic > Freshwater > Ice > Liftoff... | reverse complement strand
CCCATTTTGGAGCAATACGAGCGAGAGGGGGAACCCCTTTATTCCAGTGCCAGACTATGGGACGATGGTGTGATCCGTCCTCAAGACACTCGCAAGGTCCTAATTCTATCCCTACAAGCGGCCACTCAGAATATTGAAAGGGAGACTGCAACGAAGAATGTCTATGGAGTTTTCAGAATGTAATCTAAATAAATAAAAATATGTCTCGTTCCGGACTCGAACCGGAGACCGTCTGTGTGTTAGACAGACGTGATAACCATCTACACCAACGAGACACACCTTGTGGTCACTTGAGCCAATACTGAGTAAGAGAGGACCGGGCTGAAGATGTCGATTCATGGGGACCAAAAGAAACAGCTGCCAATTTTAGTAGTGTTATTGCCCCAACGTGTTAGGTGCGGTGAGCAAGGGATAATGCTTCTCATATAGTAACTGAATGCCCTTCTTCGGCATCTAGCTAATTTTGGCAAAGAAGCCTTTGACTAGCATAACTTCAGGCACGGTCTATGAAAATTTGAACTCTGAACTATGAAATCAAAAATTACTTATAGTTAGAATCCACGGCAGAATATGAGGTATCTTCAAAGGCCTTATTCCAGGCCCTCAATACAATTCCTTCATAAGCCTCTACCTCCGTCAGTGGGGGGTATCCGAAAATGGCCATAACCTCGCCCTCGTCCGGGATGCTCACGCAGGCCTTGAGCAGGGGGAACTCCTCCAAATCCATGTTCATCTCTTGGCTGTCAAGGTTGGCATCGAGACTGGTGGCGACTAGGGACAGCCAATCAATTTCTAGGTCGGCGGGCGAGGGGACACCCTCTTCTAATAAGGCCTCTTCAGAAAAGGGATCTTGCCGGATGATGCAGGACAGGCCGCTGTCGCTCACATGCGCTCCTACGTATTGCCATTCTTTCAAATCCTTGGGTAAGGATGAGCTAGAAAGTAGATAGTACTGCTCGTCGGCATCGGTGGAGCTGGACACCAGCCTCGTCGCCTTCCTTTCGTTGAGGGCCGCCCAAAGGGACGGGGAGACGGGGAGCGAGACATAAGACGCAGGCCGGGTGGATCCAAACGAACAAATGCTATCGTCATTGATATTAGACGAATACTCCTCCTCCGACTTGATAAATGAGGGGTCCGTGACCAACGCCATCACCTTGCCTCCCATTTGAATTAAAAGTCTGTTTGACTGATTCTGATTTTTGAGACCGAGACCTAGGGCCCGTGTCAAAATCATAAATTGTTTATTTATTTACTTTGGCTTTCCCTTTCTCTTCCTCAGCTGCTCTTTCTTGCTCTCTTAACGGGATTGGGTGATGGCCCCGACTATACAACTGGAGGAAGAGGGTAAAATGGACAAGCTGCTTCTGCCTTTGGAATCCAAAAGCAAAATAATCCAACGCACGGACCTGACCAGGTCACTGTCCCAGACCATCGAGTTCCACGATGCCATCGAGTCTGATTCTGATCTGGCTTCCATTCCCTCGTCCCTTCAATTGCCATCTATGGAGGAGGAGGACGGAGAGAAAGAAGGTAGTTTGAATGAGGAGGAATTAAATCATGCCCGGTTCATTCGACGAAAGTATGGTCTCTCGTCCACATCCATCGCTCAAAGCTCCCGAAATGAGGCCAGTCTGTTGGTATCCAAAGTTGAAGAGACCGTGGACCGTCTCTTAGACTTGCTAGCTATCCAGCCCATCACCCCCATCTCCATCGACGAGGACCATCCCTTGGCACAGACACTGTTGGTGCTGCTCGAAATGGTCCTCCAACATGGATACGCCTCCAACCGATCTCTCTACCTCGCCCTATTGCGGTCAAAGGATTTGTCTGTGGACCAGAACATGGAGGCCCTCCTGTCCAATCAAAAAAGGAAGGTATGGAAGCAAGAATTTCTGTGGTTGCGGCTGGCTTTGCTGTCAAAGTCGTTTACGGGGACATTGGGTAAAGTGCTTCCCTTTCTCAATGAATATTACGAAGAATGGGCTGTCCTGAGGTCAGACCAAGCTGGCACTTTGCTTGCTAGCTTGTCGCGATTAGACCCAGCCGTTGATTTCACCTTTTGTTTAAAAACCTCCAACTCCGCTGGGAGAACTCCAACAAAATCCTTATTCGCGGGGTCTACCTATTCCGCCAACTGGAAGGAACTGTTTGCCTCTGACGAGATGTTATGTCTCGATGTGCTCTCTCCGAAGCTTCCCTTTCTTGCTCTTTCGTCTTCAAACGAGGAGACTACGCTGTTGAGGAAGCAGCTGGCTGCGCAAATCAGCCAGCGCGTCTATTTCCAGGAGGAGCACAGTCGGGCACAGACCAAAGTTTCTTCTCTCACTAGGGACCTCCAAGCAGCCCATCATCAGAACGACATCCTTTCGAGGACAATAGTGAAATTGAGGGAATCTATAGAAGCGCATGAGGCTACAAACATGCAGCTTCAACTCCAACTATCTCTCCATTCTCAAAATGATCGTTTGAATGAGGAGGAGAACTTTAAACTGAGGTTAGAAGAAAGGGAAAAGCAAATTGAAGATCTGAGGAGTTCTTGGGAACAGGAGCGGAGACTCATGCAGGACCAGTTGCTTATTGCCAACAGCATCAAGGACGAGTATAAGAGACGACTTAATCTAATGACCTCAAAATCTGATACATCCCAATAATAAACTGTTTAAGAGAATTTCATTTTGATTTGGCTGGAGAACAAGGCGAACAGTAGGCTCTTTGTGAAAAAGAGATGCTCACCTTGCCCATTGTAGGCATCAAAGAGGAAATAGGCCATCGTCCTTTTTGGGAGACAAGTGTTGTGCAGGGCTACTATCTCCTCATTAACAAAAAACAATCATTCCCTTTGCGATGCTGATGCCGTCAATCAAGTCTTGTTTAGCTCAAAAACTGGATTGAAGCTTTATTAATGCATGGCTGCACCGTTGGTTGTCTTCCAGCATTAAATTAAATTATCAGCTTTCTGGTCTAGCAGGTCCGTTTAATTAGCATCTCTCATCTAATTATATCAATTCAGTCGGCTGCGACCTTTGCTAACCATGCCATCCTGGTCATCGAAACGACATGACCATGAAGATCAAGAATAATTAGATCCTGCTTCGTGGGCCTCCAAGCAGCAGTTGGCCTTGAATACAATACCATAATTCAAACAAGGAGAAAAAAATACAAAGAACAACGTAGTACGATAATCAATAATTCAACAAGCCCAAGCAAGCACTTGTTTGTAAACAAATTCATTAATACCTACAATCTCATTGGTCGACTCAAACATGCTGTTTTTGAACACCGCTTTGGTAACTGTGGTGGCAAGCTTTATCCTGCACTCCGTTTATGGCCTGCTATTATCTATGCGGAGAGACCAACAGGCCCTTATCTTTCACCAGTTTCCGAGTTTCGCTAAATGGGCCGGAAGGTTCGAGCCAAATTTCGCGTGGGAACTGTGTTCCTTTTTCAGTGATGATCATTATCCTTGGGAAAACTTACTGTCCATAGGCTTTTATCGTCTTCTATCCTTTAGCAGACGAAAAGCTTTTTCAGAAACGCTCAGAAGCAACCCCGTATGCCATCGCCATTTCTTAGGTTCACTGAGCCTTGATGACCCTACTTATAGATCACTGCTTAATCATGAATTGATTATGTCTCCTTCTACATTCACGCTCTTGGCCCTGGATCGGCCCATTAGATTTGAAAATGTAAAATCTTCGACAATATCTTTGCTATTGGAGCAGTCGGTTCAGCGGGGAAGCTGGGGGCGCTTACCTAAGGAAGAGATTATTAAAGTCTTAAAGGAGACGGATGAAGCATCTTTACAAAAATTGAGCTTTCTTTGGGTCTTCATGACGAGAAAAGCAATCATTGAACTGGCTTCAGAAGTTGATGTGAGCACCCTCGGGACGATCCTCAAAATGGAGCTACAAGAGGCTATTAATACGAAGAGATTGATAGATTATGCTTTAATTCTTATTCGTCTGCGATCGCTACAAGTATGCAGCAGTGATTTTGAGATCGACCTGAACCTGTTCGAAGATTCGAAGAACTTTAGTTGTTTTTTTGCGGAACTTATGGAGTATATGGTTCCCGAGCAATCTCAATCGCTTGAATTATTTTGTGGCACACTTAACAATTTTGGATATGGGAGTGTGTATGATGTTGTTGTTGATGCAGTACATAGAGGGCAAGAATCACTTTATTTTAGCATCGATGATGTCGCTCTCGAATACATGACATTACTCCTCGCTACTTGTATTGATAAAGATCCGGAAGGGGGAGATCATCATATTAATTGGGCAATACAAAGCATTGCACCATTTGACGGAAAACACTTATCTTGGGAACGGGTCCTATTCCAATCGATCGACAACATGGATGATTTATTACATAAATATTTTTTTGATGGGCCAAAAATAATCTATGATAAAGCGGAACTTCGAAACCTGCGGGACTCAATTCTTATGAGCCAGCGACACGCCAAGAATATTAAGTTCCTCACATTCTTGGCTAATGGACGCCATGGAGAATTCATTGCATTCCCATTCTTCGACATAATTTGGCCACAAACTATTAATTATCCCTACGTGATTTCACATTGGAAATCGGCGAGCTGCGACTTCAGGAGACCCATGGAAATTCCTCATTAGTTAGCAATACCTGGTTTGTCTATTGCCGAAAAGCCAAGGGTGTTATTGAGGAAGCAGAAAATAAAAAAATCATCACTAGGAAGGAAGGAAACACGTACGTACTTGATCAAACAGCGATCACTGGCGATGCCACCACTAAAAAAGCATTTCTGAGAGTAGCGGCACTTCTTAGGTTCGAGACACTTCGGGACATGACACCGACTATTTTACTCGATGGTCAGGGATGGTTTTGGGTATACAATGTTACTCGACGCCATGAATTTTGGCAATCTTCAAAAAATATGTGGGACGAAGAAGAATATGCTCAAAATCTATTAGCGAGATATAATTACGATCCGGAAATGAGTTGCTCAGCAATCCTAGAAAGAAAGGAATAAATTATATAGATCCAGCAGAGCAAAATATTAAATTACAAGTGTTGGTGGCACCATTTGATGATCCTTGATTACTATAGTTGAGAAGCCCGAATTGTTACAAAGGCAGGGCATTGAGCTTCAACTGAATTTCATTGAACTATCAATCATTTATTTAAAAAGAGAAAGAGACATTAGAATATCACGATATAAAGCTGTGCTATCTGGCTTCATTTATGATACGTATCCTAATGTCACAGAGTTCAATGCGAGGATTCATTAAGGCTTGTAGCTGTGCTCCTTTAATCTGTGAATCGAAAGCGATGGAACTGCTGGCAATCAGAGGGACCTTTTGATACAGAGCAATTACGACCAGAGCTTAACAGGCGCGTCTATCCGAATTCCTCGTTGCCTTATTCAGCCCGCACCGATACCTGCATTAAGAAAGATCGGAAAAAATAAGGTTCTGTATCAATATCTAACAGCAGACCGACTCGTTCGATTCATGAGAATTTAAAGGAATTGTTTTTGTAGGCCAAATTTATGAACAGTTCTTCCTTCAGTTATTGTCAAATTGCGCAGTTGCATGTGTTCCTTGTCGCCTGTAAAATTAGAATTTAGTCCTAATGTTGTAGCGGCATTCTTTGGAGCTCTCATCTTGAATGTGCTCTACCATTACGAGAGCATCGTGCAGAACGAGTGGTTTGGGTATCCCCAAGAATGGATGCCGACAGTCAGCGCCACCACGGGCGACCACTACCCAGGACGCAGTTGGTACCAATACGCGATGGCTACTGCTGGACTCCCCAAGGGCATCCTGCTCTACCTTCTCTTCTTCAGTGGAAACCATATCTCCCTTGGTATTGAGCTATTGCATACATTGCTGGCCGGCAGTTGGACATTTGTAACAAGCAGCGACAATCTTCGCAAGCACGAAATTGGAATGATCCTGTTTGTGGTTTCCACGGTCGGGAGACTGGCTGCCACTCGAAGAAGAAGATTGCTGGGTTTGATGCTAACAGAGTTGCTGGGGATGGGCCTTCTTTATTATGTGCACAAGGTCATGATGGTCCCCGGTGCATACTCTGTATACGCCGTGGTGGAATGGCTCTTTTCGGCCACCGCCATCTATTCTGAATACATTCGATTGGTGTCGCTGTCCTTTGGAAAGAGTGAAATGCACATCAGGATGCAACTCGACGGATCAAAGTAGATCTCGCTCCATTTAAAAGTTAAATATTCAATCTGGAATGATTTTGGCTGTTACTGTTGGTTCTGAGATGGAATCAGGACAACAGTCAGGTCCTATCCTAACTATATAACTGTCTTAATCTTCAATGCCATGCATCGACATTGTTCAGAGGGCTCACCACAAAAGCAGCAGCCAGCCTTACGGCTGAGTTCAGCTCTTTATTCATTTTTATTGTTTCGAAAAATCGAATCTAGAGATAGACTAGGATCAGCAGAACCCTCAGATTGTCGTCGAATTTATTAGGAGCGCTTGTCTTGAATTGGATCTTCAACCATTCGTTAGGCAAAGTTAAAGAACAGTTTAATTTTTTTGACACTGGCAAGCATTTATCATTGCCCACTCAAAATATCTTGAATCGATTCATCCTCTCAACCCGAAGGGTTAATGAAAGGCACATGAATCACTAGCTGCCGTAATTATAAGGAATGATACTAGTCCTGTGCGGTACGATAAACAAGCGAGTACTTAGTAATGTATAGGACGAAATGGCGTTTTATTTCAAATTGTATTCTGCTGTCTTATTTTACATGCTAATACTTGTGCACTATATCATTTCATTATAGGCACAAATATTCTCCTGCTCTCAATTCAGGAGCTCCGCTATCCGAGTTTTTTCTTCTGGCGCTAGTATTGAACTATTTTGGGCTGCCTCTAATTGAGCCTTGGTCAGATTGGTACCATAGTCGAATTCATGGCCAAAATCTTGAACTACGGCAAATGAAGAAGCTTGGAATGTAATCTGTGGGTCGAATGTGCCTGGCACTGGGTTCAAAACCAAGTTATCAACAAAATACCAACAGTTGCTGATAGAGCTCTTGATGTATTTAACTCCAGTTGATATTTGAATGTACACTGGTTCGAAATGTTTTATGGGCGATTGTATGTCTGCTGGGTCAATATCCATAATAATCGGCTGTTGAGTGCCATACATGATCTTTGAAAGATCATGTATGGTTCTAACTAGCTGCACTTCCCACTCCTTAAAATATTTTTCGAGCTCATCTAATGTGTGACCCCCGAGTAAGGGAACTGCTCTGTTTCCAAACGAAAGAGCCACAGTCATTTCAACAAACAGATTTTGAAGCCAATCAGGACCAATACCATCGAGTATACTCTAGAGCAGTTAGTCATGGAACAAGTCATAAATAGGGTACCTGACGGACAGAAGGAAGACTGTACAGGGCCAAAAGATAGTTTTGCAGTTTGACATCACTTCCATCCATTTTAAGAGGAACAACAGGTTTGGGGCTAAAAATCCGATACACTTCCTGCTTTGTTGGATGCTTAATGAAGCGAGCAGGTAGTGAAGGGAAGCAGGTGAACTTGATCTTCTCTGACAAGCCTGTTTCTACAAATTTGAATGGTTCCTCAATTATTTTCCCATCCTTATACTCGAGTTGTTGTGTTCTGATGGCATCAGCAAGATTGTCGAATGAAATTCTCATAGTAAACGTTTTGGAATCTCTAAGCGTGAACATGGCGTTCAATGGTTCATTTTCTGGAATTTTATCAAAGTCCAGAACATTTAGGCTATCCTTGTCGACATCCCACGATACTAAAGAATCTTTAAAAAGCACAGCCCTTAGCTCGTATTCCAATCCATGAACAAATATTATTCGTGCTTCATCTTGTACTCGCGATAGAGGCATTGCATCCTTGGTTACCCCTCTCACTTCAATCAACTGGGGAACCTTCACCAGTGATATCTTTTGAAACTCCTCTCGAAGCTCGTCTACTGAGATTCTATTGGGCATTTGTAAACTGATCCATTCGTCGTTGATAAACTTTTTCAATAACTGGTAGATTATTGTTCCGCTCGACTCCTTGGAGCCTGCTAGGGATCCGACTACTGGTACCCTTGCTGGTACCTCTGCTGGTAACTTCGGGTCATTAAAAAACTGGACGAGAAGTAGATTAGTCAGAGTCTGCTTCAAGCCAGAGCGATCTTCGCTCATAATTTTTTGCCAGAGGATCGGAATTGACTCGATAAAGTGGAAGGCTTTAGCAACTTCGGGCTGCCCTGCTTTCAATCCAGCAAGGATGTGTAGTTTGAAAAAGCTGTCGTCATCACCTAAATTCGCCAGGTTTAATTTTATTTTCTTGGGATATGAAACTAGTGGCATTTTTGGATTGACAAAGATAAATCGCGAATCAGCAACTTTATCAAGAGACACATGTGTCCGGTCAATATCATTTCTCATCTTTTGGAACTTGTTAATGCCTTTGTCTTTCAGAACGTAGAGGCTGTCGATTTCATTGCAACCTTTTAGTTCCTCTCGAACATCATTAGGGATCGCATTTGAAGTCATATCTGGAAAGCCGAGATAAGTCTTACATTGTACCATTGCTAATTGATAGCACTTTTCTTCTTTGGAAAGACTTAGTGGAAAATTGTCGAGTTGGCCCTCAAATTTTGCCAGAACCTCATATCGATCTGAAGCTGACTCGATATATTGGAGGCAAGTTCCATTTTTAAATGAAAGCACTAAAAAATTCAGTTCAAAACAGAGCCTTACCGGTGTTGGGGTAGCGACTTGAGCAGTCTTCGGGATCAACTTGCTCCGGAAATAGAGGATTTAATTTAAATGTAAACAGCAGATCCTGAGGTAGAGAGTCCAATAATTTGCTCAGTGTGAAACTGGGACTTTCCTTGATCAACTGCATCAGTTCCAACTGAGGATTGTCAATACCCTTTGCTCTGAGCTTGTTCATCAGAATGAAGCATCTCTTGAGGGCTAAGGCATTGATCTCGCCTCGTTCACCTGTCGACGGTGGCTCATATGCAAGAATTGATTCGCGCAGAGATGGGACAAAATACAGGAAGCGGATCAGCCCAAAATTTTCATCATCTTTGAGGTCGTTCATAAATTTAGGGATGCCATCGAGTGCCTTGGGGTTCTCTTTGCAAACATCAAACTTTTGCCACAAATTCAGTATATTTAGCAGAGACGTATTTCTTGTTGCATCGTCCAATGCACAAGCAAGGCTAACCAAACTGGCTCCAACTATTCCTACCGTTAGTGCTATCATTAGCTGCAAGTGGACCCGCTGACGACCGATCGCTCTTATAAAAGAAGCAACCAGCGCACATGAGAGCCAATGAGCAAGAGGCGCTTAGGCATGCTTCTCTACCACTAATAACCTGAGCTGCACAACGCGTCTCCCAATCAGCAGCGAGAGCATATTATTGAAGCTGACATCCAATGGCCTCTTCCTACACCCAGCAATGTTGATTCTCACAAAGTCAACACACAAGCAATCAATGGAATGTTTATTTGCCTTTTTTTTGGGGAACGAGCAATTCTCTATTATAGAGCAAGGTGTCTTTGCCAAATAATCTTATGAGTTCGGTGAGGCACTGGGACCGGGCATCCAGATGGCCACCTTTCCAGCTGATTCCTGTGACGGTGCCAAAGTCATCTAGGCCTTTCAGCATGACGGCGGTGGGCGGGACGCCGGTCATCCCGCTAACCATCAGATTCAAAGCAATGTCCTCGCAGTTCATTCGCTCATCGACGGCCTGGTGGACTGATGCGGGCAGGAGGCACGTGTAGGCAAAGAGGTACTCGGAGCTCATGAACATCAGCTTGGTCAGCATGATCGAGTAGGCACGGGGGGTCGAGGGACTCCGCAGCTCATAGGTGTAGCTGCTGTTTGCCGGATGGAACTGGTGGTAGCGGGGAAACACCCCAACCAGGGAGCTCGGTCGCTGCTTCCAGGCTTCAAAGGCGTGTTCCAGCTCGGTCACATTGGCAACCCTCACGTCATCGTCACAGACCAGGACGGCTTTGGTCTCCAGACTGGGGATGGGGTTGAATCGATTGTTGAGCGAATCGTAGCGCTGCGGGAGAATCTCCACGGGCGGGCTCCTTCGCAGCGAACGGAGAAAGTCGGAGGGGGGCTTCTGCGTGGGGTTATGCCAGGTCACATAGATCTTGTGCACAAGGCGGCTCCGTTGATAATTGAGAATGATCTTTCTCAAAAGGGACACGCGTTCATAGGTACCAATCAGCACGCTAAACTTGTTGCTGATGGTGAACTTCCTTGCCGAGTAGCTTGCAGCCTGCGATCCGCATATGTCCAGGCTCCTCTGCCCATTCTTCCAGCTTGTTCTGCCTTCCTCGGAAGATAATTCCTGGAGGGCCTGTTGATATAGCTGGTGCCAATAGTAAAAGATGATCGGCTCATAGTTGAATTCCCAGTCCATGTGGCTTTGTTTGTAGAAATTCCAAGGGGCGGTCTGGGGGACAAAGTGGAATATCTTTGCATTCCGTCTCAGGAGAGGCCACACGGCATATCCCTTTTGGCGAAGAACCGTGTTGTAGCGGGCCGACAGGATGGTTGTCCTCTTCTCTCGAAAGTACCAATTCAACAGACCTTGTTCACCGCCATACTGAAGTGGGGTCTTGCCGATTAGAGAGGATAGTTCATTGAAAGTATCAATTGATGGCTTCAGAACCATCACAGCCGTATTGAATTCATCGCCAACCAACTTGGCTGCACTAAACTCTTCATACTCAAAAATCTCATCTACATTCTACCGAATCAGTTTTAGAGAAATGATGTACATTGACTATCAGAAGCCCAGCATCCAAAAACACAATCTTGTCATACTCGGTCATCTTCCAGGTAGCCAGCTTGGAATACAAGCAGTCTGCCCTGTCTTTTCCTTTAGTTTGTTCAACTTTTCTTGTCAATGCGCCAAGTTTCTCAATCGATCTGATAATCTTGTCGCTAACAGAAGGAGCAGTTAGAAAGATTAACGGATATAAAGTCTTCGATCTCTTCATTGCGTAGGAGAGAGACATGGCTTGTGATTCCATCCCGTCATCGCAAATCAATGAGACGTACGCATAATTGGTGTTGCTGCCAAGCGGAACGGCAGATGAGAGTCGAGGCGGAGGGGCTGGGATAACTTCCTTGCTTCGAATCAAATCAAGAACACCATCAGCACCTGCTTCTCTTAGATCGCGCATTTGGATCTTCACAGAATCAAAGCCATCATCAATTAAATCCTCGTTAAAGTCAATTGGTGTAAGCCATCCTTTGAACAGAAAGCAAGCCACTGCAATGATGATGATGGCCAAGGCAGGCAATCTCGAGGAAGAAAAGAATGCCATAACAATTATTGATTGAAAACCTGTTAATGAACTTTGACACTCAAGAGTCCGTCGGATCAGTTGTTGGCCTTGCTTGCATATTTACCAGCGGCGGGGACCCCAAGGACGGCCAAAGCGAGGACCACGGTGGAAGCGCGGGTTGAAGCGAGGATGAAAACGAGGATCAAAGTGGCGTCTGGGAAAGAAACGTTCATCTTGTCCAATCATCTCAGCATCCATGGCATCTTCAGCGGCCTCCTGTTGTTCCATGGCGGCAGGTTCAGCATGGATAAGTGCAAGAAATGCGAAGATCAAGCAGAGTAGTGAGGCAAGTGGATTCATACGTGCGGATGTTTTGCTTTGCTTGATGAAAAATCAGTCGCGGGTGTGATCAACTGATCAGCCCGCAGCCCTTTTTATAGTCCAGAACAAGCGTCGCATATATTAAACAAACGACTCAAATCGCTAGTCACATTAATGACGTATCATACCAGTGCTACTTATCTAGTTCGAGGCTTGGCTCCATAAGAACATCATGGATAAAGCAAGTGAGAAAACAGATGCTACAATTGTTCTGTTATTAAGTTGACGAGTTTCAATCAGAGGAATTAGCTAAGCAAGTATAATCATGCAAGCAAACCAGATGATCTTGGTGATCTATATTCAAACTCGGACGGAAGCATACATTATTTGCAACAACATGATCCTTTATCTATCCTTATGCCTGTTAAACTAGAGCTCATTGTCATTTTCATGTCTCTAGCAATTGCAGTTCTCTACAACGGTATCCGCTTCAATTAGCATTTGACAAGCCAATAGCATGAATAGAAAGAAGTCTTATGACTTCAGTTTGGTGCTCGAGTGGGCTGGAGGATGCAGTCGAGAGGGTCGCTTGGATAAACGAAGCCTCTTTAATATACCATTGTTACGATTGCACATCAATTAACTCTCTCGCCGTACCCTCGGGCAGTGCATTGGGAATACGACAACAAACTTGAAGAAAATAAGATCATTAATTAAGGCCAACGATACATGCCTCGGTAGTCAGAGCTTCGGCAACCTTGGAATCACTAATGACGACGGCCACGAATCCAGTCCCAAACATTATTCAAGCGATGAGCCCAGGAACTTCCAACCTCCTGATCTGAAGCAGAGTCACTTGCTAGGTGGCGGCCAGGAGGTACGATACCCTTCTCCCCCGCGCCTTCCTTTTTTTCATTTTCGACAGGATTCCCAGGTGGCTTGGCTCCCGAGACTACGGAAGGCGCAATATTTCCAGACTTAGTGGAGGCAACAGGCTTCGTTGGTTTGACCTCTGTTGCAATAGGTGCACCAATCTTTCCAGCCTCAGCGTTTGGCTTGATAGGGACAGCAGGAGTTGCGGCCGAGAGCACCAACAGACAAGGCAGACTAACAGTTAGCAGTTTCATTCGTGATCGCCAATCTTTCAACCAGCAGCTTTTATAGTCGGCAGGAAATATTAATTGGAGACGCACAGCGCCTATTGTCAAATTGCGCAGTTGCATGTGTTCCTT
>Ga0105047_10013789_pt1 | contig 12875 bp, 9 predicted proteins | sample MAT04_FD_78384 | JGI IMG/M metagenome (GOLD analysis project Ga0105047, IMG submission 78384) | Freshwater microbial communities from Lake Fryxell liftoff mats and glacier meltwater in Antarctica - MAT-04 (megahit assembly) | ecosystem: Environmental > Aquatic > Freshwater > Ice > Liftoff... | reverse complement strand
CCTGACCACGGCCACCGGCGTTCCGATCACCGATGGCGGTATCCTCGCCTATGGCATGGCCGCAGCCGCGCCGCTCTCCACCTTCCATCGCCGCTACGATGTGAACTACCGTATTCTGGCCCCCTACGCTTCGGTCAACTACCAGGTGGGCAAGCTTGCCGTCGGTGCCAGTCTGCGCCTGGACAGCGGCAGTGTCAGCGGAACGCTGCTCGGCGATCTCGGCACCGGTGGCACGAGCGCGGTAACAATAGACGTGAACGGCAATGGCACCATCAGCCGGCCGGAACTCAACGTGGCGATCCTGCCTTTGTCGAACCCGGGCAAGGTCGATTACAACTACGACTACCTGTCCTACTCGATCGGGGCAAACTACAGGATCGCGGAACCGGTCTCGGTCTTTGCCCGCTACAGCCGCGGCGCGCGTGCGGCGGCGGATCGCCAGCTGACGGCCACGCAACTGAACCCCGTCAGCGGACAGTTCACGGATCCATCGACGGCCTATGGCATCGTCAAACAGGCCGAGGCCGGCGTGAAACTGCGCAGAAGCTGGATGACCGTCTACGCGACCGGTTTCTGGGCATCCACGGGTGAGTCCAACAGCCAGATCAGCGCCGATTCGACCGGCCAGGCCCGGCTGATCACGTTCGACAGGACCTACAGCGCAACCGGTGTAGAACTGGAAAGCGAAGTCCGCCGGGGGCCGTTCAGCGTCGCCCTCGGTGCCACCTACGCCAAATCATCGATCGACAGCGATACCTCGAATGCGGCCCTGAACGGCAATCGGCCACGCCACCAGCCTTCGGTGTTCTATACCGCCCGGCCCCAGTTCGAGCAGGGCATGTTCACGGTCGGTGCCACCATTAACGGCACCACCAGCAGCTATGCCCAGGATGACAATGTGCTGACCCAGCCGGGCTATGTCATCGTCAATCCGTTCGTGTTCGTGCGGCCCACGCCGCGCATCGAACTGGGTCTCACCGCCTACAACCTGTTCGATGAGGTGGCCATCGTCAGTCTCAGCGCCAGCGTCATCCCGGCCGGCGGCGTCATCCCGGCGCAGACACTGAACGGGCGCACCATCTCCGCCTCGCTGCGCTACATCTTCTGATTGAAACGACCCATCGCCACGCCTGTCTGCCGCAGTAGCCTGCCGCAGACAGGCTGGTACGGTCGGCCGCTGTCCGCCTTCGAGCTTGTGGTGATCAGGACCTGCGGCCCAACGTCAGTAATAGCGACCCGTCGTCAGCACTGCCTGCCATCGATCGGCCGAAACGCGATCGATCTTGTTACGCCATGAGGACACTCCGGACTGCAGGTCCGACGCCTGGATCACCACCGCAGGCCAGGCGGCCTGTCCCCCCTCGTCGCGCAGCTCAAAGCGGATCGTCGGGTCGGGCAGGGTGAGATCGAACTCGACCAAGCCAAAATTGACATCGGCCGAGAAGGCCTGGCGCAGCCGAAGCACAGGCCGGCCGGTCAGATAAAGATCGACGGTGTCCTGGGCCAGCGGCGAGCTGACGAACTCATAGAGATCGTATCCTCCGCGTTCCGACCAGGGCAGACAGTTCATCTCGCCGAAATGTGTGTCCCCGGATAGCAGGACGACCCCGGTGATCCCTTCCGCCATGATCGTGTCGAAGATGACGTCTCGCTCGTGGGTGAAGGAGGCCCAGGAATCGGCACCCTCGACCTTGCCGTCGTTCCAGCCGGACCCGGAGACCAGAACCTTGAATGGGGCCCGGCTGGCCCTTAATCCGGCTAGCAGCCAGTCGCGCTGGCCGGTGCCCAGCATGGTCTTGCCGGCGACGTCGGGATCCTCGTTGGGATCGCGGTGGTAGCGGACGTCAAGGAAGAAGAAATCCACCCCGCCGTGGGACCACCGGAAAAAGGCACCCTCGACGTCAGCCAGGCCGGCGGCCGGATTGGGCCAGTAGCGCTTGAAGGTCTCCAGTGCGCCGACCTTGCCTGGATGGCGGCGATCCTGGTCGTTCAGCCCGTAGTCGTGGTCGTCCCAAATGCAGAACTGGGGTGTCGTAGCCATGAAACGCCGGATCTCGGGCAGATCGCGTTGCCGGCGATACTCCTCGGCGAGGATGGCGGGGTCCAGACTGCCCGCATAGACCGCATCCCCCGCCCAGATGAACAAGTCCGGCCGGGCAGTCTCGATCGCACGCCAGATCGGCTGGACCGGATATCGCACCCGCCGGGCGCAGGAACCAAAGGCCAGCCGGAATCGCGACCCGCCGTCGGGCGCGGTCGTCAGCCGCCAGGGTTCCATGCCCTGGTCGTCCGGATTGAGCCGCCCGTCGACGATGACCCGGTAGGCATAGGTCCGCGCTGGCTCAAGCCCCGAAATCTGGTGAACCTGGATGAAGTCATCCGCCCCGTCCGCGAGCCGCACGGCCGTACGGCTCGGGTTGGAGAACAGCGGGTCGGTGTCATACTCGATGTATACGGGCCATGGGCCGCTGACGCGCGTCCAGATCGCGGCGGCGTCTGTCGAGCACGGCCCCAGCACTGGGCCCTGCATCACACGTTTAATGCCGACCCAGTCGCGGTTGGACTGGGCCTGTGCCAGGCCCGGCGTGGCGGCCGCCAGTCCCGTTCCGATCAGGGTTCGACGGCTTAACGGCATGATGTCTTCCGCGCTTTCGGAAATGCGCGCCGCCCCGGGGGAGGCGGCGCGTATCGGGGTCAGAAGTTGGAGCGAAGTCCGACGCCATAGGTCGCCGGCGCGCCGACGAGGCGGGAGGCCCCGTTGAGTTCCGGGAAATAGACCTCGTCGGTGATGTTGCGACCATAGGCATAGATCGACCAGTCGGCGACCGAGGTCAGCTCCAGTCGGGCGTTCAACAGGGTGTAGGCTTCTGCCGTATTGCCGGGGATCGCGTTCAGACGATTGGATTCCTCGCCGTGGTGCGAGACGCCCAGGCGTGAGTCCAGCCGCCAGCCGTTGCCGAATACCAGGCCGTGATTGAACGCGAGCGTGGCCGTGACGTCTGGCGCACCGGGCAGGGGGTCGCCGACCGTGGCCAGGACATCGGCGACGCGGGCCGAACTGAAGGAGATGATCTCGGAGTCCAGGAAAGCTGCCGACAGATCGACGTCGAGGGTCTGGTTCGTCGTCTCGAACAACACCGCGTTGATGGCGAAGTCGAACCCAGAGGTCTCGGCCTCGCCGACGTTTGCGCGACCGTTGGTGTCATTGGCCAGCCGCGTCGTCGCCTGCAACTCTTCAAAGGCGTAGGCGAAGGCATCCAGCGAGACGCGCACGCGCCCGGTGGTCCACCGCAGCCCGGTCTCATAGGCCGTGACGGTCTCGGACTCGAACGGCAGGGTCTCGGCCTGGGTGAAGATCGAGGTGCCGTCGAAGCCGCCGGCCCGGTAACCCGTTCCGGCCGAGACGAAGACATTCAGGCTGTCGCTGAAATCGTATTTCGCCGTCACCCGACCCGAGACGTTGTCGTCCTCGAAGGCCCGATCCCAGATGAAGGGGTTGGTGGTCGCGAACGTCGTTGTGAAGGTCGAGATGCGCCAGGGGTTCAGATCGTCGTTGCGACCGCTGAAGGTGGCGTCATCGCGGGTGTAGCGAAGCCCGCCGGACACCGTCAGCCGGTCGGTAACATTGAAGTCGATTTGGCCGAAGACCGCTGCGCTTTCACGGCTCTGTTCATGCAGATTGTCGTAAATCGTGCGGGCGGTAAAGCTCGTCCACCGCGAGTCAAAGTCAATCTCGTCCGTGATGTAGAAGGCACCGACGATCCAATCCAGCAGACCGCCATTGTCGTCGGCGAGGCGAACTTCAAGCGAAGTCTGGCTGAGTTCCTCATCGAAATCGAACCGGAAGGCGGAAAACGGCGAGCCGTCTCCGTTGCCCTGGACAGAGCGGGTTGTTCCCTGAGCGCCCGCCACAACGGTCAGGTTCAGGTTCTCGGCGAGCGCGTGCTCAAGCGTGGCGGACCCACCGTAGATGTCGATGTCATGGGTCGGGTATTCGGCGGAATAGAACTCGAACGGGTCGGCGTTCTCGCCGGCATTGGCGATGTTGGTGTCCCGCGCCGCCGAGATGCGATCGTACTGACGCGTTTCCCCCCGGTCGCGGCTGCCGAACAGCCGGACCGTCAGGCTGGTGGCGGGTGCGAGGTCCATCGCCACCGTGGCTCGGCCGGCGATCAGATTCTTGTCGCCGAAACCTTCTCGGCGGCCCGGATCAAGGATCGGCGGCACCCGGTTCTGCACCACGCCGCCGACCGACAGCCGGAAACCGGCCAGATCTCCAGCGCCGGCACCATCCATGAAACCGCCACCCTGCTCGCCCATAACGGCAAGCCGCACGCCGACGTTATCGGTGACAGGGCCGCCAAAGGCCGTCTCGAACGCGGTGTATTCATAGCTCCCGTACTCGACCCGCGCGCTGCCCTCCCTCTGCTCCGATGGACCCCGGGTCACGACATTGATGACGCCGGCGGTGGTGTTGCGCCCATACAGGGTGCCCTGAGGGCCTTTCAGAATCTCGACCCGGTCAAGATCGAACAGGGGCAGGCCCAGATAGGCGTTGGAGGTCTGATAGACCCCGTCCACATGCAGGGCGACCGAGGGGTTGCCGTTGGGCTTGTAGTCGTCCGCGCCGCCGATGCCCCGGATGCTGATCAGCCCGTAGTTGGTGCCTCCAAAAGCATAGTTGATCGAGACACCGGGGACCTCGTCCACCAGACCGACAACATTGTTGATGCCGCGTCGCGACGCGTCGTCGCCATCGACCACGCTCACGGCCAGCGGCACATCCTGGATCCGCTCTTCCCGCTTCTGGGCCGTCACGATTACATCGTCGAGGGTGGTGGCGTCGGCTGTCCGGCTCGATCCCGTTGAAACAGAAAAGGTTCGCTCCCCGATCCGCGTCGCCGTCAGGCCGGACCCGTCCAGGATCAGGCGCAGGGCGTCTGCGGGTGCCATCACACCCGAGACGGGATTGGCCCGCTTGCCACGTACCAGCTCCGGTGCGAACACGACCTGAACGTCGGCCACGCTGGCGAAGCGCGTCAGGGCCGTCTCAAGAGACTGGCTCTCGATGGCGAAAGCCACCGGACGGCCTGTGGACTGGGCGAACGCAGGCGTTGCCATGGCGATGGCCAGAACAGCGCAGCTGGCGAACAGGCCGCGTCTGAAAGTGCCGGCGAACGAAGTTGAGATCGTCATTGGGAGCCCCTGAATGCTGATGACCGACGTCGTCGGCCCGCTTTCAGAAACGAAAGACCCCATGCCGATCCGCATCCTGTCTTGGAAATTTCATGGAAGCCCGGCTGTTCCTTCGGATGCCTCGATGCGCCAGGAGCCGTCGGGGCTCTTCACGACCGACAGATCGAAACCGCTGGCGAGCGCCATGGCGAGCTCTCTCGAACCGTCATAGCGGAACGATCCCGAGATCCGCACATCGCCGGCCCTGCCGTCGCCCAGAACCAGCCGGTCGGACGAATAGCGATTGAAGGCGGCGACCACCTCGCGCAACGGGCGATCGCGCACGACCAGCCGTCCGGATCGCCAGGCCGTGGCCGCCTCCAGGTCGGCGGCACTGATCCTCAATGCCGAGCCGTCGGCGCTGGCCTGCTGGCCTGCAGACAGATGGGCTAGAACCTGGTCGCGCCAGCGGCGCGGCCTTACGATCAAACTGCCCTCCTCGACAACAATATCGGCCGCGTCGTCGACAAGAGTGACCTGAAAACGGCTGATGTCCGCGACCATCGCCCGCTCGCCCGCGACCAGTGTGAACGGCCTGATGTCGTCGGGCAGGACGTTGAAATAGGCCTGACCCTCCTCCAGCGTGCCCCCCCGGCGATCCGTCCGGTAGTCGAGCCTCAGCCGTGTGAGCGGTGCCAGTGTTACCTCCGACCCGTCCGGCAGCGCAGCCGTCAGTCGCTGCCCCGGTGCTGTCACGATCAGGGCCCGGGCCGGCGAGGACGCCGTCATCACCCACAGGCCCGCACCCGCAGCGGCGACGGCACCGCCGGTCAGGCCCAGCAGGGTGCGTCGCCGGCTGATCTGATGGCTGGGCTGCAAGGCCGTTGCCCGTTGGGCCAGAATGTCCGGGACCGCTGCGACGGTGCCCATCTCGCGCCATGCGACCTGACACTGGCGGTAAGCTTCAATATGGTCCGGGTCCGCATTGAGCCATTGCCGGAATCGGGCCTCGTCTTCCAGGCCGGGCGTGTCACCGCTGTTCATCCGTGCGAACCAGAAGGCGGCCGGGTCATCGTGATCGTCATTGTCGGCGCTGGGCTTGGCCGGGAACATCAGTCTGCGGTCTTTCCAAGGTCGTGTCGCAGGACCGACATCGCGCGCACCATATGCTTTTCCACCGCGCTGACGGAAATCCCCAGCCGTTCGGCGATCTGGGCATAGGTCAGATTTTCGAAGCGCCGAAGGATCACGATGGTCCGGGCGCGCGGCTTCAGGGAGTCGAGTGCGGCGAGGGTCCGGCTCAGCGTTTGGCGGCCGGCGACGATCCGCTCCGCACCGGGTTCGTCGCTTTGGTGGGCGAACCTGTCGATGTCGACATGGCGGCCGCTGCCCCGCGCCTGTTCGTACCGGCCGCGGTCACAGGCGATATTGGCCGCAGCTTCGAAGACATAGCCGTCGACATTGTCCAGTGTGAGCAGGTCGGCGCGGCCAAGCAGGCGCACGAATAGGTCCTGAACCATTTCCTCGGCGTCAGTCCGCGACGCGGCCCGGCGCATGAAAAACCCCATCAAAGGGGAACGAAGGCGTCGCGCCAGCGCGCCGAAATTGTCCCCGTCCTCTCGTTCCGCGATGCCGGATTGTACGTGCCGGACGGGATCGGAAGCTTCATTCACAAAATCCTATTGAGGCTCGGACTTCACCCCCCGATGTCAGGGCGATGACAATCGTGAGTCACCGGCACACCGGTTGCGGTCAGCGGCTCGGCGTCCGCCGTTGCCTGAGGAAGACAGGGGGCTGGGCGACGTGAACCCGGGGCAGAGCGGTCGGCGCCTGAATGATGAACGATTGACACCTTTCCCAGCGGACAGGCCGCCTTTTTTTGTCCGCTCCGGATCGAAAATTCGGATCGGGATCACGGCTCGAGAATTCTATCTGATTGCGAGTTCCACCAACTGCTGCAAATCATGGATCATGGCAGCAACCTCGCCTGTTCCGGGAGCGTTTGGTGGACAGGGTCTGTATCCCCGTTCCGGGCCGGCCGGTCCCGGGTCTGTGCCCGCCGACGTTGCGCTCCGGTTGCTGATCGCCAAGGATTCCTGGGGGCCCCTCGTCATGCCGCGCAACCACACCCGACAAACCGCTTCGGGCGAGACCACGTTCTTGCCCGGCATGACCGGGTGAGAAAGCTGGACGCGCCGGTTGCCTCCCAGGGTCGCTCAGACGCTGCGGCTGCCAAAGCCCGCAAGGCGGTACGGCCTCGCAGGCGACGACCTGTCCTGTTGGCGTCCATGGCCCTGGCGCTGGTCGTCGCTGTCGCCGTGGCCGGCTGGCTTTTCCTTCGACCACCCCAGATCGCCGTCATCACCCTGGCCCCCGGTCGTGTCGAGCTCGCGCTGTCCGTCGTGGGCCGCGTTCGGCCGGGCGATCTCATTGATGTGCGCTCGCCCAATCCAGGCCAGGTCATCCAGCTGCTGCATGACGATGGAGACATCGTTGCCGCCGGGGCCCCGCTCGCAGTCGTGCGGGCCCTCGTTGAGCAGGCCCAGACCGATGTGGGTGCCGCCCGTGAACGCGCGGCCGGTGCCGAAGTCACACGCGCGCAATTGGCCTTTAACAGAACCCGGACACTTTCGGATCGAGGCTTCGCATCGCAGGCGGCGCTTGACGAGGCGCGTGCGGCGCTCTCGTCGGCACAGGCGGGTCTGGCCGCTGCCGCCGCCGACCGACGGGCATCGGCCGCCCTCACCGGAGAGTTCACTATCCGCGCACCGATCGCGGGCGCGGTCCTTGTGCGTCCCATCGACAACGGCCAGGTCGTCTCGCCGGAAACCACCCTGTTTCAGCTCGGCTCCCTGGACGGCGGCGAAATCCAGGCCGAGGTCGACGAGGCCTATGCCGATGCGCTGCGGGTGGGCCTGCCCGCGCGGGCCGCGCTGTCAGGGTCAGAGGTCCAGTTCCCGGCACGCGTCATCGAAGTTTCTCCGCGCGTCGATCCGCTCACCGGGGGGCGACTGGTGAAGCTGGCACCCGACGCTCTTCAGAACTTCCCCTCCGGACGTTCGGTCGACGTCACCATTGTGGTCAGTCAGCGCGTAGCCGGCATCGTGGTCCCGCGACAGGCGGTCCTTGACGCCACGACGGAGCCGAAAGTCTATGTCGTCGATAAGGGCGGCGTCGTTCGGAGCCGCCCGGTGCGCATCGCGGCGTGGCCCTCGCTGAATGCGATCATCGACGCCGGGCTCGTTGCCGGCGACCGGGTGGTGCTGACGCCCGCAGAGACGCGCCCCTCCGCCAGGGTCCGCCCGATCGAGAGGGCCGCCGCGAGCCCTCCCGGTTCCGGGCGCTAGGATGTTCGCCTTCACCGTCGCGCGTCGCTACCTGTTCTCGAATCCGTCCCAGACCGCGCTGTTGATCTTCGGAGTCGCGCTGGGTGTGACTGCCTTCGTGTTCATCACGGCCCTGATCCAGGGGCTCGCCATCCGCCTGACCGACGACGTCACGGCCAGCAGCGCCCATGTCTCACTGGAGCCGGTCACCCGCGTCGCGCGGGTTCTGGAAAGCCCGGACGCTGACACCGAAGCGGTGGCGCTGGTCTCCACCTTCCAGCGCCGCCAGATACGCACCTGGAGCAGCACGGTGGCCCTGCTGCGCAATCAGGCGTCGGTGTCGGCGATCAGCCCGCAAATCACCGGCAGCGCATTCCTGGTCAAGGGCGAGGCCGTGGCACCCGTGTCGGTGACCGCCGTCGCCCCCGATGGGCTGGACGCCATTTCCCCGGTCAGCACACAGATCATCGACGGCGACGCCAGTCTCGGTGCCGACGGCATCCTGCTCGGCGCGCGACTGGCGCAGGATCTGGGGCTGTCCGCCGGCCAGCCGGTGTTGTTTCGCACCGATCGCGGCGTGGATCGTCTGCTGACGGTGCGCGGCGTGTTTCGTTCTGGCGTACAAAGCGTGGATGAACGCGTGGCCTATCTGTCTCTCCAGACCGCGCGACCGCTCTTCCTCCTGCCGGAGGGGGTCACCAATATCGAGATCAAGCTTGTGAACCCTGCCGGTGCGCGCGACGTCGCCGCGTTTGTTCGCGACGCCACGGGCCTGCGGGCGACGCCCTGGCAGGAGAGAAACGCCAATCTCTCAGGGGCATTGGCGGCTCAGGCCCAGAGCGGAACGCTGATCCAGGTCTTTTCTCTCGTTTCCGTCCTGATCGGCATCGCCAGCGCCTTGAGTCTGTCGGCGAACCGGCGGAGCGGCGAGATCGGCATCATGCGGGCGTTCGGCACCTCACGTCGGTTCATCGCGACCGTCTTCATTCTGCAGGGGCTGATCATCGGTCTCGCCGGTGCCACGGTGGGCTGTCTCACCGGCTATGGTCTGTGTTCCTGGCTCGCTACACTGACCAAGCCGGACGGAACCATGGCACTCCCGATTGCGCCGGGGCAGGGCGGCTATCTCACCGTGCTGGTGCTCACGACCCTGGGTGCCGTAGCTGCCTCGGTCATCCCTGCCCGATCGGCCGCGCGCCTTGATCCGCTGGAGGCCATCCAGCAATGACGCGCGTTCTGGAAGCTCGCGGAATCTGCAAGACATTTCGGAATGGCGACGAACTGACCGAAGTCCTGAAGTACGTCGATGTATCCCTGGACCAGGGCGAACTGGCGGCGCTCCTCGGCGTTTCAGGGTCGGGAAAGTCCACCCTGCTGTCGATCATAGGCCTCCTTCTTCAGCCAACCTCCGGAACCATCACGATCGGGGGCGAACGCGTCGAGGGGCTATCGGAAGTCGAGCGGACGCACTTCCGAAACCAGCGTCTCGGGTTCATTTTCCAGTTCCATCACCTGCTGCCGGACTTCAGCGCGACAGAGAATGTGGCCTTCCCCGCCGCCGCACCCGCGGGCGGGATCACGGCCCCCATGCGTCGACGCGCGCGCGAACTTCTGGACCGGGTGGGACTTTCCGACCGGATGGACTTTCCCGCCACGCGGCTCTCCGGCGGTCAGAAGCAGCGGGTGGCCATCGCCCGGGCCCTGATGAACAGGCCCGCTCTCGTCCTGGCCGACGAACCCACAGGCAGTCTTGACCGGGTCGCGGCCGAGCAGGTGCTTGACCTCATGCGGGAGGTCAACCGCGAGGACAAGGCGACCTTTCTGATCTGCACGCACGATGAAAAGGTCGCGGCACGGTGTTCGCGACGGATCACCCTGATCGATGGCCGGGTTGAAGGTTCGCCGCAGGCCGCCGCATAGGCTGTCTCATCGTCTTCCCCGACGGCCGAAGAGCGTCTTCCATCCGGCCTGGGTGGCCCGCTGCCGGGCTGGGCGACCCAAGCGGTGCGGTGCGGCCGGCTGGCGAACACCCATTGAGCGTGACAAGCTATTGGGAACACGAAGCTTTGGGAGAGGAAAGACCGATGAACGCCTGGATGTTCCTGGGATTGGCGATCGCACTGGAAGTAGCCGGAACCTTCCTGCTCAAATTGTCGAACGGCTTCGAAAAGTGGCACTGGGGGATGCTGTCCATCCTCTGCTACGCGGCGTGCTTCTGGGTGCTCGCTCCAGCCATGAAGGTGCTGCCTGTCGGTGTCGTCTACGCCATCTGGGCCGGTGTCGGCATCGTCGCAGCCTCCGCGATCGGCTATCTCGCCTTCGGGGAGCGGTTGGCGGCTATCCAGTTCGCGTGCATTGCGCTGGTTCTGGTCGGCGCGGTCGGCCTGCGGCTGACGACCACCACCTGACCCGTTTCAGCGTCGCTGATGTTCGCCCCGGCATCTGACCGAGCCGCTTGCGGGTCGCGGTACCCGATCATGTCAGCCCGCGTCACCTTGATGCTGACACCGCCCCTTGACTCTGCTGAGGATCAAAGGGAATACACCCACATGCATATGCGAACCAATGTCATCTTGTCCGCCGCTATCGCCATGCTACTCGCTGCCTGCGGCCAGGGGGGGGCTTCTTCGCCGGCCGACCAGGCCGCCGCGGGCGTGGTCAATCTCTATACCGCGCGCCACTACGACGCCGACAAGGCCCTGTATGAGCGGTTTACCCAGGAGACCGGAATTCGCGTCAACACCATCGAGGGCAATGCCGACCAGCTGATCGCCCGAATGACCAGCGAAGGTGCGGCCAGCCCCGCTGACCTGTTCGTGACCGCCGATGCCGGTGCCTTGTGGCGCGCCCAGAACGCCAGTCTGCTGCAGCCCACGACGTCCGAGGCGCTGAACGCCGTCATCCCGGCCAATCTGCGCGATCCCGAGGGGCGCTGGTTCGGCCTGAGCCGCCGCGCCCGGATCGTCGCCTATGACTCGACGAAGGTTCAGCCGGCCGAGATCGATACCTATGAGGAGATTGCCGCGCCCCGTTTCCGGGGTCGTCTGTGCGTGCGCTCGGCAGACCACGTCTACAACCTGTCGCTGGTCGGAGCGCTGATCGAGGCCTGGGGCCCTGAGAAAACCGCACAGTGGGCGCGCGGCGTGGTCGCCAACATGGCCCGCCCGCCCGAGGGCGGCGACCGCGACCAGATCCGCGCCGTCAACGCCGGCGTCTGCGAGATCGCCCTGACCAACAGCTACTACTATATCCGCATGGCCAGCGGCGACGACGCGGCCGACCGCGAGGTGACCACGAAGGTCAAGCTGACCTTCCCGTCGCTGGACGGCCAGGGCGCGCACGTCAATATCTCGGGCGGTGGTGTCGCGGCCCATGCGCCGAACCGGGCGAACGCTGTCCGGCTGCTGGAATTCATGGCCTCACCCGAGGCCCAGACCATGGTCTCGGCGGGCAACAACGAATACCCGGCCAGCCCCAACGTCCCGGCTCCGCCTCCGACGGACGCCTATGCTGACTTCACCGCCCATCCGATGTCCGTCGCGACCTATGGTCCGCGTCAGGCCGAGGCCCAGAGCCTGATGAGCGCGGCGGGCTGGCGATAGCCTCCGACATCGCCTCGACCGCCCCGGCCCCGCGCGCGGTGCGCGTTGGCGCGCCTTCGCTTATGAAGCTGCTGGCCTGGCTGGCTGCGGCCGTCGCGATCGCGCCCCTGATCGGAGTGGTGGCCGCAGCGTTCGGCGACGGCCAGGCCGACATCGCGGCCTCCGACCTGATCCGCTATGCCCTGACCTCGGTGGGCTTGGCCGTCATGGTCGCATTGGCGACTGCCTTGCTGGGGTCAGTTTCCGCCTGGCTGGTGGTCATGCACCGCTTTCCTGGCCGGTCGGTCTTCGCCTGGGCCCTGGCCCTGCCTCTGGCCGCGCCGGCCTTCGCCCTGGCCTATGCCTATGCCGACCTGTTCGACGTCGCAGGTGATCTACGGATGTGGCTGCGCGCTGTTCCCGGCATCGACCGGGGCCCCCAGATGCGTAGCCTGCCGGGCGCGGCCTTTGTGCTGTCGCTGGCCTTCTACCCCTACGTCTATCTGACCCTTCGCGCGGCTCTGGTGAACCAGTCGGCCCAGGCCATCGAGGCGGCCCGCAGTCTGGGTTGCTCGCCGATCAAGGCGCTGGTTCGCGTCGGCCTGCCGCTGCTCCGCCCGGCCCTCGCCGCCGGTGTCGCCCTGACGGTCATGGAGACGCTGGCTGATTTCGGGGCGGTCCAGTTCCTCAGCGTCCAGACCCTGACCACCGGGGTCGTGAGATCATGGTTTGTCTATGGCTCGCTGGAAGCCGCAGCCCGCCTCGCCCTGCCTCTGCTCGCCGCCGCCGCCGT
>Ga0105047_10013786_pt1 | contig 12877 bp, 9 predicted proteins | sample MAT04_FD_78384 | JGI IMG/M metagenome (GOLD analysis project Ga0105047, IMG submission 78384) | Freshwater microbial communities from Lake Fryxell liftoff mats and glacier meltwater in Antarctica - MAT-04 (megahit assembly) | ecosystem: Environmental > Aquatic > Freshwater > Ice > Liftoff... | reverse complement strand
GATCTGCTGCGGCGTCAGGGTCGAGAGCCGCTGCATCAACGCCGACTGCGCGTCTTCGGCCGGCAGTTCCATGCCGTCCGGCACATACACCTCGCCCGACAGCACCATCTCGATGGCGCGACGGATATCGGTGGGGCCGACCGATTTGTGCAGGTAGCCGGCGGCGCCCAACTCGAAGGCGCGGCGCACCACGGTGCCCTCGTCGACCGCCGAAATGATCATCACCGGGATTTCCGGGTACTGGGCCCGCAGCAGCAGCAGGCCGGAGAAGCCACGCGAGCCGGGCATGTTGAGATCGAGCAGCACCAGGTCGCACTCGCGATCGGCCCCGAGCGCCGTGGTGAGCGCCGCGATATCGCCCGCTTCCTCGACCGTGATCGATGGATCGCCGCCGGCCAGCGTCTGCTTGAGCGCGGCACGGAACAGCGGGTGGTCGTCGACGATGATGATGCGCCGTCTGGTCATGGGCTTGGCCTGGCTCCTGTGATCAGCTTGGTAACAAGCCGAGTCCGGCTTTTATATCCCACTAAAGGCGGGCCGCAGCCCTTCTTTCATATCGATGGGCCACAAGCCGTTGCATAATGCATCGGTGTTTAACCCGATCTTTACCATGTTTTCCCAAGAGTGACCGGCAGACCATGGCCGGAATTCGGGCTCTGCGTCGGCACTTTATCAGGGAAGCGTCCCTGAAACTCTCCGGGAACCGTCAATGGTCCGCGCCAATCCTCAGTACGACCAGCAAGCCGATTCCGGCGAATGGCAGGACCTGCGCAGCGAACTCGTGGCCCTGCTCGACCAGGTGGAGAGCCAGGTCGTCCGTACCCAGCAGCCCGACCCGGCCTATCATGGCCTGACCGAGCGGATGCGCGACCTGCGCCATCAGGTCACCGAGATCGAGCCCGAGACGCGTCACCGCGAAGCCCTGCGTTCGGTGCAGCGCGCCGTCGCCAAGTTCTCCGATCGCGACGAGCTGCCGGCGAGCGCCGGGCCAGCCAACCCGCGCGACACCCTCGAAACTGCCATCCAGCAGATTCGCTCGCGGCATTTCGCGCCGCCCCCGGTGGTCGCCCCGCCACTGATGCGTGAGCCGCCGCGTCCGATGGATTCCCCGCGCTTCGACGAGCTGGCCGAAGCCGTCGGCGGCATTTCGGGTCGCCTCGAGCGCCTCGAAGGCGAACTGCGCACCCAGGCCCGCGGCCAGACCGCCAACGTCAAGGATATCGCCGATCAGGTCGGGCAACTGAGCCAGGTGGTCGAACTGCTCGCCGGCGCCGTCGGCGAAACAGGGCAGGTGAAGCGCCTCGAAAGCCAGATCGCCGGGCTCGCCAAGCTCGTCACCCGTGAGCCGCAGATCGACGTTTCGGCGCTGACCGGTCGCCTCGACGATGTCAGCCGGACCGTCGGCAAGCTTGCTGAACTGCAGAAGGCCTATGCCGATCGCTCGGATACCTCGGGCCTCACCCAGCGCCTCGACGACGTCACTGCCACCGTTGGCCGCCTCGCCGACCTGCAGGTGCAGCTGGCTGAAAAGACCGACACCACCGGCCTCAACCGCCGCCTCGACGACGTTACAGCGACGGTGGGGCGCTTGGCCGACCTGCAGGTGCAGCTCGCCAACAAGACCGACAATTCCGGCATTACCCGCCGCCTCGAGGATGTCAGTGCCACTGTCGAGCGCCTCGCCGACATGCAGGTGCAGCTGGCCAACAAATCCGACAATGCCGGGCTGAACCAGCGCCTCGACGAGGTGACGACCACCGTGGGCCGCCTCGCCGACCTGCAGGTGAAGCTGGTCGACCGCTCCGATACCTCGGGTCTCACCAGGCGCCTCGACGACGTCACCTCCACCGTCGGCAAGCTCGCCGACCTGCAGGTGCAACTGGTCGACAAGACCGACAATACCGGCCTCAGCCGGCGCCTCGATGACGTCACCGCCACCGTCGGTCGCCTCGCCGACCTGCAGGTGCAGGCCGCCAATCGTGCCGATGCCCCGCAGGCTGGACTGCGCGAAGCCATGAAGGCAATCGAGGATGGCGTCCGCGCCATCTACGACCGTGTCGACGGCATCGAGCGGCAGATGGCCATGCCGCCCGCCGAGCTCGAAAAGATCACCGACGAGTTGCAGCGTTTCGCCTCGGCGATGAAGGCGCCGCAGCAGCCGCAGGGCCTGATCGAGCTGATCGATGCCCTCAACGAGCGCATCTCCGATATCGAAGTGCGCGGGCCGGGCGCGGTCGAGCTCAAGGCCGATGTCGATGCCATGCGGTCGGCGGTGGTCGAGGCGATGGAGCCGCGCTTCGCCGCGCTCGAATCCCAGCTCGAGGCGATCTCCGACAAGGTCGCCAACCCGCCCGAACTGAATATCGGCCAGCTTGAATCGCAGGTGCGCCAGCTGGTCGCCCGCATGGACCAGACCGGCGAGCAGCTCACCGGCCTTGCCAAGCTCTACAGCCAGCCCGGCGAAAGCTCGCCGGACCTCGACGCCCTCGCCGACAAGGTGGCGGCACGCACGAGCGCAGCCATGGCCGAGCGCGGCGCGTCGCAGCCGAGCCTCGGCGAGACCGAGTATGCCGAGCTCGAAAAGCGCCTCGGCCGCGTCATCGAACGCGTTGCCGCCGAGCGTCCCACCGACGACAACTCGGCGCTCGAAGCGACGATCCGACAGGTCAATGACCGTCTCGCCCGGCTCGAGGTTTCGGTGGCGCGCCCGGCGCCGCTGCCGCTCGCCGCGGAGCCGGCCTTTCCGGCAGCTGCCACCGCCCCGTCCGCCCCGGTGTTCGCGCCGGCGCCGTCGCGTCCCGCCGCGGTTGTCGTTGAGCCGGCGATGCCGGAGCCCGAGCTTGAGCCTGAACTGGCGTTCGAGCACGACCCCATCGCTCCGCTGCTCGAGGAAATAGAACGCGCCGACGCCCAGGCCGCCATCGACGCGCCGGTGATGGACTTCGAACTCGAGCCCGAGCCGCTGTTTGTCGCCGCGCCGCCGACCGCCCCGGCAGACATCATGCCGGCCAATCCGGCCGACGACGCCGCGCTCTACGACCAGCCGTTCGACGATCCCAGCCCGCTGCAGCGCGCCCTCGAAGCCAAGAACGGCCCGCGCCGTCGCCATCCCGGCATGGCAGTCGAAACGGTCGACGAGCTGCCGCCGGCGCCGGTCCCGAGCTTCGATTTCGCCGACAGCGAACCCCTCGCCTACGAGCCGATGGTCGACGACCGGCCGCTGCCGCCCTTGTCGAGCCTCGACGATCCGTCCGTCGCTCCCATCGCGGAGCGGTCGATAGAGCCGATGGGTACGACGACCGACCGCAATACCTTCATTGCCGCTGCCCGTCGCGCCGCCATCCGGCAGACCGGTCCGTCCGCCGCATCGGGCGGTCCCGCGGCCGGTAACTCGCTGATCGCGCGCGCCTTCTCCCGGTTCCAGGCCACCCGTGCGGCCGACGCCGAAGCCAAGGCCGCACAGCTCGCCGAGCCGGTGCCTCCGCCGGTCGCCGCGCCCGAACCCAAGAAGCCCGCCGCCCGGGCCGAGAAGCCGCAAAAGCCGGCAAAGCCCGTAAAGCTCAAGCTCGAAACACCCAAGGCCGAAGCCGCCCCCCCGGCTGAAAAGCCGAAGAAGGAATCGCGGTTCAACCTCGGGCGCCGCCAGCTTGCCGGTGACAAGGAACCCAGCATCGTCTGGACGCCCGAGGAAGAGGGCAGAGTGCTGCCTGCCGCGCCCGTACCGCAGAGCGCGGCGATCGGCGAGGCCATCAGCCAGCCCGAGGACGGCAAGCCCACACAGCAGAGCTTCCTGATGAAGCACCGCCAGCCGATCCTGCTGGCCGCCTCGCTCGTCGCGCTCGTCTGCCTCACCATCAACTTCATCAACCAGCGGCTCGACGAACAGGCCTCGGCCACCGCCGAAGCCGCGCCGGTCGATGTCGGCGATGCGGCGCTGTCGCCCACCCCGATGGCAGCCCAGGGCCTCGAGCTGCCCAAGAATCCGGCCAACCCCGCCCGCGTCATTCCGCTTGCCGACAACCTCTCGACCGCATCGATCGATCCGGCCGCAGCGCAGGGCTTCACCCCGGCCGCCAGCGACCAGCAGATGCCGCCCGCCGTCGTCGCCGCTGGCGAAGTCGCCGCCGCCGATCCCACTCTGACCGCCAACCTTGCGACCGGCATCGAGCCGCTCGAAAGCCCGGTGAGGGTTGACCTGCCGCCCGACAATGTCGGCCCCGCAAAGCTGCGCCAGGCGGCCGCCGATGGCGACGCCCGCGCCCAGTTCGAGGTTGCTGCCATCTACACCGAAGGCCGCGCTGTCCCCGAAGATCTGAAGGCCGCTGCCATCTGGTACGAGCGCGCCGCCAGCCAGGGCTTTGCTCCGGCCCAGTATCGCCTGGGCAACCTCTACGAGGCCGGCAGGGGCGTCGAGAAGGATCTCGCGCAGGCCCGCATCTGGTACCAGCAGGCCGCCGAAGCCGGCAACCGCATGGCCATGCACAACCTCGCCGCGCTCTATGCCAGCGGTGGGCTCGGGACCCAGCAGTTCGATGCTGCCGCCAAGTGGTTCGAGGAAGCTGCCGATCGCGGCATGCAGGACAGCCAGTTCAACCTCGGCATGCTCTATGCGCGCGGCCTCGGCGTGAAGCAGGACCTCGGCGCCTCGTTCAAGTGGTTCGCGCTCGCCGCCACCCGTGGCGACGCCGATGCCGCCAAGGCCCGCGATGATATCGCCAAGTCGCTCGACGCGGCCACCGCGCAGCGCCTCGACGACGAAGTCGCCGCCTGGAAGCCGACCAGCATCGACCTTGCTGCCAACTTTGCCCCGATCGGCACCTGGATCCAGAACTTCGACCCCGGCACCACCATCACCAAGCTCGAAGTGGTCAAGGGCGTGCAGCAGGTGCTGGCCCGCCTCGGCTACGACGTCGGCACCCCCGACGGCCTCGCCGGTCCCAAGACTGCCGAAGCCATCAAGTCTTTCGAGCGCGGTACCGGCATGAACGAGACCGGCACCATCAGCCCGCGCCTCCTCGCCGTCCTCGGCAGCCAGCCGGTCTAGCCGGCGGCTGTCGACCCCCTTGGTGGCGGTAGCGGCAATCGACCGGCCTCATCGCCCGCTTGCGGGTGTGGGGATCAGGGAAATGCAGTGTGATGGGGGAAGCGAGGAGCGGGCCTCAGGCTCGTCTCAGGCCGGCTCACCAAGCATTTCGGCCAGCACCTGCCTCGCGAACGGCGAGCGCTGTACCTCGGTGCGGCGCTGGTTCGGGGCGGCCGCACACAGCTTCAGCTCGGCGATCAGCTGCAACGCGTCCTCGGCCTTGCGATTGATCCGGTGCTCGCCATAGGCGGCCAGCAACTCCGGACGCTCGTCGGCGGCGAACAATGCCTCAACCGAGCGATCCTTGAAGTATAGTCGGCAGGCCCGGTCCCATAGGCGCGTATGTTCCGCCTCGGAAATCAGCTGCAACGTCCGCAGGCGATGCAGCGTCGGCTTCACGTTGACCAGTGGTTCGGTCAGCGGCGGATAGCCGAGCTCCTCCGGCCCATGGCAAATCGCCACCGCTGCGTCATCGTCGAGCGTGCCGTTGAAGTAGTCGCGGGCGATTACCCCGATCGGGCGCATGCCGAACGCGGCACACTCGGCCGCCCGCAGCGCCCCCATCGACGACGATCCCAGCATCGCGACCCCCTGTTCGAGGGCGAACAGGATTTCCTTGTGCCACGGCGCTGCCACCGCATCGAAATAGCCATCGATCAACCCGATCGCGCCGGCCCCATCGAGCACCGCCCGGGCGATATCGCCCTGTCGCGCTGGCGGTCGCGCGGTGATGCCGGCAAGGTCCGGCTCGACCCCGTGCAGTGACGGCCCGGCAAACAACACTCTCATCGTGACAGCACCTGCATGGCTCTGTGACCGGGCACCCAGTTGATATTCGTCTCGCGATCCTCGAGCACGGTGGAGATCGCCCGCACCACCGATATGCCGTAGGCCGCGCCGCCAAGGCTGGTCCAGGCAATCTGCGCCACCGGCCCGACGCGCTCGCCCAGCTGGTCGAGCATTTCGGGCAGCGGGGTATCGGCGGCCAGCCAGGCCGGAGCGTGGGGCTGGCCGACGCCGCGCCGCGCCAGGAAGGCGATCGACTCGTCGGCCTGCTCGAGATATTCGGCTGGCCCGACATCGTCCCGGCCACCGGCGATATTGGTGATCCGCGTCTGCGCCGCCTCGGTGATGGCGCGGATGGCGGCGCGCGCTCCGTTGGGGTGGCAGCCATAGCCTGCCGCAATGTCGAAGAGCCGGGCGTTGCCGTCGGCCCGTTCGGTGATCACCGCCATCACGCAGGGGACACCGAGGTCGGTGGTCTGGTCGAACAACCGCAACTCGAGCCCCGCATCGATAACCTGACGGGCGATTGTCTGGGTCACCGCATCATCGATGGCGTCGATGGAGAACTCCGTCGCGAGCCGCGCGTCATCCTCGAGCAGCGACCACAGCGAAGTGGCGTCGCGCTCGATCAGTTCGCACACCGCATGAAACAGCGCCTCGCCGGCCGTGTTGCCCGACGCCAGCCCATTGGTGCTGCGGCTGATCTCCGGCAGGTCCGCCGCCTCGTCGCCGATGGTCAGCGCGTCACGCGGGATCCACACCGGCCGACCTTCGGGCCATGTCGCGCCGGCAAGCCACCGGATCGGCGCATCGCCGGGAAATGCATGGTCGGGGGGCAACAGCCGGGCCGTGTCGTACACCGCCTCGCCGGCCCGCAAGAACGCTTCGGCGGTCGAAACGCGCGCGTTCGCCACCGGCCGCTCGGCCACCGCGAACTCGGCCGCTTCCATCAGCGCCGACGCCATGGCGGCGGCATCGTCGCGGCCCTTGCCCTGGCTGACGCTGAGGGTTGTTGCCGCGGGACGGATGGCTGAAAAACACGGGATGCCGATGCGGTCGAGCCCGGTCTGGCGGGCCAGCCGGGTGATCCCGAGCGCAACAAGATGGGAACGCAGCCGCTCGACGGTCAGTGCCGCCGGCGAACTGCGTTCGCCATATTCAAACCAGCCGGTCTGCGACGCGACGGCGCCGTCCACCGGTTACTGCCGGAAGAACTTGCGGCTGGGAATGCGGGGCATAGCCGGCAGGGCCTTGACGGCGCTGGCGGTGACAACCTTGGACGATGCGGAAGTGGTGTTCATTTTCGAGCCCTCCTGAGGCCTTGATAGGAGGGCGCCACGCGCATTAACGTCGGGTTTAAATGCCTCGCGAAAAGCCGGCCAAAATCAACGCGTTCAGATAGTGGGCCGTGTCGGCCCCACTGGGCGCGGGGTAGAGGCTCTGCCACTTGTCGACGGTAAAGGTCGGGTCGCGGGCCAGTGCCTGCGCCCGGTAGGTGGCCGCATCTTCGGTCTCGCCCAGCATTGCCGCACACGCCGCCATCAGGCGCATCGCCTGTCCGGGCGAGTGCATGGCGGTCAGCCGGCTCAGCGCCTGCTGGTACTCGCCGCGGAAGAAGCTGACGGCGCCACCGATCCAGTAATAGTCGTCCGGCGCCAATGGGTTGAGCGACAGCGCCCGCGAAATCTTGGCCTCTGCCTCATCGTGCCGAGACAGATGGGTGAGCGTATCGGCCTGGTCGACCAGCAGGTCCGCGTGGTTCGGCGCGAACTCGTGCGCCGCCTCGAAATGCTCCAGCGCTCCATCCAGATCGTGCAGATAGAGCGCCGCATGGCCGATTTCGCGCAGGCTGGCGCTATCCTGGGGCTCGTAACTGTGGGCACGCCGCGCCAGATGCTGGGCCTCGTGCAGCAGCGCCCGATCCGGGCTCGCAAGTTCCAGCCACTGCAGCGTCTTGGTGCGCGCCAGTTGCGCCAGCGATGGCGCAAAATCGGGCGACAGCTGGATCGACCGCAGCAGCGATCGCTGCGCCCGCATCAGCGACCTCAGGTCGTTCTGGTCGCCACGCTGCATCGCCAGCAGGTAATGCACATAGGCCGACGCAGCGCCGGTGCGCCGGTATTGCCGCAATTCATGCGCGCCGATTTCGCCGCAGATCTTGTCGGCAACGATGGAGCAGAGGCTGTCGTGGATGTTCTGCAGCGTGCCGGTGCGAAGTTCGACCTCGCTGCGATAGATCCGCTTGTCTGCCTCGGTCGCGATCACGTCGATGGTGAGGAGCGCGATCGGCATGTCGCGCTGCGCGAGGACGACGTCGGTCACCACCACGTAGTCGGCAGGGACCATCTCCTCCCAGATCGGGCTGCTGGTCAGCTTCATCGCCGAGTGCGGAGCGACCACGTCGTAGAGCCGGCTCCTGCACAGGCTGACGGTCACATCGGTGACCAGCGAGCGGGCGATCTGGTGATCCTGGGTGTCGACCAGCGACGAAAGGCAGCGTGGTGGAATGATCAGCAGCCGCGGAATCCCTGCGGCAGACGGCCTCGCAGCCGGCGCCGTGGGGCGCGATTCAACACGTTTCAGATCAAGCTTCGGCGTTTCCAATGGAAGTCCGGTTACATTGACTGGTTAAGTCTTGACTCGACGCTAGCGCCAATCTTAGCGCTGCGGAAGTGTAAATCCGAAGATATCTGAAGGTTATGCAAGTTCGTCACTTGCCGTTGTTGCAGGGGCCACACAATGGCCCCATGTGGGGCGGCTCGTCGTCGGGCTACTCGTCGCGCGCCGCCCGCTTCCGCGCCCCGGTGAGCCCGCTGATCGTGGCGCGCAGCGCCGCGGGTTTCACAGGCTTGGTCACCACGGTGATGCCACGCTCTTCGGCCAGCGCCCGCACCGCCGCGCTGCGGTCGGCCGTCACCAGCGCCGCCGGCAGGTGGCCGCCGACATTGTGGCGCAGCCACTCGATCGCATCGAGTCCCGACGTCTGGTCGAGGTGGTAATCCATCAGCACCAGATCGGGGAACCAGCCCATCAGCAGTTGGTCCTTGTCGATGTCCTTGAGCGAGCGAGCCGAGCGCACATCGCAGCCCCAGCCGCCCAGGAGCCCCTCCATCGCATCGAGAATGACCTTCTCGTTGTCGACGCAGAGCACCCGCAAGCCATGCAGGCTCGACGCCGGCTCGCGTCCCAGCACCGGCTCCGGCACGGTCTTTTCGGTGCGCGGCGCCAAGGGCAGGAACAGCGAGAAGCGCGAGCCGCGGCCTTCGCGGCTGTCGAGTTCCAGCGTCACGCCGAGCGCCGTCACCAGTCGCTTGACGATGGACAGCCCCAGCCCCAGGCCCTGCGCCATGCGGGCGCCATGCTCCAGCCGGCTGAACTCGGCAAAGATCAGCGCGTGCTGGTCGCGGTTGAAGCCGATGCCGGTATCGACGATGTCGAGCCGCAGCCGCGTGCCGCGCTTGCGCACGCCCACCAGCACGTGGCCGCCGGGGCGGGTATACTTGATGGCGTTCGAAACGAGGTTCTGCACCACGCGCGCTACCAGCTGCCTGTCGCCGACCGCTCCGGCGCAGGTATCGACGAGCCGCAGCCGGATCTGCTTTTTGGCCGCCAGCGGGGCGAATTCCACGTCGATCTTCTTGAGCAGGTCGCGGATCTGGAACGGCGTGTTCGTCGGCTTCATCGCCCCAGCGTCGAGCCGCGAGATATCGAGCAGCGCCGACATGATTTCCTCGACGGCCGTCAGCGATTGCTCGATGGCGCTCGCCAGCTCGTCGAACCCGGTGCCGCCGGCCCGCTCGACCAGCGTCGCCGTATAGAGGCGGGCGGCGTTGAGCGGTTGCAGCAGGTCGTGGCTGGCCGCAGCGAGGAAGCGCGTCTTGTCCCGGTTGGCCGCGTCGGCCTTGGCGCGCGCCACTTCGAGTTCGGAGTTCACCCGCACGAGATCGGCGGTGCGCTCCGCCACCCGGCCCTCGAGCGACAGGTTGATGTCGGCGATTTCGCTTTCCGCCGCCACCCGGTCGGTCACATCCGAAAAGCTGATGACCAGCCCGCCATTGGGCAGCCGCGAGGAGTAGAACTCGAGCGTTTGCCCCAGCGCGCCCAGCCGCTGTGTCACCGTGTGCGGCGACCCGGTAAGCTGCTGCACGCGCTGCGCCGCAAGATAGGTCGCGTCCCCGGGCCCCAGGTCGCCGCGCCGCGCCAGAAACAGCGCGATATCGTAGAGCGGCGTGCCCGGCGCCATCAGCGGCACCGGCAGGGCCAGCAGTTCGCGATAGCGCGTATTGGCCGTCACCAGCCGCAGGTCGCGATCGAACACGGCGATGCCCTGCGGGATGAAATCCACCGCCGCCCTGAGGCTGTCTTCCCTGTCGATCAGGATTTCCATCGTTCGCCCTTTTCAGCCGTCCAGTATCTTCTGGCGGCGCGGAGCCCGCAAGGCACCAGAAAGTCGTGCGTACAGCGTCTCTACCGCGAAGGGTGTTTTGACGTAACGAGAAATAAGTTCATGATGTGGATGGCGTTTTGCGTCGCCGCCCGGCGTCAAAGAGGTGGCGCAGAGGAGCTAGGGAACCATGTTCAAGGAATTCCGTGATTTTGCCCTGAAGGGCAACGTACTCGATCTCGCCATCGGTGTGATCATCGGCGCCGCCTTCGGCGCCATCGTGTCGTCCATCGTCGACGACATGTTCATGCCGATCATCGGCATGATCCTGTCGGGCCTCGACTTCTCGAACCTCTTCGTCGTCCTCAACAACCCCGGCAACGTGCCGGTGCCGTCGGTTGCCGCCGCCAAGGCCGCCGGTGTCGCGACCCTGAACTACGGGCTGTTCATCAACGCCGTGGTCAAGTTCACCATCGTGGCCTTCGTGCTGTTCCTCGTGGTCAAGGGCGTCAACCGCCTCCGCCGCCAGGAAGCCAAGGTCCCCGCCGCCCCGCCGGCCCCCACCACCGAAGAGAAGCTCCTCACCGAAATCCGCGACGCCATCAAGACCCGAGGCGTCTGACCGCAACCACTACGCCCACGGAGCCGCCGGGTCCCACCGGCGGCTTTTTTGGTGGTTGGAGATAGGAAGATTTTCTTAATTATATACTTGGCAAAGCACCCTGGATTCGATTAGGGTTTGCCGGCGTGACAGGCCGGTGCGGGGCCAAGGGAAAAGGAAGATTTCCCTATGGCCGCAAGAGACTCAGCTACCGTTCATCCACCCCGTAAGGGTGGACGAAAGCACAACCATGCTGGCGGTGTCGTGGAGCGGGAGCTTGGCGGTGTCGATGGTCTCGGCACCGGGCAGGCGGGCCAAGCCGAGCAGCCGAGCGTATCGGTCAGCATCAACGAGTATTGGGGTGGCCTGACTCATAGCGAGGTGCAGCACCAGATTGCCGATTGCTACGACCGTACTCTGAGAGTTGGAAGTCTGACCGTTCGGGACGGTTCCCTGTGTTAGGCTGATAGCGGCGGCGTGCCGGTAGCGGGTTTTCCACTCCGGTGAGTCCGTCCGGCCCAAGAACAGATACCAACTGGCTGGCGCTTGGCGCGTCTCCCGAATGTAGGCGCGGTCAGCCTGTGTGATCGTAGATGTAGGCTGATCGGTTAAATCGACCATGCACATGATCAGCGCGGCAAGGGTGGTTAGTTTCTGCTGCGCTTCCGCAGACAGGACGAGGGTTCGCCCAAGAATGATGGGTTCGGCGTATTCGAACGCTTCTTCCTCGGCGCGCTTCATCCATCCGGTATTGCAGTTGAGGCAGACGACCCGGAATCTCCGGTTGCCGAGGTGACCGGGGCTGAGCTTCTTAGCTGGTTCCCTGCAACAGACGGTCCCGTCTGGATTGTAGAAAACCCGCTCCGTCTGATGGGAGTGGTAGGGGACAAGCCTTGGCACCAGGTGCTTGATACGGTCAGGAAGAATGTGCTGCTTCGTGATGTTGCCGCGTTCACCGCAGAAAATGCACCGCTTGCCAGGTTGAGTCATGCCAGAAGCCCCCAAAGACGACGAAGCTAAGTTCAACGAGACGCTGAGGCGGATGCTCGACACGAAGCCGAAGCCGCATAACAGCCCCCCGCACCGAAGCGCGGGGTGGCCAGTGCCGCCGGACGGCGCTACGGACAGTGAGGAAGCGCCAGCAGATTATTTGGCTCAATCCCATCGGCCTGCGTCTTGAGGTATTTTCGGCCGTTTGGACGTTTGTGAACCTCAACCCATACGGACGTTTTGGTCTTTGGGTCGACCGACCAGAGCAGGTATTGCTTGTTCTCGATGGCCGTGATGAGGGTGTCGATATCGAGATACCAGCCGCTCCCGCCGGGGCCACCAAGGCCCTGAATGCGGCGATCAGGATCGGCGTTGTCCGGCTTGTGGCAGGTCACTTGGTGAGTAGGTAAGTCAGCCATGGAATGGCTCCTGTGTTGGAGCCGGAAGTGACTTGACGGTCGGCCCATCGAGGGGCCAGAGTTTTCTTGCAAACGTTGGTGCCAAGCCCTATCCGGCTCTGGTTTCAGCAAAAGCCACGGTCTGAACCACCGTCGCCTTCGTTCTCCGCACGAGTCGGGTGAACAAAACAAGCATCAGTGGAATTTACACAGGTCGTTTCCCCCTCTTTGCACCGAAGGGGGGACGGCTTGCTGATTCTCTTTGGCCGCTTTAGTCGCTCCTAAAGCGTGACGGTATTCAGCAGTTTGACTGTAGGTGAGGTGCTTGCCAGCGGGTGTCTGGGATCAATTCTTCGGTGTGAACCAGTCGGAACAGCCGAACGCCCAGCGGCGATGGAAGCGGAATCGGGTTCCCCAAGGTAGCTGCGCAACCGGTCTTCGCCGCAGTATTGGTAGGTGCCGAAGCACGCCGCATTGCCGAGAACGGGACTAGGAAAATCTTCCTTTACGTCCACACGAAAGGCATCTATCCCTATGCCCCATCCGGAACAGTGCGTCGGGTAGTGGTAATCCCGGATAGCGACAACACTTAGGGCGTGGTACGGGGCAAGCAATCACCTTGTTCCCGAGGCCTG
>Ga0105047_10013785_pt1 | contig 12877 bp, 12 predicted proteins | sample MAT04_FD_78384 | JGI IMG/M metagenome (GOLD analysis project Ga0105047, IMG submission 78384) | Freshwater microbial communities from Lake Fryxell liftoff mats and glacier meltwater in Antarctica - MAT-04 (megahit assembly) | ecosystem: Environmental > Aquatic > Freshwater > Ice > Liftoff... | reverse complement strand
GCGGCGCAGTCGGCGGCGGCGCGGTGGGCCTGGGTTTCGGTGCTGCGGCGCTGAGCTTCACTCCCGTGCTCGGCGTCATTGCGGTGGTCAGCGGCATCGGCATGGGGCCGCAGCAGGCCAGGTCGCCGAGGTACAAAGCCAGGCGCTGCGCTATCCCGACACGCTGTCCTTGCCGATGGCCTGCGCTGCCGCACTGCCGGCGCCACCGGCCTTCGGCTTCAAGGTGAGCACACTCGACGCCGCGGCCGCAGCGACGGCCGGCCTGACGCTGCCGGGCGCGGCCGGGCGTAGCGCGGTGCTCGTCACCGAGGTGGGCGCCGCCCGCGCAGCCGAAGCCGCCGGCCTGCGCGCCGGCGACATGCTGCTCGCCGCCAACGGCCACGCACTGCAGGACGCCGCGCAGCTGGACCTGTGGGTGCGCACGCTGGCGCCGGGGCAGACGCTGCTGATGCAGTTGCAGCGCCAGGGGCAGGTGATGGAGCGCACGCTGCGGCGCGCGGCGCGGCCATGAAAGCCGCCGCCGCGATGGTGTGCAGGCTGGCGGCGCGCTTGGCGCTGGCGCTGGCCGGGCTGGTCGCGCTGGCCGGCTGCAACACCCTGTCGGTGGGCCAGGTCGAACCGGCGCTGTTTCCCGCGGCCGAGGCGGCCTCGGCGCCGCCGCTGGCCGGCCGCTTGGCGCTGGTGATGACACCTGCGCTGCGCGCTCAGACACACGCCGGCCCGGCCAAGGAGGTCGACCTCTTGAAGCGCCTGGAACTGCCGCTGGGCGCCGTCGTCGACACGGCGCTGCAGCGCCAGCTGGCTGCCGAGTTCAGCGGCGGCGTGCAGCCGGCCGCGCTGCCGCTGCCGCTGCCGGTCGATGCAGGCATCGACCTCGCCGTCGTGGTCAGTGCCGCACGGCTCGACATGAACGTGCACCTCAACTGGACCTTCGCTCCGATCGCAAAGAGTGTCGACCACGTCGCCACCCTCGCGCTGGATCTGCAGATCACGGATGCCGGCGGCCGCCTGCTCGTCACGACCACGGTCGACAGCGGCCGCGTGGTGCTGGAACGCGGCGTCTGGACGATGGAAACGCGGATGGAACTCAACCAGAAGCTGCTGCACCAGGCCGCCTGGCAAGCCGCCGCACAGGCGGCGCGGGTGGCGCGCAAAACATTGCAGGCCGAGCTGCGGCGCGAGCGCGCGCTCTGAAAACCCACGCCTACTGCGTGCGCGTCACCTTGCGCAGGTGGCGCGGCTGATCGGGGTCGAAGCCGCGTGCCACGGCCAGTTGCGCCGCCAGGCCGTAGAAGGCCTGCACGGCGACGATGGGGTCGAGGTCGGGTGTGGGCGCGGTGGGCAGCGTGAGGTCGCGCGTGGGCTCGTCTTCGGGCGCGGCCAGCAGCACACGCGCGCCGCGCTGGCGCATCGCCGCAGCCAGGTCGACGAGACCGGCCGACGCGGGCCCGCGCATGGCGAAGATCAGCAGCGGGTAGCCGGTGTCGATGAGCGCCATCGGGCCGTGCTGGATCTCGGCGCCGCTGAAGGCCTCGGCCTGCAGCGACGAGGTTTCCTTCAGCTTCAGCGCCGCCTCGCAAGCCACGGCAAAGCCGGGGCCGCGGCCCACCACCATGGCGGCGCGCGCTGGCACCAGCACGTCCAGCGCGGCAGACCAGTCGGTGGCGGCGGCGATGCGCAGCGCGTCAGGCAGCGCCAGCAGCGCGGCCTGCAGCGGCGCGTCGTCCTGCCAGTGCGCCACCAGCCGCGCGCCGGCCACCAGGCTGGCGATGAAACTCTTGGTGGCGGCCACGCTGCGCTCGGGGCCGGCGTGCAGCGGCAGCAGCCATTCGGCCGCCTGCGCCAATGGCGAAGTGGCGTCGTTGACCAGCGCCACCGTCGTCGCGCCGCCGGCGCGGAAGTAGCCGATGGGCTCGACGACGTCTGGGCTCTGGCCCGATTGCGAGATCGCGATGGCCAGCGTCTGCCGCGCCTGCAGCGGCGACTTGTAAAGCGTCACCAGCGACATCGGCAGCGAAGCCACGATGCGCCCCAGGCGCGACATCACCAGATAGCCCAGGTAACCCGCGGCGTGGTCGGAACTGCCGCGTGCCACCGTCAAGGCCACGGCCGGCGGCTGCCCGCGCAGCGCGCGGCCCAGTGCGGCGTAGGCATCGCCGTCGGCGGCCAGCTGGCCGGCCACGCAGTCGGCGGCCGAGCGGGCTTCTTGCAGCATCAACGAGGTCAAGCGCGCTCCTCCTGGGGGCACCCATCATCGCGCAAGCCGCCCTGCCCTTCCCGGGGCTGCGGTTGCTGGCCGCACTTGGCCGCGCGGTTTCAGCGCCGGCGCAGCGCCATGCCCACCAGCGCCAGGCCACCGAGCATCAGCTCCCAGCTGGCGGGCTCTCGGGCACCGGGTTGGCCATGCCGGCGGCGTAGACCGAGAACCCGAAACGCGCATCCATCGCGGTGTCGGTGCCGTTGACGAAGCGGATCTGCAGGGGCTGGTCCAGCGTCTTGTCGAAAGGCGAACCGCCGTAGTAAGAACTGCCTGCCAGCGAGACGAAGGCCAGGTCCGACTGGCTGCCGCCACCCCCATAGGCCTCGGGCCCGGTGAAGCTCAGCCAGGCATGGGCATAGGCGTTGCTGTCGGAGACCCCGGCTTCGTTGCCGCCGGCGGCCTTGGCCATCAGCGTGCCTTGTGCGGAGCTCACCAGTTCGGTGTGCGGCGACAAGGTGAACCACGCTCCCAGGCCGGTGTAGCGGCCGTTCACGCCGGCCATGAACCAGCTCAGACCGTCGCCGCTGTCGCCCACACCCAGGGCTTGAAACGCAGTGCCCGCAATGCCGCCGCCATTGATGACGATGGCATAGGCATCGGCCATGTCGCTGACATCCTGCGCCCACTCCGTTTCAAAGGGCCCATTGGCGTAGGTCGGCCCGTCCCAGCCAGGCCGGGCACGGTCACCGCCTGCGCTTCGACGAGGGTGAAGTTGTTGATCGCCGGCTGGTAGGCCATGTCGAAGTCGACCCAGGGTGCCTGCTGACCGCCCAGCGGCGTCAGCTGCACCACCAGCGGACCCAGGGTAGACGCTGGCCTGCGCCGTGCCCCTTTGTCCTCAGCCAGCACCGGCGTGGCGGCCGTGGCCGCAGCCAGCGCCGCGGCGGTGAGGGCGATGTCGAAACGGTGTCTCATGACGGCTTGTGAAGTGGGCCTCGTCACCCGACGCCCGTCGCCGGGAGACGGTTCACTGTAGGCCGCGGCACCGGAAATCCGGCGGTGCGGCAGGGTGCCAACTTGTCGTGCATCAAGCCGCAAGCCGGCCGCAGGCGCGGCTGGCGCTACGGCAGCAAGCCGAGCCCGATGCGCGTGATGCGCCCGTCCTGCAGTTCACGCACCGCCAGCATGGCCGGGCCCAGGCGCACGCAGTCGCCCACCACCGGCGGGCGGCGCAGTTCAGCGCGCATCCAGTCGCACAGCGACAGCTCGGCGTTGGACGGCGCCGGCAGGTTGTAGAACTCGCACACGGCGCCCACCGGCGTGTTCGGGTCGAGCCCGAAGTCGCGGAACACGGCGCGTTGCTGCGCCTCGTCTTCGGGGTCGGGCAAGGCCACGCCGAGCTTGCGCGCCACCAGCGCGATCGTCGTGCCCTGGGTCAGCAGCGAAGCCAGCACGACCACAAAGGCGATGTTGAACAGCAGCATGGCCTGCGGCGTGCCGGCCAGCAGCGGGAACAGCGCCAGCACGATCGGCACCGCGCCGCGCAGGCCCACCCAGGCAATGAACCAGGTCTCGCGCGCCGTGAAGTGGAAGGGCAGCAGGCACAGCCACACCGCCACCGGCCGCGCGACGAAGATCAGCACCAGCGCCACGCCCAGCCCGGGCAGCAGCGACGTGACCATCGTCGAAGGCGTCACCAGCAGGCCCAACAGCAGGAACATGCCGGCCTGCGCCAGCCAGGCGTAGCCGTCCATCGCTGGCAGCGTGGGCGCCACTTCCTTGGCGGCACGGTTGCCGACGATGAGCCCGAAAAGGTAGACGGCCAGAAAGCCCGAACCGCCGAGCCAGCCCGTGGCCGCGAACACCGACAAGCCGGCCGCCCCCACCAACAGCGCCAGGATGCCGCCGCCGGCATCGCGCGCGGCCACGCGCTTGAGCAGTTCGGCCACCGCAAAGCCGCTGACCACGCCGGTGGCCGTGCCCCAGCCGAACTGTTCGACGAAGGCCGTGGCCATCTCGGCCCAGGGTGCGCCTGCCGAGGGCTGCGCCGCCAGCAGCGCAATGAAAGCCAGCGTGAGGTAAACCGCCATCGGGTCGTTGACGCCCGACTCGATTTCCAGCGTGGCCGCCACCCGTTCGTTCAGCGTCACGCCCGAGCGCGTGAGCAGCGCGAACACCGCCGCCGCGTCGGTGCTGCCGACGATGGCGCCCAGCAGCAGCGCCGTGCCCCAGTCCAGGCCCACCAGCAGCACGCCGGCCCCTGCAGTGATGCCGGCGCAGATGACCACGCCCACGGTTGCCAGCACCGCCGCCGGCCGCAGCCCGGTGCGGAAGGTGGCGTAGGCGGTGCGCAGGCCGCCGTCGAGCAGGATCACGGCCAACGCCACGTTGCCGACCCAGAAGCTCATGCGCGCGTCGTCGAACTGGAAGCCACCGATGCCGTCCACGCCGGCCAGCACACCGGCGATCAGGAAGACGAGCAGGAAGGAAAAACCGATGCGCGCCGAGAACAGCCCGGCGAGCACGCTGACGAACACGAGCGCCGCAGCAGCCAGCAGGGGCAGGTTCACGAAGTCCATGGCGCGAAGTATCCCGGAGGCTGGTTGGCCCGTTTGAGCTCGCTCAAGGGTCCGCCCTGCAAGGTCGGCCCGCGCCGCCACCCGCCCGCAGGATGAAGCCATGACATTGGCCTCGACCCTGGCTCAGGTGCTGTTGCTCTTGGGCAGTGCCGTGTTCGTGGTGCTCGTCTTCCAGCGCCTTCGCATCCCGTCCAGCCTGGCCAAGCTGCTCATCGGCCGGCTGCAGGGCGCGCCAGCCACGCCACGGTGATGCGCGGCGGCGCCTGGTCGGTGGCCGCCGACCAGGCCTGCGACGCGGTGGCACCAAGCGCGTCGCTGGGCGACCGGCGCAGCATGGCCCATGCGGGCACCGTCGTCGGTGTCGGCCAGGCGCCCGGCGTGGTGGTGGCCACCATGCGGGCACCGTCGTCGGTGTCGGCCAGGCGCCCGGCATGGTGGTGGCCACCGGCACGGCCACCAAGATCGGCCGCATCGGCACCCTGGTCAGCGGTGTCCCGACCCCTGGCACCGCTGCCGGGCCTAGGGCCCGAAGGCCTGCGCCAGCGCGCGGCGCAGTTCGTCGGCGCTCTTCGGCTGGTAGAGCACACCGACGCGGCGGCCGTCGCCGGCGAAGAGCAGCACGGTGCCGTCGCTGGCCGCGTGGCGGGCGGCGAAGGCCTGCGCGTCGGCCACGGCCAGGTGCGCGACGAGAAAGTCGACGCGCCCTTCGTAGTCGGCGCGGATGCCGTTCATCAGCTCCATCACCTCGGCGCTGCCGACGTAGTTCGTGTCGTGCGCCAGCACCAGCACCGGGCGTCCGGCGCCGACGCGCGAGAGATCGGTGGGGTAAGCACCGCGCGGCAAGGCCTGCCAGAGCAGCACGCCGACGCCGGCCAGGCCCAGCAGGATCAGCGGCCACTTGAGCCAGCGCGGCCAGCGGCCGGCAGAGGGATCGATTGCGTCGTTCATAGCGGCAGACGGGACGTAGGCGAAGCGGGCGGCGAAAAGCTGCTTCGGGGACGATACACGCGGGCCCGATGCGGCCGATAGGCCCCGCACCGGCCGGGGCATCGGACAACGCAGGGTCCCGAGCCATGCGCACCGTGGCGCTTGCCAGACTCGTTGCCTCGTCGCCGCAGCATTCGAGCAACGCGACCTCCCCACCGACCGCATGCGCAGCACCGCCTCCCCGACGCCGGAGCTTCCCGAACCGGGCACGGAAATGTTCTTCCTGCTGCGCGCCGACGGCACTTTCTGTGGCTTCCGTGCCCGCAAGCCGGCCGACCTGCACCTCGAACCCGAGCACTTCCTCGGTCGCCGTGTGCAGGACGTGATGCCTCCCGAAATCGCAGCCCGGTTCGCAGCCTGCCTGGACGAAGCACACGCCAGCGGGCTGTCGTGGCTTGAATACGATCTGCCCGGCCCGGCCGGGCTGCGGCGCTACGAGGCCGAGCTGGCCCACCTGGCCAGTAGCGGGCAGGTGATGGCCGTGGTGCGCGACATCACCGCGCAGGCGCAGGCACAGGCCGAGCGCGTGCGCATGCAGCGTTTCGTCGAACTGCTGCTGCGCCTCGCCAGCCGCTTCATCAAGCTGCCACTGGCCCAGGTCGACGCGGAAATCGAACGCGCGCTGCAGGACATGGGTGAATTTGTCGACGCCGACCGCGCCTACCTCTTCGACTACGACTTCGCCGCCGAAACCTCGTTCAACACCCACGAGTGGTGCGGTGCCGGCATCGAGCCGCAGAAGACGCATCTGCAGGGTCTGCCCTTCAGCATGAGCGGCGACTGGCTCGCGTGCCACCGACGCGGTGAAGCGCTGCACGTGCCCGACGCCGCGGCACTGGCGCCCGGGCCGTTGCGAGAACTGCTGCTGCCGCAAGGCATCCGGTCGCTGCTGACGCTGCCGTTGATGGCCGGCGAAGGGCGCTGCACCGGCTTCGTCGGCTTCGACTTCACACGCCAGCGGCACACGCTCGGCGACGAGGAGATCGACCTGCTGCGCCTGTTTGCGCAGATGCTGGTCAACGTCGGCGAGCGTGGCCGCACCGAGGCCGAGATCCATGCGCTGAACGCTTCGCTCGAGCAGCGCGTGGCCGCGCGTACCGTCGAGCTGGCCGCCGCGAAGGAGCAGGCCGAAGCCGCCAACCAGGGCAAGTCGGCCTTCCTGGCGCGCATGAGCCACGAACTGCGCACGCCGTTGAACGCGGTATTGGGCTTTTCGCAGCTGCTGGCGCTGGACGCGCAGCTGCAGCGCTCGCCCACCGCAGCGCAGCAGCTGCAGCACATCCGCGCCGCCGGCGAGCACCTGCTCGAGATGGTCGACGAGGTGCTGGACCTGGCGCGCATCGAATCGGGGGGGCTGCGCCTGGTCCTCGAAGCGGTCGACCTGCGCGCGCTGGTGGCCGACAGCCTGACGCTCACCGACCCGCTGGCACGGCGCCACCAGGTCACGATGCGGGGCCCGACCGGCACGGCGCCCTGCTGGGTGCGGGCCGACCGCACGCGGCTGCGCCAGGTGCTGGTGAACCTGCTCACCAACGCCATCAAGTACAACCGGCCCGACGGCAGCGTCGACGTGCAGCTCGGCGCCGAACTCGGCACTGACGGTCGCCAAACCACGTTGACGGTGCGCGACACAGGCATCGGCATGTCGGCGCCGCAGCTGGCGGCGCTGTTCCAGCCCTTCAACCGGCTGGGCGCCGAGACCGGCAGCGTCGACGGCACCGGCCTGGGCCTCGTCATCGCCCGGCAGCTGGCAGAGGCGATGCAGGGCCGGCTGCAGGCAGAAAGCGCAACCGGCGTGGGCACCGCCTTCACGCTCAGCCTGCCCGCCTGCGCCAACGCGATCGCAGCCGCACCGGGCACCGCGGCCCCGGCGGCCACCACGGCGCCGGCGCCGGCCGTGCCCGACCTGCGCGTGCTCTACGTCGAGGACAACCCGGTCAACGTGATGCTGATGGAAGGGGTGTTGCAGCGCCGGCCCGGCCTGCACCTGCACTGTGAGACCAACGGCCCGGCCGGGCTGGCAGCAGCGGCGGCACTGCGGCCGCACCTCATCCTGCTCGACCTGTCTCTGCCCGGCCTGTCGGGCCACGAGGTGCTGCAAAGGCTGCGCGCCAGCGCGGCCACAGCCGCCACTCCCTGCGTCGCGGTGTCGGCCAACGCCTTGCCGCAGGACGTGGCGCTGGCGCTGCAGGCCGGCTTCGACGCCTACGTCACCAAACCCTTCGAGGTCGACGAGATGGTGCAGCTGGTCGAGCGCTACCGCCCTGTTTCTGCATAAGCATCCAACAAGACGGTCGTTTGGCGGCATGAAGACGGCAGGCACACTCACAACCCGTCTTCGTTCCGTGCCACTACCTTGAAGATCACCTCCCGTTTCCTCACCGCCCTGCTGGCCGCCGCCCTGGCCCTGGCCGCCTCTTTCGGCGCCGTGGCCGCGCCGCCGCTGCTGGCACCGGCCGAGTTGCAGGCGCAGCTGAAAAAACCCGACCTGTACCTGCGTGTCATCGACATCCGCAGCCCGAAGGTTTTTGACAAGCAGCACATCCCGGGCGCGCTGTCGGCGCCCTACAGCAGCTGGCGCGGCCCGGCCTCGAACCCCGGCGAGCTGCCCGACCTGAGCCGCCTGACGCGGCTGGTGCAGCGGCTGGGCCTGACGCCGGCCACCCACGTCGTCGTCACCTACAGCGGCGAAGACGCCACCGACTTCGGCGCCGCCGCGCGGGTCTACTGGACGCTCAAGGTGCTGGGCCTCAAGCAGCTGTCCATCCTGAACGGCGGCATGGAAGCCTGGGCCGAGGCCGGCCTGCCGCAGGAAGACATGCCCCTGGCAGTGCCGGCCAGCAACTATGTGCCCACCTTCGACACCTCGCTGATCGCCACGCGCGAAGAACTGCAGGGCCGGCTGGCCGCGGGCAGCGCCACGCCTGCGGGCGGCACGAAGCTGCTCGACGCCCGCCCCTCGCCCTTCTTCAACGGTCAGACGCGCCACGCGGTCTCGCTGGTGCCCGGCACGATCAAGGGTGCCGCAAACCTGGAGTACACGCGCTGGTTCGCTCCCGACTCGGCGCGCATGCTGCCCGCCGACGAAGTCCGGCGTCTGGCCGAGGCCTCACCCGGTGCCGGCGACGGCGACGCGGTGAGCTTCTGTAACACCGGCCACTGGGCGGCGATCAACTGGTTCGTGCTCTCGGAAGTGGCGGGCCACAAGGGCGTGCGCATGTACCCCGGCTCGATGGTCGAATGGTCGCAGACGCCGGGGGCCACGGCGGCGATGGACAATGTGCCGGGTCGCGCCGGGCAGTTGCTGGTCGACTTCAAGCTCTGGATCGACCGCACCTTCAACTGACCCGCCTGCCAGGCGGCCGCCAGGCCGCCGCAGCCCCCTGCCGATGAAACGCCTTCCGCTGGCGGCCCTGATGGCCGCCTTCTTCGTTTTCCTGCTCTGGTTCGTGGCCGTGCGCCAGGCCGCGCTGCTGCTCGTCGGCATCGGCATGGGTGCGGCGCTGGCCGGCATGCGCTTCGGCTTCACCACCGGCTGGCGCCAGCTGGTCGAAACACGCGACCCGAAAGGCGTGGTCGGGCAGCTGCTGCTGCTGGGCGTGGCGGCCACGCTGTGCATGCCGCTGCTGGGCGCCTTCCCCGAACTGCATGCCGCGCTGGGACCGCCCAGCGTGAGCCTGCTCATCGGCGCCTTCATCTTCGGCCTGACGATGCAGATCGCCGACGGCTGCGGCTCGGGCACGCTCTACAAGGCCGGGCTGGGCGTGCCGCTGAACATGGGCATCCTGCCGCTGTTCGCCCTCGGCAGCTTCGCCGGTTCGGCCCACCTCGACCGCTGGCTGGCGCTGGGTCAGGTCGAGCCGGTCGGGCTGGTCGCCAACTGGGGCGCGGGCACCGCACTGGCCGTCACCTGGACGCTGCTGCTGGCCACCGGCATCACGGTGCGCCTGTTCGCCGGCTGGCAGCGCGACTGGCTCGAAAAACGCTGGGTGCAAGGCGCACTGGTGCTGGCGGTGCTGGCGGCGCTGAACCTCGTCATCGCCGGTCAGCCCTGGGGTGTGGTCTACGGTTTCGGCCTCTGGGGCGCCAAGCTGGCACAGGCCACCGGCCTCTTCGACCCCGCCACCAACCCGTTCTGGAGCCAGCCCGGCAACACGCAACGGCTGGCACAGACGCTGCTGCTGGACGTCACGTCCATCACCAACATCGGCATCCTGTGCGGTGCACTGTGGGTGGCAGCGGGCAAGACGCCCGACGCGTCGAAGCCGCTCACCGGCCGCCAGTGGGCCGTGGGCCTGGTGGCCGGTTTCGTGATGGGCTACAGCGCGCGGCTGGCCTTCGGCTGCAACGTCGGCGCCATGCTCAGCGGCATCTCCACCGGCAGCCTGCACGGCTGGATCTGGGTGCCGATGGCCTTTGCCGGCACGCTGATCGGGCTGCGTGTGCGCCGCTACTTCGGCTTCTGAAGCGGGGACACAACACGATGGCTGCCACCCTCACGCCTTCTCGCCTGCGCCGCGCCGTGTTCTGGGCGCTGCTTTTCGCCTTCATCGCCTGGGACCTGCAGCGCAGCCCGGCCATCGACCTGTGGCGCGAACCGCCGCTGATCGCTGCCGGCTCGGGCCAGGTCAGCGCGGGCGGTCACTGCTCGATGGCGAAGTAGGCGCAGCGCGCCCCCCACCGAGCCGAGCCGCACCACCAAGGCCTTGCGCGGATCCGGCTCTGCCGGTCCGCAGCAGGAGCCTGCAGTGTGGACGCTGCAGGCGCTCGCAGGCGGGAGACAGTCCGCCGGGACCGTTTCCCGTCCGGCTCGCCCCCTCGGGGGGAACGCAGTGAGCTTGGGGCCTCCACTTACCGCCAGAACACCGGCACACCGTCCAGCCGCACCAGCGCCTGCGCGGCCACGCGCGCCGTCACCGCCTGGTGCGCCTGCAGCCAGCCGGCGGCAAACGAGGCCCGAGGGTCGCTCTCGGCCTGATGGCGGAAGGCCTCGGCGGCCACGGTCACGTCCTGGTGCAGGCCCAGCGCGTCCTGTGCCACGCCCAGGCGGCGCCGGCAGCGTTGCCAGGTGCGCTTGGGCCACAGCGGTGCGGTGAAGTCGGCCAGGTAGCGCAGGCGCTTGAGCTGCTTGCGCGTGCGGTGCTGTTCTTCCAGCGGCAGCTGCTCGAAACGGCTCCCGGCCCGCAGCACCTGGCGGTGCAGCTTGCGCAGCCGCGCCGCGACGAGTTCACGCACGGCCTTCGGCCGCAACGCGGCGTAGGCGGTGTCGCCGGCGTGGGCCAGCGCCTGCACGGCCAGCAGTGTGGACTGGAAGGCCGGTGCGCGCACCGCCTGCACCGGGTCGGCGGTGTCCGGCGGCTGCCAGTCGAGCAGCGGTGCCCCGGCGCCTTGCAGCAGCGGCCGCACGGCGGCGGCCACGGCAACGTGGTCACGCTGCTCGCCGAGCTGCGAGAACACTTTCGACAGCACCGGCACCCAGGCTGCGTCCTGGGCCGGCGCCAGCGGCGCCAGCTCGCGCAGCAGCACCCGCAGCCGGCGCAGCCCGACACGCAGCTGGTGCACCACCTCGGCCGTGTCGGCCCCGGGCGCCAGCTCGCTGGCGTTGGCCAGCACCTGTTCCAGCGCCGACTGCAGCAGCGCGCGCATCAGCGTGGCACCGTCGGCGTCGGCGGCCAGCCGCGGCGGCCGCGCCTTGGCGGCGCGCGGCGCGTCGTCGGCCTGGCGCAGGCGCAGGCCGCGCTCGGCCTTGGTCAGCGTGCTCTGCCACAGGCCACCGTGTTGCACACAGGCCTGCGCCAGGTCGAACAGGCCCTGCAACGGCCCGCCCTTGTGTTCCAGCTCGAACTCGACGATGGGCGCGCTGCGGCCGGCGGCCAGCGCCACGCCGATGTCCAGTGCGGCCTCGATGCAGGTGCCCTGGGCATCTTGCATCTGGCAGTGCAGGCGCCAGACGTCGGTGGCGTGCTGCTCGATGAGCGACGGGTCGGCCGCGGCCTTCAGCGCTGCCGCCAGTTGCGCACCGGCGGCCGTGCCGTCGTGGCGCGCCGGGTCGAGCGCCGGACGCTGGCGGCTGGAGCCCGGCACGTGCACCTCGTGTTCCTGCCGGTGCACGGCACCCTCGCCCGCGGCCTTCAGCGTCTGCACCCAGCGCCGGCCCTCCAGGCGCAGGCGCAGCGCCACGCGGTGGCGGGCCAGCGCGCCGCAGGCAGTGTCGAAGTAGTGGGCGCGCAGCCGCACGCGGCGTGCCCCGTGGTCCAGCAAGGCCGCGCGCAGCGAAGCCAGCGCAGCTTCGGGTACGCAGAACTTGAGTTCGAGTTCGGTCATGAGCAGCGGCGGCCTACAGCGGGTCGCCATTCTGCGCCCGGCCGCCCTGCCGGCCCTCAACTCGGCCCCTCAATTTGGCCCATCAACTCAGGCCATCACCATGGCCGCCACCCGCGTCCACGACCAGTAGGCCGCCACCGACCCGATGGCGTAGAGCGCCGGCACGGCCAGGCGCGGTGCCCAGGCGCGATCCCGCAAGACCTGCACCAGCGCCCAGGCCAGGCCGACGACGAAGAGCTGGCCCAGTTCGACGCCGACGTTGAAACTCAGCAAGGCCACCACCAGGTGCTGCGCCGGCAGGCCGATGTCCTGCAACACGCCGGCAAAACCCAGCCCGTGCACGAGGCCGAACACGAAGGCCACCAGTGCCGGCAGGCGCCGCGACAGCGTTTGCTGCGGACGCAGCGCCTCGTAGGCGACGAGCACGATGGACATCGCGATGCAGGCCTCCACCGGCGCCGAGCGCAGCGTCAGCCAGCCCAGCGCGGCGCTGGCCAGCGTCAGGCTGTGCGCCAGCGTGAAGGCCGAGATCGTCCACACCAGCCGGCGCCGGAAGCCGACCAGGAACAGCAGGCTGACGACGAAGAGCAGGTGGTCGTAACCGCTGAGGATGTGCTCGACACCCAGCAGCGTGTAGGCCGAGGCGATCTCGCCGCGGCCGCGCTGATCGTCGGCGCTGCCGTAGAGCTGCACACGCGGCTGGCGCTGGGTCAGCGTGTAGACACGCGACTGGCCGTCGAGCCAGTGCACCTTCACCAGCGCAGCCGAATAGCGCTGGCCGACACCG
>Ga0105047_10013784_pt1 | contig 12877 bp, 10 predicted proteins | sample MAT04_FD_78384 | JGI IMG/M metagenome (GOLD analysis project Ga0105047, IMG submission 78384) | Freshwater microbial communities from Lake Fryxell liftoff mats and glacier meltwater in Antarctica - MAT-04 (megahit assembly) | ecosystem: Environmental > Aquatic > Freshwater > Ice > Liftoff... | reverse complement strand
CTAGAAATTTATGGCACGTTACACTGGCCCAAAATCCAAGATCAGCCGCCGCTTCGGCGTCGCGCTGTTCGGCCCCTCCAAGGCACTCGAGCGCAAGAACTACGGTCCCGGCATGCACGGCCCGAAGGGTTCGCGCCGCAAGCAGAGCGAATACTCCGTTGCCCTCGGCGAAAAACAGAAGCTGCGATACCAATACGGCGTCCTCGAACGCCAGTTCCGGCGCTACTTCGCCATTGCGTCCAACCGCCGCGGCGTCACCGGCGAGATCCTGCTCCAGCTTCTGGAGACCCGGCTCGACAACGTCGTTTACCGCCTCGGCTTCGCAAATTCGCGCAGCGGCGCCCGTCAGTTCGTCTCACACGGCCACGTCCAGGTGAACGGCCGCAAGGTTGACGTCTCCTCTTTCAACGTGAAAGCCGGCGACGTCGTGTCCATCAAGGACAAGCCGCAGTCGCGCCGTCTGGCCTCGAAGAATATCGATCTGACCCAGATCACGCCCGTGCCGGATTGGCTCGTGGCGAACAAGGAGCAGTTCAACGGCACCGTCTCGCGCATCCCCACGCGCGAAGAGATCGCCCCGATCGTCAACGAGCAGCTCATCGTCGAGCTCTACTCGCGCTAAGGCTTCGCGCCCGGCCAAATCTCACAAAGGCGCAGGTCCCGGTTTCTGGGGCCTGCGCCTTTTGTTTTGTTTCGATTCGGCGAAGACAGACATCTTTTCTAACTACACGTGGAGTCCGCCCCTGTCACCGGTAGGGAAGCCGCGCCGCGGGTTCCCACACATCCCCCGGCTACCATGAAGGTCTGGGAACCCGCGGCGCGGCTTCCCTACCGGATTCCGTCCTTTAACTCGCTTTCCCACACGCTGGCGTTTGCGAGAAATCGTGCTTCTCTAGCTCTCCCTCAATCCCCTGCCCGCCTTGTCTGCCCCGAAAAAACTGCTCGTCGTCGACCTCGCCGCTCTCGGCTGGAATCTCGTTTCACACCTCCCGGAGTTTCACCCCGCGCAGGCCATCTTCCCGGCGATCACCTGTACGGCGCAGGCTAGCTTTCGCACGGCATCGCTGCCGCAGCAGCACGGCCTGATCGCGAACGGGCTCTTCTTCAAAGACCTGACGAAGGTGCTCTTCTGGGAGCAAAGCTCGACGCTCGTGGAAGGGCCGCGCATCTGGGAAAGATTCCGCGCAAACGGAGGGAAGGTCGGGCTGATGTTTTGGCAGCAGAGCATGGGTGAAGCCGTCGACCTCCTGGTGACACCCGCGCCGATTCACAAGCACAGTGGCGGCATGATCCAGAGCTGCTACACGCAACCCACGGGGCTGGAGACGTATCTCAACGAAACGATCGGCCGACCGTTCAACCTCATGAACTACTGGGGCCCGCTCGCGAATCACAAATCCAGCGACTGGATCGTGGACGCGATCGTCGCGGTGATGGGCTCGCCGGACTACGCGCCGGAATTGCTTCTGACCTACATCCCGCATCTCGACTACGACCTGCAGCGCCACGGGCCAAACAGCGACGAGGCGAAGAAGTCGCTCGATGTCGTCCTCGGCTACCTCACTCGACTCAAGGCGGCCTGCGCGGATTTCGGCTACGACTGGATTTTCGTCGGCGACTACGCCATCGAGCCAGTGACGCGCGGGGCGATCTTCCCCAACCGCGCGCTGCGCGAAGCCGGGCTCTTTCACGTTCGCGACATCCGCGACATGGCCTACACCGATTTCTTCACCAGCCGCGCGTTCGCCGTCGTCGATCACCAGACCGCGAATGTCTACTGCCGCGACGCCGCTTCGACCGCAGCCGCGCGCGAGGTTCTGAGCAAGCTCGAGGGCGTCGCCGAAGTCCTCGACCGCGAGCAGCAAGCCGCGCGCGGGTTGGCGCACGCCCGCTCCGGCGATCTCGTGATCGTCGCGGAAAACGGCGCGTGGTTTGCCTATCCGTGGTTTGAGAAAAAGGAAGCGCCGGACTACGCCAGCCACGTCGATATTCACAACAAACCCGGTTACGACCCTTGCGAACTCTACTTTGGCTGGCCACCCGGCAGCGTGAGCTTTGATACCCGGAAAATCCACGGTTCACACGGCAACGTCGGCCCCGGCTTCGAAATCGCGTGGACCTCGTCGCTGCCGCTCGAGCCGCAGCCGCAGACTTTCCTCGACCTCGCCAAGGCGACGCAGCAGTGGATGGAGGCGGCGCGATGACCTGCCCGAGCCGCGGCGAGGCTGCTCTGGGGAGCGCACGCTTCCCGCGTGCCGCCGGTGTCTCCGCCGGCGCAAACTTCATCCGGCGCGGGTCGGGCGAAATTGACCGATTTCCGCAGATCGAGCGCGCCCGGAAGTTCGTTGCGGCGGGGACGCCGCAACCAGCACGCGGGACGCGTGCGCTTCCCGGAGACTCCCGCCCGTGAATTCGCCGCAGGCGATCCGCCAGCAGATCGGCGTGCAGTGGGAATTTCCCGTCGTCTTCACCCACGATGTTTTCGCCATCGGTAATCCTGTCCTCGCCGAGACGCTGAATCGCCTCGGCGAAAATCGCCGCCATCGCGCCATCGTATTCATCGATGGCTTGGTCGCAAAGACGCACCCCGACCTCGCGGCAAAAATCAGTAGCTACTTCACGGCTTACGGGGAGCGGATCGAACTGCTCGCCGAGCCGCAGATCGTGCCGGGCGGCGAGGCGGTGAAGAACGACTTCGCGCTCGTCGAAGGCTTTATGCGGCTGCTTCTGGAGCGGCATCTCGACCGGCAATCGTTCGTCGTCATCGTCGGCGGCGGCGCGGTCATGGACGCCGTCGGACTCGCCGCTGCGCTCGTGCATCGCGGGGTGCGACAGGTGCGCGTTCCGACGACTGTCCTTGGGCAAAACGACGCCGGCGTGGGCGTGAAAAACGGGGTGAATTACGTGGGGGGCAAAAACGCCATCGGCACCTTTGCGCCGCCCTTTGCGGTGCTGAACGACTACGACTTCCTGCTCACCCTGCCCGATCGCGACTGGTTGTGTGGCGTCGCCGAGGCGTTCAAGGTCGCGATCATCCGCGACCGCCCCTTTTTCGACGAACTTCTCGCCAGCGCCGAGCGTTATCCGAAACGCGATTTCGCCGCGATGCAGCGCCTCGTCTTCCGCTGCGCGGAAATCCATCTCGAGCACATCCGCAGCAACGGCGATCCCTTCGAGTACGGACGCGCCCGCCCGCTCGATTTCGGCCACTGGTCCGCGCACAAACTCGAACTGCTCTCCGGTTTCCGCATTTCTCACGGCGAAGCGGTGGCCACCGGCGTGCTGCTCGATTCCATTTACGCGCAGAAGCAGGGCTGGATCACCGCAGACGAACTCGCGCTGATTCGCGCCGGTTTCGCGCGCAGCGGCTTCCCGCTCTGGTTCGCCGAATTCGACCACCGCGACGCCACCGGTCAGCGCGAGATCTTCAAGGGCCTGAGCGACTTCCAGGAACACCTCGGCGGCGAACTCACGGTCACTTTTCCACGCGGAATCGGCGCGCGGCACGAGGTTCACGAAATCGACCTTGCCATGATGGAGCACGCGCTTCAGGAACTACGCGAGTTTTCGCTCGCCCGATGATCCTTCAGCATCAGCCACCGCTCCACCTCACTTACTGCCTGAATATCCATCCCGGTGAAAGCTGGGCGGAGAATTTCGCCGCGATCCGCGAGAAGGCGACGGAGGTGAAACGGCTCGTCGCGCCGGACGATTGGTTCGGCCTCGGCCTGCGCATTGCGCATCAGGCCGCCACCGAACTCGCCGGCAGCGAAGATCTGCGCGCGGAGGCGCTCGACTTCTTCAACGCGAATCAGCTTTACCCGTTTTCCATCAACGGCTTCCCCTACGGCCGCTTCCACGCCGGGCCGGTGAAAGAGGATGTCTACGCGCCCGACTGGCGCACGCAGGAGCGGCTCGACTACACCTTCCAACTCGCCGACATCCTCAGCTCGTGGCTGCCCGATCAAGTCGACGGCAGCATCAGCACCGTGCCCGGTTCGTTCAAACCGTGGATCACCACCGACGACGACGTCTCCGCGATCGTCGCGAATCTCGCCGCCGCCGTCGCTTACCTCGCCGCGGTGCGCGACGACACGGGCAAGGAAATCCACCTCGGCCTCGAACCCGAACCCGACTGCTTCCTCGAAACGACTGCGGAGACGATCGCCTTCTTCAAGGACCAGCTTTTCCTCGGCGGCGTGGATGAAGTGGATCGCCTGCTCGGCTGCGGGCGCGACCAGGCGGAGAAGCTCATCCGCCGGCACATCGGCGTCTGCCTCGACACCTGCCACGTCGCGATGCAATTCGAGGATCCCGCCGAATCGCTCCGCGCCTATCAGGCCGCCGGCATCCGCATTTCCAAGGTCCAGCTCAGCGCCGCCCTCACCGCGGTGGCCCTGCCGCGCGGCTCCGATGCGCTCAAGCCTTTCGTCGAGCCGGTCTATCTGCATCAGGTCAAAGGGCGCGGCGCGGACGGTGCGCGTTATTCGTGGTTCGACCTGCCCGATGCGCTGGCCGAGGTCGATAGCTACCCCGATCTCGAAACGCTCAACGTCCACTTCCACGTTCCGCTTTTCTTCAACATGGGCGGCGTACTCCGCTCCACGGTAGACTCGCTCACCCCGGATTTTTTCCAGGCCTTGCGCGAAGGCGCCTCCTCCCACCTCGAGATCGAAACCTATACCTTCGACGTGATCCCGCCGGAACTGCATCCGGGCGACGTCGTCAAAAGTGTCGCCCGCGAGTACGAGTGGGTGCTCGATCATCTGAAGTAACCTCCCGCATCCCCCGGCGCCACGCCATCGACCCAGCGCGCCCGCGTCGCGAATTCCGCGCGATTTTTGCGGCTCCCGCCGCGGCCATTTGTTACTCCCACTTACCCATGACTGCGACCCCCGCTCCCTCCCAGCGCTCCCTTTACCTCACCTTGATCGCCGCGTTTCTCGGCTGGCTCTTCGACGGCTTCGAGATGGGGCTCTTTCCCCTCGTCGGCCAGGCCGCCCTGAAGGATCTCCTCGGCGCCACGGCCACGCCGAACGAAGCGAACAAGTGGTTTGCCGCGATCATCGCCGTCTTCCTCGTGGGCGCGGCGACCGGCGGCGTGCTCTTTGGCTGGCTGGGGGACAAGATCGGGCGCGTGCGCGCGATGTCGGTGAGCATCTTCACCTACGCTATTTTCACCGGCCTGTGCGGCTTCGCCGGCGAAGCGTGGCACATCGCCGTTTTCCGCTTTATCGCTTCGCTCGGCATGGGCGGCGAGTGGTCGCTGGGTGTCGCCCTCGTGAACGAAATCTGGCCGGATAAATCGCGAGCGATCACCGCGGGGCTGATCGGTGCGGCCGCCAATGTGGGTTACTTGCTGGCTGCCGTGCTCAGCATGCTGCTGCTCAGTTTTCTCACCACGACGGAGGGCATCCTCTCCGCGCTCGGTTTCTCCAAGGCTACCGTCGACTACCTGCTCGGCCATTCCGCCTGGCGGCTGATGATGATTAGCGGAGCGTTCCCGGCGCTGCTCGTCCTGCTCATCCGGATGTTCGTTCCGGAGTCGGCGAAATGGGAGGCCGAGCGGGACCGCGGGCACACCTCACACTGGGCAAATCTGGATCTTTTCGGCGTGCTGCTCGGCAGCGCCAGCGCAGTGGCGATCGTCTGGGCGTGGTCGCCGGCGGGCACATCGAGCGCCGCCGCGGCGACGGTGATCACCCTCGTGGGGTTGGTCGTTGCGGGGTTCGGGTTCGTCTATCCCGTGCGGCGCTACCTCGCCCGTTCGGAAGCGGCGGGCTCCTTCACCCACAGCCACAATCGCGACGTACTCAAGATGATGATGTTCGGCGCCGGGATCGCCGCCGTGGCGCTCCTCGGCACCTGGGGCTCCACGCAGTGGGCGCCGCGTTGGGTGGTGGAAAAGCTCGCGCCCGGCGTGCCACACGCCAAGGAGTGGACGCTCATCTGGCTCTCCGTGGGCGCCATCGTCGGCACCATGGTCGCCGCGCTCGCCGCCGGGCGCTTCGGGCGCCGCATCACCTACGCGGTGCTCTGCGTCAGTTCCATCGCCGGCTCGCTGCTCCTCTACCAGACGAACAGCAGCTACGGCACCTACTTCCTCGTCTGCACCTTCATCGCCGGGGCGACCACCGCTTCCTTCTACGGCTTTTTCCCGCTCTACCTGCCCGAGCTTTTTCCCACCGCCGTGCGGGCGACCGGCCAGGGTTTTGCGTTTAACTTCGGGCGCATCATCGCCGCCGTCGGCGGACTGCAAACCGCCAATCTCATGAGGTTCTTCGACGACAGCTTTCCGAAAGCGGCCTCCGTCATGTGCGCCATCTACGTCGTCGGGCTGGCCGTCGTCTGGCTCGGACCCGAGACCAGAGGGCGCGCCCTGCCCGAGTAGTCCTGCCTGCCGATGTTCGACGCTGCCTCCCATGTCCCCGCTCCCCAGCGACTGCACGAAATCCTCGCAGCCGCGCCGGACATCGTCTGCAGCACCACCATCGACTTTCAGGTCACCTACCTGAACCCCGCGGGCCGCCGGGCCTTCGCCATCGGCGCGGATGCGTCGCTCGACGGCCTGCGGATCCATGATCTGCACCCGCCGTGGGCGCTCACCATCATCTACGACGACGCCCTCGCCACCGTCAGCCGCGGCGCCACCTGGCAGGGTGAAACCGCGATCATCGGCCCCGGCGGGCAGGAGGTGCCGGTCTTGCAGATCATCATCCCGCATCTCGATGCCAATGGGAAAGTGGTCCTCTTCTCCTCGATCATGCGCGATCTCAGCGGGCGTAAACGCGAGGAGATCGAGCGCATGGAATGGGCGAACCGCTACAACGCGGCGATCCGCGCCAGCGGGCAGCTCCTCTTCGACTGGAACACGGGCACCAATGACATCACCTACGCCGGCGACGCCGAACATTTCCTCGGCTACACCATGCGCGAGATGGAGGGCGGCCTCGATCGTTTCCGCGAGCTGATCCTCGCCGAGGATCACGACGCGTTCGACACCGAGGTGCAGCGCGTCATCGCCACGCGCGACCCCTTCCGCCTCGACTACCGCTTGCGGCGCAAAGACGGGGCGATCCTCGACGTGACGACGAAGGGATATTTTTTCCTCGATCGCGAAGGCCGCATCGGCCGGATGATCGGGTTCGTCGCCGATGGCACCGCGCAGAAGGCCGCGCAGGATGCCCTCGCCCGCGCGCACGAAGGTCTCGAGTTGCGGGTCGAGCAGCGCACCGCGGAGCTGGCCCGCGCCTACAGCGTCATCCGCGACCGCGCCCACCAGCAGGAGGCTGTGGCCCAGCTCGGGCAGCGGGCGCTGGCCGGCGCGCTCCTCACCTCGCTCCTCCAGCAGGCGGCCGTGCTCGTCCGGCGGATTCTGAATGTCGACTACTGTTCGATCCTCCAGTTGCAGGAAGATGGGCAAACCCTCGTGGCTTCCGCGCAAGCGGGCTGGCCGGATGACACGCTCGGCAATCAGGTGGCCGCCGGGCGCGCCTCCCAATCCGGCTACACCCTGCTCATGCGGGAGCCCGTGATCGTGGAAAACATGGCCAGCGAAGAGCGCTTCGGAATCACCGATGTGGTGCAGAAGTTCGGCGTGGTCAGCAGCGTGACGGTGCCCATCGAAGCGACGGAGCGCCCGCTCGGGGTGCTCGCCGCGTTCAGCACCGTCCAGCGGACCTTCGTGCAGGATGACGTCCACTTTCTCCAGGCCGTGGCGAATGTCCTCACCGCCGCGATCGAGCGGCAGAGCGCGGAGGAAAGCATCCGCCTCGCCCGCGAACAGGCCGAGACGGCGAACCGCGCGAAGAGCGAATTCCTCTCCCGCATGAGCCACGAGTTGCGCACGCCGCTCAATGCCATCCTCGGCTTCACCCAGCTCCTCGAGCTGGACAAACCCTCTCCCAGCCAGGCCGAAAGCATCTCGCACATCACCCGTGCCGGCCAGCATCTGCTCCTCCTCATCAACGAAGTGCTCGATATCGCCCGCATTGAATCCGGGCGGCTCGCCCTCAGCCCGGCGCAGATCGAGATCCGCCCGTTTCTCCACGAGGTCATCGAGCTCATCCGCCCGCTCGGGACGCGCAACCACATCACCACCACACTCGAGGAAAGTGAGGCCGCCGAGGTGGTCATCACCGCCGATCGCCAGCGGCTGAAGCAAGTGCTGCTCAATCTCCTCTCCAACGCCGTGAAGTACAACCGGCCCAACGGCACCGTGAAAGTGACCTATGCCCGCCTCGCCAACGCTCGCCTCCGCATCGAAGTGATCGACTCCGGGCGCGGTCTCAATGCGGCGCAGCTCGCGCGGCTCTTCATCCCGTTCGAGCGGCTCGGGGCAGAGGACACCGATATCGAGGGGACCGGCATCGGACTCGCGCTCTCCCAAGGCATTGTCACCGCACTCGACGGCGAGATCGGCGTGGAAAGTGTGGCGGGGGTCGGCAGCACCTTCTGGATCTCGCTCCCCCTCGCACCCGGTGGGGAGAAAAAATCCGCGGAGACTCCGGCACCGCCCGCCGCGAACGAGAGCCGCACCACCCCAAAGGCCGGCCAATACACCGTCCTCTACATCGAGGATCAAGACCTCAATCTCCGCCTCGTCGAGCGCATCCTGCAGCCGCGCCTCGAGTATCGTCTGCTCACCGCGATGCAGGGCGGCCTCGGGCTCGATCTCGCCCGCGAACACCAGCCCGACATCATCCTCCTCGACCTCAACCTCCCCGATATGTCCGGCGACGAAGTCCTCCGCCGACTCAAGGACGACCCACTCGTCCGGAGCATCCCGGTCATCATGGTCAGCGCCGACGCCATGGGCGACCGCATCGAGCAGGTCCTCGCCCTCGGGGCCACGGGCTATCTCACGAAGCCCTATCGCGTCTCCGAGTTTCTGCGCGTGCTCTCGGAGACGCTCGCGCAAAAGCCGCCACCGGAGTGACGTCGCGCCGGTCGCGCTGCGCGCGACCGCCTGCCGATGCGACTTCGGGCTGCCGCCCGGTTATTCCCCGGCTTTTTTCAGGTCCGGGTTGTCCTTTTCCACGCCGCTGTTCCAGTCGGCCATCATCTGCTCCGCGGTCGGCGTCTTGAGCGGCCGCACCAGGCGGAAGCCGAGGAACTGCGCATCCGTGTGATACCAGATGCTCTTCGGGAGTTGCGGGTCCTGGATCTTCCAGTCCGCGCTCGAAGCCCGCCGCGCCGCGCTGCGCAGCTTCGTCGCATCGTCGTCGTCCCACGAACCGCCGCGCGCCACGTGCGGATACGGCTTCGTGGCCTTGTTCCACGGATTCACTGCCGACGAGGTTTTGTAGAATTCCGGGTCGTACTGATCGATCACCCACTCGGTCACGTTGCCGAGGATGTCGTGGAGCCCCCAGGGATTCGGCTTCTTTTTGCCCACTTTCTGGTACTTGAAGTCCGAGTTTTTGCCGTACCAGCAGTAATCGGCAATCGGCCCCGCATCGTCACCCCAGAAGTACGCCGTCGTCGTCCCGGCACGCGCCGCGTATTCCCACTCCGCCTCGGTGGGCAGGCGGTAAAAGTGTCCGGTCTTCGCGCTCAACCACTGGCAGTATTTGATCGCCGCGTGCTGCGTCATCGAGATCGCCGGGAAGCCATCCTTGCCCATGCCGAAGCTCATCTCCACATAGGGCTGCGTCGGCCGCGTCACCGCATCGGTCAGCGCATTCAGCGCCGGGTCCAGCTTCTTCGGCTCGCGCGATTTTTTCTCCTCGTTCGGATACATGAAGAGCTCGAACTCGTTCCACGTCACCTCCGTCTTGCCCATCCAGAACGCCTCCACCTCCACCTCATGCTGCGGCCCTTCGTCCGGCTTGCGGCCCGCCTCATTTTCCGGGCTCCCCATCTTGAATTTCCCCGCCGGGATCGGCAGCAGTTCGTAGCTCACGTCGCTGCCCGCGATCGTCGCCGTCACCGGCTTCATCTCCGCGGCCGTCTTCTCCGTGGACGTGGCCGTGATCTTCTTGAAAAGGTCGGCCACCAGCGCGGCCTCCGCGCCCGCATTGCCCGCCACTTCCTTTTTCCGCGCCACCAACGCCACGCCATCGGGCCACACCGCTCCTTCATCGATCCACTGTTTGAGGATGTCGCTTTCGAGCTTGGCGATCCGCTCGAGCGCGCCGGTCACCTTGTTCTTCGGCGGCATCAGCTTCTTCGCGTCATCGGCCAGCACCGTGGTCGTGTAGGCTTTGCTCTTATCGCCCTTGCCTGGCTTGATGTAATCCGAGCCGAGGGCCGCTTCCTTCGTCGAGAGATCGAAATCCGTGTCGCCTTTTTCGTAATCGGTCGCCTTCGGGTTGTGGCAGCGCACGCAGTGGTTCTCGAGGATCGGCTGCACGTCCTTCACAAAGTCCACAGCGGCAAAGGCAGGCGTGATGAAGAGCGCGAGAGTGGCAAAACAACTTAGGGAGCGAAACATAAAGGGAGCGACGATTTCGCCGATGAAGGCAGCCGCGTCAACCCTTTCGGGACGCCGTAGCTTTGACCGCAAATTCGCGGCTCCCCCACCGCGCAAAGCACCTTCCGCGCGTTCTCCCGGAAACGTCACCCGCGGGGATCGGCGGGCACGGGAAAAAGACGATGCCGCGCTGGCAGAAGCCGAGTCGATGCAAGGGATGGGTGGCCGATGATGCTGCGCACCCACGGCTCCGGAAGCTCAGTTCGCGCTCGCAGTTCGAATCTTCGCCGCCTGTTTCTGAATGGCCTCGCGCCGTGCCTCGTCGAGCCGCGCGAGGTTGCGCACCTGCATCGCCATGCGGTGATTTTTCCGCAGCATCGGCTCGTGCTGGAGCAGAAAGTCCCAGTAGAGCGTGGTGAAGGGGCACGCCTTCGGGCCCGTCGCCTCGGCGGGATCGAAGCGGCAGCCGGTGCAGTAGTTCGACATGCGCTGGATGTATTTGCCCGTCGCGATATAGGGCTTGCTGGCCATGATGCCGCCGTCGCCGTGCTGCGACATGCCAAGCGTGTTCGGAAGCTCGACCCATTCGACGGCATCCACATAGACCGCGAGATACCACTCGTGCACCTCGCGCGGCCGTACGCCAAGCATCAGCGCATACAGGCCAGTGACCATGAGACGCTGAATGTGATGCGCGTAGCCGAGCCGCAGCGTCTGCCCGAGGGCGTCACGCAGACAGGCCATCTCGGTGTCGCCGGTCCAGTAAAACTTCGGCAACGGCTGGTCCGCGCCGAGTGCATTCTTGTCCACATAGCCGGGCATGAAGCGCCAATAAATGCCGCGCACATATTCGCGCCAGCCGAGGATTTGCCGGATGAATCCCTCCACGCTCGCGAGCGGCGCGCGGCCCTCGCGATACGCCTTCTCCGCCGCGGCGATGACCGTGCGCGGGTTGAGCAACTTCAAGTTCATCGCCGAGCTCAGACGGCTGTGAAAAAGCCACGGCTCCGCGGTCCACATCGCGTCCTCCCAGTCGCCGAATTCCGCCAGCCGATGCGCGATGAAATCCTTCAACGCGAGTTCCGCGTCCGCCGCCGTGACGGGCCAGTCGAATTGCCCGAGGTCGCCGGGATGCCCGGCAAAGCGTGCATTCACCACCGCGATCACGCCGCGCGTGATTTCATCCGGCGGAAAACTGCGCGGCGTCTTGTGCATCGGTGGCCCGTTCTTACCGAAGCTCTTGCGATTCTCGCTGTCGAAATTCCAGTCGCCGCCCGCCGGCTTGCCATCATCCATCAGCGAGTCGTGACGCTTCCGCATCTCGCGGTAGAAAAACTCCATTCGTAGTTGTTTCCGTCCCTCCGCGTGAGCCGCAAACTCCGCGCGGCTGCACAGAAAATGCCGATCCTCGCGCATCTCCAGCGGCAGTCCCGCCGACTCCATCGCCGCGCGGATTTCCTCGCGCACACTCCACTCTCCCGGCTCCACCATCACCACGCGCTGCGGTTTCATGCCCGCCACCGATTCGCGCAAAGCGTCGGAAAACGTCTCGCCCTTGGCCGGCTTCCCACGTCCGTCCGCCCCACGCCACACCGCGCTGTCCGCCGTCAGCTCGCGGTAGAAAACCTTCCACCCCCGCTCCCGGAGCGCAGCACAGAAATGCCGCATCGCCGCGAGGAACACCGCGATCCGCGGCTTCGTGCTCCACACCTTCGTGCTCTCGTGCGCCACCTCGGCCATCCACACGGCGTCCAGCGTTGTATCGAAGCCGTCGAATGCCGCGGAATCCAAATCGAGCTGATCGCCGAGAACGAGAATGAGATGGCGCATGGGTGTCTGCTGCGGGGACGCGTAAAGGAACGAGTGCGGAACCTAAACGGAGCCCGGAGATTCAAACGAAAGTAGCGGCGACCCACGCGTGGGCAGGCTTTAATCAACTTCCAGTTCGCCTTCGCGAGCCGGGCCAGCGAGGCGTTGTTCCAACAGCCGGCGATGCTTGGTGACCCGGCCGCTCACGCGCTTGCGCCAGAGGCGAAAGCTGGAGGGCTTCAGTTCGCGCCGCATGATCGTGATCACCTCGTGCTCGACCAGCCCCGTGCGGGTCCGGATTTCCTCGAAAGTGGTGCGATCTTCCCAGGCGAGTCGGATGACATGGGAAATCTGGGTCGGCGTCAGAGGCGATTTCATCGTGCGGCGGCGAGCCTGCTTTGTTCGTGTAAGTGCCGGCTCATCTTTTCCCAGAAGGGAAAGAAGCCTGCGCCAGCCAGCGTGAAAGCATGGGCATCCGAGGCGCGACGGAGCAGCGTGAGCGTGATGCCCGCGGAGGTGAGGAGTTCGCGAAGACGCGGCACGAGGTCGGCCACGGGGCCAACGGTAGGGGCAAACGCTGCGACTTCATCGAGGCCGTGAGTCGCGGCCCATGTGCAGAGGCTGGCCGCGGGATCGGCATCCTTGCAGAGCACG
>Ga0105047_10013783_pt1 | contig 12878 bp, 10 predicted proteins | sample MAT04_FD_78384 | JGI IMG/M metagenome (GOLD analysis project Ga0105047, IMG submission 78384) | Freshwater microbial communities from Lake Fryxell liftoff mats and glacier meltwater in Antarctica - MAT-04 (megahit assembly) | ecosystem: Environmental > Aquatic > Freshwater > Ice > Liftoff... | reverse complement strand
GGCGATCAGCATCTGGGAACTGATGAACGACACGCCCCGCAGGAACGCCATGATCGAAACTGCCCGACGCGAAGTGCAGGACCGGTTCAGCTGGGATGTGGTGCTGCCGCAGTACCGGAAGCTCCTGGAGCCTTAAGCTCCGTTTCACTATTTTCCTGCTATAATGTCGCTTCGCCTTCTGTCGATGGCATCCAAGACATGACGATCTCTTTCACCAAACTCGAAGGCTGCGGCAACGACTATCTCTTTGTCGATGCCTTCAGTCATCCCGTCGAAGACCCGGTGAAACTGTCGCAGCAAATGGCGGATCGTCATTTCGGGGTCGGCAGCGATGGGTTGATCCTCCTGCTGCCATCCGAACATGCCAACATCCGCATGCGGATGTTCAACGCCGATGGTTCTGAAGGCGAATTGTGCGGCAATGGCATCCGCTGTCTTGCGAAATTCGCCTACGAGCGCGGGCGATCCCGCGCCAATCCGATGCGCATCGAAACCCGCCGAGGTGTGCTGACGCTGCAGTTGCAGATTGAACAGGATCGCGTGCTGGGCGCAACCGTCGATATGCTCGAACCAATTCTTGAAGCTGCGAAGCTCCCTTCGACTCTGCAGATGCCGCGGATGATCAACTATCCGCTTGTGATTGACGGACTGTCTGACCCGCTTCCTGTCACGTGTGTTTCCATGGGTTCGCCGCACGCAGTGCATTTTGTGGATAATGTAGATGCCTTCGATCTGCTCCGCGTCGGCCCGCACGTAGAGAAGCTGCCGATCTTCCCGACTCGCATTAATCTGCATGTTGCGCAGATCATCAACGACCATGAGATCAAGATGCGCAGCTGGGAGCGTGGCAGCGGAATCACATTGGCTTGCGGCACCGGCGCGTGCGCGGTGGTCGTCGCCGCCGCCTTAACCGGCCGTGCCAACCGCAACGCCCTCGTCCACCTGCCCGGTGGCGATCTGAAGATCGACTGGCGCGAATCCGACAACCACGTCCACATGACCGGCCCCGCCACCGAAGTCTTCAGCGGCGAATGGCGGCTGCGGGATCGTTAAAAGCGTTTGCCCACGAATAGACACGAATAGACGCAAGTGCCGGAGCTTTCAACGAGTCCCCTCCTTAACCTTGCCCGTGGCAGTTGTCAGGTCCGTCATATACGATTGCAGCATGCCCAACGACCTCACCATCGCCGCATTCCAGAAACACATTTTTGACCGCTACGAAAAGGTCGATCGCGAGCGGCGTTGGCCGAAGACGTTTGCCTATTTGATTGAGGAAGTGGGAGAACTTGCAACGGCGCTAACAAGCGATGACCGGGCGAACCTGGAGGAGGAATTTGCGGATGTCATCGCCTGGTTGTGTACGCTGGCCAACATCAGCGATGTGGATTTGTCGGAAGCGATTGCGAAGAAGTATCTTGGGGACAAGAGGCCCGAAGGCCACAAATGAGCGGCAGGAGCCTGATGAGGGTATTGGCTTCTCGCCGTAATCTGGCGATTTCCTAAAAGCCCGCGGGGGAAATACTTGCAGCATCGCATCTCGCCAGCGTACATTCTTCAATCGATGCGTTCATTCCTAGTGGGGCTACTTTCCCTTTGGTTCGCGGCAGCGTCGTTCGCGCAGTCGGCGGGCGATGTCGAGTTGATCGGGCTTGGCGGGCTTTATCGTCCGGACTGCTGGATTCCGATGCGCATCCACATCCGCCCCGGCGGGTTGAAGACAGACAACTATCAGGTGCGCGTTTACCAGATCGATCCGGACGGCGACCAAGTCATCTTCACCAAGACCATCAGCGTCACCGGCGGAGAAGCCGGAGGATCCGACCAGCGATACTGGATGTATTTTCAGCCTCAACCCAAGCTGCCAACATCGGCGGCAGGTTTTAATCAGCGCGATCTTTCGCGGGAAATCAAAGTCACCCTTTCGACCAAAAGCGGCAAAGAGATTGCGACACTTCCCATCACCACGGTGCTCGACAACATCGACGCTGGAGGTGGCAGCGGCGTGCGGCGAGGGGCAAAACTGATTCTGCTGATCACCGATGGAAATTCCGCGCCCGTCGTCGCCGATTACGATCGCGGCTTCTCAGGGGCGATGCTTGGGGTGATGGAAGACCTTGTCTTCATCTCCATGAAAGCATCCGATCTTCCCGACAATCCCCTGGGATTGCAGGCGGCGGATTACATCGTCTGGCTGAACACCGATCCGGCAGAGCTTCATCGCGGCGGAGATGAGAAATATCAGGCGCTGCGATCCTGGGTGAAAGCCGGCGGCAACCTCGTCATCTGCACGCCATCCGACTGGCAGAAGATGAATGACTTTGGCGATCTGCTCCCCGTGGTTATCACCGGATCGCGCAACGCATTCACGCTCGACCCGCTACGAAAACTTGCGCGGCCGCCCACGCAGCGCGACAGACCACTGGACGACAATGCCGGCGCTAATGACAAAGGGCCCTTCCCGGTTGCCCTGGCATCTCCTCTTCCGAGAGCGATCACTGAGGAATGGTTCGCCTTCGACGCTGCGGAAACCGATCGCACCCCTTGGCTGGTACGGAAAACCTATGGCGCGGGAAGCGTTACCTGGGTGGCGCAGGATCTGGGCGATCGTCTAAACCGCGCGGTGGTGTCAACGGGTTGGCCTTACATCTGGACAAAGGTGCTGGCGCTTCATGATTCGCCCATCCTCCGCACCAACCAGATGAGCGACGATGATCCGCGGATCAAGCCCTACACCGGCGGCGCGCCTGTCGATCTGGGGCACTCGCTCTTGCAAGGCGCGGATCTCACCAGCACGTCGTCGCTGCTGATCACCATCGCGATTGTCTTTTTCCTTGTGTACTGGGTGATTGCCGGCCCGGGGAGTTTTGTCTATCTGGCAAGTAAGAAGCGATCTCAACACAGTTGGGTGGTGTTCGGTGCTTGCGCACTGGCGGCGACAGGGTTGACGGTGGTAATTGTTAAACTGGTTCTGCGCGGTCCGCCACAGGCGAAACAGGTAACCTATATCCGCGCAGTTCAGGGCGAGTCGGCGAGAATGCAATCCCGCATCGGTTTATACATCCCGCGCGATGGCGCGCAGACCATTGAACTATCCGAGGTTGCTTCGGGAGAGATCAACACCCTGACCGCGTTGCCGGTGCATGATGCACTGATTACCGATCCAATCGAATCCAAAGCCTCGGTGGAATATGTTGTGCCTGTCCGCGAACTGGGAACCGAAGGCGCTCCGGAAATCACCGTTCCCTATCGCAGCACACTGAAGAAATTCAAGGTCCAATGGGTGGGCGAGTACAATAAACGCATCGAAGGCGCGGTGGCACTGGACAATCCGGCAAAAAAACTCAGCGGCTCGCTCACCAACGGCACCAATGGCGATCTCACCAACATCTACATCGTCTTCAACTATCCAGGCGCGGAGAACAACCCCAACACCGGAGACTACATTGTCTATCTGCCGGAGTGGCAAAAGGGTGTTACGATGGATGTCACGAAGCTGATTGACGAGCGGGATGAGCGCAACAACCGCAAAACCCGATTCATCACCGAAGGCACTGCCGATGTCCCCGAAAGCAACAAACGCCTGCAAGGTCGCCTGAAGGACGAATGGGAGAAGTATTTTTTCTCAGCCATCCGCGCGAAGACGGGCACCATGAGCATCGCAACTTACAACGATTTTGGCGACAAAATTCAACGCTCGTTTCCGGTGATGAGCCTGTTTGAGCGATTCGCGCCGATGCAAAACCGTCAATCGTCCGACCGTGCGGATATCATCCGCCATGGCGGAAGAAGCCTGGATGTGTCCGGCGCAGTGGCAAGCGGTTCGCTGGTGATACTCGCTCAGGGCGTGGGCGCACTACCCTACCCTGCAAAAGTGGAAGGTGAGCCGATCACCGCGGAAGGGCCGATTTATTACCAGTTCATCCTCCCCATCGACCGGTCCGCGGTGGAGAAGACAGGAAGTTAAGCCACAGAGGCACAGAGGGCACAGAGAGGTGGTCCTGATGCAGGGCGATGCATTCGTTGATGAGGTTGAGGAACCAGATCCAATCCTAAACTGGATTACGAATCTGATCATCGGGGCGTGCATCGAGGTGCATCGGCATCTGGGGCCGGGCTATCTTGAAGCGTACTATGAGGAAGCTCTGGCGCAGGAGTTTACACTTCGAGGTATTCGCTTTATCCGACAGCAATCGTTTGACGTGACGTATAAAGGGAAGGTAATTGGAAGTGGACGATGCGATTTTGTGGTTGAGGAAAAGGTGGTCGTGGAAATCAAGGCAATCGAATCCTTCGCACCCGTCCATACGGCGCAGGTGATTTCTTACCTGCGATCAACAGGACATAAACTAGGTCTCTTAATCAATTTCAACGTCAGACTTTTGAAGGACGGAATCAAACGAATCGCCAGATGACCTCTCTGTGTCCTCTGTGCCTCTGTGGCAAAACAAATGGCAGCAGTCATCAAAACCGTCAATCTCACCAAGCGCTACGGCACACTCGTTGCGCTTTCGAATCTCAATCTTGAGATCAACGAAGGCGATTGCTTCGGGTTCATCGGGCCGAATGGCGCGGGGAAGAGCACGACCATTAAGATTCTCGCAACGCTGCTCCAACCCACCTGGGGGGAGGCACGGGTGTGTGATTATGTGGTGGGCTATGAGTCTCGAAAAATCAGGCCGCTGATCGGATATGTCCCGGACTATTTTGGCGCGTATGAAGACATGTGCGTGCTGGAATATCTCGAGTTCTTCGCCGCTGCCTATAACCTGAACGGGGCGCAGCGGACAAAGATCGTAAGCGATGTTCTGGAACTCACCGACCTGGGTTACAAGAAAGATGCGCTGGTCGACGGGCTTTCCCGCGGGATGAAGCAGCGGCTTTCAATTGCCCGCGTATTGCTGCACGATCCGAAGGTTCTGCTGTTGGACGAGCCGGCTGGCAATCTCGATCCGCGTGCCCGAATCGAAATGCGCGAACTGCTGAAAGAGCTTCGCCGGATGGGCAAGACGATCATGATCTCGTCGCACATCCTTCCCGAGCTGCAGGACCTGTGCAACACCGTCGGCATCATCGAGCAAGGCGAACTGATTTACGCCGGTCCATGGACCGAAATCGTCAACAAGGCGAAAACGGGGCGCGTGCTGCACGTGAGCGTCGCTGAAAACCACGCGCAGGCGGCAGCGCTGCTGGCGCAGGATCCGAATGTGCAGAACGTCAGCACCAACAGCGGGTATATGGAAGTATCCTTGAAGGAAGGGATCGGGGATTACAATTTCATCCCTCAAAGCCTCGTGCAGTCCGGCTTTCGCCTGACGATGCTGAAGGAAGAAGAAGTCAACCTTGAGACAGCATTCATGCGGCTGACGAAGGGAATGGTGCAGTAGATAACGATGAAGTAAGAACGATGAACGATGATATTTAATACAAGCGACGTCGCTTGATTAGGAGCGGGATGAGCGGTGCATGACGGATTGATGAGTGCTTTTAACTCATCGTTCATCATTCATCATTCATCGTTATTTCATGCTCGGCATCACCGAATATTTCTGGCGTTTGCTTCCGGCGAATCCGATATTGGTTCGCGTGGTGGAGGCTGCAAGCAAGCGGAAACGCGATTTGTTCATCCGCTGCATTTATCTTGGGGTGATGATCGCGGTGGTGCTGTTTGCGCTGGCAAGCTCGGGTGATGCTGCGGGAACATCGCTTGCCAAGCTCACGAAGACCAGTTCGAAGATCTTTGAGCAGATGAGCTATCTGCAGTTGGGTCTCGTCGCACTGCTTGCCCCCATTTTCACTGCGGGCGCTATTACGCAGGAGAAGGATTCACAGACTTACGACATCCTGCTCACCACGCCGCTTTCCAACGGACAGATCGTCCTGGGCTCTTTGATGAGTCGTCTCTTTTTCATCCTGGCGCTGCTGGTCAGCGGCGTGCCGATCTTTTCCGTCACGCAGATCTTCGGCGGGGTGGCGATTTCCAGCATCGTCCTCTCTTTCCTCATCGCGGCGGCCACCGCATTTGTCACGGGCGCGCTGGCGATGGCGATTGCCACCTTCAAAGTCGGCACGCGGCGGACGATTTTCAGCTTCTATATGTTCATCGTGCTTTTCCTCATCGGCACGCTTCTGCTCGATCAGATGACCTATTTCAAGGTCGAACTGATCGATCCATTGACCGGAAAAGCATCGGGAGAGTTCTCACAAACCAGCTGGCTGACCGCGCTGAATCCATTCCTGGCTTTGCGGGCGATCTTTCACGAAAAGGGGTATCTGCCGCCCACGATTTCACTTCTGCCCGTGTCGCTCCGCGGCTTCCCCACCGGCTGGATGCTCGCCTCGCCGACGACATTTTATGTCAGCTTCATGTTCTTCCTCAGCTTCATCCTGGTGACGCCTTCGATTGTGCTGTTGCGTCGCATGGCGCAGTCAACCAACACCGTGCAAAGCTGGATCCTGCAGAAGTTGAGGCTTTCCACTGGCGACAAAACCCGAAAACCCCGCGCCGTCTGGAGCAACCCCATCGCCTGGCGCGAAGCAAAAACCAAGGCATCGGCGGCACGGTCTTATCTGCTTCGCTATGGGTTTATCGTCGCCGGATTGATCGGTGCGCTATCGCTGGTCGTGCTGTACTCGCGCAAGAATCCTGTCAACAACTGGCTGGACCGCGGCGCCTTCAACGCGGCTGAAAATACGCTATTCATTTCCGGCAACGGCGGCGGAACATTCCTGATCGACCCGGCAACCCTTCAGGTTAATTTCGACGGGCAAGGGAAAGACATCTCGCTTCTTTCCGAAAAGCTGCAGGTTTCCAGCTTTCAAACCAAGTCAGACCGTAAAGGGCGCAAGTTTGTCACCCATGTGGATCTCAAGACAATCCCCCGCGCCCTGGATGAAGCCACCGCCCGCAAATATCTAATGGGGTTAGTTGTGCTCGAGGCGGCGATCATCCTGCTGATCATCACCAATGCCGCCGCGTCAACGGTCACGCGGGAGAAGGAGGACGGCACGCTGGATCTGCTGCTGTCGACGCCCATCACCTCGCATTTTTACATCTGGGGCAAACTCCGCGGGCTGGTGAGTTTTGTGCTGCCCCTAGTCGCAGTGCCCGCGATAAGCTGCGTGATATTTGTTGCATATGACGTTTTCCGCGTGGTGAACAATGAGACCGTTTTTGACTGGCTGGTGCTCCCTGAATCAGTGGTTCTGATTCCGGTGACGCTGGTGATCGTCTCCGCGTTTGCGGGGATTCTGGGCATGCAGATGTCGCTGAGATGTCGCACAACCGTTCGGGCGGTGATGGGCAGCGTCGGAATCATGCTCGCAATCTGCGGTACAATGGCATGGTGTGGGCTGGGTTTTGTCTCCAGCCGAAACGCCAATGACGGCCTGTCGCTCGCCTTTTCGTCGTTTAGTCCGTTTGCCCTGATGGCAATCCTCATAGATCCTTACGAATACGGCGGCAGGGTATTCGAGAACAACGACCCGTCCGATATCTTCAGCGCCCGCATGGTGATGTTGGTTTTTGGCCTCATTGCCACCGGGGTATATGCTGCGATTGTCTGGAGCATGTACAAATCGATGGTCAAGAACTTCGATATGACGATCCGACGTCAATCCAGGTAGGGAAATCCGGCCCCTCGAAATAGAACTAATTCCGGCCTGTTTCACTCAAAAGCTTTTCTAATTTTTTGCATTTTTCCTTCGACAGGGGGATTGTTGCTGCTATACTTGCAGTCGCACTTCAGAGAAACAACCATATCGGTTTTTTGGGAGAAGAGAAAATGAAAATGAAGAATGTATGTCTGTTGGCTGCCAGTTCCGCGGTATTCGCGGTTTCTTCAGCTTTTGCGTCGCCTGTTCCATGGACCACCCCGGCAGGCAGCACCCCTTATTATGACTACGCCGACGGACAGTCACAGAACGGCTTGTTCGGTGATCCGCTGGTCCTCGATAGCAGCTTTGTGTTCTTCCCAAACAACTTCAAAGCGGTCTCTTTGAATGGCGTAGCAGCTTCAAAGAGTGACTCCCTCACCTTTGAAATCACCGTCAAGAACAATCAGGCGGTCACCGGTCTTACCGTCAACGAAATTGGCGACTATTCCATCTCCGGCACGGGCACGGTGAGTGTCGGCGGTTCGCTGACGATCACCAACCTGGCAGTTGCGCAGCCGCCCACCCAGTCGCCGCTGATCAGCACTCCGGCATCGCCGATCACCACCACCACCAGTGCAATCGGCTCATGGACCGCAACGTCCACCGCGACGAACCTTCCCGGCGGATGGACCAAATTCCACGTCAATCTGACCAATATCCTTGACGCAACCTCACTTCAGGGAAGCACTGCGACGATTGAAAAGAAACTTGCAAGTGCAGCGATCGAAGTGAGCTTTATTGTCCCCGAACCCACCAGCCTCAGTCTGCTGGCCGCCGGGGCGACCATGCTCCTGCGTCGCCGTCGAAACGGATAGTATTCACGGACGAAACGCAGCGAAGCGGAGAACTCGTACCCCGTGCCGGCTCACGCCAGCGCGGGGTGCTTTTTTGCGCGCTCGCGAAGCAGCGCAGGTGCGAATGTTCGATTGAATCAACTCCACTGTCGCATCGAACACCCAAACTGAGGCACAACGTCTCACTCCCGTCCCGGCCTTTACAGCCTTCAACGCTAATGCGACGATAATTGCCAGCGGAGATGACTTCGGTGGCTTTCATTCCACCGAAGGCCACCATCTGTCCAAAGGAGTTGCATTTCTCATGGCTGACAAGCGTACGGACCTTCTGCACCCTGTTGCGGAGGAGCATTCAGCGTTCTGGCAGAACGCTCATACTTATTTTGACCGTGTCTATTCAACAATGGGTCTTGACCCTCTATGGCGGCCGCCACTGGCGTCGCCCAAACGGGTGCTGACAGTTTCCTGCCCCGTCCGGATGGATGACGGGCGCATCCAGGTTTTCACCGGCTATCGATGCCAGCACAACAACGCCCGCGGGCCCTTCAAAGGGGGCATTCGCTATGACCCGACCGTGGACCGCGATGAAGTGATGGCGTTGGCGATGCTGCAAACCTGGAAGAACGCGCTGGTCGATCTTCCCTATGGCGGGGCAAAAGGCGGCGTGGTTTGCGAACCCAAGAAACTTTCACTCGGCGAGAAGGAACGCCTCACTCGCAGATACACCATTGAGATCATGCCCGTCATCGGGCCCGATCAGGACATTCCCGCCCCCGATGCCGGCACGGATTCTCAGGTGATGGCCTGGCTGCTCGACACCTACAGCATGATGGTGGGTCATCAGGCATTGGGCGTTGTCACCGGCAAACCCGTGAGCATCGGCGGATCGCTGGGTCGCGAGGAAGCCACCGGCCGTGGATTGATGAATGTACTTCGCCGGTTCCTGCGAACCAGCAACAAGACGCTTGAAGGGTTGAAGGTGGTGGTGCAGGGATTCGGCAACGTCGGCTCCCACGCAGCGAATCTCCTGAGCGAACGCGGCTGCATCATCGTCGGAATCTCCGACAAATTCGGAGGCATCGTCAACACGAATGGCGTGGACGTTAAAGCGGCAATCGCCCATTACCGCGAACACACGCAACTCACCGGATTCAAGGGCGGCGACACTTGCAGCAATGAGGAACTGCTGACGCAGAACTGCGATGTGCTCGCCCCGTGCGCAATGGAAAACACGCTGACCAGTTCCATCGCACCGAAAATCAAAGCCCGCATCATCGCCGAGGGCGCCAACGGGCCCACCACCCCCAAAGCCGATGAAATCATGCGCGGCAACGGGATCACCATTCTGCCCGACATCCTCGCAAATGCGGGCGGCGTGACGGTCTCCTACTTCGAGTGGGTGCAGGGACAGTTGAGTTTTTTCTGGAATAAAAAACAGGTGGATGACAGGCTTCAGGAGATCATGGAAAAGTCATTCGACGAAGTTCATGCGAAGGCCACCGAAACCAACGTTGACTACCGCACCGCCGCCTACACCATCGCCATCGGGAAGGTGGCCGAGGCGCACCGGGTGAAGGGGTTGTTTCCGTGACGATGCGGAGAGGATGAAGGATGAAGGCGAAAGGATGAATCAGAACTTCCTTTCCCTTTTTCATCCTTCATCCTTCCGCCTGCATCTTTTTTCCACCATGCGTTACACCCTCAAAGTCCTCTTCATCCTCTCCACCGGTTTATGGCTGGGCGGGATGCTGATGGCGTTGACCATCCTGTTCACTTTCTTCGCGAAGGATCGCAACCTCGCGGTGCAGGTCGGGCCGACGTTAATCTTGACGTTTGAGAAGTTTCAGGCGATCTTCGGCGTGATCGCTCTCTTCACGTTTGTCGGCTGGCGATTAATGGTCTGCTCGAAGCCAAAGAAGATCATCATGCCACTGATTTTGATTGCCGCCGCGGGGGCGACGGTTTCCACTGCGTTCATTACCCCGCGCGTCAATGCTCTTTGGTTCAGCGGGCAGGGTGGCACGCCGGAGTTCTGGAAATGGCACGGTATCTCGCAGGTCATCTATCTCATTCAAACCGCTTGCCTGCTTGCAACCATCGCCCTGACACCGTGGGCTATCGATTGTGAAACATCACGAGCGGGATAGTGTCGGGTAACTCGCCAGCGACGGGCGTGAGGTCTGCGCCGCGTTTGCTCTTCCGTGCCACGGCCGCGCGATCATCCTAGAGCATATACACCCGACCCGTAGCGTGGGCATCTTGTCCACGAGTATGGTTTTGCATTCGTGGGCAAGATGCCCACGCTACTGTTGTAGTGAAAATGCTCTAATGCGCGACGACCTTCGAGATGGTGAAGATTGGCAGCATCAGCGCCAGGGCAACGCCACCAATGATAGCCCCCATGACAACAATCATCGCAGGCTCGATATAGCGGGTGAGGTCGGAGATCTTTTCCTTCAATTCCTGCTCGGAGAACCCAGAAATGGACTCCAGGACAAACGAGAGCTTGCCGCTCTTCTCGCCGGCATGAATCATCTGGGCGATGGATCGCGGCACAAGCGGGTTGTTCATGAGTGCATCAGACATCTGCTTGCCAGTCTGGATCTTGTCACTGACATCTCTCCACATTTCGCGGAAGTAAACGTTGCCACACAGGTTGTTCGCGGTGTCGACGCAATCCACCAGGCTGACTCCTGCGCCGGACATCGTGCCAATCATCCGCATCCCGCGGGCAAGGTGCAATTTCGACAGCACCGGACCCACCAAGGGAAGTCGCAGCGTGACATAATCCCACACTCGGCGGCCTTGCACGGTGCTGAGATAGAACCAAACCAGCACGCTGGCGACAAGCGTTCCAACCACCAGCGCAATCCAGTTCTGCACAACAAATCCGCTCATGCTCATCAGCACCTGCGTGGGCACTGGCAGCGCCGCACCTTTGTTGGCATAGATGGTGGTAAACCGCGGCAGAACAAATATCAGCAGGAAGATGGTGGTGGTGATGGCAAATGCAAGCATGATGCCCGGATAAGTCAACGCGCCGCGAACCTTGCGAAGAATCTCCTGTTCATCGCGCAGATAAACCGTAGCCCGAATCAGCAGCTTCGACATCATTCCGCTTTTCTCCGAAGCCCGGATGAGCGAGACATAAAGTCGTGGAAAGCTACGTGGATGCTTCGACAGCGCGGCTGAGAAGTCCACGCCGCACTGCACCTGTGACGCGAGATCGAGCACCAGTTCCTTCACCCTCGGCTGGGTCGTCTGCGCGGCGATGGAATCCAGTGCATCGGAAAGTGTCACGCCCGTTTCGATCATGATCGAAAGCTGCGTGGAAATCTGGATGACCTCGGCACGTGATACCTTGATGCCTGCAAGAGACCGCGATTCCCGCCCAGGTTCTTCGGCACTGAACGAGCGCTCAATGGCGATGGGATACTTCCCCTCGGCGCGCAGCTGCTGCATGACCTGCGCCACATTCTCCGCCGAGAGGGTGCCGCTGATCGACTGACCCCGTTCATCACGCGCGCTGTAGGTAAAGCTTGTCATATTGTTGAGGAACAGAAGACTCGCGATTCAAACCCAGTTTCTTCCGTCTCCCGTTTCCCTCTTCCACTCTCAAATCCCAGCTTCCTGCTTGCTGCTTCCTGCTTCCCGCTTCCAACTCCCGCCTTCCAACTCCCGCCTTCCGGCTTCTGGCTTCCCTCTCCCCCTCACGTCGTCACGCGATAAATCTCTTCCAGCGTGGTAATCCCCGCCTTCACCTTTTCAATTCCATCCGCGCGAAGCGAGAGCATCCCCGACGTTTTCGCCGCATCCCTGAGCTCATTCAGCGTGCAGCCGTTGCTGATCTTTTCAACCAGTTGATCTTCGGGAATGAACAGCTCATAGATGCCGATTCGCCCGGAAAATCCCAGGTTTCTGCAGCGCGGGCATCCCTTGGCGCGAAACAGCGTGTCCAATCCACCGGCGGTATTTTCGAGGGCACGCTTTTCGCCCGATGTCGGTTCGTATGGTTCCTTGCACGTCTGGCAAAGCTTTCGAACCAGCCGCTGCGCAAGGATCCCGTTGACTGTTGCCCCGACGAGATAGGGTTCGATGCCCAGGTTGAACAGGCGCGTGACCGCACCCGCCGCGTCGTTCGTGTGAAGGGTGCTCAGCACCAGATGCCCGGTAAGCGCCGCTTGCGTTGCCAGCCGTGCGGTTTCGCCATCGCGCACTTCGCCGACCATGACAATATCCGGATCCTGCCGCAACAGACTTCGCAGCGCTGATGCAAAGGTGAACCCGGCTTTCTCGTTCACTTGAAACTGATTGACCCCCGCGAGGTTGTATTCCACCGGATCCTCAACGGTGCAGATATTCACTTCCGGACTGTTCATCTCCATGAGCGAGGCATAAAGCGTTGTGCTCTTCCCGGAACCGGTTGGACCG
>Ga0105047_10013782_pt1 | contig 12878 bp, 9 predicted proteins | sample MAT04_FD_78384 | JGI IMG/M metagenome (GOLD analysis project Ga0105047, IMG submission 78384) | Freshwater microbial communities from Lake Fryxell liftoff mats and glacier meltwater in Antarctica - MAT-04 (megahit assembly) | ecosystem: Environmental > Aquatic > Freshwater > Ice > Liftoff... | reverse complement strand
GGCGGTGTGGCGCGGCCGATGACGTAATGCGCCTGTCCCGGCTGTGGCTTCCATGGCACGGGAATCGACAGATGTCCGTCCGTCCCGCAGATCCACGCGGTGTTATCCGCCTGCAGCAGCATTCCGCAGGTGAACTCCGCGACAATCTCTCCCGGAAATTTCAGTATTCCCGTTGCAAGTTCATCCACCCCCCGCTCCTTGATCACGCCGATTGCATGAATCTCCGTCGGTTCCTCCCCGGCAACCGCGCGAGAGAAATTTACGCAGTAACAGCCGATATCCATCAACGCCCCGCCCGCAAGCGCCCGGTCGAAACGAATGTTGCCTTCGATGCGGTTCGTGCGATAGCAGAAGCTGGTGCGGATGAGTTTGACATCACCGATCGCACCCTGACGAATCGCCTCGAATGCCGCGATCGTCTGGGGGTAGGCGCGATACATGAAAGCCTCGACCAACATTTTCCCTGAAGCATCGGCGACCTCGAACATCTCCTCCGCCTGCGTCAAAGTCACGGCGAACGGCTTTTCACACAGCACATGCTTGCCCGCGCGAAGCGCGGCGATTGTCCACTCATGATGCATGGAATTCGGCAGGGAGAGATACAGCGCATCGTAACTGTCATCACGCAGGAGCGAAGCATAGTCGCCGTGAGCAGTGGAGATTTCGAAGAGATCTGCAAAATTGCGGGCAGATTCGGGCGACCTCGATCCCACTGAGGTCATTTTGTGGCGTGTTGAAGCGTTTAGCCCGCTTGCGAACTGCCTGGCGATGTTGCCCGTTCCCATGATGCCCCAGCGAAGTTGCTTCATATCACTCCTTCATTCCCCCGCGGAATTTGCTATTCTCACGGCTCTTAAAAAAGGATCAACTACAGCAATGAACGAAACCGAACAACTTCTCGCCCGGGGCCGGGACGTTTTGATTGCCAATTATGCAAGGCAGGACGTCGTGATGGCGCGCGGCGAAGGGTCCTATGTGTGGGACACCGACGGGCGAAAGTATCTCGATCTATTCGCGGGGTTTGGCGGGTGTATTCTGGGCCATTGTCATCCGGCACTGGTAAAAGCGGCGAGCGATCAGGCGACGAAGCTCTGGCATGTTGGAAACACCTATTACTCGACACCCCAGATCGAAGTCGCGGAACGACTGAACCAGTTTGCCTTCAAGGGGCAGGCGTTTTATTGCCACAGCGGTCTTGAATCGAACGAAGCCGCGTGCAAGCTCGCCCGTTTGCGCGGACAGGCTGCCAGCCCGAAGAAGTGGAAGATTATTTCGCTGAATCGCAGCTTTCACGGACGATCGCTTGCGATGATCAGCGCCACAGGCAATCCCGCAACCAAGGCGGGTTTTGATCCGCAGGTGCCGGGATTCATCCAGGTGGAACCGGGCGACTTTGACGCCCTTGCGAAAGCGGTCGACGAAGAAACCGCCGGCATCCTGTTTGAACCGATCCAGGGCGAAGGGGGCATTTATCTCTATCCCCCGGACTACGCCGCCCGTGTGCGGAAGTTGTGCGATGAGAAACAGATCACGCTTATCTTCGATGAAGTCTGGACCTGTATGGGACGGACCGGAAAGTGGTTCGGGCATCAATATTTCAAGGATGCGAACGGCGAGACAGTGCTGCCGGACATCATGACCCTTGGCAAAGCGATCGGTGGCGGACTGCCGGTGGGAGCGATGTTTGCACGGCCTGAGATCGCAAAGATCCTCGTCGCCGGCAAGCACGGATGCACCCTCGGTGGCAATCCCATCTGCATGGCGGTGGCAAAAACCATCTTCGATGTGATTGAGAAGGAAAACCTGAACACCCACGCCGCTGAGCTTGGCGAGTGGGCGATTGCGAAGCTGCGCAACGAATCAAGGATCAAGGACAAAATCACCGAAGTGCGAGGCAAGGGCCTGATGCTGGGAATCGAACTGAAGACACCGCCGGAGAAGTTCTCGGATAAATCGCTGGCGCGGAACATCATCAGCAATCTCACTGCGAGCAAGGTGATTCGCCTCGCCCCGCCGATCAACATCGGCAGGAGTGACTGGGAGAAGGGCGTGGAAGCAGTTATCGAGTTGATTGTGAATCTTTGATGCGTCTAGCCATTGCCATTTTCGCAGTGATGCTGATCGCCGGGTGTGCGAAAGAGGAAAAATCATCGGCCGCGTTTCAGGATGCGCCGCCGCCCATTGAGATCACAGCTCCGGAGCGGGTGGTGAATCTCGCGCAAAGTCCGGAAGTCCGCAACCACAATCCAAAGGACGCCCCGCCCAGCGTCATGATCGTCTTCCGGCTGGAGTGTTACCAGATTTCTGTACCCTTTGGCGCGATCAGTCGAAACGAGGACTTCTGGAAGCGCCTGAACGAACAATGTGTGCGGCAGGACACGTACGATTTGCTGTTCAAGAACGGCTTCCGCGTCGGCACGGCCCCCTTCAGCGAATGGGACAGCGTTAAGGCATTCATCCAGCAGAATCCCGGGACTGTCCAGACGATGGCAACCATCGGCGCGGAGATGAAGAATCTTCAGCTTGAGATGAAGAAGAATCTGCTGTTCGAGAACATTTTTGCGTTCGACCAGGCGAATGAGTTGACGGGCAGAACCTTCGAGCGATGCGACAATCTCTTCAGTATTTCATATCAGAAGGCGCCGCGAAAATACGGAGAAGTGCGGCTTTCGATCTCCCCCACCGTTCGCGGATCGGTGAAGCGCATCTTTGCCACCGCGCTGAACAATGAATTTGAGATCGAGGAACATAAGCCGACCTCCTATTACCTTGGATTGACCGTTGACATTCCCGTCGACAGTTTCGTCGTCCTTTCCCCTTCCACCGAAGCCACGAAAGTCACGAGCCTGGGCAACACGTTTCTTATCACCGATAACCCTGCCGAGCAGATGGAAACGGTGCTGGTGGTGTTGGCGCGACCTTTCCGAATGGAACAAACGCCAATGAGGAAGTGACATCCGCTTGCGCACGACATCTCGCGCATGGAACGTTCACTTCGTCCGTCGCGCTTTCGTCTTTGCCTTGCGGGCTTCCCATTTTAGATTTGACTTTGCCCGCATGCCTTTGGCTTTCGGACGTGCATGCGTTTTGGGCGGCCGGATGAGAGACTTCGCTGGCTTTTTCGGTCTCTCGGCGTTCGGATCTTCCATCCCTTCAGGCGCTTTCATCCCCGATTTCGCGGCTTCGCGGCGGCCGCGAATGTAGAGCTTGATCGGCACCTCGGGATAGGGCAGCAGATCGCGCATGCGGTTGATGATGAACCGCTGATAACCCTCATCGATGTAGTCCGGATTGTTCACCACCAGCACGATCGTCGGCGGCGCGACTTCAACCTGCGTGGCATAGTAAACCCGCGCACGGCGACCAAAACGCGTGCTGGGCTGACGCTCATCAAGGATTTCCCGCACCGCGCGATTCAGCCTGCCTGTCGTCAATCGCTCGTTCGCCTGCTTGAAGAGATGCTGACACTCGTCCACCACCGCGGACACGTTTTTACCTGTTTTTGCAGTAACAAACGCCACCGGTGCGTAATCCAGATGGCGAAGCTCGGTGCGCAGATATTCGCCGAACTCTTCCATCAGGTCTTCGTCGCGCAATGCTTCATCGGGTCCGAGATTGCGTGTCTCGCGCGCCATCTCGCGGGCGCTGTCCCACTTGTTCACGACGATGACAACCGGTTTGTACTGTTCGGCGATGTATTGCGCGAGCTTCTTGTCGGGCTCGGAGATTTTTTCCGTCGCATCGATCAACAGCATCACGACATCCGCCCTTCGGACGGATCGCTGCGCACGGTGGAAGCTGTAAAATTCGATGTCGTCCGTCACCATGTGACGCTTCTTACGCACGCCGGCGGTATCAATGACGACGAGGGTTTTGCCTTCCTTCTCAAATCGCACGTCCACGCTGTCACGCGTGGTGCCCGGGATTTCGGACACAATCACACGATCATCGTCCGATTCGAACAGCTTGGAGATCGCATTCACCAGTGTGCTCTTGCCGGCGTTTCGCTTGCCGACAATTGCCACCATCATCTGCGGTTCGGGAATTTCCCGCGGAGCGTTGGAAAGATCCACGGTTTTTTTAATCAGGTCGAAGATTGAATCGATGTTTCGATTATTCAGCGCGCTCACGCCAAGCGGCGTGCCAAAGCCAAGGCGGGCGAATTCTCCGAGCGACTGCTCGACCTTTTCCCCGTCCGCCTTGTTGGCGATCAGGATCACTTTCGCGTCGATCTTGCGAAGCAGTGCAGCGATGTCGCGATCTCCCTGCTGCAGACCGGCCTGCACGTCCACCAGGAATACGATCAGATTCGCCCGGCCCATGGCGATTTCAATCTGATGCTTGATGTGCTCGGTGAAGCCCTGCTCGTCTTGAAAGCCATAGCCTCCCGTGTCGAAGAGTTCGACAAAACGATCATGCACCTTCAGCGGGATGGAGACGCGATCGCGCGTCACCCCAGGCATGTCCTGCACGATGGAAATCATTTTTCCGGTCAGCGCGTTCAACAGCGAAGACTTTCCGACATTCGGCCGACCGACAATGGCAACTACGGGCATCTGAGGCATAACCAGTGGAGTGTATCGGTATTGGCGGGCGTTTGCGAACGTGGAATCGGAGCGATCAAACCGCCGGGTGTGGCGCTTCGTTGTGGCGATGGGTTCGCGTGTTCGCCCTCTCCCGGTAATCCGGGAGAGGGCGAAGCAAACGCCACAAAGGGAAGTTACACCCCAAACCGCCAGGGGCACGAAGGTCAGGAGTATCAACTGTTGCTGGTGCGTCCAGGAGCAAACCGTGGCACGGGCGTGCCGCACATGCGATTGCGGCTTGTGACGCATTGCAATGGAATCACACCCACCTTCGCCAAGGCGGTAAATGCGCGTGCCGACGCCCGTGCCACGTGAGGGACCGTTGTCTTCGCGTCCTTAGTGCTTCAATTCTTCATCCGCGCCCGCGCCACCGCGACGCACGAATCAGCGGTTCCATAGTACAACAGCCAATGGTTGCGAAATGGCACTAATCCTTCGATAAAAACTGTTCCGCAGACATATTGGCCGGTGCATTCGTAAGGGCGTTCGGGTTTCAGGAAGGGATGGTTTGTGCGCGACAGGACCCGCGATGGATCGTCGCCGTCAAACAAGACCTGCCCGGCGCTGTAAGTGCCGGGCATCAGTTGCCTGTCCGGCGCGTGCCCGCCGTTCTTACCATTGTAAAGCGCGACAATACCGTCGCCGGTGAGAATCGAAGGCGGTCCGGGCTCGACAAACATACTATCAAAATGCCATGGTCGCGGCGCGAGCAGTTGCTTCAACTCGCTACGATCATCAGTCAGCGGCGTCCACTGGATCAGGTCATCGGATGTGGCTCCATAAAACACACCTTCGCCCCAGTGCATCCAATACTTGCCATTGATTCGATGAGCGATGAGCTGATCGCCCTCCCGTATCGCGACAATCGCGCCGGATTTTGCCCACCGATGGGCGAATAAGTCCTGGTGCGTCCCGGCAAACGCGGGGCCATGCTTGGTCCATTGGACGAGGTCATTTGATGTGGCGATACCCAGTCTCGCGGTGCGCTTGTCCCACATGGTGTAGGTGAGGACGAACGTGCCATCGTCGCGGAGGATCAGCCGCGGATCTTCGCACCCGCCGGGCCACTCATAGGGTTTGGCGCAGTCGTCATCGGGATAGAGAACGGGCGAATCGCGCTTGCTGAAGTTCACTCCATCTTCGCTGATCGCCAGCCCGATTCGCGAGGTATGCGCTCCGATCCCCACACCCGAATCATCTTCGGCGCGATACAGAAGATGGACCTTGCCGTCATGCACCACGGAGGCGGGATTGAAAACATGATCACGCTCCCAATTAGCGATCACACCGCGCATGGGGCAGAGAAACCGACTCTCCCTGCTCGGGCACAGGATCGGGTTAAATTCATCGCACCGTTCGAACTCACCGATGCCCCAGCATGGGGTTGCTTCCGAGACCTTTTCTGCCATGTACCAAGTGTAGCGTGCGAACACCACAAGAAACGAGACACCGGAAGTTTTGCGACATTTGCCGAGTTTGTGACTTCCTTCTCAATCTCCCAGTTCTGGTCGTTAGATAACACTTACATCGATAATAAATTCACAATGTTGCATGAAGTCCGTCCATTTCGTTAAATTGGCCTACTCAAGTCTGAAGGGAGTCGGGAGACAGGAGTCGCTTTACCCAAAAGGAGCATACTGTCATGCCAACAGTTCAAGATGTACTCGCTGTGAAGGGTTCTAAAGTCCACACGACTTCCCTCAACGCTTCTGTCCTGGAAGCCACACAGAAAATGAACGAACACAAGATCGGATCGCTGATTGTCATGGAAGGTAACGAGGTGGCCGGCATTTTTACGGAACGGGATGTGCTGTCACGGATCGTGGTGGCGCAGCGCGATCCTTCCACCACATCCGTCGCCGACGTGATGACCAAAGAGGTGCTTTGTTCCCGACTGGATATGGATCTTGAGGAGGTGGGCGCGCTGATGAAGACCCATCGTTGTCGTCATCTCCCCGTCTGCGGCGACGGCGGCAAGTTACATGGAATGATCTCAATCGGGGATATCAACGCCTATTTCACCAACAATCAGGCGATGCATATCGAGTACCTAAGTGAATATATCTACGGCAGAGTGTGATGCCGGAGAGGTCTCCGCGACGGCGGCGTCTGCAACATATTTAACCTCAACGCGGCGGGCGACCTGCAAGGGAGTCGCCCGCGTCGCGTTTTAAGAGATCACCCTGTTCAACCTGCCCGCTGTATCTTGATTGCCGACAAGCATCGCTTTCCTCGGCGGAATTGTCTGGGCGGGATAGCAACGCCTTGCCTTTTTCTCAGTGTCCGCACACCATTCGGTATCCGGAGGAAAAGTAACTGTGAGTGAAGTCAAAACCCTGCCTAATCGCACCGACGTTCAGCCCGAAAACACCTGGGATCTATCGAGCCTGTTCAGAACAGACGCATACTGGGAGAAAACGTTCAAGAAACTCGCTTCGATGGTGAAGGGATATTCCCGATTCAAAGGCAAGCTGGCGAAAAGCCCGAAGCTTCTCGCGGAGTGCCTGAAGTTCGATTCTGACTTTTCACGCATCGCCGAGAGTGTGGGTGTGTATGCGTTCCTGAAAACTTCGGAAGATCAAGCCAACAGCGCAGCGCAGCGGATGAAGGGCCGCTACACGCACATCGCCATGCAGGCAGGTGAACTGAGCGCCTTCATCCGCCCGGAGATCCTCGCGATCAAACCGGCGCTGATGAAGAAATTCCTGAAGTCGAAGGAATTGAAGGACTGGCAACTCGCCCTCGAACGCATTCTGCGATATCGCCCCCATACGCTGTCCAACCCGGAGGAAACGCTCCTCGCGATGCAGGGGCAAATGGCCGAGGCGTCCAACAGCATCTACCGCCAGCTGAGCGACGCCGATCTGAAATGGGGCGTGATAGACGACGAAAAAGGCGAAAAGATCGAGCTCGGCCACAGCGCGTTCGCCAAGCTGCTGCAATCCGCTTCCCGCGAAGTACGCAGCAATGCATTCCACGTCTACTACGCGGAATATGACCAGCACAAAAACACCATGGCGGCGTCGCTGGATGCGTCAAACAAGCGCGATGCTTATTATGCGAAGGTGCGCGGGTTTAAGAGTTCCCTCGACGCCGCCCTCTTCCCGGACAACGTGCCGCGCAAGGTGTACGACAATTTAATTAAGTCGATCCGCGCCAATCTCCCCGTTGTCCACAAGTATTATCAGCTTCGTAAGCGGAAGATGAACCTTCCTGATATCCATCATTATGACACCTATGTTCCCATTCTCAGTGACATGGAGAAAAAGCACTCCTGGGAGCAAGCGTCACGCGCGATCATTGCTGCCTTGCAGCCGCTGGGAGACGAGTATTGCCGGGTGCTTGATGCGGGACTGAATGGTGAACGCTGGTGCGACCGATATCCCAATCTGGGCAAGCAGTCCGGTGCATTCTCCAATGGATCGTATGATGCCAAGCCTTACATCCTGATGAACTATCAGGAGGATGTTCTGGATCATGTCTTCACCCTCGCCCATGAAGCCGGCCACAGCATGCACAGCTATTTCAGTGCAAAGCACCAGCCGTTCCAGTATTACGATTACACGATCTTTGTGGCGGAAGTGGCGTCCACCTTCAACGAACAACTGCTGATGCATCACATGATGCAGAAGGCGGAAACCAGGCAGGAACGGGCGTTTCTCATCAACCAGTTGCTGGACGACATCCGCGGCACGATTATCCGCCAGACGATGTTCGCCGAGTTTGAAAAGCTGACGCACGCATTCGTCGAAAAAGGCGAGCCGCTAACGGTCGATCTCCTGCGCAGCGAATATCGCAAGCTGCTGGAAGCATACTTCGGGCCAGAGTTCGAAATTGACAAGGAACTTGAGCTGGAATGCCTGCGGATTCCGCACTTCTATCGCGCGTTTTATGTCTATAAATATGCAACGGGCTTGAGCGCGGCGATTGCACTCTCCCAGCGGGTGCTCAAGGGTGGAAAGAAGGAGTTGGATGCCTATCTCGGCTTCCTGAAGGGCGGCTGCAGCCAGGACCCGCTCGATCTCCTTCGCGGCGCTGGCGTGGACATGGCGAAGCCGCAAGCAGTCAACGCAGCGATGAAGCTGTTCGGCGATCTGGTGGATGAGTTGGATTCTCTGATGTGATGGAAGCGCGGTAAAAAAACCGCCGATGAACGCAGAAATAGGATTCACAGGCCTTGATGCGTGATGGCCGCACCTAACGACGGGCAAGCCCGCCCGCTAAACAGGGTAGGCGCGAATGCTGAAAAATCACGGCGACTGCCGCGGGCGTTGGTCGCGGCTGTAGAGATCGAGATAAAAATATAACAGTTCCTTGCCGCCAACCATTTTTGTCCGGCTGTGACGGAAGTGGAACTTTTCGAACAGCTTCATTGCGGGTTCGCGTTCCATGAACGTGTCGAGGGTGATCTTCAGATAGTTGTGTTCCTGGCAGAATCGCAGTGCGTGCTCGATGAGTTTGCTGCCGATGCCCTTGCGGCGCATGTTATGGCGGACCCGCAGTCGGCGGATTTCGCCCACGCCGTCTTCGTAATGCTGGACGCCGATCATTCCGACAATTTGTTCTGCCGCCTCGTCCGTGCTGGGCTTAGCGCTGGGCTTAGCCTCGGCAACCCAGAAATGATTTCCCGGATCCCGCATGTAAGCCGCGTCGATGTCATCGATGTCCAGCCCGGTGTCATTTTCTGCGAGTTGCCCGCCCAGCAAGCCATCGCGATACAGGAGCTTGCACGCAGAAAGATCTTCCTTGCAAAAGCTACGGATGTTAATGGGGATGTCAGGCAGATCGTCCACAAAGTCATTCTAAGGGAAAAGTCGGCGCGAGCAAAATGCAATCCTGACCTGCACCCTGAGCGTGTAACGCCTGTTTGTGACGATTCCAAGTTCTGTGAAACATGTTGCAGAGTCTGGTGGCAAAGATTCGTCTGAAAGTGGTTAGGCCGCGTGCGACGGGTTCAGGGCTTTGCAGATCTGCACTGTCGCCTTGCTTTTGTTCAAGGTGTAGAAATGCAAGCCCTCAATACCGTGGCTGATTAGATTGGCGCATTGCTCGATCGCGTAATCGACGCCCGCTTGATACGCGGCCTCGGGGTCGTGCTCAACGGCTTCAAGCTTCAGCAGCAGCGGATGCGGAATCTTCGCGCCGCACATGCTGATAAACCGCTTGATCTGCGTGACGTTCGTAATCGGCATGATGCCGGCGACAATCGGCACATCAATTCCCATTTTCCTGGCATTGTCCCGGAAGTTGTAGAACTTGGCGTTGTCGAAAAACAGTTGCGTGACCACAAACTTCCCGCCGTTGTCGATCTTGGCTTTCAGATGCTCCAGATCGCGGGTCCTGTTCAGGCATTGCGGATGGCCCTCCGGATATCCCGCGACGCCAAGGCAGAAGTCGTGACGCCTGGCGGCGAATTTCACGAGCTCATCGGCGTAAGCGAATCCGCCTTCCGTCTTCACAAAGTTCGTCTGACCCGCAGGCGGATCGCCGCGGAGGGCGAGAACATTCCTCACCCCGCGATCCCACAATTCGTCCAGCACCTTGCCGATTTCATCCGCCGTGTGTCCCACACAGGTGAGATGCGCCATCGCCCGGATGTTCAGATCCCCCTGGATGCGCGCCACCAGATCGCAGGTCTTCGATCGTGTGCTTCCGCCGGCACCATAGGTGACGGAAACATAGCTTGGCTTAATGGCATGCAGTTCGCCGATCGCCGAGTAAAGTTGAGCCCACCCGTTCTCATTCTTCGGCGGGAAGAATTCGAAGGAGATGGTCGGTTTTCCAGTGCCAAACAGGGCGTCTATCCGCATGCTTCAACTTTACACCACAACCTGTGGAAATGAAAAACCCGCAGACACCGGGTCTACGGGCTTTTGGTTAATGAACTCAGGCCGATCAGAACGTGAAATATGCATCAATCGCAAAGACTGTCTGCGAATCATCGGTTCCGCCGTCGAAGACGGGGTCATCAGCAATGTCAAAGCGAATTTCCGGTCGGATCTTCAGGTTCGATCCCAGCTCATTGTCCGCGAACGGTGTGAACGTGCTGCCAAAGGTCAATTCATAGACCGCCGTATCCGCACCGGCGGCTCGGTTGGTATCGCAGAACCATTCCACCCGCGCGTTCAAGGTTGCGTATTTGCAGACGGCATAATTGAGATATCCGGCAACACCGAAGACATCGGAAGCATCGCCATCCTGCCCGCTGTTCTGCTCCCAGATATAGTCCGCATTGACGCTTGCGGTCCACTGTTCGGAGAGCTGGGCGCTAAACCACCAGTCGATGGCAACGCGATAGTCGCCGTTGTTGTCGGCGAGTTCCGGTCCGACAGTGAAGCTCAAAGCCGACGAGATGTCATCCTTGGTAAAGCCAACCGATCCAATGAAGTCGATCGAGTCATTGTTGTCTTCGAGGGATTGATCCCATCCACGCGAGAGGCCCGCGCTGACAGTCCAATTGTCATCAATAGCGTAACTTCCCAGCACGCCGGTATGGGAATAAGGCACGATACCGAAAATAAAGCTGTGCGAGTAGAACGCGTTCAGCGAGGGATTGACATACTCAAAGCCCAGCGGCGTGATGAACTTGCCAAACTTCAATTTCAGTCCATTGCCAACGGGAACGACGACTTCACCGTAGAGTTCGGTAAGGTCAATCTGTCGATCGCCCCTCTCATGATCGAGCAGGCCATTCGAATGGATGAACCGGGCATCACCGCCGTAGGTCCACGCCATCTTTCCACCGATGTCCCATGCTTTCTTATAGTCGGTGGTTTTTTCGACCGCGACATAAATCTGGTTCAGCGTTGGATCGTCATGTTCAAAGTCAAAGCTGTGTCCAGCAATGATTCCGTTCGCCGGACTGGTCAGACCGTGACTCCAGGATCCTTCGATAACGCCTGAGATGCTGATGCCATTGTCTTCCAGTGGTTGGGCGAGCCCAACTCTATCCAGCGCTGCCATCAGCGGCTTGCGCGCCGGCGCGGAGTCGGCTGCATAGACGGGTTGATCGAGCGAGAACGAACTCGCGGACGCACTGCTACCAACGGTTGAAGCGACAACCGCGGCGAACAGGGCTAATTGACGTGGACGCACAGGGGTCTCCTTTCCTTCGGGGAACTTCAGATCGACGGATCGATCATCACCCAATCGCCGGCATTGCACAGGCAAAGTCGAAGCGTCGAGCTTATCGGATTTTGCAGATTCCTTATCGGCAATCCACTTTCACGTTCTGTATCTCAACTGCATTTGCGACAAACTCACACAAAGTCAATGCATTTCGGCAAGACAGCGCTGTGATTGTGACCTTCTCCTTCTCCCAGGGAGAAAGGCTGCCACCACGACCTGCCCGACACGTAGTTCGCAAATGCAGGGCCAAGCCTGAAATCGAGTGCGCTTTGGCTGTTTTCGGTACGAAAAGCGACGCGTGCCGTATCATAGCGGGGCAGTTCGCCTACAATTTCAGCAGAAAGATGAGGAGATGTTTGGATGCTGAGCAAAGTCTGGCAACAACCCCTGCCGCAGATCTATAACGAGCTTTCCGAATCCGAACTGCGATTACGCATCGCGTCCGCGAAGGAGACACTCGGGAAGAGACTTGCGATTCTGGGGCACCATTATCAGCAGGATGCGGTCGTGGAATTCGCTGACTTCGTCGGTGACAGCTTCGAACTCTCCCGCGCTGCCGCTGCGCAAAGGGATGTTGAATTTGTCGTTTTTTGCGGCGTACATTTTATGGCGGAATCCGCGGATATTCTGACCGACGAAAGCGTCCGCGTCATCCTGCCCGATCTGGGCGCGGGTTGTTCGATGGCGGATATGGCGAATCTGGAACAGACAGAAGACTGCTGGGAAACGCTTCGAACGGTCTGCCCGGGACAGGTGGTCGTGCCAATCACCTATATGAACAGTAGCGCATCGATCAAAGCCTTCGTCGGCGAGCATGGGGGCGCGGTTTGCACGTCATCGAACGCGCGAAACGTTCTGGAATGGGCGTATCGAGGTGGCGCAACACCCGAGGGCCTTCAATCCGCTGACAATGGCGTGCCGCCGAAGATTCTCTTCTTCCCCGACCAGCACCTTGGTCGCAACACAGCGTACGGCATGGGTGTCCCCCTGGACCAGATGGTTCTATTGGATCCCAATAAGGATCTCGGCGGAAATACCGAAGATTTGCTTCGGTTGGCGCGAATCGTTCTCTGGAAGGGGCATTGCTCGGTTCACCAGCTTTTCCGTCCGGAACACGTTCAGCAGGTGAAAGAGAAATACCCCAATATGAAGGTCATGGTGCAT
>Ga0105047_10013780_pt1 | contig 12879 bp, 14 predicted proteins | sample MAT04_FD_78384 | JGI IMG/M metagenome (GOLD analysis project Ga0105047, IMG submission 78384) | Freshwater microbial communities from Lake Fryxell liftoff mats and glacier meltwater in Antarctica - MAT-04 (megahit assembly) | ecosystem: Environmental > Aquatic > Freshwater > Ice > Liftoff... | reverse complement strand
CGGCGTGTTCCTCGAGCTGCAATACGCGCTCAACACCATCTTTCGCGTCAAACAGAAAGCCGGTAGCAACATCAGCGGGTTTGTCAAAGCGCGCCTGCGTTCATTCGGTCTCGTGTTGTCCATAGGATTTGTGTTGCTCGTGTCACTGGCCGTGAGCGCAACGCTGGCTGCCACATCGAAATACTTCGATAGCAGCATCACGGGGGTCACCGTGTTGTGGCAAGCGGTGAATATCGTCGTATCATTTGGCGTCATTACGGTGTTGTTCGCATTGATCTACCGCTTTCTTCCCGACGTCAAACTGTTGTGGCGGGACGTCTGGATTGGCTCAATGATGACGGCCGTACTTTTCACGATTGGTAAACAGCTGCTCGCGATGTACCTGGGGCGGAGCAGCACCACGTCGAGTTATGGCGCGGCAGGCTCAGTTATTGTGCTGTTGCTCTGGGTCTACTACTCAGCGCAAATCATTCTGTTCGGGGCGGAGCTCACGCGTGTGTACACCGAGCGCGTGAACGGGCCACCGCGTACCGAGGAATTCGCCGAACCAGATCCCAATGCGCACCCCTCAGTAACCTCGGCGGAGCCAACGTCCGGAGAGCATCCGCGCATCGCGCCCCGAAGAAAGTGAAGCAGTGGCAGACGTCGACCCGTCCTTGCCTTCGCTTACGCCAACAGGCCCGTCTACAAATGGCGACAGTGGCTGCTGCTTGTTCGCCGCGTCGATGAACTGCTGCAGCGTTGCATCCGGCTTGAGCAAGACAAGGTTGTATTCGTGAAAGACTTTCCCCTTGTTCGTGAACCTGAATGCCGTACGTCCGGCATCCAGCGAGTCGGGCATGCCGAATCAGCATTGAATAGTTGGGCCGGAGTGTGAGAAACGAGCTTCGCCCTGCGCATGCAGGGGATGCGAAATTTGCCGGCTGTGTTGATCCCGTCGTGCAGTGGCAAAAATTCAACCCTGCCGGCTCATCTCCACGACGATGTCCCACTCCGTATCCGTGACCGGCACCACTGCCAAACGGCTCACGCGAACCAGCGCCATGTTTGCCAGTGCCACACTCGCTTTAATCTCTGGCAGCGTGACGGGACGTTTCAGTCTATCGATCGCCTTGACGTCGACCATGAACCAGGTTGGGTGCGCCGCATCCGACGCCGCGTCGTAGTAATCACTTTTCGGATCGAACGCGGAACTGTCGGCATATCCTTCTTTCACGACTTCGCAAATACCCACAATGGCCGATGGTTCGGCATTCGAGTGATAGAAGAACACACGATCGCCGCGCTTCAATCCATCGCGCAGAAAGTTGCGAGCGCCAGTGTTACGCACGCCATCCCAGTGCGTGGTCTTGTTCTTCGCCGCGATCAAATCATCAAACGAAAACACGTCCGGCTCACTCTTCATGAGCCAGTTGCGACGTTCACCTTTGCCGCGCGTAAATTCCGCCGCCCATTTGCCCTCTTCATAGGGCTTTGATTGCGGCAGCTTCCCGGACGTCAGTTTCTTCGCGGACTTCTTCGCCGTCACTATGGCTTCTCGACTTCGGACTTGAGCGAAGCGAGGCCGCGTTCAAAATCAGGGCCTACCATTTTGTCGACGCTGACAAACACTCCCATGATCTTGCTGAGGAATTCGTTGGGTCCGTGCATGCTCCATTTGACGTGAGTGCCGGCCGCAGTCGAGTCCAATGCGAATTCCGTGATGTTGTGCGATTCGAAGGGCTTCGTGAAATCGAGTTTGATTTCAACGTGCGACGACGGCGTTGTGTTGGTGATCTGCATGCTGCCTGCACCGGCATCGCTGTTGCCTGACCACTCGTAAATTGATCCCACACCACTCGGCGTCCCGCTAAAAGTGCGTTTCATGTTGGGATCGAGTTTCTCCCACGGTGACCACGCGCCCCATCGATGAAAATCGTTGATCAGGGCGAAGACCTCAGAGGGCGGCGCGCTGATGGTTGTTTCGCGTTCCAGTGCGAAGGTGTCGGGTTTGGTGGCGGCGAGACCCAACACCACCAGCACGCACAGTAACACGACGATTCCGATTTTCTTGAGCATGCGTGTGTCCTCGGTTAATGAACGAAGATGCGATGGATGATTGCTGTTCCGCTATTCATCTCAGGCTGGCCCGACCCGCTTCAAAATCCTTGCCGATCATCTTGTCCGTGCGGATGAACACACTCATCATCTTGCCCATGAAAATGTTGTGCCCCTCCATGCGGTGAATGTGCGAGGTGGTTGGTTTGCCCAAAAAATACCATCCGGCCGTCTGGTCGCGAGGGCTCGGCGGTAAGAACCACGCCAGTTGACATGCGGACGGAGTAAACTGGACCATTGCGGACCCTTTTGAAGCGGTGTGGCGGCGGCTCGCGCTCGATCTGGCATTTTTTTACTGACTAACTGCCTTTGGACTTTTCGGACACATCGGACTTTTCGGACGGGCTCGGTGCGGGACCAAACGTATGGTGTGGGCTGTGGGGATCAGCGCTGATTTTTTTGACAACCGCAGTTGGAGTGCGACTGGTGGCTCGGGCCAGATCTTCAGAATCGCACCGCAGGCAAAAGCAAAAAGATGGTAACGTAAATTCAGCCATACCGTCACTAAGCTCGCAAGTGGGGCTCGTCCGAAAAGTCCCATGTGTCCGAGGAGTCCGAAGGCAGTTAATCGGTTGAACGATCCTGCATCGTCACCATCACCCGTCGAAGTCCCAGCATTGCCTTCCAGTTCTGAAATTCGCTCGGCCGAATTCCATGTCGGTACGTCGCGCCTTCGTGCAGATCAACCAGCAGTGCAAACGCTAATTCAGTGAAAGCGTCGAGATACTCAGCGGGTATTTCGTGCTGTGTTGCCGTTCGCTGAACGACGCTTCGAACAGGTGGTTCAAGATCGAGCACCATTTGCTTGATCACGGCACTCAGTTGTGGCCGAAAACGCAGGCGAATCGGATCGGGCTTCACAACTGAATCACGCGTGAGAAGATATGCTTCGCATGAACGTTCATAGGCCCACACGAACACATCGCGTAACAGTTCCACGCGATTGAATTCGTAGACGGCCAGGGTTCCTTCCACGTAGGCTTGTTCGGGAACGTCAATAAATGACAGCGGGCAGAGATTTGCCTTCACGAGCGAAATGTTTGCAGCCAGTCGCGACGTGCGTTTGTTGACATCGATGAATGGTTGCAGATAGGGCAAATGCACCATCATGAAGAACGATTGTTCAAAGGGATCGGGAATATCGGTAGCTTTTGCAAGGATGATATCAAAGTTCTCCTCGATTTTCTGCGGAATCGACAGCGGTACGAACGTGGTGCCCGTTATGCCAACGATTCTTTCGCGCAGTCGTCCTTCGTCTTTCTTGTTCGCGAGAAGATTCTCGGAAAGCGCTGCATGAAGATTGAACAGCGTGTAGTGGTTGAAACTGATGTCTTCAGCTTGTTCTACGAGCAGGGCGATGGCGTTCTTGTGATTGAGCAGCATTGTCGCCTCGCTCGCGTCTTTGCCTTCGGCGCGAATGCCGTTTTCCAGCAGATTCTGCGTATCGAGTTTGCTGTAGGTGTTGCCTTCCAGTTTGCTGGAGGCCCACGCGAGATCGATGAGCAGTCGCTCGTAGATGTCGCGTGCATACGTGCCGGCGGGACGCAAGTCGTCTGGAGTGCGGCCGATTTCGTGCAGGTGATTGCGTGTTGGTTCGGGCAGATACCAGGTCGTGCCGGGCACGTAGGCGTCGAGGAATTGCTCGTTATAACCAACGGGTCGGCGGCGCATGATGGGTTGGCGTACCATAGTGCGCACGAGGGTGCCTTCGGTTGAGAGCGGGATGATTTCAACATCCGGACCTGGTAGGTGCGCGGGCTCATTTTGCGTGGGCTGGAAGTACCGGCGTTTGTTGGTAACACCTTCTGCCCGAATGCGCTGACCTTCGAGCAGCCTATTCAACCGTCGACGCATCGTTCGTTCAGACGAACGTTCAGGCGAGTGAGCGCGATAAGCGTGTATGATTTCCGGGAGCGTCATGCCGCCGGAATTCTGACGGATGATGGTCTCGATTTGGGCGAGCTCGTCCTGACGCGGCAACGATGGCATTGGCGGTGATTGGCGTTTGTTTCGGCCATAATATATTCGATTCGGCCACATTCGGCCACATTCGGCCACATTCGGCCACATTCGGCCACATTCGGCCGCATTCGGCCACATTCGGCCACATTCGGCCACATTCGGCCACATTCGGCCACATTCGGCCACATTCGGCCATGGTCGCCACGCCGAACCACCACAATCCGCGGAAAGCGAGAGTCCGCAAATGCACACGCGAGTAAGATTGAGGCTCCCCCTCCCGAAGGCATCACTCTGCAGGCGCGAGCGAACGGTCACCATGAGCCGTAGTGTAAAGTCCCCGGTATTTGGACGCCGGAAGGCGCGCCCATCGCTTTCACTGACCGCCGGCACTCCTCTGCGTCTCGAGGCAATCAGGCGCTATACTGGGTTTGAGTCTCCTGAATGGCGCAAGCACATACGGGCACTTGCGCCGCACCGCTGCGTGATCGACGAACGATCGGTAACGGGCGCTGCTCCAAAAGACTTCATCTATCTGTACGAGCGTGGGCTGTCTGTCGATCCGCGGAACCACCTGACTTGGCCCGCGTACATCGCAAAAGTCGGACACAAGAACTACCCCTCAGAATCAATAACCGAACAGCTGATCACCCGGCTCGGCCAAACCATCGGTGTGTCGGTCGCCGATTCCAGATTAATCGCCAGCAACGATCAGATTCGTTTCCTGAGCCGCTACTTCCTCACGGAAGGCGAGATGATGCTCACGCACGGCGCAGAAATCCTGTCAGGTTATCTCAACGATGAAACGTTTGTTCGGCAGGTTGCAGAGGATAAACAAGACAAAGTGACATTTACTTTTCAGGAATTGTGCCACGCTATCAAATACGTATATCCAGGCCAGTTGGAGGCCATTTTGGGTGGCGTGGTTCGCATGATCGGTTTCGACGCTCTCGTCGGAAACATGGATCGGCACATTTACAATTGGGGTGTAGTATCAAGTCCTACCGGCTCTTTCCCAGCGCGATTCTCGCCCATTTTCGATACCGCCCGCGGGCTTTTCTGGAATATCTCGGAGGAAGGCCTGACTAAATTTGAAACGCCGAGGCAGCTTGCGAAGTATGTAAACGAAGCAAAGCCGCAGATCGGCTGGGATGGCGCCGGAGAGGACATCAACCATTTCCAGCTTCTCCAACGTGTGGCAGCGCTCCATGGGCGCTATGGACGGATACTGGCCGGTTTAGTCTCGAATCAGACGCTTGAGAAGTGCGTCGCCGTGATCAATTCGGAGTTTCGCGAGTTGTTCAGTACTCAACGGCGGGAGCTGATCGTCTTGTGTTTGCGGACGCGTTTTGAGGCATATCAAGCTATTCTGCGGGAGGCAGCATGCTAAAAACATTAAGGAAGTTGTTTCGCGCCGATGGTCATGAAGATCTGCAAACATCGGCTGGCGAGAGTGCAGTATTTCAAGTTCTCTATCACGAACTGCCGGTCGGCCGACTGACGTTGGAGCAAGAGACCTGGGTGTTTGAATATTCAGCCGAGTTTGTCAAGCAAGTCGGTGAAGCGGGTGGGGTACAAGTGTTGGCCGAGTTTCCTCAGGTAGCTAAGCGCTACACGTCAACGGAACTTTGGCCGTTCTTCATGGCCAGGATCCCCAGTTTGCGTCAGCCTGCAGTTCAGGAACGCATCGACGAGAAGGGGATCGACAGCCATAGCTCGGTACAGCTTTTGCGCGAGTTCGGGAAACGCAGCATCGCGAATCAGTTCGAACTCGTCCCGTCCTAACGCCAGCAGAAGCAAATCCACGACCAGCCTTTCAAAATCTCCTGTCATAGACTGACAGGCGATTTTGTTTTGCGATTCAATAACATCGTTGGGCACGCGCGGCATACGCTCATGACAGCGACCGCTACGTATGTCGTTTCACAGCACATTGCGCGTGTGACGCGATCAATCTCTGATACTGGAAATGATTCGGCAGCACCACCTGTGACCAAAACCAAATCGTATCAGCTTGCCGCCGCCGCGTACCGCTCACCGCCAATCGCCCGCAACTCGCCCAGAATTTCCAGCGTCTCCAGATGCCGCGCGACGATCTCCCGTTTCGCGCCCTGAAAATGCCGGGTCGCTTCCTCAACCGAAGTCGCACCAACAGAGGCGAGTCGTTTGAGCGCACCAATTTGCTCCACCGCTTCCGCGGGCCATACCACCGGTATCGCCGCGACAACGGCCGGTGACACACCCGGAGTGAGCGCCAGTTCAACGGCGGGCGCGACCGCCGCGTGATCGGGCGCCTGAAATTCCGGACGCAACCACCGCACAATGCCCTGCGCCTCCTCGGCCACACGCACGTCGTGCAACGCAACGAGTCGATCGAGAATTTCCGCATCACTCAGTGTGGACGGCCAGCCATACGCCTCGGCCACCAGCTTGTCGAGTTCATCATGCATGTCGCGCAACACACCACACGCGGCAATTTCGTGCACCGCGCGTTCCTTCGGTGTAAGTGGTTCGTTGCTGCGCAATTTCGCGATGACGTTGTACATGCCCGTCATCGTGACGCGTTCATCGCGATCGATCGCGGCCTTGCGATGTACGTCGAGGGACTCGGCGACGGCGGCGATGCGGGTGCGGAGTGAGGGCGATGGGTCGGGGAAGGGGAAGGCGTCGAAGCAGCGCGTCTTCACATAAACCAAATCGTTTCCGACACCAAGTCGTGCGCCAGCCGCCGCGGACCACACCGAATGAATTCGAGACGACAAACTGCCCAGGAGGAACGGGCTGTCGGCCGCTACGATCACAACTTTGTCATCTGCTATCGTATCCGCGCTCAGAAAAACGAAATACCGATACTTAGCCGTATCAACCGTTCCGATGAAGCGATCCAACCCCGCTAGTACAGGCCTGAAATCATCTCGATTTCGGCCGAAACGCCACCAACGCTCACGAGTGCTCTTATCTTTGGTCGCGTCGCGCTCCGGCTTCACGCGATCACGGACGATGTCGAATAGCGCAGGAAAATTGCGGGCTTCAGCTTCAGTTCTTGTCGCGAAGTCGATTACAAAAAGTCCTCTGGACCGTTGCGCGATATCTTTACCATTGTAGTAACGACGAACAACTTCTTTATTGGCGACATCCCGGAGAAGGTTCGAAGCTTCCCGCTCTCCAAGTATAAAGCCACCGCCATGCAACTTCACGCCATCTGACGCGATGCGTAAATTGGCTCGTAGCGGAATAGTCGAAGTGCCGGCGATGTCCGCGTGTGCTGACAAGTCGCTATTCAGTTGATTGACTACAGTCTCACGGAGAAATTCACCTTCGTCATTTACTGTCACGAGCACGGCGCCACCAATCGACTTCTGAATGACGGTCATGGCGATTCGAACTGCCGCGCCGTCAGAATCGGAAATCCAAGGATGGTCTGCGATCGCCCACGCCACTCGGGCGCCTCGGTCACCGGCGTCCTTGATCACCACTCGGTTTTGTCCCTGGCGTATTGAATTTGTGGTCAGAAGCCCCGCTGCTTTTGCGCTACCACCTTCGACAGCGCGCGCCGCCTTGTACCACCAATACATGACAAAATCAGCACTATCTGGCACATCGCCATATGCTGCCCGCAACGCATCCACATACCCATCCCCAAACGCGTCACGCTGCCGCGCCTGCCCCAAATACGGCGGATTCCCCACAATAAAATCCGCCTCCGGCCACTCCGCCTGCCGCGCTCCGACATACTCGTAATACTTGAGCTTCGCCGTCGGGTCCGGCACCAACTGTCCCGTCACCGGATGCACAATACGCGGCGTCGGATCCGGCCGGTCCTTCGTCGGCACATGTCTGATGGAATCCCACGCCAACACCGCATCGCGCTGCTCCAACGTGCCAGTCTCGCGCAACAACGGTTCATCCGGCTGTACATCACCGTGCTGCTGCCGCCAGAACTGATGAAAACCAATCCACAGGGTGAGCTCCGCAATTTCACGCGCCCACGCCTTCACCTCGAGGCCATGAAACTGACTCGGATCGATTTCGCTTAACCGCGCATCCAACTGCCCGCCCGACACCTCGCGCAACAGACGAAACACTTCGACTTCCACGCGCTTGAGCGTGTGCATGGTGACATACAGAAAGTTTCCGCTGCCACACGCGGGATCAAGAATCTGCAGTCCACGCAACCACTCGTGAAAATCGAGCACACTCTTTTTCGCTTTGCGCGCATCGGCCGAATCTTTCCCAGCCTTGCACGCTGCGCGAGCAGCTTTCGTGTCCATCAACTGCAGCACCTCGGCCTGCACCGCCGTCCACCGTTCGCGCACCGGCTCTTCAACCGTTGGACGCACCAAGCGCTCAATAAACGCACGCGGCGTGTATTCGGCGCCCAGCCGGTGACGTTCTTCTGGCGTTAACGCACGCACCAGCAACGTGCCAAAAATTGACGGCTCAACCGCCGACCAATCGGCCGACGACGCGCGACGCAACAACGCAATCTCCGCCGGGTCCAACGGCAACGCTTCGGCGTCGGCGAAAAAATGTCCGTTAAACCGCAGCAACTTGTGATACCCAAACATGGTGCCGGCATCCATCGCCTTCCACAAATTCTCGGCGGCATCAACAAACGCTTTCGCCCCAGACGTACCAACCGCATCGAGCAATTTCGTGAACGCTTTGTCTGGCAACAGGTGCACATCTTCGGCAAACATGCTGAATACGCATCGAATCAGAAAGCGCGCCACGCGTTCGGCATCGTTGCCCCGCGCTTCAAGCGTCGCCGCCAACTCGGCCAGCAGCCCCGCAATTTCCACTGTGATCTTCTGCGAATATCGCCGCGGGTCGCGTATGCTCGGATCCCTCCAGATATCGCGCAACAAAGCGACATTGTCCGGCTGATCGGCCAGGGTTTTGAGGTCAATGCGGTGGCCGAGGTGAAAGCCACCGTACGTGCCAGCCCATCGGTCCCAGACAATCAGCGATTTGCCAACATCCAGCACCATGATGTACGGCGGCCGCTCCGACAAATCCTTCGCGTAATTCGCCACCTGGCCAAACGCTTTCGTGAGCAGAATGGTTGTGCTTGATCCCTCCGCCGCGTGCTTGGCCTCGAGCGCAAAACTTTCGGCCTTATACAGATCGATGAAATTCGTGCTGACCACACCGTCACGCGTGGTGGTCTGCACCGGAAATTCAAATTGGTACGCGACACCTTCCGCCGTACGTCCTCCAACCGCCGCCGGTCGCGGACGCTCCACGCCAATCGCTTCGCACAACTCCGTCAAATACAGTTGGTAATTCGCGCGTTCCGCCGCGGCAACATCGGTCCAGCGCGCGGTTAATTCACGCAATTTTCGGGCAGTTTCTGGCGCCAAAACGTTGGTCGCAATCGGGAGAGCAGTCATACCGCCGAATTTCACGACCGGACCTCCTTAGAGCAACTGTATTTGCCGCCGCCAACCATTGGAGAACATCGATTGTCTATCCCAGGGATTTCGCGATCCGCCATTCAACACCAATTGCCAAACGCGACCTGCGACAATCCCTGCGTTGCCCTACTGCTTCAACCCCGTGATACGATACACCGTGATGATCTGCTCATCATCCGGCCCTTTGCCCATCGCGAACAATTGATCGCCAGTAACTTGAATCAATCCCTGCAATGGCGGCAGCACGACACGGCCCAACAAACTCCCCGTGGCACTGTACACATCAAACGTCGCGCGCTGCCGCCATACGAGTATTGGTCGCTTGTCCCCCGCCGCACGCGACGGAATGTCGCGCTTCTCGGCCGCCGCGAACACCGACACCCAGATGCGTCCGTCCAAGTCCACTTTGATATCGTTGTACGCGGGCTTCTTTGTAGGAATGGAATACGTGAAGCGGCCTTCGTCTTGCTTCGAGAAGTAGGTTGCCCACTCCTCCCAGTTGCTGCGTTCGGCCGACGTCAACGCCACCGGCGTCCATGGTTGTTCGACCACCCGTGTTGCGCCAACACGTGGAGTGATCGTGAACTTCATTGTTTCGCCGGTACCTCCGACGAGCGAACCATTTGGCGCCGGCACAACTCTGGGAAAGGAAACAAACGCGGAGTGTGTTCCTTCCGCCAGCATCAGTGTGAAGGTGCGCACTAACGGCTTTGCGAGTTGCGGAAATACAACAGCAATTGAGTCGACCAGACGACCCTTTGTGTCGAACCCCAGAAACTCGGCGCCGATATTGACACCAGGACCTTCTGACTGAGGGTCTGCTCCAACTCTCCGCACCGGAATACGAACAAACACGCGCCCCGCATTGTCCGCAAAAAATGATGCGCCACCCCACGACGTTGCGCGAGGCTCGCTGATAGTACGGTACAATCTGCCTGATGGTTCGAACAACGTGATGCGCGCGTTCCCCGGATCGTGAACCGCCACAAAGGAATCGGCGACAATGGCAATGCCCACTACTCCCTGATATTCGCCGGGACCTGAACCACGTCGACCAATCTTGGTGACGAACTTGCCCGCGGCATCGTACGCACGAAGCTGATGATCCTTCTGATCGTGCGCATACAATCGGCCAATTCTGTCGATCGCAATTTCTTCGAGCTGTCCGAACGCGTACTCGGGCGGTCCTTCCAGCGTGCCGATGGTGCGAATCGGTGTGAGGCGAACGGCGGGCGGTTGGTTTGCTGCAGCAAGTGTTGGCGGCGAAAATGCGCTACGCGCCTGCTGAGCCAACGACTCGTGCACGGCGGTCACGCACAGGCAGAGCGCCATTGCTGCGTGCAACAGTTGCCGCGACACTTTGGTGGAGCTGGGTTTAGTCGGCATGATTTCCAGTGTCGCAGTTGGATGATCGTCCGTCACGTGCGCAAAACATCTGCGATCACGCAATCAGCGGATTTCGCGTCACGAGTTTCGGAAATCTGCTGAAATCACGATCGGCCGTGAGGAGTGTGGAGACGCCGTTGTCCATGCACAAGGCCGCAATGCGCGCATCGTGAATCTTTGGTCCGGCAATGTGCCCGTTGAGCGCCAGTTCGCGCAGCACGCGCCAATAGTTGGTGCTTTCCGAAAGGAGCAGGAGTGTTGGTGATTCAAGCCAGATCTCCACCTGTTCGCAGGCAAGATTGACCGGAGTTGGCGTCTTGAAAATGCGCGCGTGCGTCACCACCGAGAGGAATTCGTGCACGCACGGCCATGGAATGATCCATGTGGCACGACCAGCAGCGAGATCAGCGACCGCGCTGCTGGCCTGAGCAAACCACCTGGAGTCCGCCCGATGTGCGTGAACCAGAATGTTCGTGTCCACCGCAATCATGAGGGGTTGTCCTCGTACACCAGCGCGCGAAGGTTCTCCCAGTCACCAAGGTCGATGCCGTGCTGAAGCCCATCGCCCGCGAAGCTGCCATCGCGCAACTGAAATTGCTGCGGTTTTGCGCGTCGCCGTTCGAGCACCGTGCGCAGGCCTTCCTCGATGAGCGCGCGAAGCGTCGTGCCCTCGCGTGCGGCGGTGCGGCGGGCCGATTCAAAAAGGGAGTCGGCAATATCGACGGTGGTTTTCATATGGGTCAATATATAACGAAACCCATGTACCCGTAAACCCCCGGGAACACCTAAAAACGGTGCATCCGTTCGGACGTCCTCCGGCTGTAAGTCAGGCACGTATAGCGCCGGGATCGCCGTGCGGTCGTCATCGGCCTGCATTGGCGGTTGCGAACGAAAATGTAAGTTGAGCATATGGGATGCTCGCCAATGGCACGAGCGAACGCGTCATCGTTTCAATGCGCAGCCAACCGTTCCATCCCGGGAGCGATTCGGACCAGAAGGCATCGCTACTCGCGCCTGTCAGCCATCCATTGCGCCGGTGTCTGAATTTGGGCAACGGCCACACCGCGTTCCAATAGTTCGCGATCCAGCGTGATCGGGGTTGCCCCTGCGTCACGCGCCGTTGCGACATACACTGCATCGGCGCCGCGCAACGCACAAAGTGCGGCTACGTGCGCTGCCGTGGCCGCTCGCCGATGGTCCAATTCGTACAATACGAGATGAGGCGCAGCCGACGCGGCACGACTCACGTCCATCGCGAGTGCATAATTGCGCGTGCGTCGAGCGATAGTAGCGGCAACTTCCACGATGAAGAGTCCCGGCTGGTGCAGTTCGACTGCTCGGTTCACCAGCGCCAACATCAAGGTCAAGCAGGCATCGTGGGAAGATTCCGCCGATGAAATCACCGCCAGCCACACCGACGCATCCAGCGTTACCCTCACTTTCGATCGTTCTGCAATTGCTCAACCAGGCCGCCGCCCCCTTGCATCGCGCTGTCGATATCTGCAGAGAGTTTTTGCCAAGTCTGCAGCCACACTTTTTGTGGGGCGTCCGCCTCCGCCGAGTGAGCGTCGGAAGCAGTAGATCCCGCACCCGATGGCGCGGTATCAGCGACCCAAGCGGAAAACAACGCGGTGGCGACTTCGCGCACCGCCTTCTCTTCCAAAGCGCTTTTGGACTTAACGAGGCGATACAGATCGTCCGGCAAATCGATGCTAGTCTTCATAACAAAGAGGGAAACGGTATTTAAGGTTTTATGTAAATACCTTGCTCAATGGGAACGTCAACGGCACACTCGCCCCCGCCGGCGCCCACGTCAGTTCATCACTCACCACCATCGGCTCACGATCCGCGACAAACACCGTGCACGTCCGGGCTTTCCCATCCACAACCCAATACTCGGCGACGCCAGCCATGAGGTACGTGGCTCGCTTGGTGGTGAGATCATAGTTGCGCGTTCTCTTCGACAGAACTTCGACCACGAGACTTGGCAACGGCGCCTTCTCCAAAGCGCCATCGGGAT
>Ga0105047_10013779_pt1 | contig 12879 bp, 9 predicted proteins | sample MAT04_FD_78384 | JGI IMG/M metagenome (GOLD analysis project Ga0105047, IMG submission 78384) | Freshwater microbial communities from Lake Fryxell liftoff mats and glacier meltwater in Antarctica - MAT-04 (megahit assembly) | ecosystem: Environmental > Aquatic > Freshwater > Ice > Liftoff... | reverse complement strand
GCGACGGCCCCTTCATGCAGTTCGGCGACGTCGCCGCCGCCAGCAAATCCGGCGCATGGGGCCTGTTCAGCGCCCTGGGCGACCAAAACCCACGCGCCGATCTGCTGATGGAGTTGAACGCCCACAGCACCGCATGGTTCGGGTCGGGCGGCGGCGTGCAGCATGAACAGGGTGTGATCCGGGTGGCGGGTGACACGGCCGAGACGCTGACGGGCAGCGACAACGACGATTTCCTGATCGGCGGCGCCGGGGATGACTGGATCGTGTCGGGACAGGGCCATGACGCCATCGCAGGCGAGGGTGGGCAGGACACCCTGATCCTGTCCGGTGCCCCCAGCGAATACACTCTGGTGGCCGAGGGCAATGGCTACCGCCTGGCGGCGACCGGCCTGTCGCATTACCTGCGCGGGATCGAGCTTTTCGAGTTTGACGGTCAGGTCACGATCACGCTGGCGGGCATGCTGGGCATTGTGGCGGCCAATGGCAAGCCGCTGACCGCGACACGGGGCCAGGATATCCTGATCGGCAACCGCGAACCCGATGCGGTGGATGGCAGGGCCGGCGATGACAGCATTTTCGGCCGCAACGGCGATGACAGGCTGTGGGGCAGCGCGGGGTGGGATCTGCTGTATGGCGGGCTTGGCAATGACACCATTGAAGGCGGCGCGGGGGCCGACACGCTGAGTGGGGGGCTTGGGGTTGACCAGATGACGGGCAGCTTTGGCGATGACAGTTACCTTGTGGATGCGGCGGGCGACCTGGTTGTCGAACTGGCCGGTGAGGGCAAGGACAGGGTCTATAGCAGCGTGACCTGGACGCTGACCCCCTTTGTCGAGGGATTGAGCCTGATCGGCAGCGCGGCCATCGACGGCACCGGTACGGCAGGGGCCAACCAGATGGCTGGCAATCTGGCCGCCAACCGGTTGAGCGGCCTTGCCGGCGCGGACACGCTGCTGGGCGGCGCCGGGGATGACACGCTGGACGGCGGCAGCGAGGCCGATCTGATGGCGGGTGGTCTGGGCGATGATCTGTATCTGGTCGATACGGCACAGGACAGGGTGACAGAGGCGGCCAATTCCGGGATGGACTGTGTGCTGACCACGGTCAGCCATGCCCTGGCCGTCAATGTCGAGAATCTGATGCTGCTGGGGATCGGGGCGATCAACGGCACCGGCAATGCCATGGACAACCGGCTGACCGGCAACGCGGGTGCCAATCTGCTGCAGGCGGGCAGCGGCAATGACACGGTTCTGGGCGGCGGCGGTGCCGATACGCTGGAGGGCGAGCGGGGCAATGACGTCCTGCTGGGCGGCGTCGGACAGGATGTGCTGACGGGCGGCCTGGGGGCGGACCAGTTCGTGTTTGCCAACACCGCCAGCGGACCCGATGTGATCACCGACTTCAACAGCGCAGAAGGCGACACGCTGCGCTTTGACGGGCTGCTGACGGGCAGTTTCGTTTATCTGGGGGGCATGGGCTTCAGCGGCGGGTCCGACAATACCGAGGCCCGGGTGCAGGGCGGGCGGGTTGTGGTCGATGTCGATGGCGACGGGGCTGCCGACATCATCCTGACTCTGACCGGCCTTGTGGGGCCGGGGCAGATGTCGGCGGCGGATTTCGTGTTCCTGTAAGGGGGTGCCACTGCCGCAACCCTGCCGCAGCCGCCCCCGCCAGCCCCCCGCCAGCCCCTTGAACAGCAAAAAGATTCAGGTCCACACGGCCAGAGGCCAGATCAACCGCTGCAGGCGCGACAATACAAAGGCTCGGGGGGCGGGACGGTCAGCAGGGCCCGTTCCCTTACAAGGCCCGTTCCCTTACAAGGCCCGTTCCCTTACAAGGCCTGACAGGAAAAAGACCAAGGGCATGTGAAAGGCATAGATCGCGGTGTCGATCCTGCCGTAAAGGGCCGGATTGTCGATCAGGCCCGCAGTTTGCAGGCCGCGCCAGGCATGGCCGATCACCACCAGCACGATGCCCACACCTTTGGCGCTGTCGATCCTTTCCAACCTGTGGACGTCCAGCCTTGGGAGGGGGGTCTGGTTCAAAGTCATTCCGGTGGTGGCCTTGCATGACCCCCGCAGCCGTCCGGGCACAGGGGCATGTTAGGCGTCGCAGCGATCAAAAGCCAAGGGGGGGGCAGATTGCCTTAGCCCCGCGGTGTGCGCACGGACCAGGCGTTCAGGGCCAGGCCCGGCAGGATCAACGCACAGTCAAGATAGCGCCGCGCCAGGCGGCGGGGGCTCAGCGCCATGCGCCACAGCCATTCCATCGCGATGCGCCGCACCCAGAGGGGGGCGCGTTTTTGGGTGCCGGCGATGAAATCAAGACCCGCCCCGATTGAGACAAAGCCGGTTTCGGGCAGCAGAGCATGGCCGCGGGCGGCCAGAACCTCTTGCTTGGGGGCGCCAAGCGCCACAAGGCACAGCCGCGCCCCGGTGGCGGCCAGTTGCGCCAGAGCGGCATCGCCCGCGGGTCCGGCGGGATCAAAGCCCTGCGGCGGGGCGATGCAGGCCACCACCGACAACCCCGGATGATCGGCCCTGAGCCGGGCCGAGGTCAGCGCCAGCGTCGCCTCGGTTGACCCCAGCAGAGCCACCGGCACCCCCAGACGCGCCGCCATCGCAACCAAGGGCGTGATCAGTTCGGACCCCGGCACCAGATCGACCGGACGACCCGCCAGCCGCTGCAACCAGACCACGGGGTTGCCATCGGCCACCACATGGCTTTGCGCGGCATAGGCGGCGCGAAAGGCCGGATCGCGGCGCAGTTTCACCAGATGGTCCAGGTTCAGCGTCGCCAGGGCAAAGCCCTGACGGGCCGCCAGCAGCGCCGCGATCTGGGTCAACAGGGCCGTGCGGGTGGGGGTGGTGATGGCGACGCCCTCTGACGGCGTCTGGCCCGATGCCCCCGCCCCCGGGCCGGGCCGGAATGACATCACCTTGTTCACAACGCCTCACTTGTCAAAGCCTGCAGACCTGTTGGCCCGTCACCGTCTTAGCGCATGATCGCCGCACCCGGCAACGCGTAGCCTTCTCCAGACACGGAAAGATGCCAATTGACAACATCAGGCAGCATCATCCCCGGCGGGAAGTGTCACAGGTTTAGCGGTGTCCCGGCATCCCGGGATCATGAAAGCTGTTTATGTTCCTGCGCATCATCCCTATGCACAACCCCAGCATGGAGCGGAAGAACGCTCTGGATCCGCAGAGTGATCAAAGCGAGAGCGTCAATGTCTAATCCAGCCAGTGCAACCCACCCGTCAAGCGCCAGCCGCTACCTGCTGGTGACGCCCTGCCGGAACGAGGCACAATACATGGTCAAAACGCTGGAGAGTGTTGCCGGCCAGGACATTCTGCCGGCCCTGTGGGTGATCGTGGATGACGGTTCGACCGATGAGACGCCGGCCATTCTGCGCGATTATGCGGCGCGCCATGACTGGATACGGGTTTTGACCAAGCCTGACCGTGGCAGCCGCGCCGTGGGGCCGGGGGTGGTCGAGGCGTTCTATCATGGTCTGGACCGGGTTGACTGGGCAAGTTTTGACTATCTGTGCAAACTCGACCTCGATCTGGATTTGCCCAAAGGCTATTTCAGTGGCCTGATGGCGCGGATGCAGGCCAATCCCCGTCTGGGCAGTTGCAGCGGCAAGCCGTATTTTCGCGCCGGGGGTGGCGGAATGGTCAGTGAGAAATGCGGTGACGAGATGTCGGTCGGAATGACCAAGTTCTATCGCGTGGCCTGTTTCAAGGACATCGGCGGCTTTGTCCATGAGGTCATGTGGGATGCGATTGATTGCCACAAGTCGCGCCAACTGGGATGGATGGTGCGCAGTTGGGATGACCCCGATTTGCGGTTTGAACATCTGCGACCGATGGGGTCCAGCCAGAAGGGGGTCCTGACGGGGCGCATGCGGCATGGGTTCGGGCAATACTACATGGGCAGCACGTTTTGGTATTTTACGGCGACCTGTGTTTACCGGGCGGCCCACCCCCCTGCCGTGATCGGCAGTCTGGCGTCGTGGTGGGGGTATATGAAGGCCTGGGCTAGGTCTGTGCCACAGCATCAGGATGCGGGGTTGCGCAGTTTCATCCAATCCTATCAGCGCCGCGCACTTGTGGCCGGTAAACGCCGGGCCACTGCGGAAATCGAGGCGGCCTTTGCCGGGCAGTGGCAGGCCGGCAAGGCCGCAAAAGACCCGGTGAAGCCATGAGTGGCGCGGTGGGGGCCTTGACCGGTCCGGTCGCCTATGTGACGGGCGAATATCCCAAGGTGTCGCATACCTTCATCCAGCGCGAGATCGTGGGTCTGCGGGCGCTGGGGGTCAAGGTTTTGACCTGCACCGTGCGCCGCCCCGCCGTCAAGGCGGTGGTCGGCCCCGAACAGCAGGCCGAGGCGGCGCAGACCTTTGCCATCCTCGCCACGGCGCGAAACCCCCTGACCCTGCTGGCCGCCCATGGCCGGATGCTGCGGCGCGATGCGGTCCGCTGGTTTGCGGCGTTGCGGCTGGCCTGGGCGACGCGTCCGCCGGGGCTGAAGGCGTTCCTGTGGCAGATGGCCTATTTTCTGGAAGCCGGGGTTCTGGCCGATCATCTGCTGGGGCAGGGGGTGGTGCACATGCACAACCATTTCGGCGATTCCAGCGGGTCGCTGACCATGATCGCCTCGGAAATGTCGGGCATTCCGTTCTCGATCACCCTGCACGGCCCGACGATCTTTTTCGAGACGCACTGGTGGCGGCTGGATGCCAAAGTGGCGCGTGCCGCCTTCATCGCCTGCATCAGCCATTTCTGCCGCAGCCAGGCCATGCTGTTTTCCGATCAGGCGCATTGGCACAAGCTGCGCATCGTGCATTGCGGGGTGACGCCTGACCGCTATGGCACGGCTGCACGGCCGCCCGCCTCGGGTCATGTCTGTTTTGTCGGCCGTCTGGATGCCGTCAAGGGCGTGCCCTTGCTGCTGGAGGCCTTTGCCGCCAATCGCCCCCGCCACCCGGATGCCCGGCTGACCATTGCCGGTGACGGCCCGGCCCGCGCCATGCTGGAGGCGCAGGCGCAAGGTCTGGGTCTGACCGGTGCCGTCCGCTTTACCGGCTATCTGGACGAGGCCGCCGTCGCGGCCCTGCTGGAAACCTCGGACATGCTGGTCCTGCCCAGCTTTGCCGAGGGTCTGCCCGTGGTGTTGATGGAGGCGCTTGCCAGCCTGATCCCGGTGATTGCCACGCAGGTCGCGGGCGTGTCCGAACTGGTGCAGGATGGCGTCAGCGGCTTCATCGTGCCGCCCGGCGATGTCGAGACGCTGGCGCTGCGGCTGGACCGGCTGCTGTCGGACCCCGCCTTGTGTGCCGCGATGGGTGCGGCGGGGCGGGCCCGGGTTGAAGCCGAGTTTGACATCCGCACCGAGGTGAAAAAGCTGGCCGCGCTGTTTGCGGGCAAGGCCTGAGGTCAATCACCAGTGCCCGGCCCCGGTGCCCCGCGCCATGGCCAGTTGCGCCCGCAGATAGACGATCAGGTCAAAGCCAAAGCCCGCCACCGTCACCACCAGCCGCCTGGGGTTGAGCAGGCTGCGCGGCTGGGCCAGGGCCCGCTGGACCCGCTTGATCGCAAAATGCACCGGCACATAGCCCGAGGTGCGGCGGGGCAGGCGGCGCTGGATCACCTGCACCAGCCAGTCGTCGCCCAGTGTGGCCAGCGTGCTGTGGCGCTGGTCGGGGGGCAGGCTGCGCAAATCCTCAAAACAGGCGGAATTGATCGCCGAGCCAATCACGATGCGGGTCTGATGCCGCACCAGATCGCCCAGACGCCGTTCCGACCGATAGATGTGGAACAGGCCGTCCAGCCCGTCGATGCGGCTGAAATCCTCAGGGCCGGTCAGCACATCGGTCAGGATCATGGCCCGCAGGAAGCCATCCTCGACCGGCAGGCCGACCGGCAGGTGCAACGCCCGGGCCCGGGTGGCGGGCATGGCATAAAGCTGGCCGCAGATCGAGGTTTTCCAATCGGCCAGCCCGCCCCCCGCCGCCGCAATCAGCCGGTCGGTCCGGGTCAGGTTGGTGGGGTCGGCCACGATGTCCTTTACGGGCTGGCTGTTCAGCGCCCAAAGGCCCGGGCGCTGGGCCAGACCTTCGACCAGCCGGCGCAGGCTGTCTTGGGTCGGAAAGCGGATGTCGGCGTCGGCAAAGACCAGAATATCGGCATCAGGCCGTGACAGGTCGTGGACAAAGCGGTTCCAGGTCCGCGATTTGCCGCCCTGCGCCAGATACAGCACCGTGATGCCCCGCACCGCCCCGGCAGGAATCGCGGCACGGGCCCGCGCCACGGTGTCATCGGTGCAGCCATTGGCCAGGATCAGGATGCGCAGATCCAGACCGGGGGCCGTCAGCAGGTCCTGCGCGGCCAGGGCCTGCACCATCGCCGCAATGCCTGCCGCCTCGTTATGGGCAAAGACGCCGACGTCAACCACCCGTGTCATCGCGCGCGCCCCTTGTTCCGGCCTGTCGTACAGGCCGCCGCCGACCCGTTTGCCCCCCGGGTGTCGATGATCTTGGGCCGTCGTGCAAGCAATTCCGCCACGGCGCCCTTGCCTTGGCCCCCGGTCGGGGCAATGGTGCCCCAAAATGCTGCTGGCCCACCCGCCCGGATGCGGCCCTGACCGCCCCCGGACCCAGACCCGATGAAAGGGACAGAATGCACGCCACCTTACGGAAATCTGCGCAAAGCCTGCTGTCATGGCTGCCCCGCAGGATGCACAATGCGGCCATCGGCGCCTTTGCCGACAAGGCCCCGGGCCCCTTTGCCCGTCTTGTCGAGGTTGAGCGGCTGCGTCAGCTTCTGACGTTTCTGGACGTGGACTGCGTGCTGGATATCGGGGCCAACGAAGGCCAATACGCCCTGCAACTGCGCCGCAGGGTGGGCTACAGCGGGCGCCTGATCTCTTTCGAACCGATCCCCCGCATGGCCGCACGGCTGCGGCAACTGGCCGCTGCGGACCCGCGCTGGTCGGTGGAAGAGATCGCGGTATCGGACAGGAACGGGATGGCGCGGTTCAACGTGATGGCCAGCAGCGAACTGAGTTCGCTTTCTGCGCCGACAAGCCAGGAGACCAATATTCTGGACGCGCTGAACCGGACGGTCGAGACCATCGACATCCGCTGCGAGAGCCTGGAAAGCGTTCTGCACCGGCTGGAGCAAGAGCAGGACATCCGGCGCCCCTTTCTGAAAATGGACACTCAGGGCCATGACATGATCATCGCCCGTGGTGCCGCCCCGGTCTTGCAGCGATTTGTCGGCATCCAGACCGAACTGGCGGTGAAACGGTTGTATGAGACTTCGGTGCCGATCGGCGAGTCGATCGACTTTTTTCAGAAGGCCGGGTTTGAACTGTCGGCACTGGTGCCCAACAACCGGGGGCATTTTCCGGTGTTGATTGAAACCGATGGGTTGTTCATTCGTCGGGACCTGACGAAGCCCTGAGGCGCAAGCCGAAATCTGGCGAAAGCCCCATGGCGCAAGCCGAAATCTGCGCGGCATGTTCACTTGTATTCGATGATCCCGGACCGTCGCCCCAACAGGCGCCTTCCCCAGTATTCCGCCACGCCCATGGCCTCGGCGAATTTGCCGATGGTCAGGAACAGGGCCTGTTCCCAGGCCGCCCGGGTGCCGCCGCCACGGCGGGCCAGGCGCAGGATCTGGGCGGGATATGCCAGCAGCAGGATCAGGGCCAAAGGGCCGGTCAGAGCCGCAAATGCCAACGTCACCCCCGGCAGAACCACCCCCCAAAGCAGCGCGCGGCGTACCATGGCCACCCCCAGCCGGTCGGGCCCGCCCCCCTGCAGCGCCATACCCTCGGCCGCCGCATGGCCGCTGCGGCGGGTCCGTTTCCACCACTGGGAAAACCGGGTCATGGCCACGTCATGCAGCGTCATCTCGGCATCCAGCCGCCAGATCTGCCAGCCCATGCTACGCAGTCGGACGCAAAGCTCTGGCTCCTCGCCCGCAATCAGGCCGGGGTTGTAACCGCCGACCTGATCCAGCGCCGCGCGTCGCATCAGGGCATCGCCGCCACAGGCAAGCGCCTCGCCCACCGGGGTATTCCATTCGGCATCGCAGAGCCTGTTATAGAGCGAAGCTTGGGGAAACCGTTCGCGGCGGCGGCCACAGGCCACGGCAGCCCGGGGGTGGGTGTCCAGAAAGTGCTGCGCCGTTTGGATCCAGCCCGGCTGCACCTCGCAGTCGCCATCGACGAACTGGATCCAGTCGGGCAGGGCCCCGCCCTGACGCAGCACCTCCAGCCCGGCATTGCGGGCGCGGGCGGCGGTAAAGGGCTGGCTGCGGTCCAATACGATCACTTCGGCGCCGGCAGCACGGGCGGCGGCAACCGACGTGTCGGTCGAGCCTGAATCGACATAGATGATGCGGTCGGCCAGCGGGTGGACCGAGGCCAGACAGCGGACCAGCCGCGCCCCCTCGTTCCGGCCGATCAGCACGGCGGCAAGCGCGGTCATGGTATGGCCCCCACAAACGGATAGCTGGCCGCGATATCGGGGCAACCCGGCAACAGCGCCACCAGCCGGACGTGATCTTCGGCAAAAACCGCCTCCAGCCGGGCGCGCAGGGCGGGGGTCAGGGTCGGGCGGGTCTGCATCTGGCGGCCCTTGCGGATGCGGTCGCGCAGGGCGCGGGGCACCAGACGGCGGCGCAGGGCGGTGGCAAGCGGGCTATAGACCAGGATATCCTGCAAAGGCAGCGGGCGCACCCGTTGCGCCGAGACATTCTCTTGGGCCTTGTCAGGCTGCCAGACGAGGCCGGGCCGGCCCAGAAACCCGCCGATCCGGTCCAGCAGGGCCTGCGGTGCCGCCGTCATCGCCTCGAGGCTTGAGACAAACAGCCGGTCGCGCCCGAATGCCGCCACCCAAGGGGCCAGCTGATGGCCATAGCGGCCATAGTCGATCAGTTCGGGATGGCTGTCAAAGGCCACCTCGATATCGCCCGACATGGCCCCCAGCGACCATTCGTGGATGTAATGCGATACCGCCCGGTCCAGCGGATTGCGGATCATGCAGATCAGCCGGGCATCGGGCAGCACGGGCACCAGCCGGTCCAGCGTGTGGGGGTGGTGCGGCAGCTTGGTGTAATGCGTGCTGGCCTCGCCCCGCAGATCACCGGGGCGGGCGGCGTCGAACAGGCTTTCATACCAGGTCAGACCCTTGGCAAAGATGGCATCGTCCGAAAAGAAATTGGGCTCTTTTGGCGTGGTGATGAACAGGCCGTCCTGCGCGGCCAGCTGTGCGGCCAGGGTGGTCGTGCCGCATTTCATCGCGCCGATGATCAGAAAATCGGGCAGGGCCATGGGTCAATCCCGTCTGATCTGCCGCGTCCGGGCGTGGCGGTCGCCCAGGGGGGACAGGGTATTGGTCCAGATGTCGCGCAGTTCCCGGTCATTGCCGCCGTGGACCGGCTTGGCCACCAGCCGCCGCAACTGGCCGATGCCGCGCCCCAGAATCCAGGCCAGATTGGCCGACAAGGGCCCCAAAGCCCCGTGCGCCTGATACAAAAACCTGGTGCGCGAGGCATAGTAATAGGCCGGCAGCCGCTTGTTTGCCGCCGCCATCGCCTTGACCGGACCCGACCCGCCGCGAAAGTGAACAGCGCGGGCCTGTGCTACATAGACCACCGACCAGCCCGCCCGTCCCGCCCGCAGGCAATATTCGGTATCCTCGAAATACAGGAAATAGCCGTCATCCATCGGCCCGATGGCCTGCACCATCGCGCCGCGTAACAGGATGCAGGCGAAACTGGCCCAGCCGATCTGATCCGGGGCCGGGGGCATGGTCAGCGCCACCTCGTGCCGTTTCAGGGCCTTGGTGACAGGCCCGCTTTGCGCGCCGCGAATAAGTTCGCTGGCGGCCGAAGGAAAGCGGAAACAGTTGCTCTGCTGGGTGCCGTCCTCGTATTCGATGCGCGGCGCAAACAGCCCGGCCCGCGGGTGCTGTGCGGCGGCGGCCAGAATGGCGGCGCAAAAGCCCTGTCGCAGCAGCGCATCCGAATTCAGGATCAGATAGAAGTCTGCCGGAACTGCCGACATCCCCAGGTTATGCCCGCCCGAAAAGCCCGAGTTTTGCGCCGACATCACCAGGCGCACCGGCACCGGCGGGTCCTGTGCTGCGATCCAATCCGCGATCTGCTCGGCCGAGCCATCGCCCGAAAGGTTGTCAACCACGACAACCTCGGCATCCAGACCGGCGATATCGGCCAGAACCGATGCGACGCAGTGCAACGTCAGCGGCCCGGTCCGGTAATTTATGATCGAGACGACAAGCTGCCGGGTGGGGGGGGGCGTCATGGACAAGAACAGGGGGCTTTCGGGTCAGGCAATCGGGGTCAGGCAATCGGGGTCAGGCAATCGGGGTCAGGCAATCGGGGTCAGGTTGTGGGGGTTGGGCACCGGAAACCGACTGGGAAGCTGGGGCCTTTATAGGGGTTTGAAACGGCAATGGAAAATCATTTGGCCATAGAAACGCTTGTTAGCAAGCGGGACCCTGCGATGCTACAAGAAGGCTGTGTCATCGCAGGGAAAGGCGCGCAGGCGGGATGCCCAACAGTATTGCCTATATCGTGCTGTTCGGCTGGCCGCTGGTTGTGTTCCTGCTGTTCCGCCTTTTACCGCGGGCGCAGGCTGTGGTCTGGTCCATCATCGGGGGCTATCTGGTGCTGCCGTTTGGTGTGGGCATCAACCTGCCAACCCTGCCGACCTTTGACAAATCCCTGATCCCGGTCCTGTCGGCCCTTGTCATGTGCCTGCTGGGCGTTGCCCCATTTGCCCCATTTGCCGCGGTGCCACGCCGTCTGGCCATGCAAGAACAGCAAGACCCCAATGCAGCAGTCAGTGTTGGGGCCACCCCAGCCTTTACCCGGCAGAAAACCCGCGTTCCCGTGCGCAGCGCTACCCGCCCCCCCCCCCTGACGCAGGACCGGCGGTCCTGGTTCCCGCTGGTCATCGCCGCCCTTGTGGTCCTGTTGTTCGGGGCGCCGGTCATCACCTTTGCGCAAAACATGACCCCCGTCCGGATCGGTGTGGTGACGCTGCCGGGGCTGAGGCTCTATGACCTGGCCTCGATGATGATGAACACGGCCGTTATGCTGCTGCCGTTCTGGCTGGGACTGCGCTATCTGGGCGGGGGCGAGGGTCAGACCGCCCTGTTGCGGGCGCTGTGTCTGGGCGCCCTGATCTATTCGCTGCCCACCCTGTTCGAAATCCGGATGAGCCCGCAACTGGCACGCTGGACCTATGGCTTTCTGGCGCAATCCTTTGAACAGACCCAGCGCGCCGGCGGGTTTCGGCCGGTGGTGTTCTTGCAGCACGGGTTGTGGCTGGCGCTGTTCATGGCCATGGCGGCCTTGTCCGGGCTGGCCCTGTGGCGGCAGACCAAAGCAGGGTTGGCCAAAGCAGGGTTGGCCAAAGCAGGGGTGGCCAAAGCAGGGGTGGCCAAAGCAGGGGTGGCCAAAGCGGCGGGGGGGAAATTCTGGCTTTGGGCGGCCCTGTGGCTGGTCGGGGTGCTGTTTCTCAGCAATTCTTTGGGGGCCTTTGCCGTGCTTGTGGTTCTGGCGCCCGCCGTGGCGCTGCTGTCGGTCCGGGGCCAGTTGCTGATGGCGGCGGTTCTGGCCAGTGTCGTGCTGAGCTATCCCATGCTGCGTGGCGCGGGCCTGGTACCGGTCGGAACCGTCTATTCCCTTGCCGCTATGGTCAGTGAAGAGCGGGCAGGGTCGCTGAAATTCCGCTTTGACAATGAAGATGCCCTGCTGTCGCGGGCCAATCAAAAGCCGCTGGCAGGCTGGGGCGGCTATGGCCGATCGCGGGTTTTCGACCCTGAAACAGGAAAGGATACAAGTGTGACGGATGGGACATGGGTTCTGGCGATGGGCATGTCGGGCTGGCTTGGCTATCTGGGCAGCTTTGGCTTGCTGACCATGCCGGTCATCGTGCTGTTCCTGCGGGCCAGGGGAATGGGCATCACGCCGGCGACCGCCGGGCTTTGTCTGGTTCTGGCGGCCAATCTGGTTGACATGATCGCCAATGCGACCCTGACACCGCTGACTTGGCTGATTGCCGGGGCCTTGGCCGGGGGCTGCCTGAGGCCTGCGCTGCCTGTGCCGCCCGACCCGAACGGCAGTGCACGGTCAAGGCCTGCACCGCAGTTTGCCCGTACTCCGGTCAAGCGCCCCCCGGCAGCCCACCCTGCGGGGCTGCGGCGGGTGATGCTGGCGATGGCCCTGCTGCTGCCAACCCTTGGCACCCCGGCGCGGGCCGACCTGACGGACCCTGTTTTGTCCTATGGATTGACGGGGATATCGGATTGGTCAACGCAGATGGCATTTCTGGATCTGATGAAGATGTCGCGTCCATGGATTGGTCATGAGCCGGGCAAGTGGGGCGGGATGAAGCGGGCCGAGTTGGCGGCGGGCGGATATCTGGATGCCGATGGCTGGCCAGTTGCGATACCGCCGGGCCTGGGGGCGATCGGGACGATCTGGGATTGGGGGGGCAGCAAGTCAGACCCTGCGGCGGCGGCGTCGCGGGCGGGCGTCTATGTCCTGACCTACGAGGGTAAGGGCGTGCTGCATATGGATGGCAATGTAAAGATCCTCAGGTCCGAACCCGGGCGGATGGTTGTGCAGAACCTGTCTGGCGGCACGATGATGCTGAGCATTTCGGCGACCGATCCGGGAGGCACGGGTGATTACATCCGCAACATCAGCCTGTTGCGGCAAGAGCACGAGGCGCTGCATGCGGCGGGGCAGATTTTCAACCCCGACTGGCTGGCGGTTGTTGAGGATGCGCGTGAGTTGCGGTTCATGGACTGGATGGCGGTGAACGGGGTGATGG
>Ga0105047_10013774_pt1 | contig 12880 bp, 9 predicted proteins | sample MAT04_FD_78384 | JGI IMG/M metagenome (GOLD analysis project Ga0105047, IMG submission 78384) | Freshwater microbial communities from Lake Fryxell liftoff mats and glacier meltwater in Antarctica - MAT-04 (megahit assembly) | ecosystem: Environmental > Aquatic > Freshwater > Ice > Liftoff... | reverse complement strand
GACATAGCCCTGATCGGTTTCGCGGTGCACCCGCTCGCCGGGGTTGAACAGATGCGCGCCTGCGCCGACGGCGGCGGCGGGGCGCAGGCCGACGAGTTGCTCACGCTCCGCGCCGATCAGGCCGGGGCGCTGGCTGGACGCCTTGCCGATGCAGTCTTTCTTGGCCGAAACCATCTTGTCCATGCCGATGTCGAAGGCGGTGATGCGGCCATGGATCTCGGCATGGGTGATGAAGCCCTTCTCGATGCGCAGGACGTTCAACGCCTCCATCCCGTAGGCGCCGCCGCCAAGGGTTTCGGCTTTGGACAGAAGATCGCGGAACAAAGCCTCGCCGCAAGCAGTGGGGACGGCGATCTCATAGCCCTCTTCGCCGGAGAAGGAGATGCGGAACAGGCGGCCTTGCACGCCTTCGACGGTGACCGGGCCGCAGGCCATGAAGGGGAAATCGCCAAGCCGGGTGTCAAGGACGGCGTTCAGCACCAGCTTGGCCAAGGGGCCAGCCACGGCGAACTGGGCCCAAGCCTCGGTGACGGAGATGAAACGGACCTGCCAGTCGGCGCAATAGGCTTGGTGGACAAAGTCGAGATGCCGCATCACCTGACCCGCCGCCGCCGTGGTGGTGGTCATCAGGTAGTGGCCCTCGCCCAGACGCGCGGTGGTGCCGTCATCCATGACGTGGCCATCTTCGCGCAGCATGAGGCCGTAACGGACGCGGCCAAGGGGAAGGGTCGAGAAGGTGTTCGAATAGACGAAATCGAGGAAACGGGCGGCGTCCTTGCCCTGAATGTCGATCTTGCCGAGGGTAGAGACATCGGCCACCCCGACCGAGGTGCGCACCATCATCACCTCACGGTCGCAAGACTCGCGCCACGTCGTCTCGCCCGGCTTGGGGAAATAGCTGGGGCGATACCACAGGCCCGCCTCGATCATCGGCGCGCCCCGGTCGCGGCTGGCTTGGTCCGAGGTCAGAAATCGCTGCGGCGCAAAGCCCGCGCCTTGGGCACCGGCACCGAGGGCGCCCATCGAAACAGGCGTGAACGGTGCGCGGTAGGTGGTGGTGCCGGTTTCGGGGATGCTGCGACCCGTCGCGTCGGCCAGCACGGCAAGGGCGGAGATATTGGAATTCTTGCCTTGGTCCGGCGCCATGCCTTGCGTGGTGTAACGCTTCATATGCTCGACCGAGGTGTAGCCTTCTTGCGCGGACTGCTTCACGTCCTTGACCGTCACGTCATTGGCAAAATCGAGCCAGGCGCGGCCTTTGCCTTCGACCGACCAAAGGGCGGTGAGGTTGTAGGCAGCATCATCGGCTTGCGGCAGAGGGGCGGGTTTGGCCTTGATACCAATGGCTTGAATGGCGGTGAGCGCGGCGGCCTGCCCTTCTGTCAACGCGCCGTGGGTGGAGAAGGTGCCACTCGCGGCCCCGGCGGCGGTCAGGCCGGGGATCATGCCGGGTTTCGGCACGAAGGCGGCGATATCCTCGCGCCATACCGGGCGGCCATTCTGATGGCAGGCGAGGTTGACCAGCGGGTTCCAGCCGCCGGAGACCAGAAGGGCGTCGACCTCCAGTTGAAACTCGCCGCCCGCGTGGGTGCCGGAGACAGACTTCAACCCACGGCGACCTGCGGTGTCGGTGATCTTCGCACTGGTCCAGACCGGGACATCCTCGATGGACGACGCGATCTCGCGGCTGTCGAGGATGGCGGCGACGGTGACGCCTGCTGCGGTCAGTTGCCGAGCGATCTCGCGCGCGCCGTCGTTGTTGGCGTAAAGGCCGACGCGTTGGCCCGGGCTGACGCCAAAGCGGTTCAGATAGGTTTGCGCCGCCGAGGCGAGCAGGATGCCGGGGCGGTCGTTGTTGGCAAAGGCGATGGGGCGCTCGATGGCGCCAGCGGCGAGGACGGTTTGCTTGGCGGCGATGCGCCAGAAGCATTCGCGCGGCAGATGCGGCGCTGCGGGAAGGTGCAAGCCGACCCGTTCCAGCGCGCCATAGGTGCCCTGATCGTAAGCGCCGACTACCGTGGTTCGGGTCATCAGGCGGACGTTGGGCAGGGCTTGCAGTTCGGCGAGCGCGGTCTGCACCCAGTCGGCGGCGGAGGCGTCGCCGATGCGCTCGGACGAGACCAGCAGGCGGCCGCCCATCAGGCTGTCCTGCTCGGCCAGGATCACATCCGCCCCGGCGCGCGCAGCGGTCAGGGCGGCGATCAGGCCAGCGGGACCGGAGCCGATGACCAGCACATCGCAGAAGGCATAGGCCTTTTCGTAAGTCGCGGTCTCGTGCTGGGCCTTCAGGGTGCCGAGGCCGGCGGCGCGGCGGATCAGGGGCTCGTACAGCCCCTCCCAAAAGGCGCGGGGCCACATGAAGGTCTTGTAATAGAAACCCGCCCCAAGGAAGGGCGCGGCCAGATCGTTCACCGACAGAAGGTCAAAGGCGAGCGAGGGCCAGCGGTTCTGGCTTCTCGCCTCAAGCCCGTCGTAGATTTCCTGCACTGTGGCACGGGTGTTGGGGCTTTGGCTGCCACCGTCCATGACTTCGACAAGGGCGTTCGGCTCTTCGGGGCCAGCGGTCAGAACCCCGCGCGGGCGGTGGTATTTGAAGCTGCGCCCCATCAGGCGGACGTCATTGGCCAGAAGTGCCGAGGCGAGCGTGTCGCCCTGGAAGCCCTGATAGGTCTTGCCATCGAATTTGAAGCGGACCGGCTTGTTGCGGTCGATCAGACCCTTGCCTGCAATCCTCATGCTGCACCGCCCTTGCGGTCCGCAACCCGTTCGGCAACCCGTCCTGCAACACGCTCGGTGGCGAGGATTTCGTGGGAGATGGTGTTGCGGGTGACGACCAGCCAGGAGCCGCAGCCGGTTTCGTGATACCACAAGTCCTTGGTGATGCCTGCGGGGTTGGTCCGCAGGTGGAGCATATCATCCCAGGCCTGCGCCGGGGCGTCGGGGGCCGGGCGGTTCAGAGTGTCCTCGGATCCGGCGTAGTAGAACTCGCGCCGGTCACGGGTCCCGCACAGGGGGCAGGTCAGGCGCATGGGGGAACCTTTGCGACACGGGAAAGAAGGGGCCAGGCGAATGGTTCATCGAACCGGTGGCGGAACCATTGGCCAACCCCTCGGCCTGCGGCCTCACCCCGGAGTGGTTCCGCCACAGGGATGACCAAAGCGGTCTTGATCATCAGTGTGGTGCAAATACTCCCGCCGGAGGCTTCGGCGCTTGGGCAGAAACAGCGGGTGGAAATCTGGGCCATTCGGGTCAATGCAGGTTGTGCTGGCTGCCGGTGCCTTCTTCATCAAGAAGATGCCCGGTCTGGAAGCGGTCAAGTCGGAAGCGGCGGGCGACCTCGTGGCTTGCGCCGGTCGCCATCAGATGGGCGAAACACCAACCCGAGGCGGGCGTGGCCTTGAAGCCGCCGTAGTTCCAGCCGGCATCGATGAACAGGCCCTCGATCGGGGTCTTGTCGATGATCGGCGAGCCGTCGGGTGTCATGTCCACGATGCCGCCCCACGAGCGCAGAACCTTGGCGCGGGCGAGCATCGGCATCAGGGTCAGGCCGGCCTCCATCACATGTTCCACCATCGGCAGGTTTCCCCGCGCGGCGTAGCTGGCATACATGTCGATGTCGCCGCCGAACACCAGACCGCCCTTGTCTGATTGGCTGATGTAGAAGTGCCCCATGCCATAGCTGACGACGTGGTCGATGACCGGCTTCAGCCCTTCGGTCACAAAGGCTTGCAGGACATGGCTTTCGATGGGCAGGCGCATCCCCGCCATTGCGGCGACCTGGGACGAGCGGCCGGCGACCGCCATGCCGACCTTTTTCGCCTTGATCGGGCCCCTTGTGGTTTGAACGCCCGTGACTCGGCCATTGTCGATGTCGATGCCGGTGACTTCGCAGTTCTGGATCAGGTCCACGCCCCGGCTGTCGGCAGCGCGGGCATAGCCCCAGGCGACGGCATCGTGCCGGGCGGTGCCGGCCCGGCGCTGGATCAGGCCGCCGTAGATCGGAAACCGGGTCTGGTCATAGTCGAGATAGGGCAACATGTCCTTCAACTGCGGCACGCTGAGCAGTTCGGCGTCGTCGCCCTGATTGATGATCGCATTGCCCCGGCGCGCGGCGGCGTCGCGTTGGCCGTCGGAATGGAACAGGATGATGTGGCCGCGCTGCGAATGCATGACGTTGTAGTTCAGCTCGGATTCCAGCTTTTCCCACAGCTTCAGCGAATGGCTGTAGAACTCGGAATTGCCGGGCAGGAAGTAGTTGGCGCGCACGATGGTGGTGTTGCGGCCGACATTGCCGCCGCCGAGATAGCCCTTTTCCAGCACCGCGACATTGGTCAGGCCGTGGTTCTTGGCAAGGTAATAGGCGGTCGCCAGCCCGTGCCCGCCGCCGCCGATGATGATCGCGTCATATTCGGCCTTTGGCGCAGGATCGCGCCAGGCCTTGGTCCAGCCCTTGTTTCCGAAAAGCCCTTCGGTAAAGACTTTCCAGCCGGAATATTGCATCGCGCCAACCCTGTAGCTGCCCGCGCCAGTCTTGCGGGTCTGCGAGGGTTATTCAAGCACTGACGGCGGATTCCTGCGCCGTCTGCGACAATTGGCGTCGCAGACGGTGCGGCAGATCGGCCTGATGGTCGCAAAAGGCCCGAACGCGGCACGATCACGCCTGCGGCGGCAGACCCATGGCGCGCGCGATGATCTGGCGGTCGGTTTCAGGGATTTCAAACAACCCATCGCGGAAGGGTGCGCCCCAGTTGGTCTTGCCGGCGGTGAAGCAGAAATGGTTCAGCAGCGGCGCGATGGAAGCACGCGTCGCCTCTGCCCAATGCACGTTGCCGCCGAACGGCTGGAAGCCTTCGGCCATGAAGCCCTGATGGATCTCTCCCATCGCAACGCGGCCATACCTGCCACAATTTTAGCGGGAATCGATTCGGATTTAACAAAGTTGTGGCGAGGTTGTGGCGGATCATCTTGATCTTGCCGTTCTTGATCCAGCGACAATCGCTAAGCCCTTGCCCTGCTTGTTTCCCGCCGCCTGCACCGCATCGCCGGTCCGCCAAGTTTGCCACAATTTCGCCACAACTTCTGGGCAACTCGGTGTCGGTGGGGCGTTTTTTTGGGGACCGGCTTGTTTGCGCCGGGTTGGTTTCGGGATGGTTTGTGTTGTGTATGTTCGCCGCGCCCTTGTTCGGGCTACCAAGGGTCTTTCGGCGCAAATCAGCCGGTTTCAGCGGGAGGAAGACGGCGCACTGATTATCTTCGCGCTGATGCTGTTCACGCTGATGGTGATGATGGGCGGCCTTGCCATCGACCTGATGAAGGGCGAGACCACCCGAGTGAACCTTGTGCAGACGGCAGACCGCGCCTCGCTCGCTGCCGCCGCGATGAGCAACCAGCTTGACCCTCAATCGGTTGCCGCCGACTACATGCTGAAGGCCGGCCTCAGCGATCAGGTTTCCTCGATCACCGTCGTCAACGACATGAACTATCGTTCGGTGCAGATCATCGGGGTGGCCGATACCCGCCCCTTGTTCCTGCACATGGTGGGGATCCAGGACTACAACGTCTATGCCAATTCCAAAGCCGAACAGGGCCTCGACAACATCGAGATTGCGCTGGTGCTGGACGTCTCGGGTTCGATGACGGGGCAAAAGCTTGCCAACCTGAAGATCGCGGCAAACGAGTTCGTCGATACGGTATTTGCGCAGGACATGGACCACCGGGTTTCGGTGGTGATCGTGCCTTACAACGCGCAGGTGAACCTTCCGGCCGTGCTGCGCGACAAGTTCAACGCGGTCAACATCAACGGCGTCGCCAATGACAACTGCGCCGAACTGCCGATGTCGGTCTACAACACGACGGCGATCCCGGTGGATACGCCGCTGCCGATGATGGCCTATGCCGACAGTGCCTATGCCACCAACAAGACCACGGCCTATGTCTCGGCGACGGACGCGACCTATGCCCGGCCGAACTACGGCTCGACCCACTGCAAGCCGACCACGGTGAACCTGGTCCGTCTGCCGTCGGACGATCCGGCCACGCTGAAATCGCAGATCAACGCGCTGCAGGCGGGGGGCAACACCTCGATCACGCTGGGCATGAAATGGGGCGCGACGCTGCTGGATCCGTCCCTGCGCCCCGCCTACGCCGACTTCGTCGGACAAGGCGCGATTCCGGCCTCGATGCCAGGACGGCCGTTCGACTATGACGACGCCAATTCGATGAAGGTTGTCGTGCTGATGACGGACGGCGAGCATGTCTCGCATGACCGGATCACCAATGCGTACAAGACCGGGCCTTCGGGGATCTTCAAGGCCGCCGACGGCAAATATTCGGTGCGTTTCACCACGGGGCGTCCTGTGGCTGCAGGTGGGAATGAGTTCTGGGCGCCGCATCTGTGCGTCTCGGCCGCCTGCATGGCGGGCACCAACACCGCCGAGGCGTGGCTTCCGACCCCCTGGAGCGCCGGCGTTGAGCAGGACTGGAAGGACGTCTGGGCCAATCTGAAGATGACCTATGTGGCCTGGCAGTTCCGTGCCCGTGCACTTGGCACCGACACCACCACGCGGAACAACGTCTACAACGCCACGGTTTCGTCGATGCGGCAGACCTATGAAAGCGCCGCCAGCATGGACAATCACCTGCAACAGTCCTGCGCGCAGGCCCGGGACAATGGCGTCATCGTCTATGGCATCGCCGTGGAAGCGCCGCAGCATGGTCAGGACGAGATTCGCGCCTGCGCGTCGTCGGATGCGAACTACTTTGACGCCTCGGCCACGACGATTTCCACGGCGTTCCGGACCATTGCGACCAACATCACCCAGCTTAAACTGACGCAGTGAGGGCGCGACGCGGATTCCATCCGTTGTTTCCGCTGTGGCATCAAAGCGCCTGATTTTGGCTGCAATGCGTCATCCGAGCCCAAATTTTGCCACGAAATTCTCAAAATTCGCCCAAACCTGCCCCAATTCTGCCCCGACCTACCTGCTAGAACCTTTAGCGGGGAATAGTCTGTCCGGCGCTTTTTCCAAGAGCGTAGGCAGTGGTTTTGGAGCAAATGGTCATGGCAGGTTTCCAATCGGATACCGGGGTTTCAAGGACGGCACAGGCCGCCCGGCGCGCGCTGACCCGCTTTGCCCGCGACACGTCGGGCACCCTGGTCGTGTTCGGGATGATGCTTTTCGTCTTGATGATCATGATGGGCGGCATCGCGGTGGACCTCATGCGGTATGAATCCACCCGCACCGCGCTGCAGAACACGTTAGACCGTTCCACCCTGGCGGCGGCGACGCTGAGCCAGAACCTGCCGGCCGAATCGGTGGTGAACGATTATTTCATGAAGGCGGGGCTGATTCAGTACCTGTCCGGGGTCGTCGTGGATGAGGGGCTGAACTTTCGCACCGTTACCGCCGATGCCGATGCCAACACGCGGCCGATGTTCCTGCAACTTCTGGGGATCAACGAATTCTTCGCGCAGGGGCATAGCCAAGCCGAGCAGCGCCTGAACAACGTCGAGATCATGCTGTCCCTGGACATTTCGGGCTCGATGAGCGGGGCGAAGATCGCCAAACTGATCACCGCGGCGAATTCCTTCGTGGACACGGTACTGAGCAGCGACCCGGACCAGAAGATTTCCATCGGGATCGTGCCTTACAATGCCCAGGTCAATCTGCCGCCCGAGCTGATGGCCGAGTTCAACGTGGTCCACCCGAACAACGTGACCAACGTCAATTGCCTTGAACTGCCCGCCTCGGTCTTCACAACCTCGGGGATGAGCACAACGACGCCCTTTTCCGAAATGGCCTATGCCGACACGATGTCCAGCGACGCGAAATCGACGAGCTATGCCGCGACCAGCACCGGAGCGCCGAATTTTAACAATGCCTATTGCCTGAAGGGCACGTTCAACCAGATCCTGATGCCGACCAAGGACCCAGCGAAGCTGCATGCCAAGATCAACGGTCTGACGGCGGCCGGCTATACGTCGATCATGTACGGCATGCGCTGGGGACTTGAATTGCTGGACCCTTCGGCGCAGCCGATTTTCACCAGCTTGATTTCCGGCGGCTACATGGCGTCGAATCTTGCCGGGCATCCGTATGACTATACCGACGTGGAAACACTGAAGGTCATCGTGCTGATGACGGACGGCGAGCACACTCTGCACGAGCAGGTCAAGGACAACCGCAAGGACGGGCCGTCCCCGATGTGGAAATCCACCGGCGACGGTTTTTACTCGATCCAGCACACCGGAACACGCCCCGTGGCGGCGGGCACCAATACCTACTGGGTGCCGCATCTGTGCGTCTCGGCCAGCTGCACGGCAGGCACCAACACCGCCGAAGCCTGGAGCGCGAGCGCCTATAACTCGGGCGCGGGGGCCACCCAGCTCGATTGGAGAGATATCTGGGCCACGTTCCGGAACAGCTATGTCGCCTGGCAATTCTATGCCCGCGCGCTTGGCACCACGTCCGGCACCCGGACCACCGCCTACAACACCGCGATCTCTTCGATGGAAGCGTCTTATGGTTCGACCGTGACCGAGGATAGCCAGTTGCAACTCGGCTGCGCCCAAGCCAAGACCAATGGCGTCGTCGTCTATACGATCGGTTTTGAGGCCCCAGCCATCGGCTTGACCCAGTTGAAGGCCTGCGCGACATCGCAAGCGCATTTTTTTGACGCCACCACCCTGACCATCGGCACGGCGTTCAAGGCCATTGCCAACAACATCAGCCAGTTGAGGCTTACCCAATGATCGGTTTGTTCAACCGCTTGCGCAAAGGGTTTTGGCGCGAGGACGGCACCGCCACGATGGAATTCGTGCTGATGGTGCCGGTATTCCTGACCATCTTCATGGCGTCCTTTGAAAGCGGCCTTCTGATGGTGCGGCAGATCCTGCTGGACCAGTCGGTGGACCAATCGATGCGCGAGTTGCGGCTCGGCCATATGAACAACGTCACCGAAGCGTCGCTGCGCACCCAGATCTGCTCGTTGACCATCGTGTTTTCCAACTGCGAAACCGTCATGATGATTCAGCTGGACCGGATCAGCACCACCACTTGGGCGATCCCCGGCACGCCGACGGCCTGCATCAACCGGGACGAACAAATCCAGCCGGTGGTCGCGTTGCAGATCGGCCAGCAGAACGATGTGATGCTGGTGCGGGTCTGCGTGATCCAGGATGCGATGTTCCCGACCACCGGCATTGGCCTTGGCCTGGCGGTGGACAGCCAGGGCGGCTATGCGCTGATCTCACGATCCGCCTTCGTCGTCGAACCGACGTGAGGCCCGTGATGCCCAAACCCAGCCGCACCCTGATGTCCCGCCTGCGTCAGCCGTTCCGCCGCTTTGTCCGCGAAGAACGCGGCACCGTTCTGGCCGAGGGCGTGATCGCCCTGCCAATCCTGCTTTGGGGCTATGTCGGGCTTTTCGCTTATTGGGACGCGTTCCGGTCGCTGAACACGCTGCAAAAGGCCGCCTACACGATTTCGGACATGATCAGCCGTGAAAATCCGACGGTCACCGGGTTGACCTCGGCCTACGTGGTCGGCATGGACAAGGTGCTGGAATATCTGATCGACGCCGACGCCAATGCCAAGCTGCGCGTCACCTCGGTGACATGGAGTGCCACGAACACCCAGTTTGAAGTGCATTGGTCACGCTCGCCCTACAGCCAGCTGCCGGAACTGACCACGACCACGTTGCAGAATTATGCCAACCAGATCCCGACAATGACGGCGGGCGACTATGTTGTCATCGTCGAGGTGCAGATCGCTTATACCCCGGCATTCAATGTCGGCATGACCGACCAGACCTTCAGCCAGTTCATCGTGACACGGCCAAGGTTCATACCCTGCATCCCGATGGACGCGGTGCCCTGCCCTGTGACCTGACCTGGGCCGGAACTTGGCCTGACGTCGGGGCCTGACTTGAGGTCGGGGCCCGAGCCGAGTTCGGGGCCCGATCGGCGGTGGGGTTCAGTGTAATTTCAGGCAATCCAGACCCGCTCGCCCGCTGGGTTACGCATCCACGCACATCGGGCGTGCTGCGCGCTCCTATGGAACCCGGGCCACCGGACGCCCATCTTCGCTGGGCAAAGGAGAATCCCATGTCCATCCGTCCCGTCACCCGCACCAACCTTGCCATCCCCACCATGGAGGGCGCCGGCGTCCATTTGCGGCGGGCTTTCGGGTTTGACGACCCCACCCGCATGGACCCGTTCCTGCTGTTCGATGACTTTCGCGGTGACACCCCGCGCGACTACATGGCCGGGTTCCCCTGGCATCCGCACCGGGGGATCGAGACGATTTCCTATGTGCTTGCGGGCTCGGTCGAGCATGGCGATTCGCTTGGCAACCGGGGCACGCTGAAAGCCGGCGATGTGCAGTGGATGACGGCAGGCTCTGGCATCCTGCATCAGGAAATGCCCAAGGGGAACGACAGGGGCCAGATGCACGGCTTCCAATTGTGGGCCAATCTGCCACGCGATCTGAAGATGACCAAGCCGCGCTATCAGGATGTGAAATCCGCCGACCTTCCCGAGATCATGGAAGATGACGGCACGGTGGTGCGCGTGATCATTGGCGAGTTCTGGGGCCGGAAAAGCCCGGTGGACGGGATTGCCGCCGATCCGCAATACCTGGATATCTCGGTTCCGCCGGGCAAACGGCGGGTGTTCAAGGTGGACACACGGCGGAAGGCCTTTGCCTATGTCTTTGCCGGGGCAGGCAAATTCGCCGATGCGGATCGCCCGCGCGGCGTCTTGCTGGAAAAGGAAGTGCAGGGCCAGGAACTGAACATCCGCGATCTGTCCGGCAACCGCACCCTGGTCGAGTTCGGCGCGGGCGATGAGGTGACGGTGCAGGCCGGGCCGGACGGCATCCGCTTTCTGCTGGTGTCCGGCGCGCCGATCCAGGAGCCGGTCGCCTGGCACGGGCCGATCGTGATGAACACCCAAGCCGAATTGCGGCAAGCGATGGCCGAGCTGCAGAACGGCACCTTCATCAAGCCGGCGCATTGAGGCTTCCGGACCGGCGGCGCAAGAGCTAACAAAGCCCATGCGCCGCCTTTTGCTTCTGGTCTTGCTATTGTCCGCCTGCGCCGGCTCGCCAGAGATTGTCTGGCCCGAGGGCCCTGCCCCGACAACACCCGCCTTGCTGCCCAGCGAGGCCCTGACCTCGCCCACCGCGTCAAACGATCCCGGCCCGGCTTTGGCGGCACGGGCTACCGCCCTGCGCGCCAGCCTCGGACTCTGAGACGCGTCTGTCCACCCAGCGGACGTGGCTTATCCCGCGCGCCTTGACCCTTGGGTCAAGCCCTGCCATCGAAGCTGCAAAGAATGGAGGCCCATATGATCCCGGTCAAAGGTTATGAAGGGCTGAAGGTCGCGGTGCTTGGCCTTGGCCGATCCGGATTCGCGCTGGCACAGGCGCTGGCGGCGGGCGGGGCCGAGGCGCTGCTGTGGGATGATGCCCCCGAGGCGCGCGCCAAGGCCGAGGCGGAAGGCTTGGTGCTGACCGACCTGACCCGGCACAGCAGTCTGGAGGGCGTCGTGGCGCTGGTGGTCAGTCCCGGCATCCCGCATCTGTATCCCGCGCCCCACAAGATCATCACCCGCGCCCTGGCGGCGGGCATTCCGATCGACAACGACATTGGCCTGTTCTTTCAAAGCTTTGGTTCTAGCGATTGGGACCAGTTCGAAACCCCGCCCAAGATCGTGGCTGTCACCGGATCGAACGGCAAATCCACCACGACGGCGCTGATCCACCACATTCTGGATGTCAGCGGCCGTTCGACCCAGATGGGCGGCAACATCGGGCGCGGGGTGTTTGACCTTGATCCGGCCAGCGACGGCGAGGTGATCGTGCTGGAATTGTCGTCCTATCAGACCGAGCTTGCGCGCAGCCTGACGCCGGACATCGCGGTGTTCACCAACCTCTCGCCGGACCATCTGGACCGGCACGGCGGCCTTGGCGGGTATTTCGCGGCCAAAAGGCGCCTCTTTGCCGAAGGCGGGCCGGACCGGGCGATCATCGGGGTCGACGAGATCGAGGGGCTGTTTCTGGCAAACCAGTTGGCGCAGGGGCCGGTCGATGACCGGGTGATCCGGATATCCTCGGGCCAGAAGCTGGAGGGGTTCGGCTGGACGGTGTTCGCCCGCAAGGGATTTCTGTCGGAATGGCGGCGCGGCAAGCAGGCGGCATCGATTGACCTGCGCGAGATGAAGGGCTTGCCCGGCGCGCACAACCATCAGAACGCCTGCGCCGCCTATGCGGTTTGCCGCACGCTTGGCCTGGCACCCAAGCAGGTCGAGGCGGCCTTGCACAGCTTCACCGGCCTGCCGCATCGCAGCCAACTGGTGGGCGAAAAGGCCGGTGTGCGGTTCGTGAACGACAGCAAGGCGACCAATGTCGACAGTGCCGGCAAGGCGTTGCAAGCCTTTGCGAAGATCCGCTGGATCGCAGGGGGCCTGGGCAAGGAGGGCGGGATCAAGGGGCTTTTGCCCTTCACCGGCTCGGTTGCGAAAGCCTATCTGATCGGCCATTCGGCGCGGGAATTCGCGCTGGAACTGGGCGATGTGCCGCATGAGATTTGCGAGACGATGGACCGGGCCGTCGCGCGCGCCGCAGAGGAGGCCGAGCCCGGAGATGTGGTGCTGCTCGCCCCGGCGGCGGCGAGTTTTGACCAATATCCGGACTTCGAAAAGCGGGGCGAGGACTTTACCGCGCGGGTGAAGGCGCTGATCGGGTAGTTCGGGTCGGGTAAATTGGGGCGGGCAGATTGGGGCTCTGCCCCAAACCCCGGGAATATTTGTGGCTTCCATGAGGGGGAAGCGGTCAGTTTTCTTCCAGATGCGCCGTGATGATCTGATCGAAGCTGGTTT
>Ga0105047_10013773_pt1 | contig 12881 bp, 8 predicted proteins | sample MAT04_FD_78384 | JGI IMG/M metagenome (GOLD analysis project Ga0105047, IMG submission 78384) | Freshwater microbial communities from Lake Fryxell liftoff mats and glacier meltwater in Antarctica - MAT-04 (megahit assembly) | ecosystem: Environmental > Aquatic > Freshwater > Ice > Liftoff... | reverse complement strand
GTGAAAATTGCTGATGGAAGGGGTTGGCGTTGGCGTCGAGACAGGCACCGTTTCTTTGACGGTGCCGTCCGTTTTTTTAGGACGCGCCCGCAGGATGCGTTCGATCTGTTGGGTGATCACGACAATCGAAATACAAAAAATCACACACACCGCGAGCAAACGCATGGTTATGGCGATGGGCCATTTGATCGGCGGTTCTCCTGACACAGGAGTCGGCTCGGGCTTCATACGCGGGACTTGATATGCCGCATCTGCTAAGGCATGCAATGGAAATGCAACGTGGGATTCAGGATGAACGCCTTCAGAAGCGACTCGCGGATCTTGGTGTTCGCGAGGCGGATCTTGAGGAGCGTTTCATTTTGGGCGGGGGGCCTGGAGGACAAAAAATCAACAAGACCGCGAGTTGCGTGCAGCTCCATCATCCTGCGAGTGGCACGGAGATCCGTTGTCAAGAATCGCGCGGTCTTGCAGCCAACCGTGTGCTCGCCCGCACCATGCTCTGCGAGCGTCTTGAGGCGGCTCGCGCGGCAAAAATCGCCAAGGCGCAGGATCTGCGGGAGAAACGCCGCCGCCAAAAACGCGGACGTTCCAAAGCGCAAAAAGCACGGATGTTGGATGACAAAAAACACAACAGCCGCCGCAAAGCCGCACGGCGGAATGGGGCAGACTGAACGAATTCGTGTGCTTGATCGCGAATTTACCCAGTTCCAATCCCGCCCGGGAAAAAATCTGCTTCAAGCAAGTGGTTGCGTTGCTCGATAGAACGCGATATGACGCCCGATTCATGCAAAACATTCCCCTTGCCCTCCAGCTTTGGAGTCTCCGTAACGAAACCACCAACGACGCCGACGCGACGCTGCGTTTGGTCCCCGGATTCGGATATTCCCATATCGAAACCGCCGGCAGCTACGGCTGGGACGCAGAGAAATGGACGGCGTTTCTCGAAGAAACGGGATTGAAGATCATCGGCGCCCACATCGGACTAGGGGAAGTGGAAGCCAATCCCGATGTCGTTATTGCCTTTCAAAAAGCAGTGGGTAATCCGGCGATCATCGTTCCATCGCTGCCGCCGGAACTCACCAAGAGCACAGCGGGTTTTGAAGTGGCTGCACGACGCTTGAGCGAAGCCGGAGCAAAATACCGCGCGGCAGGATTCCAATTTCTTTACCACAATCACGCGTTTGAATTTGAGCCGTTGCCCGATGGTGGTTGCGGCATGGAAATTCTACTGGCTCAAACCAATCCGGATGTCGTTGCATTTGAATTCGACACCTACTGGCTGCATCGCGGCGGGCATGAAGCGGCAGAATATCTGCATCGCCACGCGAATCGGGCGGGCATGGTCCACGCCAAAGAATTCGTCGCAGCCACCAACAACGACGCCGCTGTGGGGCAAGGGAACATTGATTTTCCCAAGATCGTGAGCCTGGCCAAACAAAACGCATGGCCGATCGTCGTGGAATATGAAGGCAGTGAAGATGTGGCGGCGGTGGCCACAGCTTCTGCGATTTATTTGAACGGGCTTATCGCTGGTTGATCGTCCGCTTCGTTCATCCGGCAGAAGAAATCAGGAAAATAGTGGAAACTTTCCGGACAATCGTGGAAAACCTCTTTGCGCCGGTTTTTCCGGTGCGTATCCAAACATGAAAGTATTTGTCACAGGTGGTGCGGGCTATATCGGTAGTGTCTGCGTGGAAGAACTGCTGAAAGCGGGCCATGAGATCGCCGTTTTTGATAATTTGACCGAGGGACATCGCGCTGCGGTGGACCCTGCGGCCACTTTTTATCAGGGCGACCTGCTGGATCGACACACTGTGCTCACGGCCCTTGCCGCCTTTTCGCCGGATGCGGTGATGCATTTCGCAGCCAATGCGCTTGTGGGTGAGTCGATGACAAATCCAACGAAATATTTTCGTAACAATGTCACCGGCGGAATCAATCTGCTGGATTGCATGGTGGAATGCGACGTCAAACGCTTCGTCTTTTCCTCCACGTGCGCGACCTTTGGCCCGCCCGACCGGGTGCCGATGGATGAAACTGTTGCGCAGCACCCGATCAATCCTTACGGAGAATCGAAGCTCATTTTTGAACAAATCCTGAAGTGGTATGATCGCCTGCATGATTTGAAGTTTGTCGCCTTGCGATATTTCAACGCGGCGGGTGCCGGGACAAAATACGGCGAAGATCATCGCATTGAGACGCATCTGATCCCGAATATTCTGAAGGTGGCGCTTGGTCAGAAAGATCAGGTGGAAATCCTCGGCACAGATTATGAAACGCCGGACGGCACTTGTATCCGCGATTATATTCACATTGTGGATCTCGCTCAGGCGCACATTCTGGCGCTGAATGCTCCGGTGAGCGCGTTTTACAATCTAGGCACCGGCGGCGGCAATTCGGTGCGCGAAGTCATCGAGACCTGCCGCAAGATTACCGGGCACCCGATTCCGGCCGCGGAAAAAGCGCGGCGTGCAGGCGATCCACCGCGTTTAATTGCGGCATCGGAGAAAATCAAAGCCGAGCTTGGTTGGCAGCCCAAGTATCAGGATATACATGCGATCATTGCCAGCGCATGGGCGTGGCATCAACGGCATCCCGATGGTTATGGCGATTAAACGCGCCTTTTTAGCAGGGGTTTTTCTCGCGGTTTGCGCTCCATTTTGCGAAGCGCAAACACTGGGCTTTGGCACCGAAGGCACCGGCGATTCACCGATTGAAATCATTTCATCGGGGGGCACAAGTTTCGACGGCACGATTGCGACTGCCACGGGGAATGTGGCGGTTTACACCGACGACGCCAGTCTTTACGCGGATCGGGCGGATTACGACACGGTTTCGGGTGACGTTTTTCTGGAGGGCAACGTGCGGATTTATAGCGGGAGCGGGATGTTCACAGGCGATCGCGCCGCTTACAACATCAACTCCAAACAGACGCGCGCCTCCAATTTCCGCGCGAAGTTTCAGCAGTTTCAAATTCAGGCGGGGCGCGCTTTTACCATTGGATCACGCTCCGTGACGGCTGAGGACGCCATTGCAACTACACACGACCTTTCCACACCGGATTATCATCTGCGCGCGCGGAAGGTGCGTGTGTTGGCGGACGACCGGGTGGTCATGCAGGATGTCACTCTTGTCATTGGTGAAACGCCGGTTTTTTGGCTGCCATATGTTTATCAGCCTTTGAATGAATCGGTTACTTTCGGGTTGTCGGCAGGTTTTTCCGAGTTGTGGGGTGCGTTTGCCCTTTTGCAATATGGATTTCCGGTGGCCAAAGACATCGACGGCGTGGTGCATTTGGATCCGCGTTCCAAGCGTGGGGTTGGTCTGGGATTGGATTTCCTTTTACAGCCAGGCGGAAAGCCGGAAAATGAGGGGATCCTTTCGGGTTATTATTTGAACGATTCAGATCCCAACTTGAATCTTACCTCCATTCCACGTTTTCCCACCGGCTCAGATCGTTACCGAATTAAGTATGATCAGCGGCTCTCCATTTCGGAATTTCTTTATGCGAAAGTCCGGATCGACAAGCTCTCCGACCAATATGTGCTTGAGGATTTTTTCCAAAATGAATTTGCGCTAAATCCACAGCCGGAAAGTTATGCGGCCATCACCCAGCGTGGCACCAATTACACCGGCACCCTGCTTGGCCAATTTCAGGTGAACGAATTTGACGATACGGTGGAACGCCTGCCGGAATTCACTTTCGAAACCGCCCGCACGCCATGGTTCGGGCTGCCGGTCTTCTACGAAAGCCAGACAAGCGCCGGATTTTTGCGGCAGAATTTCGCTGAAAACACGACGCTCATTCCGGATTACAGCACCTTCCGCGTCGATTCCTTCCATCAATGGACATACCCGACCACGTTCTTCGGATGGTTGACCGTCGTTCCACGGGCCGCAGTTCGCGGCACTTACTACGAACAAACGACGCTGGCCGCCCAGCCGTTTAGTCATACAGGCTCCAAATTTAAACCGATCCTGCACGGCGGGGTGGAGGCCTCCTTTAAGTTCAGCAAGGTCTATGAAAATATCGATGATCGTCGCCTCGGGCTCGATGGCCTGCGTCACATCGTTCAGCCTTACATGGATTTTTCGCACGTGACCAACCTCGGCTTTTCTCCCAATAGCAGGCTGCTTTACGACACACTGCAACCGACCACGCAATACGATCTCATCACCTTCCCGCAGTTCAATGCGGTGGATTCAATTGATGACTGGGACATCCTGCGTCTCGGGTTCCGCAATCGTTTGCAGACGCGCCGGGATTCGGAAACGGTCAACTGGCTGGAGTTGGACACCTTCTTTAATATTAATTTCAATAATCCGTATTCCAACACGGATTATTCCAATTTGTTTAACATCATCCGGTTTGAGCCGGTCCCATGGGCTTATCTTAGTATGCAAACGCAGATCCCGCTGACCAGCTCGGGCTTCACCGAAATCAATACGGAGTTTAACTTCCTGGTCACTCCCGAAGTGCAGCTCACGTTTGGGCACCGTTATCTAGAAAACAATCCGTTCTTTGATGATAGCAACCTCTTCCGTGTGGGTGGTTACGCCCGCATCAACGATAACTGGGCGGTCTCCGTCCTCCAACAGATCGAAGTGAAAGATGGCACCTTGGAAAGTCAGGAATACATGATCCATCGCGACATGACCTCCTGGGTCGCGTCGGTCGGCGCTGTCGTCCGTGACAACCGTGGTGTGGATGAAATCGGGGTGATGTTCACCATCACGCTGAAGGATTTCCCGCAATTCAGCCTGCCATTTAATTTGAATCCCGGGCCTTCGGAACCTTAAGGGTCTGAAAGGCTTGTCAAGACCTTGGCTTTCTCCTAATTAGCGTCTCTTTTCATCTATGAATCTCTGCATTATCGGCTCTGGTTACGTTGGTCTTGTCTCAGGTGCCTGCTTCAGTGAAGTCGGCCATCATGTCATTTGCGTGGATAACGACCACAAAAAGGTCGAGACCTTGCGCGCTGGCAAGATCCCCATCTACGAACCTGGCCTGGAAGATCTCGTGCATCGTAACGTCGCCGCCAAACGTCTTTCTTTCACCACTTCCATCGAAGAAGGCGTGGACAAAAGTGAAGTGATCTTCATCGCCGTCCCCACGCCACCGCAGCCGGATGGAAGTGTTGACCTGAGCTACATCGAAAAGGTGGCCCGTGAAATTTCGGCTGTTTTGAAAGAATACCGCGTCATTGTGGACAAAAGCACGGTGCCAGTGAAAACGGGTCAAAAAGTCGGCGACACCATCCGCCGTTACGGTGCAAAGGGCGTCGAATTTGATGTGGTCAGTAATCCCGAATTTTTGCGGGAAGGTTGTGCGGTCGATGACCTCATGAAGCCGGATCGTATCGTGATCGGCGCTGATAGCGATCGAGCCATTGCCTTGATGAAGAAGGTCTATGATCCGTTTGTCGCGCCGGTGCTCGTCACTGACATCAGCAGCGCGGAGTTGATCAAGCACGCGGCGAATTCATTCCTCGCCCTCAAGATTTCCTACATTAATGCGGTGTCGGCCATTTGCGAAGCGAGCGGCGCGGATGTCGAGATGGTAGCGGACGGAATTGGGATGGACAAGCGGATCGGACGCAACTTCCTGAATGCGGGGCTCGGCTACGGAGGGTCTTGTTTTCCAAAGGATCTCGCGGCTTTCATCGCGATCAGCGAACAGCTCGGTGTTCCATTTACGCTGTTGAAAGAAGTGCAGCAGATCAATGACCGCCAGCGCTCGCGGTTTCTCGATAAGGTGCGGCATGCGCTGTGGATCCTTCGCGATAAACACATCGCGGTCTGGGGACTCACTTTCAAACCGGACACGGATGATCTGCGTTCTTCCGTCGCTGTGGAACTCGTGCACGATCTCTTGAAAGAAGGTGCCATTGTCACGGTTTACGATCCCAAAGGCATGGAACGCGCCAAAGAAATCGATCTGTTGCCCGGTGTGAAATACGCGGATAGCGCCGTGGAAGCCGCGGAAGGTGCGGAAGCATTGATCATTGCAACAGAATGGAAAGAGTTTGCCTCGGCTGATTTTGGCGCGGTGCGTGCACGCATGCGCACGCCATTGATTTTCGACGGACGCAACCTGCTTTCGCCTTCGATGTTGAGCGACCTTGGGTTCACTTACCACGGCATTGGCCGCCGGTAGATGCTAAAGTCTGTTGAACTAAAGCCTGTCTAACATCCAGCCCGTGGCGCGTCGTAGATATTCTTCACGACCCGCATCGTTGTGCAGTTCATGACGCGCGTTGGGTAAAATCTCGGCTTTTTGATGCACTTGCGTGAAGCTCGCCGCGATTTCCAGTGTGGCATCGGCGCAGGTCAACCAATCTGATCCACCGTGTGGCATCCAAATCGGGGTTTGAATGGCGGCAGCGGATTGACCTGCGATGCGGCCCGCGTTGCTGCATTCGAGATACATCTGAGTGGACATCACCCGATGGCTCAAGGGTTTGCCCGGGAGTGCGTAAAGAAAGCTCGGATCAGATGAGAGATGGGCATTGCCGCCTCCGGTATTTTGACGCATGCCGGGTGCGATTCCGGCGAGTGCGTGGGCCAGTAAAATCTTGGCGCGCGAGGGCATCTTTGAGAGCCGAAACCATGGTGATGCCAAAATCGCGCCTGAGACCGCGTAGGTATTGCGTGCCAGCCAATGCCAAAGAATTTGTGCGCCAAGACTGTGACCAAACAATAGCCAGCCTTTATTGAGGCGGAGATGGGAAGCGATGCAATCGAGGTCCTCGAGATATTCCCGGTAGTGCGTGATGTGCCCGCGTCGCCCTGAGGATTGTCCGTGCCCCCGCAAATCAAACGCAACCACCCGGAGACCGGCCTCGGTGAACGCACGTGCCACGTGGGGATAACGGCAGTTGTGCTCACCGAACCCATGCACGATCAGCACAGCGCCGACTTCTTTTACTCTGGACGGCACCTCCCAGCTTCTTCCGGCAAGTCGTGTGCCGTTGGGCGTGTGGAGTTCCAACAAATCGGAGGAGGCGATGATTTCGTGAAATTCGCGTGAGAGCATCGCTTCGCGCGGATCGGGATCCAAAAAAAGCTCGAAGGTCGGGTTCACGGTTTCTTCCCTCCTGAAGGCGCGTCACCTTCGAGAAGCTCCATGCGAAGCACTTCCAAACGTTTGCGTTCAGCGGGGGTCAGGCGGGCAATACCGACCTCGGCAATTTTATCGAGCAAAGTATCCATCTCGTCACGCAGGTTGTCCAAATCGACCGGGGCCGGATCGGGACGTCGCTTCGTTTTCATCTGCGGTTCGCGCACAATCGTGAAGCGGGGTTTGCGCTTGGGAATCCAATCCGCGATGGAGAGCGGCAAAATTTCTGCGCTCACACCGGCATGGCGCATGAGCGTCCAACCGAAGATATTCACCCACCAAAGACCCACCAGCATCGGCCACGCGTGCGCCGAGAGAGCCAGCAAAGAGAATATGGCGAGACCACCCAGCAACCACCAACGCGCCTGGATATTCAGCAGCATGCGCACACCGGGATAAATACAAACGAAGGCGACGAAAACCCCGTAATTGAGATCGTTCGATCCATACACGGGGGCCGAGATGCCAACAAAACTCAGCAGCGTGAAAACGAGCGGCAACGTGGCCCACATCCAAATGTAAAAATTGAGGAATGCGCGACGACCGAGATGCTGTTCAACAGGACGGCCAAAAAACCACAGCATCAGCATTTCGATCACGAAAAATAAGGAGAGCCCGCTCGCGCTGGTGGCTTTTGCGAAAGGATAAGTCAAAATCTGCCAGACGTGCCCCTGCAGGAAAAGCTCCGGGGTGAAAACGCATGCATTGAGAATTGCTCCACCACCAAAAGCCAACAAAAAGCCGGAGATCACAAACGCCGCCGAATGGACCACGATTAAAAGGAGCGTCAGATCGAAAGACACACCACGAACCACAAAAATTGGTTCATCTTTTGAGGTTGAAAGGGAGTCCCACATGCAGCGCTTCCTTCATTCAATCACTTCTCAACAAAAGCGCAAATGCCAATTGATATTCGAGGGTGGGTGCGGTGCGATGGGAAATGGGTGAGGAAAGGAGGGGTGATGCTTTGTTCCCGTGAATTAGAGGCGGCTTTGCCGTATAAATGATTTTGAGGTGGAGGCCGTGGCGGTTTCAAAAGGACTTGAAACGGAACGCACGCAGCAAGTATTGGAAACGGCGCGGCTGGACCGGGCTCTACTGGTATTTAAGAACAGCCGGGCGGTTTTGGGCGCTCTGAAGATGGGGATTTAGCTGCTACTTAAGCAGAGGCGCGATCACCAGACTCACGATGGCCATAACATTGATAAGAATGTTCATGGATGGACCGGAGGTGTCTTTCAATGGATCGCCCACGGTATCGCCAACGACCGCCGCTATGTGTGCGTCACTGCCTTTGCCGCCGTGATGGCCGTGTTCAATGTATTTCTTCGCATTATCCCAGGCTCCACCGGCGTTCGACATCGTGAGCGCTAGTAGCACGCAACCAAGCAGAGCGCCAACCAGCATGCCACCGAGTGTTGCGGCACCGAGCGTGAACCCGACGACAACCGGGGCAAAAACCGCAATGGCTGCCGGGAAAATCATGCGACGCAGGGCGGCTGTGGTGGCAATTTCGATGCAACGAGCGGAGTCGGGTTTGGCGGTGCCTTCCATGAGGCCTTTTATTTCACGGAACTGACGACGGATTTCTTCGATCATTTCACCGGCGGCATCACCGACTGCCGTGATGGTAATCGAAGCAACAAGAAACGGACAGATGCCACCGAGCAACACGCCGATGAGCACGCTGGGGTTATCGAGGGAAATGGTGAAGTCTGGATTTGATTGGCGGATGGTATTGATAAAAGCGGCGATGATCGCGAGTGCGGCGAGGCCCGCAGCTCCGATGGCGAATCCTTTGCCAATGGCGGCGGTCGTATTGCCCACTTGATCGAGGGAATCGGTGATGTCGCGCGTCTCTTTTCCGAGACCGGCCATTTCCGCGATACCCCCGGCGTTGTCGGCGACCGGTCCGTAGGCGTCGATGGCCATCGTCATTCCTACCGTGGCAAGCATGCCAACAGCCGCGATGCCCACCCCGTAAAGCCCCGCGAGATTACTGGAGACGAAGATAATACCGGCGATGGTGGCAACGGGGATGACAACGGATTCAAGCCCGATTGCCAGCCCTTTAATCAGCACTGTCGCCACGCCGGTCTCCCCGCATTTGGCGATGTCGCGAACCGGTTTACCGCCCGTGTAATATTCCGTGACCAACCCGATCAGAATCCCGCCAACCGCTCCACAAAGCACGCAGGCCCAGACTTGCCAATTGATGTCAAAAGCGCGGATCACGAAATACGCGGCCACAACAAAGAGCAGTGCGGCGCCGACTGTGCCGATGCGGAGCGCGCGCGCGGGTGCCTGACCGCTTGCGACTTTCACGACAAAAACACCGAGTAACGAACAAAGGAACCCGACCGTGGTGAGGGCGAGCGGCAGGTACATGATCGTTTCCTGCGTGGTATTTCCCAACAAAGCGATGGCCTCCGCTCCAAGGGTCGCTGCGATGGCAATAGTCGCAATCTGTGCGCCGCAGTAAGATTCGAAAATGTCCGATCCCATCCCGGCGACGTCGCCGACGTTGTCCCCGACATTATCCGCGATGACCCCGGGATTGCGGGGATCATCTTCTGGAATGCCTGCTTCGACTTTTCCAACAAGATCAGCACCGACATCTGCCGCTTTGGTGAAGATTCCGCCGCCTACACGAAAGAAAATCGCGGCAAGTGAAGCGCCCATTGCGAAGCCGTGAATAATATGCGCGTCGCCCTCCGTCTTTCCAAAAAATACAAACAATCCGCCAATCCCCAGTAAGCCCATCGACGCCACGGTAAGTCCCATGACCGAGCCCCCGAGAAACGCGGTACTCAGTGCTTTTGCCGCGCCGACTTCATGGGCAGCGACAGTCGTGCGCACATTTGCACGAGTCGCGGCCTGCATGCCGACGAATGCCGCAATGGAGGACGCCGATGCTCCAAGAAAAAAAGCGAGCGCCTCGTATTGATCCGTTTTCCACCATAGCAAACCACCTACGACAATAGCAAATAATCCGATGAGCTTGATCTCGCGCCGCATAAACAACATGGCACCCTGATGAATTTCATCCGCGATTTCCTTTAGCCGACCGGTGCCCGCCGGAGCACGGCAAATACCGAGATAAATAAGAAACGCAACGAATAGACCGATAATTCCAAGGATCGGCGTAATGAGGGGGAGACTGGGATGCATGTGTTTTTGGGGGGTGAATCGGTATTAAATGAATCAGGCCACGAAATGTCACTCCGAAATTCAAGCATGATCGTGATCCCGGATGGGCTCCTTTGACTCCGTAGCACCCACGTGAAGGAGATTTATTTGATTTTGCACGGCAGATCACATCCCATAAGGTGATGACCCCATGTGCGCGTGCGAATTGGTGGTGTTACAATGTTGACTGATTGACTTGTTATCCATGTGATTCACATAGACAGGTTAAGCTCATTCTCAGAATTCATGTCCGAACCACGTATCTCTTCTCTTTCGCCCGACAAACACGAGGGCATCGCCATCATTGGAATAGGTTGCCGTTTCCCCGGAGGAGCGAATGATTGCGAATCTTTTTGGAAACTACTCGTCGAAGGCAGGGAAGGGGTTTGCGACGTGCCTGCCGACCGTTGGAACGTGGAGCGTTTCTACGATCCCGAGCCAGGGATCCATGGGAAATCGATTGCCAAACGCGGTGGGTTTGTGGACGCGATTGATCAGTTCGACCCCCAGTTTTTTGGGATTTCCCCGCGTGAAGCCGCCCATATTGATCCTCAACAACGTCTCCTTCTCGAAACCGCCTGGGAGGCCATTGAAGATGCGGGCATGGTGCTGGATTTCGAAAACGGCAGCGACGTCGGTGTTTTCGTTGGCATTTCCCACAATGATTATCAAGGCCTCCAACACACGCCCACGGATCGCACGCACATCAGTTCGCACACTCCCACAGGCAGTGCCCATAGCATCGCAGCCAATCGCATTTCTTACTGCCTCAACTTGAGCGGGCCGAGTATTGCGGTCGATACCGCGTGTTCTTCCGCGCTCACGGCAGTCCATTTGGCCTGCGAACATATCCTGGCGGGCCGCTGCCACACGGCCATGGCGGGCGGCGTGACGGTGATGATTAATCCCGATGGATTTATTGGTTTCTCGCAGGCGGGCATGCTTTCGCCCGAAGGTAAATGCAAGGCATTCGATGCAGCGGCCAATGGTTTTGTGCGGGGGGAAGGCGCTGGCATGGTGTTGATGAAACGGCTGTCGGACGCGCTCGCAGATGGAGATCCGATTCATGCGGTGATCCTCGGTTCGGCCGTGAATCAGGACGGTCATACGAATGGTATCTCGCTTCCAAGCCCCAAGGCCCAGGCGCGGCTCGTGAGTGACGCCTGTAACGATGCGGGCGTGGATCCCTCGGAAATTAGCTTTGTTGAGGCGCATGGCACCGGGACAAGCGTCGGAGATCCCATCGAGGCGCACGCCCTTGCCGAGGCTCTTTGCGCAAACCGTCCGGCGGATGAACCGCTGCTTATTGGATCGGTGAAAACGAATCTAGGTCATTTGGAGACTGCCTCGGGTGTTGCGGGCTTGGTCAAGGCAGCCCTTGCGCTCAAACACAAAAAGATCCCGGCGAGCCTCCATTTTGAGACACCCAATCCGCACATCGATTTTCAGGCATTGAAGCTTCGCATTCCTGTTTCGCTCGAGCCGTTTCCATTTCGTGGTGCATGCCGAATGGCCGGTGTGAATTCTTTTGGTTTTGGCGGAGCAAACGCGCACATCATTCTGGCAGAGCCGCCGCTTGCCGCTTCCGTGCGTCTGGATGGTCTCATAGAAAACGAACACACCTGGCCCGTGGTGATCTCGGCACGCTCCGAGCCTGCGCTGAAAGCCTACGCGGAACAGCTCGCCAAATGGATTGAACATGCGCTGACACGCAACGGAAGCACCCCGCTTTTGGCGGATCTCACTTACATGCTGGGGGCTCGCCGCAATCATCATTCTTACCGGCTTACGATCACCTCGCGTTCCATGCAGGAAGTCGCGGAGGAACTGTCGGCATTTGGTCGCGGTGAACCGGGCGCGAAAACCCGCGTCGCCTTCACCCCCCGGCGCGAGCACCCTGCACGCGTTGGATTTGTGATGAGCGGGCAAGGCACACAGGCCGCTAAAATGGGCGTGGAACTCATGCGCCACGAACCTGTTTTTCGTCATGCGGTCGAGGCCTGCGAGGCGGCCATGCGGCCATGGGCGAGGTTCTCGTTGCTGGAGGAAATCGCGCGCACGGAAACGGATTCGCGCATGCAAAAAACCGAGATTTCGCAGCCGGCCATTTTTGCCATTCAAATGGGCCTGGCCGCTCTGTGGAAATCATGGGGCGTCATCCCGTCCGCAGTCATGGGACACAGCGTCGGCGAGGTGGCGGCGGCCTGCACTGCAGGAATTCTCACGTTAGAACAGGCGGCTCAAATCATCGTGCTTCGTGGCCGCTACATGGATGAATTCACCCCCGAAGGTGGCGGGATGTTGGCTGTGGGAATGACACCGGACGAGGCGGTCGCCGTGATTGCGCGGCACGATCGCACGGTCAGTATCGCTGCTTTTAATGGCCCCCAGTCGCTCACGCTTGCGGGAAAAAAAGCTTCTTTGGACGCCATCGCCGCTGAGTTGGAGGCTGAGGAAATTTTTGCCCGATCTCTGAAGGTGAGCCACCCCTTCCATCATGCGATGATGCAGCCGTCCGCCGATGCTTTTGGAGCGGCACTGGATGGATTGTCGCCGGCTCCGGAGACGTTGC
>Ga0105047_10013772_pt1 | contig 12881 bp, 6 predicted proteins | sample MAT04_FD_78384 | JGI IMG/M metagenome (GOLD analysis project Ga0105047, IMG submission 78384) | Freshwater microbial communities from Lake Fryxell liftoff mats and glacier meltwater in Antarctica - MAT-04 (megahit assembly) | ecosystem: Environmental > Aquatic > Freshwater > Ice > Liftoff... | reverse complement strand
GAACCGCCGGTCTGGGCGCGGGTCTGGAGGTTGAGATAGTGGCCGGGGCTGAGGACGCCGTCGGTGAGGGCGAGGGTGTAGAAGTCGAGGCCGCCCGAGACGTTGCTGCCGTTGAAGGAGGCAACAGTACCGTCGGACACGGTCGAACCGGCCGAGAAGTTGCCGTTGGTGATGGGGCTGCTGAGGAAGTCGTAGGTGACGGTGTCAAAGCGTGATTCGGGAAGACCGGCGGTGCCGTCCTGGAAGGACTCAAACCACTCAAAGTTCACAGTGCCGCCGTTGTTCAGAGTGAACGGCGTGTTGGCCAAGGTGCGGTCCACGGCGATGGTGCCGGTGTAGCTGCCCGTGGTCGAGCTGGAGCGGTTCAAGCCCGTGAAGGCCTGACCAGCGCCAGCTGAGATGCGAACCTGAGCTTCGCTGGCAAAGGTGCCGGACTGGACGCGGGTGAGCGAACCGGTGATGCGGATCGCATCCACCGTACCGCCAGCGGTGGCGACCCACGTGTCGCGGTCGTTGATGACAGCGCCCTGAGCATCAATCGTGTTCTTGTTGAGGAACGTGACCGAGGCGAGGGTCGTCTGCGCACCAACGGTGCTGGCGTTGGCCGAAGCGGCCAGACCGGCGAGGGCAAGCATTGCAAAAACTGAGTTCTTCATATCTCTCTCTCCTAAAAAAGCGCTTTGGGTTTCCTTTAGCAAGACTGGCCTGCGGCGATTCTCATGGCTGCATCGCACCTGGCCTCATGCATCAAGGCCAACGGTCGCTCAAAACGCTTGAGCGCAATGAAAACCACCACACACCGGCCCAACCTCGGGCAAAGCAACAGGTTCTAAAAATTGACTACTACTCTCCAACTCTCTCAAAGCGAGGGCGACGCGCGGGCTTGTTGCCCCGTGCGAAGCGGATCTCGTGAGGGAATGTACCATCAAAATGCGGTGTGTCAACCCGAGGCGCGCAATACGGCGGTATTTGTGTGAAATGTCGATGTAGGAAGCTGGCGACACGTTAAGGTGGGGAAGCCATGTGGCGTCTGCGTCAATCTGGCGGCGGTTATAGGTCGTGCTGACGAAAAACGTGTGCTGCCAGTCCTGCGGATGCCGCAGTGGTGTGCCGCTGTCGTGCAGAGCGGCATCGCGATCGACGGCCGGAACCGATGCAAAGGCCTGATGCTGGGAGGCCGTCAGGCAAAAGTCGCGATGAGCGACACCCCGCTCGGTCGGTGAATCAGGGCGTTTTGAGCGCTCTGGTTACTGGGTGCGAGCGGCTCGGGGCAGCGCTGGCGGTTGAGCCAAGCTGGGCACTCGCGGGAGCGACTTTGTTGGCGATTGATGCCAAGGTGGTAAATACCCCAGAAATTGTGGCCGGTTCTCGGTCGGAAATGACCTGATTAGGCTAACGGCCTTGCCAGACCCAAAAAGATGATGTATCTTCACGGTAACGGTGTCGTGCGCTTGGGGCGTTCGGCGGTGACGTGGCCAGTTCGGCCACGAACATTGATCGGTTCCTTCTATTCTTGAAGGAGCCGCACCGATTTGGAAAACGGCTGTGTCTCTTGGGAGGTGTTCAGTGAGGAATCGTTCTTCTTTCCGCACGCTGGCTCTGGCCACGTGTAGCGTCGCAGCGGTATCGCTCTTCGCATCGTCGGGTCTTGCGCAGGCCAGCGACAACTGTGCCGACGCTCCGGTCATCGGCAATGGTTCGTTCCCGTTCGATCTGAACGGCTCGACCAACGACGGGACGGCCACGTGCCAGTTCCCGGCCAGCGGTCAGGACGTTTGGTACCGCTTCAATGCCACGGACAACGTCATCGTCACCGTGAGCACCTGCGGTGGCTCGACGGCTGACACCATGCTGGCGGCGTATGACGGTTGCGGCGGCACGCAACTTGCCTGCGTCGATGACTCCTGCGGTCCGCAGTCGCAGATCTCGTTCCCCGTCTCGACTGGCGTCAGCTATCGGATCCGTATCTCGCAGTTCAACGGCGCGGCTGGCAGCACCGCGACTGGCAACATCACGGTGACGAGCAACCTCGGCTCGGGCCCTATCAATGACATTTGCACGGGCGCAACGGCCATATCCGGCACCGGCTCTTTCCCGATCGACTCCACGCTGGCCGCTGCGGACGCCGAAGACGGCCCCGCCGCAGCCTGCGGCTTTGCTGGTGATGGTGGCACCGGCGACGTGTTCTATCGCTACACCGCGACCCAGACGGGTATCGCGACCATCGACACCTGCGATTCAACGTTTGACAGCATCCTGCAGGCCCTGGATGCCTGCGGCGGCGCCGCACTGGCCTGCAACGATGATTCCTGTGGTCTGCAGTCGCGGATCACGTTCGACGTCGTCAACGGCGGCGTGTACACGATCCGCGTTTCGGGTTACCAGGGCGCCCGCGGTACTGGCAACTTGAACGTCTCGGTTTCCGAAGCCACCACCCCGGGTGACTTCTGCTCGACGGCCTTCCCGGCCGTCGGAGCTGGCACCTACGACTTCGACACCACCGGCGCGACGATCGACTCCGGTTCGCAGTGCGCAGGCGACGGCAGCAACTCGCAGTGGTTCCGCTACACTGCGGCGACCACGGCCTTCGCTACGGTTGAGACCTGCGGCGTCGCCGCGTTCGACACGGTGCTGGTGGCGTTTGACGAGTGCGGCGGCACGCAGATCGCCTGCAACGACGACACTTGTGGTTTGCAGTCGCGGATTGGCTTCGCGGCCACCGCTGGCGAGGACTACTTCATCCGCATCAGCGGGTTCGGAGCGGGCACCGGCGCAGGCCAGATCGTGATCACCGAGGCTCAGCCTGCGGGCAACGACCTGTGCGCGAACGCTACAGTCGCGACCGATGGCTCCAACGCCTTCGACAACACGGCGGCGGGCACCGAAGGTGCGGCCGCGTGCGGCTTTGGCGGGCAACCGGGCGTGAACGATGTCTGGTTCAGCTACACGGCGACCGGTGCGGGCAACCTGGTGGTTGACACCTGCGGCACCGGCCTCGATACGCTGGTGTCGATCTACGACACCTGCGGCGGTACCGAAATCGGCTGCAACGACGATGCGGGAGGGTTCTCGGCCTGCAGTGGAACACTTCAGTCCTCGGCGAGCACGCTCGTTACGGCTGGCCAGAACGTGATCATCCGGATCGCCGGTTGGAACGCGGCTGGCGCCGGCACTGGCAACTTCAACATCTCGATCCAAGAGCCGCTCGTCTCGTGCGTTACGCCCCCCCCGGGCGCGACCAGCGAGGGTGAAGAATGCGGTACCGACACCAACGGTGGCTGCAACAACCCCACCCAGTCGTTCTTTGAGCTCTCCCCCGGCGCCGTGACCATTGCCGGCACCGCCTGGGCCAACGGCGGAACCCGCGATACCGACTGGTACCGCATCACGGCCACCTCGACGACGCGCATTGATGCAACGCTGCAGTCGGATATTCCCTCAGTGCTGTTCCTGGTGACAGGTGTTGATACCTGCGCGGGCATCGCTGTGGTGCAGAACTCTCCGGCTCCGAACCGCTGCGTGGATATTGCCTCGTTCTCGACCACGGTCGGGGCGGGCTCCTACGCGGTGTTTGTGGCCAGTTCGTTCTTCGAAGGCTTCCCCTGCGGTGTGGTCAACAACTACGTGCTCACCGTGAACTCGGTGGCCGTGGGTGCTTGCTGCACGGTTGAGGGTTGCACGATCAAGTCTGCGGCTGAGTGCACGCAGATCAGCGGCACCTATCTTGGTGATGGCGCTACCTGCCTCAACGATGTCGGCTACACCGCCGCTACGACGACCACGAACGCCTTCGAAGACGTGACCGCCGTCGGCACGGGCCTTGTGTTGGGTGATGACACCTTCCAGGTGGTTGACATCGGCTTCGACTTTGACTTCTACGGTGCGTCGTTCACGCAGGTGAGCGTTTCGTCCAACGGCTACCTCCAGTTCGGCGGTACATCGTCGATCTTCGTCAACACGGCGATCCCCAGCGCTGGCGAGCCCAACAACTGCGCCTACGGCCTGTGGGATGACCTCTTTCCCCCAGGTGGCGGTTCAGTGACCGTCGCCACGCTCGGTGTTGCGGGCGATCGCCGGTTCGTGGTGCAGTACCAAGACATCCCGCAGTTCGGCGGTGGCGTTGCGGTGACGTTCGAGATCATCCTGTTCGAGAACGGCGACACGATCGAGTATCGCTACGGCAACATCCCCGAGGATCTTGCTGGTGACTTCACCATCGGCGTTGAGAACGCTGATGGCACCGAAGCCAAGATTGTGGACAGCGCCACGCTTGGTACCGGCAACACGGCTCGTCTGTTCACACCGTCTGTTGCGGTGAATAACTGTGACGGCGGCTGCAATCCGGACTTCAACGGTGACGGCACCCTCGACCCGGATGACCTGGCCGACTTCATCAACGCGTTCTTCGCTCAGCCCCCGAATCCGGCTGCCGATTACGATGGCAGCGGCTCGGTCGATCCTGACGACCTCAGCACCTACATCACCGAATTCTTCGCCGGTTGCTGATCGCAGCACATCGGGATTGAACATCGCGTAACCCAAGTGCCCGCCCCGGCCCCAAGCCGGGGCGGGCTTTTTTTTGAGTCGGCCTGTGCGGGGCGCGGGCTGAGGGGAACCCGTGCTCAGGAACATGTGGTTTTCCCTTGCCTTGATCACCGTTTGTGTGGTATGCTTTGACCGGAGGCGAGAGTCCCACGTAATCGGAGGACCTCCCTATGGCGACGGATCTTCCTGCTGCAGCAGTATTCAAAACCGATGTGCCGGCTGAGCTGTCGATCTCGGCGGAGGCGGCTGCGCGATTTGAGGAGATGTATCAGGCCGCGCAGGGCGACCCGGGTCGAGTGCCGTGGGCACGGGCCGGGACTGATCCTTTGCTGCTTCGGTGGCTGAACTCGCAGGCGCGGTCGCTGGTGCGGCCGGGGTGCCGGGCCGTGGTTGTTGGGTGCGGTCTGGGTGACGATGTGGTGGAGCTTGGCGAGCGCGGCTTTGATGTAGTGGGATTTGATATCTCGCCCTGCGCGGTGCACTGGGCGGCGCAGCGGCATCCGCGGCACGCCGAGCGATTTGTGGTGGCGGATTTGCTGGCGCCGCCGACGCGGCTGCTCAAACGATTTGACCTGGTGGTTGAGATCCGCACGATTCAGTCGTTGGCGCCGTGCGCCCGATGCGCGGTGGCGGCGGCGGTGGCTAACTTGCTGTGCCCGCGAGGGGTGCTGCTGGCGATTGCGCGGGGTCGCGACGGGTCGAGACCGCTCGATGAGTTTGTGAGCCAGCCCTGGCCGCTGACGCGGGCCGAGCTGGTGGAGCTGTTTGAGCCGCACGGGCTTGGAACGCTGAACGGGGCTAACGGTATTGAGGAAGTCGTTGAGCCGGGGCGGGACGGCGCGCCGCCGGTGCAGCGGCTTTGCGCCACGTTCGTGCGGGCCGAATAGTTACTTCTTGGGTTCTTCGGCGGGCGGAGCGAAAGGCGTGTCTTTGAAGGCGAAGCGGCCGGTTTCTGCGCTCCAGTCCCAACCCCAGAAGCCCGCCGCAACAAGGCCTTTTTCGCCATCGCTCAGGAAGGTTGAGTCGGCGACGAAGACGTCGGGCGTGCCGGCGCCGGAGACGAAGATGGGCATGCGATCGCAGAGGCGCATGCCGATGAGGCCGGTGCCGGCGATGATGGCGACGCAGCCGAGGTTTGGGCTCGACCGCGGGCGCGTGATCATGCAGGCGAGGTCATCGCCTTCGAAGGTGCGGCCGGCGATGGTGAGTTTGCCGGGTTCCACTGACACCGCCTCAGGCGAGATGAGCTGGCTCCAGGCTTTGTTCATTTTGGAGTGTCCGTAGAGGATCACGCTTGCACTGTTGCGGAACTCTTCATCTCGGAGATAGGCCTCGTCGGTGACGATTCGTCCGAATCCGTTCCCGCGCACGCGCCAGGTTTCGCTGTCGTATCGAGCCTTGTTGAGTGCCCAGGCGTTTTCCTCGGGCGTGCCGCCGGTGGCGCACACCATGACAAACATGTTGTTGAATGCGCCTTTGAGCGTGCCGTCGGTGTTGATGAACTTGAAACGATCCCCACGTTTTTCGGGCAACACGCGCCAGCCGGCGTCGGTTCGCTCCAAGGCAAAATCATCGGAGCACTGGGCCTCGAAATCTGCACCGTCGAGTTTCACGACGATGGACTTGCGGGATTTGAAGTCGGCGCGATCGAGGCTGAGGATGCGAACGTTTTCTGTTGAACCTGAGAGCACGCCGGTGGCTTTATCGAATGTGACATCAACGGCCGAAAGCTCGAAGGGCTTGATGGCGGCAAATACATGAACCCAACCCTGGCGGCCGTTGTTGGCCGGGTTGAAGGTCTTGAAGGCGATGTGATCTCGAGACTCGGGCGGGGTGCGTTTGGAGTTTTTGAAGAGTTCAAAGATTCCCGGCCATTCGAGGCAGTCTGCGCCCGGGGCGGCATCGCCGTCCCACCAGTGCCCGGCGCCGGGCTGCTCGTGATAAAGTGGCTCAACCCCGATCTTCTGGAGTCGCTCGCGCATGGCGCGAGCCTCGCTGACGGGTACGTTGTCGTCGGCATCACCGTGCAAGATGTACGTGGGCATGCCAACAAGATTGGTGATGAGGGCGGCCGTGTCGCTCTGATTCGCGGCGTCGCGAAGCATGGCACCCGGCGCGGACTTGGGCTCAGGGCGGGGGCCCGCGGCGTAGGTCCAGAACGAGCACCAGCCAGCGCTGGGGGCGATGGCCGCGAAAAGGTCAGGGTGATGGACCGCGAGCTGCCACGTGCCGTGGCCGCCCATGGAGTGGCCGGTGAGGTAGATGCGGTCGGGGTCGGGCTTGAAGGTGTATCGAGCGGCGCTGAGTGCTTCGAGGGCATCAAGGCGGCCCCAATCCTCCCAGTCAAAGCCGAAGGGGCGGCGATTGGTAGGACAGACGATGCTGGTCCAGGTGTGCGAGGAGTACGCCTGAGCCTGTGACTGGCCCTCGACAGATGCACCGTGGAGCGAGAGGATCATGGCCTGCGGATCTTGGCTGGATTCGGACGCGGGGACGAAGCCGTAGTACTGGACGCTGCCGTCAATGGCGCTGATAAACGTGCGTCGCTGCGACTCGGTGGGCTTGCGGCGGCGGAGTTCGAAAGTCATCTTGTCGCGTTCGATCTGAAGGCCCGTAGCGGTTTGCTCCATCAATGCCGCGTCGAACGAGGAGTTGGACGGATCGGTGAGCCAGCCAGACACCGCGTTCGAGCGCGGCTTCAGAGAGGAGTACGGGGCGATCAACCATCGCTTGGCCACTTCCGTGACGTTGCCAAGCCGACTGGTGCGGCTGATGAACTCGCGCCACTGCGGGCTCGCGTTCACAACCAGCCAGCTTGCGGGGCCAGGCGCGTCGTCAGATCCGTCGATCACATCGGGAAGAGTGCTGTCGCTGGCGTCAAAGAAGAGATCCTTCTCGATAGGTACCAGATCAGCCTTCACCCGGCCGCGGGCGACGGCAAAGAGCAGGGTGTTGGTGCCTTTCTTCACGGGGATGGGCAGATTAACGTAACCCGCGCTGTACGGGTCGCCAGCGCGGGGCTCGCTGTTGACATAGACCATGCCGTGGCCGAGGGCGCGGAGGATCATGGCTCCGTTAGCGGGCGATTCGAAGGTGCAGAAGACGTACCCGCCGCGGGCGAGGGATTCGCCGCCGAACCAGCCGTCGTCGCCGGCTGCGATCTCGGCCCAGGTTTTTTCGCCCCCGGCGGTGGCGACCTTTTCACCCGCGGCTGGGGGCGTGAAGGTGCCACGGACGATGGCGAGCTCAATTGGATCGGTGCGAAGGAGCGTGCGGCCAGAGCGAGCGACCCCGCCGATGGCAAGGCCGGTGCGGAGAGCGATGGGCTTGAGTTTGTCGGCGGGGGCGGCCACCGGAGACGCGGGTGGCGGGTCGCCTGCGGTGGCGGTGGAGGCCGGCTTGGACGCGTCTGGAAGTGGGGGGGTTTGCGCGCAGAGCGCGGTTCCGGCGAGCAGGACGAAGAGCGCGGCGGCGACGGGCGGGTGGATCATGGGCCATCGTTGGCAATGGTGAGGCAGGCGGGTGGCAGGCGCTGCAAAAATGAACAGGGCCCCAGCGTGGCTGAGGCCCTTGAACAAACGGAGAGGGGGAGATTCGAACTCCCGATACAGCAAGCTGTATACTAGTTTTCGAGACTAGCCCATTCAACCGCTCTGGCACCTCTCCGGCGAATCGTCAAGCCGGATCATTGGAGACTCGCGTGCTGGGGTCAATCCGGTAGGGTGTTATCGACGTTTCCGAGGGTCCACCGTTGCTGAGCGGAGGCTTTTACGAGTCCGTGACGGCCAGTTCCCGGAGTGGGTTCGGGGCGATTGGAGGTGACAGGCGGGCGGGGAGTCGCTATAGTTCAAATCTTTCAATCAAGATTGAAACATGGCACAAATACTTGTCAGTCCAGCCGTTTCGACCGCTTTTCCCGCCCCCCGCTCGGGATCGAGTGCCTTCGCGCCCACCGGCCGGGATGCGGTTGAACCTGGCTTGCCGGCGGCCTCGAGGCGCGATGAGCGGCTGGCACCGATCGCTGCCAAGGTGGCGCGGGGTGAGCGGCTGACGCTTGAGGATGGCGATGTGCTCTACAGCACGCCAGACATCTGGTCGGTGTGTGAGCTGGCCGATCAGGTTCGACGGCAACTGCATGGCGATGTGGCGTACTTCAATGTCAATCGGCACCTCAACTATTCAAACGTGTGTGCGCTCTCGTGCAAGTTCTGCGAGTTTTACCGCAAGCAGGGCGAGGACGGGTCGTACACCCGCGACATGGAATACGTGAAGGACGAGGTGCGCAAGGCGGTGGAGAACGGCGCGACCGAGATGCACTCGGTGGGCGGGCTGCACCCGTACCTGCCGTTTGCGTACTACACCGACCTGGTTTCGACGATTCGTGACACGGCCCGCGCCCTTGGTAGCGACTTGCATGTGAAGGCTTTCACGGCGGTCGAAATCGTCCACCTCGCCAAGATTGCCCGCAAGCACAACGCCCAGAGCCCCGAGGTTGGGATTCGCTACGTTCTTGAGCAACTTAAAGCCGCGGGGCTTGGGTCGCTGCCCGGCGGCGGCGCCGAGGTGTTTGACGATCGCGTACACGACGAGGCGTATAAAGGCAAGATTCGCTCGGACGTGTGGCTCAAGGTTCACACGATCGCGCATGAGCTGGGATTGAACACCAACGCGACTATTTTGTACGGTCATATCGAGCAGCGTCGCGAGCGGCTGGTGCATATGGACATGCTGCGCCGTGCTCAGGACGCGGCCCTCATGCGGCTTGGCTACACCGGCGTAGCCAAGAGTGCCGGGGCGGACTATGGCTCGTGGGACGATCCTGCCGTGCCCGCCATCACGCTGACGCGAGCCGGCACACCGCTGCCCGAGCATGTGGCCTTTGGCGGTGCCGGTGGTTGCAACGTGATGCCCATGAGCCGCGCCGATGGCGCGCCGGTTCCGGGATATTTTCAGACCATCATCCCGCTGCCGTTTTTCCCGGATGGTTGCGACCTTGAGCACTTGCCGGGGCCGACGGGGCTTGAGAACCTGCGGACGCTCGCGGTGGCGCGACTGATGCTCGACAACTTCCCGCACGTGAAGGCGTTCTGGATCATGCAGACGCTGCCGATGGCGCAGTTGATGCTGCAGAACGGCGCGGACGATATCGATGGCACGGTGGTGTGGTATGACATCACCAAGGTCGGTGGTGCCTCAACGCATCAAGAGGTGACGACGTGGTCGCTGCAGAAGGCGATCCGTGAGGCGGGGCTGACGCCGGTGGAGCGCGACACGCTGTATCGGCGCGTGACGCGACAGGGGACCAAGTGGTCGGCCGCGTGAGTGCGGGTGCGCAAAACTCGCGGTGACGGGCGGGTGAGGCGGACAATTGTTTTTCAACTTGGCAAGGGAATCTTGCAGATTTATCCGCGCGCACGCGGGCTGGAGAAGGTGGGTTTCGGCGTCAATTTCTCCGGTCGCTGAGTCAACGTTGGGGTGCCGAGCGTATGATCAATCTGGGTGACACCACTCGTTTCTCAACTCGTTGGACCGGATCGCAACATCCTCGTTTTGACTATGCCCGACATGGTCACCGACGAGTCTGAAACGGCGATTCGCGATACCGTGCGCGCCAACTTGCCGCGGCGGTCCGACAGCGGGTTGGTGCTTGATTTCTCGAGTGTCGAAGTCATCAACTCGATCGGCATCACGTGTCTGTTGCGGATCGAAGAGGACTGCCGCAAGGCGGGCGGGAAGCTGAAACTCGCCAGTGTGCCGGCACCGATCGTGCAGTTTTTCAAGCAGCTGAAGCTCGACCGCAAGTTTGCCATGCTTCCGACCGTGGACGACGCCGTCGGTGCGCTTTCGTGCTAAAGCGCGATGCACGCGAGCTTTGATGAGGCGACGAGCCAGCCAAGCCAGGGCTCATATCCGTTCGCCTGATGCCGTGTTTCGGTCGTGCGCTGCGCCAGCGCGGGCTCGAAGCAAAGTGCGAATCTTGCGTGAGAAAACCCGCGTGGAGAACCCGCGAATCCCATCGAACGATTGTCAAGGCAAGGTTCGGCGCGAGCCGAAAATGCTCCTTCCTACAGTGGCGAGATCCTGCGCCAACGAGCGCTGCAACGAACCGAACTTCCTCTTTCACCCTTGCCACAACCACAAGCCATCACCGCCGCTGTGACCTCCACGATGCTCAGGTGGTGGGTGGTCCACACGCTCCCGCGGCAAGAGAAGGCGCTCGCCGAGGACCTCGCTAAACTCAACATTGAATATTTCCTGCCTTTGCAGCACAGCGTGCGGTACTACGGCAAGCGGAAGTTCAAGGTCGACGAGCCGCTGTTCTCTGGCTATTTGTTTGTGAATGGCTCGCATGAGCAGGCGATCCAGGCAGATCGGACTGGTCGGGTCGCGTCGCTGATCAGCGTGGCCGATCAGGCGCGACTGGCCGGCGAACTCCAGACCATTCGAACCGTACTCGAGCAGGGCGGAGAATTGTCAGTGGCTCGTCTGATCAAGGTTGGGGATACGGTCGAAATCAAGGCTGGTCCATTTAAGGGCATTCGCGGCGTGGTTGATCGAAGCGGTCCGAGAGGCAGGCTGCTACTCGGAATTCACTTGATTGAGCGTGCCGCGGTGCTGGAAATTGAATATACTCTCCTTGAACGGGTGGATGATCAGGCTGTTTGACCTACCGCAAAGAGGCCTGTTTTGAGCGAATTAACGACGTCTCTGCGAAAATTGCGCAGTTGACCAAGGCGGAGCCATAGACTCTTCCGCCGATAGGAATTTGACGGCTTCGCCTTGTCGTTTGAGCTGTTTCGATTCGGTGTTCCCTCCCTTGTGACAAGTCTGAGAAGTTAAAAACCAGCTGGTCGGCCCGAGCACGCATCACCTCCGCCCACACGTGAGGGTTGCAGCCCGAGAGAGATCCGTGTTAATCCCACGATCGCTCGCCTTCGAGCTGGAAGAACTTCATATGCATTCCCGACTGTTGAACACATTTGTTCTGTGGTTGTTCGCGCTCGCCTTCGTCCCAATGACGATGGCCGGCTCGACCAGTTCGGCTGACGTTCAGTCGATCGACCTCGGTGCGCTCGTCGCCATCGAGCCGGTCGATAACCCCGCCCACGTTCAGCCTCCGGTGCTGCCACCCCAGATTCGGGCGTGGTCACCCTCGGCGGCCTTTGCCGAACTGACCCTGAGTTCCCGGACGGCCTATGACCTGAACGCCTATGCCACGCGGCAAAGAGCCGCGAATCAGGATGGTCCACATGTCGATTTTTGCGCGTTGGGCTTCAAACAAACTGACCCGAACGGGGTGAATGATCGACAAACTCTTCTGTGGTGCATTGTTGCCCACGGGAGAGTGTCCATGTTTGTTGAACGCACCGAAGCCCCGTCTCACTCGTCGCCATTGCCCGTGCAGGGCGATCTGAAGCCCGCGGGCCTTGCCGTTGGCGTTGACGCCCCAGCCAACGTCGACCCGTTGGCCGCCAAGCCGGCCAGCAAGTTCGCCGCGCGGATGCGCTCGATCCTGGCGGTGGCCCTCGCGGGCAGCGTGCTGCTGAGCCCGCCGCACGATGCCTACGCGACCTCTGACGACTTGGCCGGCGGTGGCTTCATGGGCCCCGGCCAAGAGATTCTGCCCAATAACCCGCGTCCGCCCGCCGATCCGCGGCTTGGCCCCATCCCCGGTTGGGACCTCTCGGCCGGCCCGGCGACCGCGACGGCGACGTTCATCGCCGAAACGCAGCAGGTGGTGCTCACCTGGGCCGACGTGGCGGCCTTCCCGTACACCGGCTTCAAGATCGCCCGTGAGGTGCTGACCAATGGCGAGTGGCTCGAGCGGACTGTGGTTGACGCGCCCGCCGGCCTCCTGGCCTATGCCGACCAGCCAGCCGTGACGGGGATGTATCGCTACCGGGTGATGGCGTTCAACGAGCAAACCAATACGCGGTGGTCACCACCCACGCAGGCGTTTGCGGAGGTCACGGTGATCGAGCCGCCGCCCCCGCCCCCCCCACCCGGCCCGGTGGTTGACCCGTTCTGGACGGTGTTCACGCCGAGCGCGGATACGCGGATTGTGTATGTGAGCAGTACGGGAGGGAACGATTCGAATGACGGGTTGAGTGAGGGAGCGCCGAAGCGGACGATCGCGGCGGGGTATGCGCTGTTGCGGAATGGGTATCCGGATTGGATGTTGCTGAAGCGGGGGGATGTGTGGGAATCAGAAATTCCTGGTGATAAGCGAGGCCGATCAGCCGAAGAAATGCTAGTGTATGGCGCCTATTCCGAAGGAATTAGACCTCGCATCCAGAAAGCTTCAGGTACTCCGCTCTATATTGGCAATGGAAACG
>Ga0105047_10013771_pt1 | contig 12881 bp, 14 predicted proteins | sample MAT04_FD_78384 | JGI IMG/M metagenome (GOLD analysis project Ga0105047, IMG submission 78384) | Freshwater microbial communities from Lake Fryxell liftoff mats and glacier meltwater in Antarctica - MAT-04 (megahit assembly) | ecosystem: Environmental > Aquatic > Freshwater > Ice > Liftoff... | reverse complement strand
TCCCCATCCTCTTCGAAATCACCGGCAGTTTTACGCATGATCCGAACCCGCTCGTCGAAGCCAATCTGGAAATGCTCAAGGCCAAGATGCGCGAGGTGAAAGTCGACCTTGGGGCGTGCTTTGATGGCGATGCCGATCGGTGCATGTTCTTGACGGAGAAAGGTGATTTGATTGGATCTGATATCATCACTGCCATCCTCGCGCAGGATTTTTTGAAGCGACCGGAGAATAAGGGGGCGGCTGTCGTGTACGACCTGCGCTCGTCACACGTGGTGGCGGATCTGGTGAAGGAAGCTGGCGGGGTGCCCGTACGCGACCGAGTCGGTCATGCGTTCATCAAAAAGACGATGGCCGAGAAAAAGGCGGTGTTCGGCGGCGAACTGTCCGGGCACATCTACTTCCGCGATTACTACTACGCCGATTCGGCAGCGGTGGCGTTCGCGCGGATGCTGTCAGTAATTTCCGAGCAATCCAAGCCTCTCAGTGAGATGATCAAGCCGTATCACAAGTACGCACAATCGGGCGAAATCAACTTCCAGGTGGAAGACAAGGACGGCACGATTCGCACGCTGGCGGAGAATTACAAGTCCGGGCAGATCGACTATCTCGACGGCATCACGGTTGACCTCGGCGATTGGTGGTTCAACGTCAGGAAAAGCAACACCGAACCCCTGCTGCGGTTGAATCTGGAAGCGAATAGCGCAGCGTTACGGGATGAAAAGATGCGGGAGATGAAGAAGGTTCTGGGCGAACCGGCGCATGGTCACTGATTCGGTCATTTTACCTGCGTTAATTCTTCGGCCCATCCTCGATCTTTCGTCGCCAACGGGGGCAGAGCCGAAAGTGTGTAGTCCAGTCGCTGGCTGTATCTACCGCGGTCGTAGACACGCGTGAGCAATTCCTGGACGGGCAGTTTCAGTACCGTGTCCTTGGGACGAAGCGGAATCGGGATTTCCGGGATCGGCTCCCGAAGTCCGAATGGAAACACATGCCCTGCGACGTGGTCTGATCGATCGGCTACGCGGACGATTGCGCGATATTCGCTGCGGGCACCGTTTGGACATAAATACGGTTCAAGCAGCTTCTCCCAGCTGCCGGCGCGCACAAGGTCGATCTCCACGAGGTGAACACCTGCAGAGAAAAGTTCCTCTCTTTTCGTTCGGTATGATTCCATTTCTCGGCCAATCTTATTGGTAGGGCTGAGATACTCGATCACGGTGATTAATTTGCCATCAAGATCCTGGATCTTGATATAACTTTGCTTGATTGGATCACCTGCCACCCTCACCAACTGATAGGGGGATTCGATGGCGACACCACCGGCGTCAGGGTCTGAGTCTTCACTTGTGGATGCACTGATTCGAATGTCGGGTCTACGATCACGAACGCGCCGAATCGCTTCGCCGTCGGTTTGCTGATCCTCGATGACGACGCGCTCCTCGGTCGTTGCGATTAAATCACGACCTAGGCGTTCATTGAGCCACTCCGACGAGTGCGTGGTTAGCCGATGGTGAACATCAGGCCAATGACGTTCCAGGTAAGGGTCCATTCCAGGGAAAGGGCTTGGCATGGCAAGAATTATACCCGCGAAAACGGGAGGGCGTTCACACAATTATCTCGATGATTTCGGATGGGCAAAATAGTCGCAGGGGCACGCCTGTGAAGCCGATTCCGCGATTGACTATGAGCCAGCTTCGCTGATAGCGATGCACGCCGGTGCAGAGGTGGCGGGGGAGGGCGGCATGCCTGAGGATGGGGATGCGTCCGGGTAGGCAGATTTGCCCACCGTGCGTGTGACCGGCGAGGAAGAGGTCGGGACGCAACTGCTCTACAGATCGAATCAGGTCCGGAAAATGGGCGAGGATGATTCGTAGCTGGTTCGTGGACCTTGGCGGAGCTTTTTCAAGCGATTGAATATAGTCCGCGCGAAGTGTATCTCGATGCGTACCGGGCAGGCCGATGATTTCGACATCACGCCCACCGACGCTGATTGTCGCCGACGCGTGATCGAGATGGGTGATTCCCCAGTCGACCAGCCGTTCGCCTAGCCAAGCGGGGTCGTGGTTGCCGAGCACGCCAAAGACGCCCAGGCGGGCGGAGATACCTTTGAAAAAGCGTGCTCCAATCGCGCTGGCGGGGGTGGGGTCGGCCTGCTTATCCACGAAATCCCCGGTGAAAAGCACGACGTCCGGCTGACTGTCGCGCACTGCAGACAGGATCGCATCGTACCCCTCCAGCCAATCGGTCCCGGCATGCAGATCGCTCAAATGCACCATTCGAAGCGGCACATCGTCGCGTGAGCGTGAAAAGGGCAACGTGTATTGATTCCATTCGAACTTCGCTGGCGTGAGGCTCTGGAAGTTTGACCCCGCGCGGAGTCGCTGAAAGTAGTAGGTCGGCGGGTCGGGTGTCATGGAAGCAAACAGTGGAAAAGTGCGTAAAACCTTGCAGCGAGGACGGTTGGTTTCGTATACTATCGCTCTCGGAGCGACAATCCAGTGGCGTTGGATTGTCGAAATGAGCAGTCAGCGGTCCAGCAGTCTGCAGTCATTAATGATGCGAACTGCAACCCGTTCGTCGGAGCGACTCGCCCGGGCCAGCTTGTTAGTCGGCGTTTCATTATGGCTTTATCGGTGCCTCGACCATCTAGCTCGGTGTTTTATGCGTTGTGCATCAACGCGCTGCTGCTGTTCGCGATTCTCATCGTTCTGATCACGCGAGGGCAACTGCCTGCGATCCTCCCTCAGGCACTGGCCCAGCAGGCGCCGATTGCCGGTGGGGGTGGCGTGTTTATGATGCCTGGGCAGTTCTCGCAGAATACCTGGGGCATCTACTTGATGGACATCGATACGCAGGTGTTGTGTGCGTATCAGTTTTATCCCGGAGAGAAGCAGTTGCGATTTGTCGCTTCACGCAATTTCACGTGGGATAGACGGCTTCGAAGTTTCAGCACGATCCCAACCCCGACCGAGGTGCGTGACCTGGTTGAAAGCGAACAGAAATCCAATCGCGTGATTGAGCAGAATACCGCGCCGGTCGACCCCGAAGGCAAGCCCAACCAATAGACTTCATCAGCAAAGGACACCACACCATGGCCAAGATGTTTTATACGATCGAAGAGACCAAGGCTGCCCTCAGTCTCAACGAAGAGGAAATCAAAGACCTCGTCCGACAGACACGTCTGAGAGAGTTTCGCGATGGTCCGCGGTTGATGTTTAAGGCGGATCAGGTCGAGACGTTGAAGTCGGAGATTGGTTCGTCGCGCGGTGGCGATCTGGGTCCGTCCGATTCGGGCGCGCCATTGGGTCTGGCTGATTCGCGCGGGCCGAGCGGGACGGGCACGTCCCTCACGCTGTCTGATGACTCAGCTGCCGGTGGACGCAGCCCGGGTGGGGGGCTCACCCTCAAGGACGACACTGCGTTGGCGGCTGATCTGGGATTATCCGGATCGCTCGGTGGAATGCCGTCCCCGACACGATTGACTGCCGGTGGGGGATCCGGATCGGGATTATCAGGTCTATCGGGCCTCGGTTCCGGTGCCGGGCGCAGCGGATCGGGCGTTAGCGTGTTCCAACCTGAAGAAGTCGAGCATGCCGATCCATCCGCTCAGACGGCCATCTCATCGTCGTCAGGCATCGGCGATTCGGTGGGGGTCGAAGGCGTGGGCTCAGGATCAGGCCTGCTCGATCTCACCCGTGAGCGCGACGATACCAGCCTCGGTGCCGAGCTTCTCGATGAAATCTCACCGAGCGGAAAGACCCGCGCCGGCGACAGCGGAGTCGCCAGTGGCAGCGGAACCATGTCCAGCCTGGCCGAGCCGCGCGGAGGGGTGACACGCACGATCGTTACCCCCACCTACATCGAAGCCCCCGATAGCCTTGCCCCCGCGCTGGGTGGTTTCGCGCTCGGTGCAGCAGCAGCGGTGATGTTCGGTATATTTGTCCTGACGAGCGCGGTCGTCGGTCACTATCCGCCGATTGTCAAACAGATGGCAGACTACAGCCTCTGGGCGATCGCGGGCGCGGGCATCGGTTTGGCGATCCTATTCTTCATCGTCGGCATGCTCTTCGGCAAGGCCGGCGCGCGTCGATAAGCCAAAGCGACCCTACCGAAATCAAACACCCCTCCGAGGTTTCGCCGCGGGGCTTTTCCCGCGCTTCTGCCGCGCGTGCAACAAAAGCCACAGCGCGTCCAACGTCCATCTCAGAGACATCATGTTCCACACCCCCGCGCCGATCCCACAGCCTTCTCGGACCCGTAGCGCATCGCCGTCACTTGCGCACCCCTGAGCCGAGACCGCCTTCCCAAACATCACGCCCTCGCGCGCCCATAAAAAAAGCCCGCGACGTTTGTCGCGGGCTGGAGTACTGGGGATAGATGGAAGCGGCTTAAGCGCCCTTGATCACTTCAAAGATTCCCTGCGTTTTGATCACCATCAGGTTCTCATCAAACAGGTGGAAGCTTTGCACAAGCAGCTCGTGGCTTCGACGTTCGATATCAAGCACGCTGAGCGATGCGCCCGTCTCAGCGGTCGCGGGCACTTCGCCGACCATCAGCTCACGCTTGTTGGCGTAGCTGAAGATCTCGTGCTTGGTCGCGTCGTAGAGCGTTTGCGTCAGCTGCTCTTCCTGTGTGCTGATCATGTACTTGATATTCGTACCGGCCATCATCTCGTGGTACTTTTCACCCCGACACGGGATCGTCTGCATCAACCCGCGATCCGTGAGCGGATCGTTGTTGGTGACGATGACCTCGGTCAGCGTGTTTTTGCCAGCGGTGAAGGAGACCACGTGCCCTCCTTCGATCAGCCAGACTTCCGCCTCATAAGCGCGACGGGAAATCTTCTCGGTACCCAGGATATTGAAAAGCTCCGGGTGCAAGGTCCGATGATAGAGCAGAAGGGTTAAACCCCCGCTACGACGTTGTTTGGTTCGGTTCGGCATGGCGTCCATGCTCTTTCTACCCCGGTTACGGGGAAAAGTTTGTGACGAAAAGAACAATGTTTTCTTCGTCACGCTGGTGATACACCTGGCGATATCTCGATGCCCTTACGAGAAAGTCCTTAATCGGATTTGATTAACGACGTCAATCAGCGTTCTTCCATAAAGCCCGATTGACCCGCCTAAGCATTTCCGGGCACCCGCACGTCGCGGGCTGATTGACGAAGAGTATAGGGAAATTGCCCGCTTATCCCAAAGAAAAAATTTTGAATGCCTCAGGCGACGTTGCGGGCGAGCGTCAGGATAACATCATAACTGGCGTGTGCGCCAGCAGTTATCCCGTATCCTCGAATCAGAAAGGTGAATCCAAAAAAAATGCCTGCGAGTGTTCGAAATGCAAAAGTGTGCATCACAAACTGCTCATCCCCCAAGTAATGGTATGCGGAGAACCCTATCGCAGAAATAAGCACTATTAGCAGCCCTGACAAGCGTTTAGGACAGCGGAGCAGGTCTACCATCAGCAAGTTCAGCAGGGTAAAGGCAATCAGGCGGAACAGGAGCTCCTCGTAGATGCCGGCGCCCAAATTAAGAACGATATCGGGCGCCGCGTGCCCTGCGGTGGCGAGCAGCGGGATGTAGCGACTGAATACGAGGCTCAGCAGGATGAGCGGGCCAGCTAACAGAACGCTTTCGATCAGCATCCCGACCAACACCATCGGCGAGACTTTCCACGCGTCATTCCTGGCGATGTGCCAGGTCAGCAGGATGCCTACGACGCTCAGGGCTGGTAGATAAGGTCGGTTCGCGCCGAAAAGAGAGAGAAAGTCAGCCAGCAGGTTGTCGGCAATAATTCGCCGTTCGGTGCCGGGGTCGGTCATGAAGTGCTGGGTCCCCACCTCGTACAAGACCAACGCCGGTAGGATGAATACGAGGCTCGCGAGCGGCAGGGCTGACTGGGCCATGTACCCGCGCGGCGTCGGTCGCGAAGGGGCACGCGCTGCGACGGTCGACGCGGGCGCACCTGCGCGGCTCACGCCTTCTCCTGGGACTTTTCCATATCGCTGATCGGCGCCTTGCGCGTCAGTTGAATCGCCCGTACACCGCGAAACTGCCCGATTTTCCCCCAGAACTTGTGCTTGCCTTCCACCTGCAGAACCGCGTCCCCCGTCGACGGCTTGGTGGTCGTCAGGATATCGCCCGGCTGAAGGTTCATCAGATCGCGCACGCTGATCGTCGTCTGCGCCAGGAACGCCCGCATCTCCACTGGCGCGCTGGTCACATTTCGTGTCAGCTTGCGTACGTGATCCTCCTGACCTCCCTTACGCTGATAGCTGAACCAGTTCTGCGCTGCGAGCAATCCCATTACTGGTTCGATCACATTATATGGAATGCACAGGCTCATCGTCCCGGCGCGGTTTCCCATCTTCAGTTCGAAACCGATCACCACAACGGTTTCATTCGGCGGAACGATCTGTACGAGCTGCGGGTTGGATTCAAAATCCTGGACGCTGAACGTGACGGGCGTGAGATTGCTCCACGCCTCCGACAGATGCTGCGTGGCGCGATCGGTGATCCGCTGCACCAGCCGCTGCTCGATCTGCGTCAACGGGCGTTGCGGGATGAAGAGGTCTGCATTGCTCCCCCCCAGCAGACGGTCGATCACAGGATAAATAATGAGCGGGCTGATCTCCAGACAGAGCTGTCCGTCGAGCTGCTCGGCCTTGAGAAGGTTAAAGCATGTTGGGTTGGGAAGAGAGTGGATGAACTCAGAGTAGGTCAGCTGCTCGATGTGCGCAACCGAGACTTCGATGATCGTGCGCAGGTATCCCGAGAGTGCTGCCCCAAAGTTTCTTCCGAATCCCTCGTGCAGCGCCTCCAGCGCCCGCATCTGATCCTTGGAGACGCGCTCCGGCCGCTTGAAGTCATAGACCTGCACGTCGACATTCTCGCGCCCCCGCGACGAGAACACCGCCGGAGAACCCGGCTCCGCCGATGCCTGCCCCCCATCCACCGCAGCCAGGAGGGCGTCGACTTCAGATTGATCGAGTACATCTGTCACAGGCGCCGGCCTCCTTGCCGATATCGAGCATTATCGGACGAAACGCATGAATAGCTACACTTGATGTTGCGCGGGTTTGTCAATCGAAAATCAGTCGACGGGTAAAGCCGACGCCAAGCTTGCGGGGGGAGGCCTCAACGCGTGAGATTTCACACCAGTCCCACGGCAATCCTGCCGTAGGCCTTTTCGGGAAGACATTGAAGTCGGGTACTGCTACATGATCGATCCGGACCTCGCCTATCGCACTTGTCCTTGCCCAATTACCACCCATTTGTAGGTCGTGAGGTCGTAAGCGCCCATTGGGCCTCTAGCGTGGAGTTTGTCAGTGCTAATACCGATCTCAGCGCCCAGGCCGTACTCGCCGCCGTCGGCGAAGCGGGTGCTGGTGTTGATCATGATGCTGGCGCTGTCGACATCGGTTGTGAACTGCTGCACCGCGCGGGTGTCGGTGGAGAGAATGGCGTCGGTGTGTCGGCTGCCGTGGGCGTTGATGTGGTCGATGGCGTCTTCGATCGAATCAACGACCTTGATCCCGATGATGAAGCTGAGATATTCGGTATCCCAGTCATCCGGCGTTGCCGGCTTGGCCTGGGGATACATCGCTCGCGTGCGCTCGTCGGCACGAATTTCCACACTCTTTGCTGCCAGCGCCTGGCACACGTTAACCAGCAGCTTTGCGGCCGCGTCGCGATGAAAGAGGAGATGCTCTACCGCGTTGCAGACAGCACCTCCAGCGTAACTGGTCTTGGCGTTGACGCAGATATCGACAATCTGCTGGTCGATCCCATCGCAGGCACGATCAATGTAAATGTGGCAGTTGCCAGTAAAATGCTTCAGAACGGGTATGGTCGAATCCTTGACCACGGCCCGGATGAGCGACTCGCCCCCGCGCGGGATGACAAGGTCGATATGGCGATCAAGCTTGAGGATCAACGGGACGAGGGCGCGATCGGTGGATTCGACCAGTTGCACGGCTGCAGGGTCGATCCGGGAATCACTCAAACTCTGCGCGATGATTTTGGCAATCGCGCGGTTGCTGTGGATCGCCTCTTTCCCGCCACGCAGGATGATTGCGTTCCCACTTTTGATGCACAGGGCCGCAGCGTCGCTTGTGACGTTGGGACGGGATTCGTAAAAGAAAAGCACGACCCCGAGCGGGACACGGACTTTCTGGATGCGCAGGCCGTTCGGTCGGACATAGCCTTCGATAATCTGCCCGACGGGGTCGACCTGTTGGGCAATCTGTTCCACACCGTCGGCCATCGACGCGATGCGCTTGTCGTTAAGCTTCAGCCGCTCGATCAGCGCGGGCGCGAGCCCTGCGTCGCGTGCAGCACTTAGGTCTTTCTCGTTCTCCAGGATGAGCGACGTGCGATTCTCCCGCAACGCCAACGCCATGTGACGGAGGATGGTGATTTTTTCCGCACCAGAGAGGCGTGCCAATGCGCGTGACGCCCGGCGAGCGCTGGTCCCAAGACGTTCGACATATTGTGATAACTCTTCCACGTCGGGCAGATTCTACCCGTGATTTCAGGGGGCGTGAAGGGTGTCGTGTCGGATGGAGGCGTGATGATGAACCGATTCCCTTTCGCCGTGGGGCTTGCCCCGCGCTTCCGTCGAGCGGGATGGAGTTGACCGAGTGATCATGATTCCAATGAAATTTGGTTGTGAACCGTCTGATCTGCAGCTTACGCAGCGGCGTGGTGCGTTGATACGTTTGCCGCGCGAGATGGAAGCGCGGGGCGAGCCCCGCGGCGAAACTTGCGGGGAGGCTTCGTTGGAACAGGTTATTCGTTTGCGATGCGGTCGGTGACGGTGAACTCCACCTCCTGCGCGCGACTGGTGGAGCTGACGGTGACGCCATCGGGGAGGTCGTAGAAGCGGGGCTTGCGGAGGCGCGCCTGGCCCTTGAGTCGGTCGCCCGTGTCGTCGCGATTGATCTCCAGCAGCGCTTTGGGGACGGGAATCTGCTGCTGCTTGAGCATGTCAATCGTCGCCGATGGGCCTGTCACCTGAAGGTCGGTGAAAGTCGATTTGTAGGTCACGGTATAACGATCGAGCAAGCCGGCAGGCGTGACAAGAAAGACCGGGATCGCCGAAATGGTGTAGGCCACGTCGAGCTGTTTCACGCGGAAGCTGGCGCTCACTTTCGGCAGCGTTGCGGTCGCGTGTTCGGTGGGGCGCTGAAGCACCGTCTCGACGTTTTCATGCAGCCCCGGCTGCCTGGCCGCGGGGAGGGAGGAGAAATCTGCGTAGATCAGACGTCGGCCTTGGGCGTCAAGCTTTTTATCGTTCTCCAGATCGCTTCTGGGCAGTTTCAGGGTGATGGTATCGGGCACAAAAGTCGGGGTGCCTTCAAGCATCGACGCGACGTCCGGCGTGGGGGCAACAACGAAGGTGGCGTCGACAAGCTCGTCGACCAGCACCCGGATCAAAGGTGGCGAAACGTTGCTGACGATCACCCCGCGGTCGCGAAAGCTGGGGACTTCGCCGACGAGGATGGACGTGACCAGTGGATTCTCACCGAGGGGTTGGGTGGGGTCGATATCGATCTGCACGCCACCCTTGTCGACGCCCCCGTTGCCGACCTGGCCGCTGATGAGCAGCTCGCGCAGTTCGTTGACACGTCGGTTGGGTCCGCTGAGGTTGACGGTGATTTTGCGATCGCGAGGTTCGACCAGCAACGCCGTCCGGTTGGGGTCGGGGTTTCGCACGTCAATCGTAAATTGCACCTGCACATCTTTGACGAACTGTTCCCGGTCTGCGTAGGCCCAGATCAAAGCCGTGAGCGGGACAACCCACGCCAGGGTCTTGAAAAAGCTGGTGATGCCATCGCGAGAAAAAGCGTGACGGAGCGTCTGACGATCAAACGGCAAATGCGCGCGAAAGCGTCGCAGCGCACTGGGTCGCGGGCGGGTGGCGGGTCTGGAAGGGGGTTCGGTGATCACAACGACTTTGTCCGATACGGCTAAGCTGCTTTCTTGCTGGATGCGACGGCGGTCTCCGGGCGGCCGAGCAACTCTTCGAGCAGGTCACGCAACGCCTCGGGCGTGAGCTTGCGGAAAAGCGCCCCTTTCTCTGCGATGCTGATGTCGCCTGTTTCTTCGGACACAACCAGCACGACCGCGTCCGATTCCTGAGATATCCCGACGGCTGCGCGGTGTCGGCTGCCCAGTTTTTTTTCAAGATCTCCAGATTCGGCCAGGGGAAATTGCACGCCCGCGTACGCGATCTTGCCGCCGGACACGATCACGCCAAGGTCATGCAGCGGGGAGTTCGGCCAGAAGATCGTCTGTAAAAGCGGTGCGCTGACGTCGGCGTTGACGCGCGTACCGCTTTCAGCAATCCCACCCAGCCCGACCTCGCGCTCGATTGCGATCAGCCCGCCAATCTTATGTTTCGACAAAAACTTGGCGGCGTCGACCAGCGCGTCGATTTCATCGTCGAGCTGGTTTGACCAGCTTCGGAACAGCCGCGTTTCGCCCAGCCGCATCAAAGCGCGACGAAGCTCAGGCTGAAAGACAACGATGGTCGCGAACGATGTAAAGAGCAGGAACTTACTATAGAGAAACTCAATACGGGCCAGGTCAAAGTTTTCACCCAGCAGGCGTACGATCAGAAAAAGGCTGACCAGGACAAACGCAATGCCCTTGAGCATGCGTGCCCCGCGCGTCCCGCGCAGAAAACGCACCACCCAGTAGACGACGCTGCCAATCAACAGCCACTCAATGGCAACCTGCCACCAGGGGTAGCTTTGGACAGTCTTAAAGAAGTTGAGGAACTCGGGGTTCATCGTCGATCAATCAATGTCTTATGGGTTATACATTTCAAAGTCCGCGCTCACCACCGGCGAATCCATTTTTTCGGGAGAATTGAATTGCGCAAATCATCTGTACCACTTGTTTCATCGGTCCGACATCATGGACACGCAAGATATCCGCGCCGTTTGCCACGCCCCAGGCGATTGTCGCTGCCGTCCCGAACACGCGGTCTACCGGGGCGTCGGTATGAGTGATCTCGCCGATGAAACGTTTTCGACTTGTGCCCAACAACACTGGTCGACCGAGTGTGGTGATTTCACTTAATCGCTCTAAAAGTTGGATGTTATGGGCGGTCGTTTTGCCAAAGCCGATGCCCGGATCGACGATAATCTGCTCATCCGCGCACCCGGCCTGTCGCGCGGCGTCGAGGCGCTCTCGAAGGAACCGCTTTACCTCCGCGACGACGTCCGAATATGCCGGGGGGGCCTCCAGAGTTGCTGGCGAGCCCTGGTTGTGCATGAGAACCACAGGCACCTTCCGATCCGCAATCAGTGGCAACATCTGAGCGTCATTCATCCCCGCAGACGTGTCATTGACCATATGGGCGCCTTCATCAAGGCAGGCGCGAGCAACCTCACTCGATGTCGTGTCGATGCTGATCGTCAACCCCCCTAAGGATCGCAGAGCCTGCACAACCGGAATAAGCCGTCGACATTGCTCGATGGCCGGGACGGGTACCGCGCCCGGACGTGTCGACTCGGCCCCGATGTCGATCAGGTCCGCACCCGCGTCGACCATGGACCGGGCGGCCAGCACGGCTGCGGGGACGGACAGGAATTGACCCCCATCCGAAAAGCTGTCGGGTGTGACGTTCAAAATCCCCATGATCAACGGCTGGCGGATCGGGGTTTGCAGAAAATCGCGAAACTTTAAGGGCGTCACTAAAAAACCTTTTAGGTTAGAATCTCATTCAGACGATGCTAAGATTGTGTTAACATGATGAGGAACGCATTATGAGAGATCATCTACACCAAATCCTGCCGATTGCATTACTGATTGTTATCGTAGCGACGCTCTGGACCTATGCCGATGCCAAGTCGCAGGTCGACCACGCCGCTCAGAGCTATTGGCCGGCATTAGGTCCTGTACAAAGTTCGGTTGCGGTTGCTGGTAAATAGCGGCTTTTTTCTTGAGCCGTTTGGATTCGTCAAACTGTCGATAAAACATGACCCCGAGCGTCGCGGAGGACGCTTGGGGTTTTCTGTTTTCGGGACGCAGCTGAGTAGCGCGGACGAATCGGATGAATGATGTGCCTATTCGATCAGGGTCTTTTCCATCACCACAAGATTATCCGCATGGGTCGAATCCCACCGGATGCCAACGATGTCATAACCAAGTGTCACCGCAAAGTGGATGAACTCGCGCTGGTGATTCATACATTCGCAACGGATGTATTCGTATCCATGATCCTTCGCCCAGGCTTGCTGCGCTTCCTGGAGTTGCCGCCCGAGCCCCTGGCGGCGGAGTTCAGGTACGACCGCGCCCAGCCAGTGATAGAACATGCCCGGCTTGAGTTCGAACCCGATCCAGAAACCCACCGGGCGATCATCCAGCCGAGCCAGAAGCGTGAGCGTGTTATACCGACCCATGAACCGCCGTTTGAAAAAATCCACCTCGCGTTTGGGTCGGAAGATGGAATTGTAAAGCTCGACGGCTTGTGGGAGGAGCTTTTCGTCGACGATAATGATATCTGCTTGAGCCACTGAACATTCACCTTCTGTGTGCGGTTTGGGGCATCATAACGGAAGCCTTTGTACAGTACAGCCCAGCTTTACCAACGCGCCCCGCGCGGGTGTAATGCAGGTGGTCGTTGGGTCGTCATGTCGGGTAGCGCGCCCCCTCTTTATCCGGGCGCGGGGAAAGTTCTGCGGTATGAGCTTACGCATCATATTTGATCTGATGAAAGGCACTCCGGCGTCCGGGCAGATTCGTCTCCGGCCTGCGGACGCGTCAGTGGGGGATCGGCGGGACATGGCGCAGTTCGTGCTCACGCACGGGGTGGCCGGTCTGGAGCGCGGCGAGGGGGAGCCTGCGGTGATCGTCGTCAGCAATGAAGCCACG
>Ga0105047_10013769_pt1 | contig 12883 bp, 12 predicted proteins | sample MAT04_FD_78384 | JGI IMG/M metagenome (GOLD analysis project Ga0105047, IMG submission 78384) | Freshwater microbial communities from Lake Fryxell liftoff mats and glacier meltwater in Antarctica - MAT-04 (megahit assembly) | ecosystem: Environmental > Aquatic > Freshwater > Ice > Liftoff... | reverse complement strand
GCTATCTCTCTACAGCAAGAAAACAGGGACGAAACATCCTTGAATCTATTACCGCTGCCATCGAAGGAAATCCCTTCCTGCCTGTTGCATCTTCTTAATTCAAAAATCGACCTGACTAGTTACTCATGGATGACCCCTTTTAGACCCCGAATTTGCAAAACTATCGAAAAACTTTTCCCAGGTAACGCTCGGCAATATTTAGCTTGCATTCCTAGATAATAATAGATACTATTCCCATGTTTCGGTTATTGAAACTGCCACCATATGGTCAAATTTGAATGAGGATTCTACGCTATGAATAAATTGATATTGAACATTATGATGTTACTCCTTCTCCCTCTTATCGCTATTGCGCAGGAATTGAAGTTGGGTGAACCATTGACTCTCAGCGAAGCGACCAAGGTTTCCGAAATAAATAATCACCCGGAAAACTATTTTGGAAAAAGGGTCATGATTGAGGGTCTGGTTATCAATGTTTGTGCTGCCAGGGGCTGCTGGATGGATATTGCCAGTGATGTGCCGTTTGAGAAAATTCAGGTAAAGGTTGTTGACGGAGAAATTGTTTTTCCTTTGGAGGCCAAAGGAAAAACCGCCCGGGTTGAAGGAATCGCGGAAAAGATGCAACTTTCCAAGGAGCAGGCTGTGGAAATGGCCAAACATCAGGCCATGGAAGCCGGTGGAACATTCGATCCAGCCACCGTTACCGGACCAGTGACTTTTCTTCGCCTGCGCGGCCTGGGAGCGGTGATACAATAGTACGGTTATGGGCTGGCGACGACTTAATCACCTCCTGCACCGGGACATCGGTTATTTGTGTATCGGCTTGACCATCATTTACGCCGTCAGCGGGCTGGTGGTTAATCACACGTCGCATGGGTTTAACCCCAGCTATACAATCGAGAAAACTATCGCTGAGGTAACCCCACCCGAAAAGGGAAGTCAACCAGATGTAGCTTATGTCGCACGGGTTTTGAGTGAACTGGGAGAAACGGCACCGCTGAAAAATGCGGCAATGCTTGCACCAGGAGTGCTGAGGATCTTTGTTGAGGGCAACACCCTCGACGTCACCTTAAATACAGGACAAGTGTCGCTGGAAAAGGTCAAGCGCCGCCCTTTCCTGTATGAGATGAACCTTCTCCATCTCAACAAAGCTAAAGGCCTATGGACTTGGCTAGCCGATATCTATGCGGTGGCACTCTTCCTCTTGGCTTTAACCGGTATGCTTATGATTCGCGGTAAGAGCAAATGGCGTGGAGTTATCCTCACCGGTATCGGGATCGTCGGTCCGATCCTCTATCTCATGTTATGAACCCGGATGTTGAATTGACGCGATGGGAAGGGCGACACTTTTTTTACAGTGGAAGTCAACACAGGAAGCACCGTTATTGGCAAGAGGTATCAGCTTCCCCGGGGTCTGAGACCATGGCATGTCTGACATTATGATTACACGGCAACCCGGGAGACCCTGCGCCTCTCTCGAACAGAGAGTATGCCGGACAACTGAAGAAAGAGGAAGGCAAATGCGGCACAGGGAGTCGGATAGCCTCGTAGTACCGATGAAGGCGGGTAATGCTGCTGGCGGAAAGGAGGCTATACATGGGAGCGCGGAGTGAGGAAACATCGGCCGTTCACAGCAGCGACGAACCGGTGGCAACGAAACTGCACCGCATAGCGGAGAAGGTCAGCAAGTTTGGCTTTGTCTGCAAATGACCATGTGGGGAGCCTTGTGCGTAAATAGCGCAAGCACGGTTCCGAGAGGGGCCGGCGACAACGGTGAGCAAAGCAAAACAGACGGTCACGCAGTAGCCGCGTGCGGCGAGGCGTCATACTAACGACCTGATTTGTAATGCGTTATTGTTTCACTGGAGAAGCCGGTCTACTCGCCTAAAACGAAATTAATTTTACTCTGACCCCTTTTAGACGAAAAAGGCCATTGAGCAACTTATGTACCAGTCTCAACGGCCTATCTCAAAAACAGTTAGATAACAACAACTTATCTATTTATTGGTCGGGATGAGAGGATTTGAACCTCCGACCCCAGCGTCCCGAACGCTGTACTCTACCAGGCTGAGCCACATCCCGACTTATTAAGATGTATTCTCTTCATCCCTTCGCCAACATTCAAGACGGTTATTACACTTTTCAGGATGAAGAATAACGTTCTGTCAATTATCATAATCCGCGCCGCATGTCCAGCCATTTCTTGCACCGCCGGAGTGCCGACGCATCCTTAGGCAGGATAAGGGTAAACGGTCCTGCTCGTCAACTTTGGGTCGACGGGCAGGACCGTTTGCCTTTATCTACCGGCTTTTTTTGTCACAGGCGGCCCACCTTGCTGCCGGGACGGTAGCTTTCATCACCCGCGACCAGGTTCTGATGACTGCCTGAAAGGCATCCCAGTCGCGAATTCCCAACAGTGCCTGTTTGGCGTACACCAGTTCTTTCCTGTCCATTTGCAACTCCTCCAGAATTAAGGAACAGCAGCACCGGCCCGGGACGGCAAATAAAGAAAGGCCCCCGGACCAAATGCAATTTGGTCCGGGGGCCCTGATTTCACCACAGACATGGTGCTATTTCTCCCTGATCCACGGGGACAACAGCATAAAAGGTCAGGGCAGGTATTCTGACTTCCGGTTCTTCCTACTGGTCGCGCCCCTCGATTTTTCATCAGTGGCATAAGCGATTTTCGTCCCCGGTTACAGCGGCGGGCCCGTTCCGGATTCACACCGGATTCCCTGGTGATGTCGTGAAGACACCCTGACAGAGAAAAGTTTATCCCGAAAGCGGCGACAAGTCAAGAGTCGATTGCCTACACGGCCATAACCGTCTCGCTCAAATAAGGAGCCGGTTATGACATTGAATTGGGTGATTTAATTTTCAACGACGGCTTACAGCGCCTGGGCCCTTCTGATCTCTTCGAGCATCTGCCGCCCGCCGTCGGCCAGGATCATTTCACCGACTCTGACCCCCAACTCCTCGGGGTTGTCGGCTTCGCCTTTTTCAGTAACTCGAAGGATTTTTGTACCGTCAAGACTTGCCAGACCGGCGCTAAGGGTCAGTTCCTTTCCGGCCAAAACTGCATACCCAAAGGCCGGAATGTTGCAGCCGCCTTCAATTTTTTTCAGAAAGGCCCGCTCAGCCAGAAGGCAGATCTCGCTGGTTTGGTTATTGAGGCACTGACGAATTTGCGCCAGCTTCTCAGGGGCAAGAGAGGCTGCCGCCTCGATGGCGATGCAACCCTGGCCGACAGGCGGCACGAACTGTTCGGTGGCGAACTCTTTGATGATCATATGGTCATACCCCATGCGCGTCACCCCGGCATAGGCGAGTATCAGGGCGTCGCAATGGCCGTCCTGCATCTTGCGAATCCTGGTCTGCAGGTTACCGCGCATCTCGACAATCGTAACATGGGGATAAAAGTGGCTGAGAAAGGCCCGCCTGCGGACTGAGGAGGTGCCGACAACCAATGGTCGCAGAGTGTCGGAGATATCGATCGATCGGTCGGTGCCGAGCAATACATCGTTGACCTTTTCCCTGGCGGTAAAGGCGATGAGAACAAAACCCTCCGGCAACTGCGACTGCATGTCTTTGGCGCTGTGCACGGCGATATCGGTTGCCCCGTCGGCCAGTTGCTCCTCAAGTTCGGCGGTAAAAACCCCCTTGCTACCGATTTTGGCGATGGAAGTGTCAAGAATCCGGTCGCCTATGGTCTCCATTGAATGGATGCGGGTGACCATGCCGTTCTCCTGCAGGGAGGCGGCAACCATTTCGGTCTGCCACATGGCCAGTTTACTCTTTCTTGTGCCAATTGTTATCATAGTAGTTTCCAAAGGGAGTTAAAATTCTCAGCAAGTTTTTACGGAGTTGTCGGGTCAGCCATTGCCTCCCGGGAGAGAAATCAGTATCATACTCCTATGCGATTACTTCTCTATAATATACGTTACGGCACCGGACATAAAAACAGCTATCATCTACCGCTGCCTTTTGCCGGTTTTTTCAAACATACGAACGTCAACCTGCAGCGGATAATCACTTTTATCGGCTCTATCAATCCCGATATTGTTGCCCTAGTCGAGGTCGATTCCGGTTCTTACCGGACGGGACATTTCTGCCAGGCTCAGGCGATTGCCGACCAGCTCGGTTACAATTGTATAGTCGAAAGCAAGTATCGCAACGGTTCTCTCGCCAACAGGGTTCCGGTCCTGCGGCAACAGTGCAACGCCCTCTTGACCAAACAGAACATCGAAGATTTTCATTTCCATTATTTCGAGCAGGGCATGAAACGTTTGGTGATCCAAACCGATCTGCGGTCCATTGCCATCTTCATCGTCCACCTGTCTTTAAAATATCGCCACCGGCAGAATCAGCTTGAACAGCTGCACACCCTCACCCGCGATATCGATAAAGATTTTATTATCGCAGGGGATTTCAACACCTTGTGGGGCAGCAGGGAGCTGAATCTATTTCTTGCCGCCACCGGCCTGAAAAACGCCAACGTCACCAACACTCCTTCTCATCCAAGTCATGCGCCGCAGCGCCAGATCGATTTCATCCTTCACAGTCCCGGGATTCGCATCGATGCCTTTTATGTCCCGGAAGTGCGTCTCTCCGACCATGCCCCGCTGGTCTGCGACTTTTCGCGAATGTTCACCTGAGCAAGCGGCAAGCGCACAATTAAACTGCTGCCTTCGTGCAGGATACTGGTCACAGCCACTGAGCCGCCGTGCGCCTCGACGACCGCTCGCACATAATTGAGGCCCAGGCCCAACCCCTTCTGGGAGCGGCTGCGGTCGCCCCGATAGAGGCGCTCCCAGATCCTCCCCCGTTCGTTTTCGGAAATTCCCATGCCGTTATCGGTGAAGATCACTTCCGCGTGTCCGGCATTGACCCGTGCCGCGATCTTCACCCAGCCACCACCCCCATCTTTGCCGTATTTTATTGCATTATCGAGGAGGTTGGCCCAAACCTGGGCGATCCTGGTGCTATCAACCTGGGCAAACAGCGGTTTTTCAGTTACCAGTTGGACGCTTATTTTTCGTTCCTCCGCCACATACTCATAGAGGGTGACGACTTGGGTAAGGGTTTGGGCCAGATCGCAATCGCTTTGCTCAAGGCGCATGGTGCCTGACTCGGCTTCGGCGACGCTCATCATAATCCGCAGCATGGCCAGAACCCGCTCCGCCTCCTCAAGGCAATCGGACAAAGCCTCCCGCAGTCGTTCGGGATCATCTTCCGCCTGCAAGCCATATTCGGCAACGGATCTGAGCCGGGTCATGGGTGTTCGCAGGTCATGGGCGACATTGTCGAGGGACTGCTGCATCTCCGAGACCAGGTGGCGGTTTTGCCGTATCAACAGGTTGATCTGGTGATACAGGCGGTCAAGCTCCGGGCCGTTGCCTTGCTCCGGCAGGAGGGCGGTGGTTGTACGCTGCACTAAGTTGTCAATCATTTTTCGACTCTCAAGCAGCGGCGCAAGACTCTGCTTGATAAAAGCAAGCGAAAGCGGCCAAAGGACAAGGACACTGAGAAGAACTATGGCGAGGGTGCTTTGCCACAATTTTCGGAACAGGGTGTATCCTTCACCCCCGTCCTTGCCCGCCTGAATTATGCTGCCGTTGTCATATTGTCGAGTGATAATGGTGAGCATCCGCGTCTCTTCGCCGCTACCAATCGGTATCCATACCCCGGCAGTGTCAGGGGACAGGTCGATAAAACCTTTAAAGCTCTGCAGCGGCAGTTGATCACCCACCACCAGGAGTTGCTCGGAACCCTGGATAACACGGATAAACGCCAAGCCCCGTAACAGGCTGTCGGACTGGAGGAGGGCGCCGGATTGGTGCAGCGGTGTTCGGTGCAGGGTCAGGTAGGAATCGAGGAGTCTTTCGGTCTCGCTACGTTCGATATTCTCAAGATGCGAGTGGATAACAAAGAGGTAAAGGAGGGCGAGCAACACCCCGCCGGACCACAACAAAAGAAAAACCGGCAAGGCCTTCCTTGACCTTGGCCGGGAAAAATCCTCCTTATCAAGCTTTAAGGACATAGCCCATGCCTCGGACGGTATGGATCATTTTGTCCTCGAAATCCTTATCAATCTTGTTGCGCAAGCGGCAGACGAGGACGTCGACCACATTGGTCTGCGGATCAAAGGCATAATCATAAACCCTCTCAAGGATGGCGGTTTTCGATAACACAATCCCCGAATGGCGCATCATATACTCAAGCAAGCCGTATTCCTTGGCGGGTAATTCGATTTTTTCCCCGGCTCGATAAATTTCGTGTTTAAGGAGATCCATCTCCAGGTCGCCGACCCGTAGCAACATCGGCTGGGTGCTTTTCTTGTCCCGCCTGATCAAGGCCTGCACCCTGGCAAGCAGCTCACTGAAGGAAAAAGGCTTGACCATATAATCATCGCCGCCCCGCTGCAGCCCAAGAATGCGGTCATCGACCGATTGCCGGGCGCTGAGGATAAGTACCGGGGTGTTGACGTTCTCGGCGCGCATGGTCTCGATCACCGCGAGGCCGTCCAACTTCGGCAGCATCAGGTCGACAATGGCGGCATCGTAGGAAACGCTCAGGGCAAGCTCCAGTCCGGCCTGCCCGTCGCCGCGGCAATCGACGGTAAAACCGGCTTCTTTCAGCCCTTTTTCGAGAAAAGAGGCAATTTTCGCATCGTCTTCAATAACCAATATTCGCATCGCTCATCCTCAGCTGCAAGTATTTGCCAGTGCAATCACCGAGCAGTTTCTCCCGGTCTGTGCGCCACCCTGCCGAGTTGCCCGCCGGTAGGAAAAGTAATCATCGGAACAGCAGGTGCAATGGCCCGCCGTTTGGATATGGGGCTCCGCCACTCCGGCTGCAGTCAGTTGTGCCCGGGTGATCTTCCAGAAATCAAAATAGTTGTCACGCACCATAAACTCATGAAAATCGGCGGGCAGTTCGCTCCGAAAATTGACGAATTCGGCACAGCAAGGCCCGAGCGACGGACTGATGACCGCCTGCAGTTCGGCGGCTAGGGTTCCGTACTTGTGGGTCATCACTTCTACCACCTGCGGTATAATCTGCAGGACGCTTCCCCGCCAGCCACAATGTATGGCGGCAATAACCTCCAGCCGGGGATCAAAAAGCAGAACGGCTTGGCAATCGGCCTGCTGGATCATCAGTCCAACGCCAGTAATGTCCGTGACGAGTGCGTCAAAACCGTCAACCTCCAGGTCTTCGCTTAGCGGCTCAGTGAGACAATACACCCCCTGGCCATGCACTTGCCTGGCAGAGAGTAAGGCGGGAATGTGCATTGCCTCGCGCACCATTTGCCGGTTCGCCGCCACCGCCTCCGGCTGATCCCCGACATATACCCCGACGTTCAGCGAGGTATAGGGGGCGCCGCTGACACCGCCGCGCCGGGAAAACATCCCGTAACGACAAAGCGCTCCGGAGTGGGCGAAAAAATCTCCCGTACCGGTCGTATTGGGTGCAGTACCATGTAAATTACCAGTCACCGACCACCTCTTGTCTGATTTTTCAATTTGTCGCTTCGCTTGCCAACCCTTTGCAAAGTAAAGCAGTACCGGTCGGGGAGCAACAAAAAAGGCAGAGCTATCCGCTATGCACGGAGCCTTGTGCTTTGGCGGCGAAGGATATAAGCCCATGATGTTCGCCATGTTGCCGGCCTTCGAGCTGTTTTGCCTCCTGGCTCAGGTTTTCTTTGGCGAACCGGATAAGTACTGCTATAGTTTGACGATCTCTCACATTAGCAGAGTCATCCGAACCGACCCACTGAAAGAAAACTGCAAAGCGGATAGGCAAATGGTCCTCCACATAAATTTTCGATCATGAACACTCCCATTCTCATTCCCGCCTTCGGCACGACGGCAATAGCCCTTGCCACCTACGGCCATCTGGATATGGCAATCCGTAACCATTTTTCCGAACGTGAGATTATCTGGAGTTATTCCTCCAGGATGGCAACGAAGAAAATGGTGCAGCAGGAGGATGCCGCCCATCTTTCGCTCGAAGAAACCCTGCGGCAATTAAAGACCCGGCAAGTCGGCGGAGTCGTAGTGCAGTCACTGCACCTTCTTCCGGGAACCGAGTTTCACGATCTGCAAAGGACGATCCGCAACTCGGAACTTGCTTCTACCATGGGCTTGCCCCTCCTTACCACCCCGGGCGACTACGATGCAATCGGGGAAATTTTTCGACCGACCATCGCTGAAAGACCGGGCACGGCCATTCTTCTCCTCGGCCACGGCACCACCCATCCGACCTGGAGTGCCTACTATTGCCTGGAAAAGATCCTCCGTCGCAAATTCGGTGCAAGAATCTTTGTCGGGGCTCTTGAAAAATTTCCTGATTCAAAAGGTCTTCCGGTCGAAATCCAGGCGGCGGGTTTTGCCGAGGTGTGCATCATTCCCTTCCTGCTCATAGCCGGCATGCACTATCATCGGGACATTGTCGGAGACGGTCAGACATCCTGGATGACCCGTCTGCGCAACACCGGCCTTACCGTCGAGGCGATCAGCCACGGCCTTGGACTCTTCCCCGGGGTGGAACAGTTGATCATCCGCCATATTGCCGAGGCGTTAAAGAGGTTCGATGCACAGTAAGTCGTTGTCAAAAAATAACATAGCCGGGGGAATGTATGAAACGGCATAAGGATCCGTAACGAAATGAATAAAAATGGCCCATATTTCGTAACGGCTCCTAATAAATACTAAAAACCAAATGGTGTAAGCTATTAAAGAATGGCGAAAGACCGGATGTATTTTATGCGCTCAGAACTGTGGCCTGGAGATTCTCGTCGAAAACGGCAGGATGGTGCAGGTCAAGCCGGACAAGGAGAACCCACGCAGCAAAGGCTACGCCTGCCGCAAAGGTATGAAGATTCTCAATTACCAGTACCCAAATGGCCGTCTGACTACTCCCCTGAAGCGCGTCGGTGACAGCTTTGAAGGCATAAGCTGGGAGCAGGCAACCGCCGAGATCGCCGCCAAGATGCGGAATTTAGTGGACAGCCACGGACCAAGGTGTCTGGCCTATATGGGTGCCAGTTCCCAGGGCGGTCATTTTGAAGCGGCCTTCGGCCTGTCACTCCTCCGCTCTTTGGGATCACAATACCTCTATTCTTCTGCCGGGCAGGAATTCAGCGGCGCCTGGTGGGTGTTCGGTCGCATGCTGGGAAAGCAGTACAATATCGCCATTCCCGACGAACATGAAACGGAGATGCTGGTCGGTTGGGGCTGGAACGGCATGCAAAGCCACCAGATGCCGGAGGCTCCCCGGGTGCTCACCGAGGTGGCGAAAAATCCCGATAAGTTCCTGGTGATCATCGATCCGAGAAAAAGCGAGACCGCCAGGCTTGCCAATATACACTTGGCGGTTCGTCCCGGAACCGACGCCTTGCTGCTCAAGGCAATGATCGCTATCATCCTGCAACAGGGTTGGGAGAACACCAGTTACCTGGAAAACCATGCTGATGGCTTTGCCAAGATCCGCCCATGGTTTGCAGGGATGGATATACAAGCCGCCATTGCCGTATGCGAACTTGAATACCGGCAGGTGGTTGAACTCTGTCGATTGATGACCACAAAACGATGGTGCATGCATCCGGATTTAGGGATCTATATGGGCCGGCATAGCGCCCTCAATTCCTATCTCATGAATATTCTTGCCGCAATTTGCGGAAGATTCGGGGTGCGCGGCGGCAATCTCATTCCCGGCATGATCATGCCTCTTGGTTTCCATGCCGATGAACGAAATCCGAAAACCTGGCGAACCGTCGCCACCAATATGCCGCCGGCAGCAGCCGGGTCTTTTCCGCCGGCGGTAATGCCGGAAGAGATATTGAGTGAACACCCGGATCGCTTGAGGGCAGTCTATGTTAATGGCTGTAATCCGCTGCGTTCCTATTCGGACACCACCGCCTACGAGAAAGCCTTTGAAAAGCTTGATTTGCTTGTGGTCTGCGACATTGTCATGAGTGAAACGGCGAAATGTGCGCATTATATACTCCCCTGCCGCAACGCCTATGAGTCCTGGGACGGCACCTTTTTCCCCTGGACCTACCCAGGAGTCTACTTCCAGATGCGCCAACCTCTTGTCGAACCGCTTGCGAACTGTCGGGAAGCATCGCAAATATTCACCGATATCGCCGACAAACTTGGCATCATCCCGGAAATACCTGAAGAGGTAAAAGAAGCCGCTCGCGGCAATCGTCGGCAATTTGGCGCAAAGCTCATGGCATGGGCAACAAGGGAGTCGGCTATACGCTCGAAGATGACCTTCGTCCTGGCAAAAACATTGGGTTAGGTGTGGGGCAGTGGCAACAAGGCGGCGCTGTGGGGCATGCTGATGACCGCCCCACAATCCTTCCGGGAAAATGCGGCTCGGGCCGGGTTTAAACCGGGGATGGATCAGGGCGATCGGATTTTTCAGGCGATTATGGATACTCCGCAGGGACTTTGGGTGGGGGAAGCCAACACCGACAAGCCCATGGACGGCATTGCCACAGCATCGGGAAATATTGAGGTGTATATTGCGGAACTGGAAGATCAGGTAAAGGCATTGAATGCCGCAACAGAGAAGGAAGCCCTTAAGCTATCCGACGAATTTCCACTTATCTTGAATGCCGGTCGCCACATGAAATATAACGCCAATACGCTTATGCGAAATCCGGCGTGGAATACCGGCAAAAGGGCTTGCACGATTGCCATGCATCTGAATGATATAAGGACGCTCGGCCTCGTCGATGGGCAGCAGGTTCGTGTTACCACCGAGGCTGGTTGCGAAGTAGGGGAACTGGAAATGAGCGATGCCGTCCGGCAGGGAACGGTGCTCATCCCCCATGGATTTGGCTTGGAGTATGAGGGTAAGGTTTATGGCATCAATGTCAATCGGCTGACAAAAAGCAGCAACAGAGATTTTCTTGGTACCCCAATGCACCGATATATACCATGCAGGGTGGAAGCGGTGTAAGATCCGCTGTCTGTTTCCTAACTTTTTGGTTATGATGGTTTGGAAATATAAGACTTTTGTTATCCAATTGACGATCAAGGAAATTTCTGGAAAGGAAAACCCAAACAACATAATGAATTGGCTAGATAAAATCCCCTATCCTCTGCTTATAGTTTTGTCGCTGACATTGGGACTTGCTCCTTTTACTCCTGTGCCACATCTTGTCGAAAAAATTTCAATGTTGCTAGCTGGTGAACTGGTGCGACCAGTGGATATCTTTGATCTCTTGATGCACGCAAGTCCGGTAGTGCTTCTGATCGTCAAGGCCGGGCACATGCTACGTTCAAGCCGGGGTGGGTAATTCCTGCTGAACAGAGGAATTGTTGATTGTTAGGAATTGTTTTCTGTTTGCTTTTCAAGTTCTACTGTTTTGGAAAGATCTTGACTTTAGGGATGCGGCAATCTTGAACCAGAAATCAGGACTTTCAGTGGAATTTGTTACGCGTCTGGTGAGGAGACCATAACAGGAATTATGTCTTAACTTCAGCCTCAGTGCCATAGGTCAAGATGTCCTCACGTAATCTCTATAATGAAAAGTACTTACGACCCCTTTTACTTCCGCAGGGATATGCGAGAGGATGGTCAGGTAACTGCCTTCTATCTTAATTGGCAACTGCACCGCGATTATACATACTTTTCGAACAGCTTGACAACTATAACGGACCCCATTATAATCATGATCCATGATAAGAACCTTTAAGTCTGCCGGTACTGAAGATATTTTTGATGGTATGGCATCTCGAGAAGCTCGAAGATGCTGTCCTCAATCTATTTGGCCGGTCGCTCGCCGAAAGTTGGACCAAATTAACCGAGTTCAAGAGGTCAATGAACTTAATGTGCCTCCGGGTAATCGACTGGAGCGCTTGCAAGGCGACCGGCAGAATCAATACAGTATCCGCATCAACCAACAATACAGAATTTACTTTAAATGGGAGGAAGGCCATGCCTACGAAATCGAAATCTCAGATTACCACTGATGTTGGACGGCGGCTGCCTCGTAAACGCCCTCCGACTCATCCCGGAGAAATGCTATTGGAGGAATTTGTCAAGCCACTTGACCTTACACAAGCAGAACTTGCTCGTCTTCTGGACGTTTCCTACCCTCGTCTGAACGAAATTATCAAAGGCAGGCGCTCGGTAACTCCGGATACTGCATTGCGGCTGTCTCGTGTTTTGGGTATGTCTGCAGATTTCTGGCTAGGTTTGCAACAGGATTGGGATCTTTGGAATGCCATGAACAGCCCTGGAGCAAAACTGATTAATCGACTGAAGCCGCTTTCCAGAGATCAGCATTCTGTTGCATAGTGATGAAGCAGACAAATGTCTTGACATCATCTAGCAGTTTAAGCAGGTTTTACATATGACTATTCAACGACCAACGAGAACAGAAAAACTTGACCTTCGCCTTAGCAAGTCTGTCAAACAGACGTTGCAAGCAGCGGCGGCGTTCGCTCGAAAAGACGATTCCGCAGAGTCCTTTTATCGACATTTCGGATTTATGCCCTCCCCTACAGTCAAGAAGCATCTTTTCCTGCTCAATGCTCCATCACATCACTATTTTTTCGAAACTATTTTTGAATGTTCAGAAGGTCAAAACCCTCCTTTTCCGGTGTGACGTTCGGCGATGCTCAAAGCCAAAATGATCAGGAAGCATATCTATTTGACTTGTCCCTCATTCACCTTACATTGCCAATAACAATCTTGTAATGCATCACAGTGACAGATCCTGCCATGGCAGCGGGCATTATATGCTCATACACCCGCTACCCGTACACAATCATTACTGTGCTTGCTTTCCGTCAAGCACAGACTACTTGGAGAAAGATATGACAGACAAGAAAAGTGTCCTGGTGATTGGCTTGCAACCAACACT
>Ga0105047_10013766_pt1 | contig 12884 bp, 12 predicted proteins | sample MAT04_FD_78384 | JGI IMG/M metagenome (GOLD analysis project Ga0105047, IMG submission 78384) | Freshwater microbial communities from Lake Fryxell liftoff mats and glacier meltwater in Antarctica - MAT-04 (megahit assembly) | ecosystem: Environmental > Aquatic > Freshwater > Ice > Liftoff... | reverse complement strand
GTTCATGCTCGCCAAGCGCTGGACCGAGCATCAGGACTCCGAAAGCGCCCACCGTCTCGTGACGTCCCACCTGCGCCTCGTGGCCAAGATCGCCATGGGCTATCGCGGCTACGGCCTGCCGATCGGCGAAGTGATCTCCGAGGGCAACGTCGGCCTGATGCAGGCCGTCAAGAAATTCGATCCGGACAAGGGCTTCCGCCTCGCGACCTACGCCATGTGGTGGATCCGCGCCTCGATCCAGGAATACATACTGCGCAGCTGGTCGCTCGTGAAGATGGGCACAACCGCCGCCCAGAAGAAGCTGTTCTTCAACCTGCGCAAGGCCAAGAGCCAGATCTCAGCCTTCGAGGAAGGCGACCTGCGACCCGAACATCTCGCCGCCATCGCCACCAAGCTGGGCGTGTCCGAGGAAGAGGTCACCAACATGAACCGCCGCCTCGGCGGTGACGCCTCGCTGAACGCGCCGCTGCGCGTCGACGGCGAGAGCGAGTGGCAGGACTGGCTGTCCGACGACAACGCAGTGTCCCAGGAAACGGCTCTGGCCAACTCCGAAGAAAAATCGATCCGCATGAGCCTGCTGCAAGAGGCCATGGGCGAGCTGACCGAACGCGAGAAACATATCCTCACCGAGCGTCGGCTGAAGGACGATCCGGTCACGCTTGAGGAACTGGCCGGCCAGTATGGCGTCTCGCGCGAACGCGTCCGCCAAATTGAGGTCCGGGCCTTCGAGAAGCTGCAGAAGGCGATGCGCGCGGCCGCCGAGGAACGGAACCTCGTCGACGCCTGAGGCCAAACCGCCCTGTGAAAGACACTGGCTAGCCGGCCCGCTTCAACTGTGTCCCGGGATCAGCCAGTTCGAGGATGGCGCCGATAGGCCCGGCCAGGGTCACCACCGTCGAACGTCCCGACGCCAGACTCCCTTCGAGGCCGGCGGCGGCCACCGCGAGCCGGGTATCTGACGTCTTGACTGCCAGAGCCTTCAGCGTCTCGGCCTGCTGCCTGATCGCGCGAATCGCTTGAGGCGGGTCGCTGTCGAACTGACCCAGGGAAGCGGCCAGGATCCGCATGGCCTGATCCTTGACCGCCGCAACCGCAGCTGCGGCAGTCGTCGGCTTGTCTGCCTTGCGTTTTTGCGGCCCGGCGTATTCACCTGAGTTAAAGCGGCGCCGGTCCGGGCCAACGTAACCCACGGCCTCGATCCAGTCGCGCGGCTTGAGTGCCACGTTTTCCACCCGTCTGAACAAGTCGGCGGAGGTGAAGGGCTTGCGCAGAAACTCGTGGATGCCCGCGTCTCGCGCGCCCTTGATCGAGGACGCAGTCGCGTCAGCGGTCATCATGATGATCGGAGACTGCCGGCAGGCCAGGTTCGATCGCCGGATCTTGCGAGCCAACTGTTCTCCGTCCAGCCGGGGCCCCGACCGCTCGGTAAAGATTAGGCCCGGCTCCAGTTCGCGGGCGTGATCGAGCACCCGGTGCTCCTCCGCCTCGGTGATGATCTCGCGGGCACCCATGGTCTTGAGAATATCCTGCAGCAGGCGCGCCGACGCCGCATTCGGGTCGGCGATCAGAACGCGGCGCACCACCGGCTCAATCCGGCTCAGGGTCTTGGCATCGGCTGCGAACACGCGGGGAACTCCGGGATGACCAGCATGCCTAACAGATCGTCCGTTAAGACTGGTTGAATCCGCGCAGGTTGCTCAGCCCTGAAAAGGGTCCCGCATCAGGATGGTGTCGTCGCGCTCGGGGCTGGTCGACAGCATGGCCACCGGGGCCTGGATCAGTTCCTCGATCCGGCGGACATATTTGACGGCATTGGCCGGCAGGTCCTTCCACGACCGCGCGCCCTGTGTGCTCTCCGACCAGCCTTCGATGCTCTCGTAGATCGGCTGGGCGGCTGCCTGCGCCTTCATCCCGGCCGGCAGGTAGTCAAACGTTTCTCCGTCGATCCGGTAGCCGGTGCAGATCTTCAGGGTCTCGAACCCGTCCAGCACATCCAGCTTGGTCAGGGCGATGCCGTGGATCCCGTTGATGGCGATCGACTGACGCACCAGCACCGCGTCGAACCAGCCGCAGCGGCGCGGCCGCCCCGTCACCGTGCCGAACTCGCGGCCGCGTTCGGCGATCCGCGCGCCGTCGGCGTCGAACAGCTCCGTCGGGAACGGCCCCTCGCCGACCCGGGTCGTATAGGCCTTGACGATGCCCAGAACGAAACCGACCGAACGTGGTCCCAGACCCGATCCGGCCGCTGCCTGCCCCGCCACCGTGTTGGAGGATGTCACATAGGGATAGGTGCCGTGGTCCACGTCCAGCAGACTGCCCTGCGCCCCCTCGAACAGGATGCGCTTGCCCTCCCGATAGTGGGCGTCCAGCATCCGCCACACCGGCTGGCTGGCGAACGGCAGAACGCGGGGCGCGATCTCAAGCAGCGCCGCCTTCAGCGCCGCCACATCGACCTCTGGCAGACCAAGCCCCATGCGCAGGGCATTGTGGTGGGCCAGCAGCCGCGCGATCTTGGCGTCCAGCGCCTCCGGGTCCGACAGGTCGCCGACCCGGATTGCGCGTCGTCCGGCCTTGTCCTCATAGGCCGGGCCGATGCCCCGCCCGGTGGTGCCGATCTTGGTAACGCCCGCCGCCGCTTCCCGCGCCTGGTCAAGGTCGCGATGCAGCGGCAGGATCAAACAGGCGTTGTCGGCGAGGGTCAGCAGGTCCGGTGTGATCCTGACGCCCTGCGCCTCAATCCGCCCGATCTCGTCCATCAGGGCCCAGGGATCGACCACGACACCATTGCCGATCACCGAGGGCTTGCCCTGCACCACGCCGCTCGGCAGCAGGCTCAGTTTGTAGGTCACATCCCCGACGACCAGTGTGTGGCCCGCATTGTGCCCGCCCTGGAACCGCACCACCACATCGGCCCGGTTCGACAGCCAGTCGACAATCTTGCCCTTTCCCTCGTCGCCCCACTGGGCTCCGACCACCGCCACATTCGCCAAGGTATCGTCTCCGCCTGATGCGGGCGCAGCCTATAGCGGGGGAATCGTCCGGTGTCGTCCCGGGTCGGACGGATTTCGTCCTAAAGCTCTGCCACCGCCGTCTCGAATGCCCAGTCCAGCCACGGCGTCGCAGCCACGACATCATCCGTCTCGACCGTACAGCCGCACCACAGCCTCAGGCCGGCCGGCGCGTTCCGGTGGCTCTCGACGTCGAAGGCGGCACTCTCGGCCTCCAGCAGGGTCTTGATCCGCTTGACGAAGGCCTGCCGCCCGCTGGTCTCCAGCGCCGTCACGCGCGGATCAATGATTTTCAGGCACACCGAGGTCGTGGACCGTGTCGCCGGATCGACCGCCAGAGGCTCGACCCAGTCGGTCTGCTCGACCCAGTCGAACAGCGCCGCCGCATTGGCATCAGTCCTGCGGATCAGTTCGGCCAGGCCGCCGACCCGCTTCGCCCACTCCAGGGCATCGATCCAGTCTTCCAGCGTCCACACCGAATAGGTGTTGATCATCGTGCCGGTGGCCAGCGCCCGGTCGAAGCCCTCGGCGTCCCTCAGCCGCAGCACCTTGGGCACCGCCCGGGGTGGCTCGTACGAATCCAGCCGTGCAACGGCGCGAGGCGACAACGCCAGGACCCCGATCCCTGCCTCGCCGCCCAGCGCCTTCTGGAAGCTGAAGGTCACCACATCCAGCGGCGCATAGTCGATCGCCATGGCGAAGGCGGCGGAGGTCGCGTCGCAGATCACGATCCCCTCGCGATCCCGGCTGATGAAGTCCGCGTTGGGAACCCGCACACCCGAGGTCGTGCCGTTCCAGGGAAACACCAGGTCCTTCGACGGATCGACCTTCGTCAGGTCGGGCAGTTCGCCCCAGGGGGCTTCAAGCAGTTCGGGGTCCAGCTTCAGGTGATCCCGCGCGTCGATCGCCCACTGTTTCCCGAAATTCTCGAACGCCATGACCTGCAGCGGCCGAGCGCCCAGCATCGACCACATGGCCGCCTCGACCGCCCCGGTGTCCGACCCGGGCACATACGCCAGCACCCAGTCGTCCGGGACCTCAAGTACCGCTTTCGTCAGCCTCAGGCCGTGGGCGAACCGCTCCACGACTTCCGGCGCGCGGATACCTCGCCCCAACAGGTCGTGCGGCAGGCCTTGCGACGACCATCCCGGCCGCTTCGCCGTCGGCCCGGCCGAGAACCAGGGCCGCGCCGGTTTCACCCCGGGTCTGGCGACCATCAGCTCTTGCCCGGCTTGTAAGGGCGGCTCGAGCGCCAGTCCTCGGCGATGCGCAGCAGGATCGGATCGGTCGTCTCCGGCAGGGTCACGATCAGCCGCGCCTTCAGGTCGCCGCGTCCGCCGCTGGCATAGGCACCCTTGCCCCGCAGCCGCATGATCTGGCCCGAGTTCGAGCCCTTGGGAACCGTGACCGAAACCGCTCCGTCGGGGGTGGGGCACTCGACCTTGCCACCCAGCACCGCATCGGGCACCGAAATCGGCAAGTCCATCAGGACATCGGCTCCCTCAACCCTGAAAACCGGATGCGGCGCGATGCGCAGCTCGATCAGGGCGTCACCCTTCTCGGTCCGGCCCGCCATGCCCTGACCTCGCAGCCGGATGGTCTGGCCGTTGGAGGCGCCCTTCGGGATGGCGACGTCCAGCGTCCGCCCGTCGGAGAACTGGATGCGCCGGGTCGCCCCGCCGATCGAATCCTCCAGGCTGATCTCCAGCGTCGCCCGGACGTCCTGGCCGCGACCGAAGCCGCGCGCGGGTCCTCGCGAACCGCCGAACCGGCCGAAGATCTCGTCCAGATCCAGATCTTCGAACGCCGCCCGGCCGCCAGGCCCTCCGGCATGACTGAAGCCGCCGAAGCCACCCGGTGCCGCGCCGCTACCCGGTTGACCGCCGAACCCGCGATACTGGGGCTGGCCGTCGGCGTCGATCTGGCCCCCGTCGTACTGGGCCTTCTTGTCAGGGTCGCTCAGAATGTCGAACGCGGCCGAAACGCGCTTGAACCGCTCCTCCGTGGCTGTGTCGCCACGGTTCTTGTCTGGATGCAGTTCCTTGGCCAGCTTGCGGAACGCGGCCTTGATCTCGGCGGCGCTGGCCTCTCTGGACACGCCCAGTTCCTTGTAGGGATCGCCCGCCACGCCGTTCGCCGCTCCGTCAGATTAGCCGGTCGGTATCGCGTTCGCGATCCCGCCTTGTTCCTGTCAGTTAAGGCATGCGGCCCCGGGCGCAATCGTTTTTCAGATGATAAGTCGCGTGTGCGCCTCAACGCCCCAGCCGAAGGCGGTGCCGAACTGCGCCACATGGATCATGGCACCGGGTCCTGGACCGTCCGGAAAGTCCTCGGCCAGCGTTGCTGCAGAATAGAGGAGGGTCGTCGTTTCTGTCTCGACGACACGCCTCTCGGCTCCGTCCTGCGTCACCCGAACCCGGAACCGTGCCGGGTCGACCGGCACGGGCTCCAGATCCCAGACGTCCCCGCCGAATCTGACGCGGGGCACCCATTCGATGACCTGGCCCGCGTCGGTCGCGCGCACGGTCAGCCGTGCAGGACTCCAGGGCCGGCCATGCAGCCCGCGTGCCTCGAACGGGATCTCGCTGAACTGTCGCCCGCCCGGTGGCGCACCGTTTGGTCCGATCCGCGCCAGTCGCGGCAGGCCGCGCTCGGCCACGGCCACCCGGAACCGGCCCGCCTTAGGGTCCAGCAGCACCAGCGTCGCACCAACCCCGGCCCCCGCCACCATCTCGGCCTCGGTGCCCTGCTGACCCCGCAACAGGCCGCTCAGCCGCCAGATCCCCTCTGCGACCAGCTCCGCCTGCCGATATTGTATGATCTCCCAGCCGGTGCCGGTCCGCACCACCGCCAGATTGGCCCCGCCGAGGAGCGCGCTTTCGCTGGCCGGCTTCGGCGGGGAGCCTTCCAGTCGCACCAGCACCGCCTGGGTCTCGTTCATGCGGTCGGGTGCCCCGGGCCCCAGCGGGGCCGTCAGCTGACCCACGGTCGCCGGTGCCGTCGCCGTCCCCCGCACAGTCAGGGTATCCGCCGTCTCGCCGACATGGATCGCCATCGGCCGCCAGGGCTCGGCGGCAACCGCGGCGACCAGCCGGTCGTCCGTCTCGGCGCCGGGCATGGGCGGCAGGTCCAGGATCGCCGCGAACGGCGGACCTCCGACCTCGCTCCCCGGGTTCGGTCTCCATCGCACGGCGTCATCCCCGGGAACCGAAGCGTCTTCCAGAAGGGCGAGTACGGCCGTCGGGGTCTCGTCCAGGTTCAGCCGCTCGACCCGCCACCATCGCGCCTGACCCCCGACCGCAAGCGTATCTCCGGGCTCGAGCCGCATCGCCTCAAGCGGGCCCAGCGCCACCGTCAGCCGGTCCGCACTGCCGGCCTCCAGCAGACGCTGCGCCAGAGCCCCGGCCAGACCCGCGCTGCAGACGGCCGGCAGGTCGGCATCGACCCCGCCGCCGTCGGCATCCGTGTCGGCCCGGGCGGTCGCCGCCCCGGTCTGGTAGTCCGCGCCCTCGTCGATATAGCGCACCCGCGCGCTCTCCGGCGGGGGCTCCAGAACGCGCGTCCGCGTCGGCCCTATCGTCGCCTCCGTGACCGCCAGCGCGTCCGGCGACAGCGTCATCCCCGGCCCCTCACGCCCGATCAGATGCACGGCCCCGCCCCGTTCCCCCGCCGTCATGTCCAGCGCCTGCATTAGCGGCTCGAGCGCGTCGCGCGTGCGCATCGGGCGGTCGATGACATAGCCCTCGATCGCGCCCACGGGTTCACCGACAGCGAAATCATCGTCCTCGAGCCCGCCGCGCCGCAGGATGGCGGCCAGTAGCGCGCCCGTTTCGCCTGACAGCCTCCCGTTCAGCCAGTGCCCGGTCCGCCAGCCGCCCGCATCGGCCCAGACCACCTCCAGCGCGGGAAAGGCCGGAAACGGCCGGGCGTCCCAGCACCAGACATCGGCCCCCGCCATCATCGGGCCCCCATAGGCCGCCGAAACAGGATTGTTTGCCGGATCATTGAAATGAGCCAGCACCGCCTCGATCGCCCGGCGCTGCATCCGGTCATCGCGGGCTCCGGTCGAAAACGGAGGCAGGAAGCTTTCCGACGATTTCGGGTCCTGAAACAGATTGGGCGCATTGGCACCCCGATCCACCGCCGCACAGCCGAACTCGGTCAGGCGGATCGGCTTCATCCCCGGTACCCAGCCGGTCGGGGTCGCGCTGCGCACGCCGCCCGGCCGGTCATGGTGGGCATTCGACCACCAGCCCTTCAGGTCCTTGACGCGGAACACCCGGTCCTCGCCATAGGCTGTGTCGACGATGGGCGTCCGGACCTGCGCCGCCCGGTCCGCCGGGCCGGCATAGAACCAGTCGAACCCCTCGCCGCCTGCGACCTGGGCTAGGAGATAGGCCGGATCGTCCGGGCCGCTGAACGTCGCGGCATCAGCCCCGCCGCTGCCGCCCCGCCAGTCGCCCAGCGGCGGGTACCAGTCGATCGCAACGTAATTGATCGCTGCATCGGCCCACAGCGGATCCAGGTGAAAGATCACATCCCCCGAGCCGTCGTCCGGCCTGTGCCCGGAGTATTCCGACCAGTCCGCCGCATAGGACAGGGCCACGTCCGCCCCCACGATCGCCCGGCATTCCGCCGCCAGCGCCCGGTACTGATCCACTGCCGGATAGCCGCCGACTGCGTCCCGCGTCCACGTCAGCCCACGCATCTCCGACCCGATCAGCAGGCTGTCACACCCCGTCTCCGCCGCCAGAGCCGCATAGTGCAGCGCCATCCGGCGCAGACCCCAGTCGGCCGCACCCCCGAACATCGCCGCGACCTCGACCGACGCGCCTGCGCCATCCTCGCCCTTCACCCGCCCGCGCCAGGGGTGGGCAGCCTGCTCTGGGCCGCCATAAGGATCAGGCAGGCTGTTGCCCGCCGGCACATCCATGAACACGAAAGGATACAGCGTCACCGCCCACCCGCGCGCCCTCAGGGCCTGGACCGCCTGCCGAACACTGACGTCCGAAGGTGTGCCGCCATAAGCGGGCCGCCCCTCGACCTCCGAAATCAGATGCGCGTCTCCGCGCTCCAGACCCGCCACCGACCATGTCAGCGGCTCGGTCGGCTTGTCCCGCTGCTCCACCCCCGGCTTCAACCGGCACTGCCCCGCCCTCAGGTCGTCGCCGAACCAGCCGATCACCAGACTGACGCGCTTCAGATTCGGACACTGGGCCTGGAGCTGGTCCAGCGAGACAATCAGGTCCGTCCGTCCGTCGCCCAGATGCACGTTCTCGGCCGCCGTCGCCGTCAGTCCCTCGCGTCTCAGCACCGGTTCCGTCGCCAGCACGAACTCGCCCGCCCCCGGGATCAGACAGACGCCTTCCAGCCGCTCTTCCAGTCCGTCGCCCCCGGGCCTGCGAAATACCTCGAAGCCCAGCTGCGGCACCCGGTTTCCGAACGCCCCCAGCGCCAGATCCTCGAACACCACATAGGCCGTCCCGCGGTAGGCCGGCGCGTCCCCCTCGACCGCCTCGATCAGCGGGTCGGGCGTCTGGTCCTGCGTCCCGCGATAGACCCGCATCGACACGCCGGTCTGGTCCATCGGCTGACCGTCCGCCCAGATCCGGCCGAGCCCGTCGATCGGGCCTTCGCACAGCGCCACGGCGAAACTCAGCGAATAGGCATGGTCGACCGTCGCAGGGCCTCCCTTGCCGCCCCCGCTCGTCTGGCGTCGTTCCAGGAACCGTGCCGCCCAGATCATCTGCCCGGTGACCCGCGCCCGGCCGAAGACGCAGGCCATCGGCGCGCCCTCGGCTGTCGACTGGACCCTCAGGGTTTCCAGCCGGGGTCCGCGCTGTCGCGCCGGAGACAGCACGCCCAGCAGGCCCCGGTCGATCACCCCGCCCAATGCCGCCCCGACCGCCTGCCCGACGCCGCCACCGAGCGCCGCGCCCAGTCCTCCCAGAACCACCTGCGCCACGTTCGTCTCTCCCCGTCAGTCCTCGCCCGGCCAGGCGAACACGGCCGCCAGCCGACTGCGCCACCAGGGCCCCATCCAGCTTTCGACCACCGCCCGGCCCCAGTAGGCGTGGATCATCCTCGGCTCGGGCGGACCCCCCGCGCTCAGGATGGCGCAGTGTTTGGCCGGGGCCCCCTCGGCCATGCGGAACAGCAGCACGTCGCCCGGCCGCATATCGCCGACCGGCCGTTCGACCAGCCACCGCCCCGCCGCCTCCCGCAGGGTCTCGACCCCGCCGACCTCGGCCCAGTCGGGCGAATAGACCGACGTCGCCTCGGGCTCCTCGCCCACAGTCTCGCGCCACACGCCGCGCACCAGACCCAGACAGTCCGCCCCCTGGCCCTTCAGACTGGCCTGATGCCGATAGGGCGTGCCCAGCCATTCCCGGGCCGCAAGAATGCGCTGCTCAGAAGGGCTCATCGCCGGCTCCCGCCGTCGTGACGCCCGCCCGTCGCCGGCCAGGCGGTCAGGAAATCGTCGCCCGGGATGTCGGGAAAACCCTGAAAGTTGATGCCGTTGCCGAACGTTCCCACACAGGTCTCCCAGCGTCGGTTGCAGGTCCGCCCCGCCGGATCGACGCCGCACCGGGCGTCCCCCAGCACGGCGTCGCAGCCCCGCCCATAGGTCCGTCCGACCACCCGCTCGAGCGCCGCCATCGGCCCCTCGATCTCGGCGATAAAGCCCTCGCCCTCGCGCCGGATGCGGCTCAGCGCGCCGGCCGCCAGCGCCACCCTCAGGTCCGGCCGCGCCCAGTCGACCCGCCACAGGGCGACCTTGGCCAGGTCCCACAGCCCCGCGACGATGTCCGCCTCGGCGATCCGGTCGTCTTCCAGCACGCCGCCGATCGCCAGGCTTCCCGCAGCCAGCCCCTCGGCCGTCTCCGCCGCCCCTTGCGTCCAGCCGCTCGCGGCACGGCAGGCGACCCCGTCCACCGTCAGGTCCCGGTCGTGATCGGTGAACCCCAGCCGCACCCCGTCCGTCCGCGTCGCGATCCAGACATGGCAAAGCGTCGCCGCCCCGCTCTCGATGCGGGCGACCAGTTCGATGGGTATGTCTCTCATCCAGATCCTCCCCCGTCGGGGGAGGGGGACCGCCGCGCTCTTGCGCGGGGGTGGAGGGGACCAGCCCCGGACACCCTGTTTGCGGCGAGCCCCCTCCGTCACGGCGCAAGGCGCGCCGCGCCACCTCCCCCAAAAGGGAGAGGATTTCAGATCAAATCCTGACTTCAATCAGCGGCACCGCCGCCATTCGTCCGGCACCGAAGCTCTCCAGCGTCACCTCCAGCCGGTCCGCGTCAAACCGCACGGGCGTGTCGAACAGGAAGCCGGCCGTCACCACCACACCCGCGCCGGGCGCTGCGTCCAGCGTCACGAGGCCCGTTGCGAGATCAACGGCGAACGCCCCCGGTGCCAGTTCCGTCCCGCCCACGGCGATACGGACCGAGCCCACAACGGGCTTGGCGATCGGCCGGTCCGCATCGCCATAGTGTTTGACCAGCGCAAAGACCGTCCGCGTCCCGTCACCGACCCCCAGCATCTGGTCCGTGGCCGCCGGTGTCCCGCCCGGCGCGCAGGAGGCGAAGTCCGCGAAATCCCGGAAGCGGAAGCCGTACAGCTGCCCCCGCCGCGCCTCGAAGAAGGCGGTCAGCTCGGCCATGTCGGCCAGCGACCTCAGGTTCGCGCCGATCAGATAGCGCCTGCGCCCCATCGCCCAAGGGCTGGAGCGCCGCTCGAACCCGGACGCCAGGGTGACGACCTCGGTCCTGCGTTCCACACCCCCGGTCGATCCGAACGCCAGCCGTGCAGGCAGACGCACCTCGTGGAAGGCCATGACCTGTCTCCTGTTTAACTTGTGGCCGCGACCCGCCTCGTCCAGTCTCGACCCGAACACGGCGGCATCGGCCGCTGGCAAGGGGAGGCCGGTTCCATGCGCGGACAGATTCTGAGTTTCGACGACACCTCGGGCACCGGCCTGATCGGCGGCGACGACGGCATCCGCTACACCTTCGGGCGCGAGGCTGTGTCACCGCCCGCAGCCATCCTGGCCGGTCTGCGGGTCGATTTCGTGCCCGTGGCCGGAGAGGCGACCAACATCATGCTGCTGGCCGCGGCCCCCGCGCCCGGGGCACCCTCCGCCACGCCCGGCGTCCCGACCGACAGCTTCGACTTCAAGACCGTCCTGTTCTCGTTCCAGGGTCGCACCCGACGGTCGCATTTCTGGATCGGCTGGCTGATCTGCCTCGGCATCGGCGTCGTGGCAGGGTGGATCCCGATCCTCGGCGGCCTGATCTCCCTGGCCCTGATCTGGCCGAACCTGGCCATCACGGTGAAACGCCTGCACGACATGGGTCAGACGGGCTGGCTCGCCGCCATTCCCTACGTTGTCACCATCGGCGGGATCATCGGCATCATCTCGACGGTCGGCCTGTCGTATTTCATGAACGCCGAGGGGCTTCAGAACGAGGACCCGGCCGCCATCATGGCCGTGGTCGGTCCTGCACTCGGCATCGGCCTGTTGATGTTCCTGGTCGGGCTGGGCTTCCTGCTCTGGGTCGGCCTCAGCGACGGGCAGCGCGGCGACAACCGCTTCGGTCCCAACCCCAAGGGGCTGTGAACGCTACAGCCGCCGCGCCCCCAGCGCGGTCACCCGGGCCAGCATCTGGGCGATCTGGGCCTCCGACCTGAGCAGGGCCGGAGCGCCGCCGTCGACCGTGACATTTACCGTCACACCGCCGCCTCCACCCGGTTCGATCACGCCCGCCGTCGTCGGCCGGAACACCTCCGGGCCGCGCTCGCCGACCAGATAGGCCCCGCCGCCCGTCACCCCGCCGCCGTCCGCCCGTGCCCCGCCGAAGCCGACGACGCCCGCGACCGCCTGGGCAATCGCCGCCCCCAGACCACCGCCGGAGCCGCCGACGCCTGCATTCAGCGCGCCCAGCACCGCCCGGGCCAGTTCGGCCAGCGACACCTCCCCGTCCGCCGCCGCCCGCGCCAGCGACCGCGTCAGGCTGGCTCCCGCCCGCCCGAACGCCTCCTCGATGGCCGAAGCGGCGCGCTCCGCCGGCTCCCGCAGCGCCTCCAGCGCCGCCGCCGCTTCCGCCGCCTTTGCAGGCACAGTGTCGAGTGTTTCGTCGGTCATCTATTCCTCCTCCATCGGGGGAGGGGGACCGCGAAGCGGTGGAGGGGGCCCGCCCCACACACCCTGTTCGCGGTTGCCCCCCTCCGTCACGTCGCGAAGTCGTGCCGCGCCACCTCCCCCGAGGGGGGTGGACTATCCGGCCAGGCCTTCGCCAGCCGCTCCATCTCCACCCGCCCCATCGGTGCCACACCCGGCACCGCCTCGGTCAGCATCCGCCATTCCCGCAGCGAGAGCCGCCAGAAGACCTCCGGCACCAGCCCCATGGCCAATGCCGTCCTCAGCATCGCGGCCCACGGCGTCGCCGCCTCAGCCACCGGCCGCCGCCAAAAACGCCACAGCCACCGCCTCGGCCGCCTCGCGGGGATCGACCAGCGCGCGGTCCAGATCATCCGCCAGCGCGCCCTCGCCGCCCCCGCGCAGCAGGGCCGCCAGCACCGCCATCAGGTCACGCGCCGACAGCGCCCGCATCCGCTCCGCCAGCGCACTGACCCCGGTGATCCCCAGCGCCGTCTCGATCTCGGCCAGCGCCCCCAGCGTCAGGCACAGCCTTCGCTCCGCCCCGGCCAGCATCACCGCCACCTCGCCCCGCGCGCGGTTTACCCCGGTCATGGCGCGCTGAACCCCACCACGCCCGCGCTGGCCAGGCTGATGGCGAAGGTCGCCTCGCCCTCATGATCGCCGGCATACTCGAGCGCCGCGACCAGGAACGGCCCTTCCATCGTGCCGAAATCCGG
>Ga0105047_10013765_pt1 | contig 12884 bp, 11 predicted proteins | sample MAT04_FD_78384 | JGI IMG/M metagenome (GOLD analysis project Ga0105047, IMG submission 78384) | Freshwater microbial communities from Lake Fryxell liftoff mats and glacier meltwater in Antarctica - MAT-04 (megahit assembly) | ecosystem: Environmental > Aquatic > Freshwater > Ice > Liftoff... | reverse complement strand
CAGAACTGGGACTCGCAGCTGTTGATGCTCGACTGGCTGTCCAACGGACAGGTTTACCTCGCTCAGTTCGTCGCCATCCTGATCATGATCTGGTACGTGCTGCGCTCGGCGTGGCGTCGGGTCGACGACTTGCGCTCCGGCCGCGTCCACAAGCCGCGCGCCGCGCGTGCCGAAGGGGAAATCTGATGTTCTTCGTGCTTCTGACGATCGCGCTGATCGCCTTCATCCTCATCGGCTTCCCGGTCGGCTTCGCGGCCGGCCTGGTATCGCTGCTCGGCGCGGCAGACCTGTTCGGCGGCGTGCTGCAGGAACGCGTCGCGACGATGCTAGCGCGAACGTTCTCGTCGCGGATGGACAGCTACCTGCTACTGTCCGTCCCCTTCTTCATACTTGCCGGCCGCCTGATGAACACCGGCGGCGTCACCGACCGGCTTTTCGGATTCATCAGCCTGCTGGTGCAACCAATAAAGGGTGGGCTGGGCCACGCCAACGTCCTGTCAAGCATGGTGTTCGCGGGCATGTCCGGTTCGGCAACCGCCGACGCCATGGGACTGGGCACGATCGAGATGCGCGCGATGACCAACGCCGGCTACGACCGCGAGTTCAGCGCGGGAATCACCGCCGCGTCGAGCCTCATCGGACCGATCATTCCGCCGTCGATCGCGATGGTCGCCTATGCCGTTGAGGCCGAGGTCTCGGTTGCTGCGATGTTCATCGGCGGGATTGTTCCCGGCGTGCTTATGGGCCTATCGCAGATGGGCTACGTCGCCTACTGCGCGCATCGGGACAATTTTCCGAAAGGACCCTGGCCAGGACTGCGCGCGCTGGGCAAGTCCTTTAGCCGCGCGGTCCTGCCAATGCTGACACCGGTCATTATCTTGGGTGGCATTTACCTCGGGGTCTTTACGCCGACGGAAGCGGGCGCCGTTGCGGCCCTGTACGCGATGGCGCTTGGTTCGCTGTTCTACCGGGAATACGGCTTTGCGCGCCTATACACCGAAATCCGTGGCACGATGATCGACAGCGCGGTCATCATGCTGATCATCGCCTTCACCTCCGGGTTTGGGGTCATCATGATCCGCGGGCACGTACCTGATGCGCTGGCGGCGATGATGGTGGGGCTGACCTCGGACCCGACGGTTCTCATGGGACTTTTCGTCGTCCTCTGGATGATCGTCGGCTTGTTCATGGCGCAGACACCGGCGATCATCATCTTGACGCCGATCCTGTTGCCCGTCGCTGCCAAGTACGGCATCGACCCGATCTACTTCGGCGTCGTCATGACTGTCACCCTGACGCTCGGGCTTCTGACGCCGCCCGTCGGAATGGTGCTCTACGCGTTGGTGCGGGTAACCGGCCTCAGCTTTGAAAAGCTCGCCGCGCTCTCGGTACCGTACATCTTCATCACGCTGGCGGTGATCGCCCTGCTGGTCCTGTTTCCGCAACTCATTCTGTTCTTGCCCAACGCGATCCTGTGACGCCGAATACCGCCTAACCGTGATGCAAGGCAAATACTCAACATCGAAGGACACGACATGAACATCCTGGTACTGCCCGGCGACGGCATAGGGCCGGAGATCACCCAGGCAACCATCGCCGTGCTGGAAGCCGCCAACCGGCATTTCGGGCTTGGCCTGGAATTCGAGTTCGACGACATTGGCTTCACCGCGCTGCGCGCCTCGGGAACGACGCTACCCGACGCCGTGCTCGAGAAGGCGCGTAATGCGGACGGCATCCTGCTGGGGCCGATCTCGCATCTCGACTATCCGCCGCGCGACCAGGGTGGCGTCAACATCTCTGCCGCAATCCGCGTCAAGCTCGACCTGTATGCCAACGTCCGGCCGGCACGCACCCACGACGGGGTCCCCAGTGTCGTCGGCCCCTTCGATCTCGTCATCATGCGCGAATGCACGGAAGGCTTCTACCCGGACCGCAACATGTACGCGGGAAACGGGGAGTTCATGCCGGATCCGGACATGGCGCTTTCGATCCGCAAGATCACCGCCAAGGCGTGCGCGCGCATCGCCCGCAGAGCCTTCGAACTGGCGATGACCCGGCGCCGGAAGGTCACCGCCATCCACAAGGCCAATAACTTCATCCTGAGCGATGGCCTGTTCCTGCGGGAAGTGCGGCGTGTAGCCGCCGATTTTCCCGACGTCGAGCTCGACGAAAAGATCGTTGACGCCAGCGCGGCGCTACTGGTGCGTAATCCGCGTCAGTTCGACGTCATCTGCGCGACCAATTTTTATGCCGACATCTTGTCCGACCTCGCATCCGAACTCTCCGGTGGGCTCGGGCTTGCCGGTTCGATAAACATGAACGAGAGCCTGTGTTGCGCGCAGGCCCAGCACGGCTCGGCGCCGGACATCGCCGGACAGGATCGTGCCAATCCGACATCGCTGATTCTGTCGGCGGCGATGATGCTTCTCTGGATGGCCGACCACGGGCGCCCAGCGTCGTTTCGCGAAGCCGGGGCGGCGATCAACCGAGCCATCGACGCGGCGCTGGCCTCGCCCGAATCCCGGACCGCCGATCTCGGCGGAGCGCTCGGAACGCGTGCCTTCGGCGAGGAGGTGGTGCGCCGCCTGCGGTCGGTCACCGGCTGAGTGCTCGTTCAACGGGCGCCAGAGCAGCCATGGCGGCCAGCAACGCAGCGGAAGTGTCGGCGGGAAAGAAGCCATCGGCCGGATCGGCGAAGCGTGCGCTCAGCCCGGTGCGCCTGGCCAGGAAGGTGTTGGCGAGGTACTTGAGCGAAGATCAGATCTTTGATCAAAGGTGGGTGTGGCGATGATGGCAGGTGGAGCGATTGACGCTCTTGGTAACACATTTGCACGCGAGATCAAAGCGGCGGCAGGTCTTCAAGTTCCCTATCCGGCGGGACAGGGATTTCCGTCGATTAACGTTCCGAAGAACGCTTGCGACTGTCACCATCATATTTATGACCCGATCAGATTTCCTTACGTCCCAGAGGATCGAAGGAAACAACCGCCGGCAACGGTAGATGCATACAAGCTTCTGCAAAAGAGGTTGGGTTTAATGCGCAATGTGATCATCCAGCCCTCTGCGTACGGCTTTGATAACACATGCACTCTCGATGCACTCAGGCAGATGGGTGGAGAAGCAAGAGCAGTCGTCGTCATTAATGAAAAAGTGACTGACGGCGAACTCCAGCAAATGCACACACTGGGGGTAAGGGGCATCCGGCTGAACATTGCAACCGGAGCTGCAAACGATCGGGGTGTGATCATGAACTTGGCGCGGCGAGTCGATGCCTATGGCTGGCACGTCCAATTCTGGATGAGTGCCAAGGACACCACTCTGATGGAGTCCTTTCTCCATGAACTCCCGAATCAGATTGTCTTTGATCACCGTGGTCATATTCCCCAACCAGAAGGGGTAGCGCACCCGGCTTTTCGCGTGATCTGCAACCTGATTGAGAAAGACAAGGCTTGGGTCAAGTTGTCAGGCTTATATCAGGACTCAAACATCGGAGAACCAACTTACGCCGATTCCGTGAAAGTTGGTCGTGCCTTCGTCGAGTTCTCGCCGGAACGGATGCTATGGGGCACCGATTGGCCGCACCCAACAATTTTCACGGCGCGCCAGCCGTGGCCTGATGATGCCAACATGCTTGATCTTCTTGCCGAGCAAACTCCGGATGAATCAGTCCGAAACAGAATCTTTGTCGAAAACCCGGAGAAGCTCTACGGCTTTGGCAAGCCAATCTGAGCCAGATCGGCCACTTAGCGGCTCACTCATTTGTGGTGCCAGCTCCTTAAGGCGCGGTGCCTATTTCTTCACCCAGCCGCCGGCCGGATTCTGGATGTAGTTGCCGGGCGAGGTTCGCACCTCTGCTTCGCGGGCGAATATTTTGGCCGCTTCCGCCTCTGCGATACCGTTCTTCGCGGCAATTTGCATGAACTGGCTTTTACGCTGGCCGTTCACATCGGCCACCAGCGCCTTCAGGTCGGCAGGAGCATCGCTCTTCACCAGGCCGAGGTAGCCGTTGTTTTGCTCACCGACCCAGCCCTGATCCTTGGCCGTCTTGAGATCGGCGGCAAAGGCGCCGGACATCACCAGCAACAGGCTGAGCAAACATGCTGTTATCAATTTCTTCATGGCATTTCCTTGGTCAAGATAGGCGTCGTCTAAAACAGGCCTTTGTTTGAGTCGAACAATTGTTGAACATCCTTTTCAACCTTGACCAGAATTTCGTGCTTGATATTTACGGTCATGTTGATTTCGATCGGTTTGTCCGGCGCCTCGATGCGCACGGTTGGTGAACAGGCGCCCAGAAGCAGTGCCAGTGCAGCCAGCGAAGGCAGAGGAGTTTTCCTGAACATGGTTTAGCTCCGCAAGGGGAATGAAGCAAGATTAACAAAATTATTCAAGTTTGCCCGATTGCAATTGTTCCAAAATGTGACGATTGAAGTCTCCGGAAAAGAGCGCCGCGCGGAACAAGCCCGGCAACTTTCCGTTGATGTTGAGCCCGAAACGGATGGGATACCCGTTGTAGAAATCGGGGTTGCTGCCTTCCAGTTTAGCCTGTGTCCGGTACTCGCCGTCGGCGGCATACCACACATGAGCGCCAAATTGCTGGAAGTGGAAGTTGCGCAGGGCCTGCAAGCCCGGGTTGTCCGAAATCGCCAGCGCTGGCGCGTACCTGATGATCCCGGCGCCATCGCTGTTCAACTGGCCGTCAAGAATTTCCACGCTGCCATGGCGATAGGTCAGCGGCAGCAGGCCGTCCAGCTGACCACTGCCCGACAAGCCTGGAATCGTGAACAGAGCGAACAGTTGGCCCAGATCGATGTGGCGAATTTCGAGAGGCAAGGTTTGTTCCGACGGCGGCCAGGGCAGGCTAAGCGGCTCGCTATGTACACGGCCGCCGAGCAGCTTGACGTCCAGCGCATGCACCATTAGCGACTTTGCGGCCAACGCCAGATCGACGTTCAGATCGGTCATCGGCGTACCGGTTGCCAACTCGCCGCGTCGCGCGGCAAGCTGGATACGGCCCTCTAGCGGATACAATCCGTCGAGCCGTAGCGTCGTTTGCAAGGCCTCGACACGCGCCCGCTCCCAGCCCAGGGCGACATCGTGCGCCTGCAACGTTCCTGTGGCGTTGAACCGCGGGCTCGGCTGGGTGCACCAGTTCAGCGTAAAGCGCGCATCCGCTTCGCCCGTCTGAAAATCGAGCGGGTACAAAGCGGGCGGACGCGGCTGCAACAGTTTTCCCAGTGCCGATAGCGATTGGTGTGCCGTCAGCGTCGCGTCGCCGCAGCCGCGCGCAAGCGCATGCGACCCGGCAAAGCGGAGGACTTCAGTTTTCTGCAACAGCAAGGTGCCATCGGCGTGCAACGCGCTTCCGTCAAGACGCAAGCGAGCGCGTAAGTTGGGCGAGGGTCCGCTACCCATCCGGATGGCATCGGCAGAAAACAACAATTCCCCTTGTGCACCTTGTCGCCTGGTCGGCTTGAGCTGCAGCAGTTGCAATCGGCTTGGACCGAGCGTCAGCGCCTGTCCGGAACCCAGCTCCATCTTCAGCTGCGGACTGCTGGCTTGGCCTGTCAACACCACGCTATTCCAGAGATCTCCGCCAGCCTTCGCTGCCCCTTCGGCGCTGATCGTCCACGTACTGCGCCCCAGCGTAAACGGCGAATTCCCGGTTGACGACAGGCGTCCGGCGCTCAGTTGCAAGGCCAGCGTGCCACGCACTCCAGCCGACCGCGACCAGTGCAGCACCATGTCGCCCGCTGCCTGTACATCACGCACCTGAATGGCATCCTGCTGCCATTGTTTCAACTGGCCCTTGATGCGCGTTTGCACGTCGGCGGCGCTCCAGTCGGTCAAGTCTGCGCCTTCCTTCAGCCCGACGCGCTGTACCGACCCCTCCCACTGTCCCCATTGCGGTGAACGAAGCGCGAAGGGAAACTCGCCCGCGCTGGCCACGCCGCCATCGGCCAGACGAATGGCAAATGTCCGCTCAAGCCGACCGCTGGCTTGCAGCGGCTGATCGCCATCGACCGTGGCCTGCCAGTGCACCCCCGGCTGCAGTTCGAGCCGGGCCGTTGCCGGCTGCCAGGTAAAGTTCAGTTTGCCGGCAAACGCGAGATCCAGCGGACCAACCGGCGCCGTCACCTGCAGGCGAGCCGCCGTGAATTCTGCTTCGCCGCTGAGCGTTCGGAACGTTCCGGCCGAATCGCCCAATTGCGCTTCCGCTGTCAGTGTTAACGTGCCGCCCGCTGCGCTCAACGGCGCAGCAACGCCTAGGATGCGCGCCACCTCGACCAGTAGCGGCAGCGGCACCTGCGCAACGAGGCTCGCCGGTTGCTGCGTCGGCAGGCGACCAAGGGTCAGTCGTGCATCGCCCCCCGGGCCCGTGGCCGTCAACCACTCGGCGTGGACTTCAACTGCATTGCCGGGCGCGTCTTGATGACTCGCCGTCAGCCGCAACAAAGCGGCGGCGGGTCGGAATTCCACCTGCAACTGACTCGCCGTTTGGCGCCAGCGGAAGTCGCCGCGCGCCTCCAGCCGCCGATGCTCGGGCCGATCCACGACGACGCGCAAGTCGCGGATGTGCGCGTCGCTCAAGGGCAGATCCGGCCACTCAAATTGCGGCCAGGCGGAAACCTGCGCCGGCTGTCCGGCAAGAATCTCCAGTTCAGCATTGGCGATGACCAGGCGCTCGACATGGCGGCGCATCAGTGAATAGTCGAGGGTGATGTCGTGCAGGGCAATCCCGAAACGGTGGCCGCCGCTGCTCTGATAAACGCCGCGCAGTTCGCTCACGCGGGCATGCCCGGCGCCGACATCCTTGACCTCGACGTGCACGGCCTCAAGGCCAGGAATGTTCAGCCAGCGTTCAGCGGCCAGGCCGAGCAGTCGCGGCAGCGCCAGCCAGAGCAGGAGTAGCGCGAGAACAACCACGAGCAGCCAGCGCGCCGCGTTTCGCAACCAAATAGGAATCATCTGTGAAGGATACTGCGGCTACCTGAGGGAATCAAAAGCAGATAGTCAGCATTACCGGTGCTTCTGTTGCGGCTTTTCGACGACGGGCAGGCCAGCTTCCTTCCATGCCTTGAAACCGCCCTCGACATGGCAAACCGGCATCAGCCCCATATCCTGGAGCTGCGCCGTCGCCAAACTGGAGCGCCAAGCGGAAGCGCAGTAAAAAACAAATTCTTTCCCGGAACCAAAAATGTCTTTGTAATAAGGACTCTCCGGATCTACCCAGAACTCCAGCATGCCACGAGGGGCATGGAAGGCGCCGGGTATCATTCCTTCACGCTCAAGTTCCCGGACATCACGGATGTCTACGAAGACGACGTTCGGGTCGTCCAGCTTGAGCCTGGACTCGTCAATGGTCAGCGTGCGAATCTTCGCACGTGCCTCAGCGATCAGCTGCTTATATCCCTTGATGATTCGCATGACAGATTCTCCCGACCAAGGTCAATGACTGCTTTCCGATCCGTTAAAGCGCTCTGGCGACCCAATACACCCGTCCAATCCCCGTGGACTGAAGGGAGGGTAACATAGAACAACAGGCCTTCCAGACGACCGACCTATGGCCAGTGCTCGACCCGAACATACGGTGATTCTCGCCACCCTGTACGTCCGTTGTACGAGCAAGTTTCTTCCCCGGCCTGTCTTTTTGGCCCGGGTGCCTAACTCTCGCCCGAGCCGAAAGCGGCGCGGCGCAGGCGATCGGCGACGGCCGCCCAGGCCGGTTCGGCCGGAATATCCTCGACGACGATCAACTCGTTGCCGCCCGCGTCAAGTTCGCGCAGCGCGGCATAGAAGCCGCGTGCGTAACCGTCAGGATCGGCCGGCAGTTGGCGCAGTGCCTGCGCCGGAATGGGAGCGCGCGGCGGACCGTACGCCAGAAGGGCGAAGCGCTGGCCCCGTTCCGCCAGTTCACGCAGGAACTCGGGCAGGCGTGCGCTGGCGACGACGCGCATCGGCGTGCGCGGCGCGTAGTGCGCGGCGAGCGAACCGGATACGCGCGGCGCCTTGTCGTCGCCGTGCGTCTCGGGCAATTCGGTTAATTCGGGCAGCTCGGGAAATACGCCGATCACCGCGGCGATCTGTTCGGGTGTTATGTGACCGGGGCGCAGAAGGCGCGGCACGGCGCCGGCGCGCGACAAATCGATGATCGTCGACTCGATGCCGACCGGACACGGCCCGCCGTCGAGAACGAGCGCGACCGACGCGCCGAGTTCGTCATGAACGTGCGCCGCCTCGGTCGGGCTGATGCGCCCGAAGCGATTGGCCGACGGCGCGGCGATCCCGCACATCCCGCGCTGACCACCGCCGGCCTGCGCATAGGCGCGCAACAGACCCAACGCGAGCGGATGCGCCGGGACGCGCAGGCCGATCGTTTCCTGGCCACCGGTGACGGCGTAGGGAACCTCGGCGGCACGCTTGAGAATCATCGTCAGCGGACCCGGCCAGAACGCTTCGGCCAGTTCCCAGGCGAGCGGCGGAACGTCGCGCGCCCAGCGTTCGATAAACGCGGCGCCGGCGAGATGGACGATCAGCGGGTGATCAGCCGGCCGGCCCTTGGCGACGAAAATTCTGGCGACGGCTTGCGCATTGGCCGCATCGGCGCCAAGGCCGTAGACCGTCTCGGTCGGGAAGGCGACGAGTTCGCCGGCCTGAAGGAGGTGGACGGCGCGCGTGAAGTCCTGCGTCATGCCACCGCTTTGCGCCGTTGCGCCAAGGTTCCGCTGTTCACCGTCAAGGCAAATCGGGCAGCGTCTTGGCCAGCACCTTCTCGCTCTGGCTGGTGCGGAAGGCGCTGAGCTTCTGCGCGAGTTCGCCGTCGGACAGGGCGAGCATGGCGACCGAGAAGAGCGCCGCGTTCACCGCGCCGGCCTCGCCGATGGCAAAGGTCGCCACTGGAATGCCACTTGGCATCTGCACCATGGCGAGCAGCGAATCGAAGCCCTGCAGGTGTTTTGACGGCATCGGAACGGCGAGCACCGGCAGTTCGCTCTTTGCCGCGAGGACGCCGGCCAGGTGCGCGGCGCCACCGGCAGCGCCGATCAGGACGCGAATTCCGCGCCGCTGCGCGTTCGCCGCGTAGTCGAGCGCCGCCTCGGGCGTGCGATGCGCCGAGAGCACCCTCGCCTCGTAGGCAATACCGAAGCGCTTAAGGGTTTCGGCGCACGACTTCATGACCGGCCAGTCGCTGTCCGAACCCATCACGATGCCAACCAGCGGATTGTCTTCCATGGTTTCTCCTTTAAAGAAATTGATACGGGTAATCAGCTTTTGCCAGATGCCGCGCGCTCGGCGCTCTCGAGCGTGTTGGCGAGCAGCATGGTGATCGTCATCGGGCCGACGCCGCCAGGCACCGGCGTAATGAAACCGGCAACGTCGCGGGCCGAGGCGAAATCGACGTCGCCACACAGCTTGCCAGCGTCCGTTCCGTCCTGTAGCCGGTTGATGCCGACGTCGATGACCACTGCCCCCGGCTTGATCATGTCGCCGGTGATCATTTTCGCCTTGCCGACGGCCGCGACGAGCACATCGGCGCGCCGGCAATGCGCTTTCAAGTCGCGCGTCTGCGAATGGCAGACGGTGACCGTCGCGCCGGCGTGCATGAGCAGCATGGCCATCGGTTTTCCGACGATGTTCGAGCGGCCGACGACGACCGCTTCCTTGCCCTTGAGACAGATGCCGGCGTCTTCAAAAAACTTCATCGCGCCGTAGGGCGTACACGGGATGAAACAAGGCTTGCCCTGCATCAGCGCGCCGACGTTCTCGGCGCGAAAACCGTCGACGTCCTTTTCCGCGGCGATCGCCTCGAGCACGGCGTCGACGTCAAATTGCCCAGGCAAGGGCAATTGCACGAGGATGCCGTGGATCGCCGGATCGGCGTTGAGCTGGGCGATTTTGGCGAGCACGACGGCGGCCACGACGTCCGCCCCATAGACGTGCTTTTCCGAGTAAAACCCGGCTTGCGCGCAGGCGTTGACCTTGTTGCGCACATAGACTTGCGAGGCCGCATCCTCACCGACGAGGATCACCGCGAGACCGGGTCTGCTCCCCTGTTCAGCGAGCGTTTCGGCGCGCAATTTGAATCCGGCCCGCAGCTTCTGGCTGAGCGCGTTGCCATCGAGGATCTGGGCGGCCATGGTGACTTCCGTAGGGAGGCAGCCCGGCAGCAAGGAATTTCCGGCCGCGCGCGCTTGCCAAAGACCACGGATTTTACCGCAACTCAAGCCGTTTCTGTCCGCGCCGCCTGCGCCGCAGCGGCCCGACCAGCGGCAAAAGCGCGCCGGTTAAGTTCGATGAGTTCGGGCTTTTTGCTGGCAAAGCGTTTGAGGATGCACTGCTCGAGCACCTCGGCCGAAAACGGCAGGTGATCGGCGATCGCCCCGAGCATCACCGTATTGCCGAGCCGCACATCACCAAGTTCGCGCGCCAGTGCCGAAGCGTCGAACGAAAAAACACGGATGCCGGCCGCGCGCACCGCACCGACCGGGTCGTCGGGATAGGCGTAGAGGCCGAGGTCGACGATGGGCGGCACCAGGCGCCCGGTATTCATCAGCGCCAGACCGCCCTGACGCAGCATGTGTTGCCAGCGCATGCCTTCGGCGGCCTCGAAGCCGAGCAGGATGTCGGCGGTGCCCGGCGTGATCTGCGGCGAGAGCACCTTGACGCCAAAGCGCAGATGCGAGGAGACGACGCCGCCGCGCTGGGCCATTCCGGCGACCTCGGTTTTCTTGACGTCGTGGCCAAAAGCGATCGCCGCCTCGGCAAGGATCTCGGTCGCCGTCATGACGCCCTGGCCACCGGTGCCGACGACGAGGATATTGGTTATCTCGGACATATGAACTCCAAAGACACTTTCAACGCAGAGTTCGCAGAGGCGCAGAGAAAAGCTATTTTGATTTCTCTCTGCGTTCTCTGCGTTCTCTGCGTCTCTGCGCTCTCTGCGTTATAAGCGGTTAATGCGTTTTCACCACATGAATCGGCATGGCCAGGGTATCGACGTGCACGATCGCGTCGGGCGCGCAGGGCGTGAGGCAAAGGCCGCAGCCGGTGCACGCACTGCTTTCGATGCGCACGAAGGCGCGCTGCACTTCGCGGCCGTTGGCCTTGACCGTCGTGTCGCGGCGTGTCACGTGGATCGCCGGACAACCGACGTCGACGCAGTTGCCGCAACCCGTGCACGTCGCTTCGAGAACCTTGTACGGCTTGCGCGGCTGATAATCCTCGACGAGCACACACGGCTGGTTGGTGATGATCACCGACGGCTCGGCGACCTTCATCTCCTGGCGCAGCGTCTTGAACAGCGTCGGCAACTCGTAGGGGTCGAGCACATGCACGCGCTCCTCGCGCACGCCGAGCGCTTTGACGAGCGTCGCGAAATCGACGCGCGGCGCGTCCTCGCCGTGAATACCGCGGCCGGTTCCCGGATTGTTCTGGCCGCCGGTCATGCCGACGGCGCGGTTGTCGAGGAGCAGCACGGTGACGTTGCCACGGTTATAGACGATGTCAAGCAGGCCCTGCATGCCCATGTGCATGAACGTCGAGTCGCCGATCACGGCGACGATTTTCTGATCCTTCTCGGCGTCGCTGCGCCCCTTGTCGAGGCCGAGCGCCATGCCCATCGAAGCGCCCATCGAGACGCAGGCGTCGAGCGCGTTCCACGGCTCGCCGAAACCGAGCGTATAGCAGCCGATATCGCCCGAGATCGTCACGTTGCGCAATTGCGCGAGCGTGTAGTAGACGCCGAGGTGCGGGCAGGCTACACACATCGTCGGCGGGCGCGGAAAGACGGCGATCGGCGCGCGCACCGGCGCGGCCGCGAGCGTTTGCGGCGCCGCCGCGCCGAGCAGGCCGGCGATCGCCGGCTTGAGGACGCTCGGCGAAAGTTCGCCGCTGCGCGGCAGGATGTCCTTGCCGAAGACGGCGAGGCCTTGCGCACGTACTTCGGTTTCGATCAGCGGTTCGACCTCCTCGACAACGACCAGCCGGTCGCACGTCTGGGCGAAAGTGCGCACCAGTTCGAAAGGAACCGGGCACGAAAAACCGAGCTTCAAAACTGGCGCGTCGGGGAAGCTCTCGCGCACGTGCATATAGGCCGGGCCCGAGGTAATAAAACCGACACGCCGGTCGCTGCCCGGATCGACGCGGTTAAGCGCCGACACTTCGGCTTCGGCGCGCAGCGCGTTTTCGCGCGCGAACATCAGCGGCAGGCGGCGGCCGGCGGCACCAGGGACCATCACCCAGCGCGCAACGTCCTTGGCAAAACCGGCGACCGGACGCGGGCGGCGCTCGCCGACGGTTACCAGGCCCTTGACGTGGCAAACGCGCGTCGTCAGGCGCACGATCACCGGCACCTGGAAGCGTTCGGACAGATCGAAAGCGGCGAGCGTGAAGTCGTAAGCCTCCTGCGAATCGGCCGGCTCGAGCACCGGCACGTGCGCGAAGCGTCCCCAGTAGCGCGAGTCCTGCTCGTTTTGCGAGGAGGACAGGCCGACGTCGTCGGCGATCGCGATAACCAGACCGCCGGCGGCGCCGGTCAGCGTGATCGTCATCAAGGCGTCGGAGGCGACGTTCATGCCGACGTGCTTCATGGCGCAAAACGATCGCGAACCGGCCATGCTCGCGCCGAAGGCGACTTCGAGCGAGACCTTTTCGTTCACCGACCACTCGCTGTAAATATCGGGATAGGTCGAGATCACTTCGAGCATCTCGGTCGCCGGCGTTCCCGGATAGGCCGCGGCGACGCGCACGCCGGCCTCCCAGACCGCGCGCGACACGGCATCGTTGCCCGACATCAGGTGCCGGCTGAGCGCCGGCGCGGGCGCGGGCCTGACTGCTTCGCTTACTGCCGCCATCGTTTTCCCCAGGAAAAGGCTCGAATGACT
>Ga0105047_10013764_pt1 | contig 12885 bp, 12 predicted proteins | sample MAT04_FD_78384 | JGI IMG/M metagenome (GOLD analysis project Ga0105047, IMG submission 78384) | Freshwater microbial communities from Lake Fryxell liftoff mats and glacier meltwater in Antarctica - MAT-04 (megahit assembly) | ecosystem: Environmental > Aquatic > Freshwater > Ice > Liftoff... | reverse complement strand
GACGAGCGGCCGCCAAGCCGCTGACGGCCCAGGGAACGACCGACGCCAAGGACGGCGCCGGGCCCGCAGTCAATCAACGCCCCCGGTCGGCGCCAGCCGCCCGGGGGCATTTTGTTTTTGTGAAACGCCCACGGCGCCGTCCAGCGTGGGTATTGAGGAATAGCCGCGAGCGGAGAGGCGGAAATAGTGATAACAAGGCAAAGTTGAGCACACGAGTTAAACGAACACCGATCGCACCGAGTGGGCGAACGATGACTCTGACCAAGACGGGTTAAGCACGCGCGGCATCGCTGCTCAGACAGCATGCCCGCTCTTCTTGGGCTTGTAGCCTGCACCTTGGGACGCCAAGGGCGCGGGCGAGGCCACAAATTGGCACAGCGGGGAGCGGGACACGGATGACACAGATTGGAGGGCGATGACACGGATTCAGACGGTGGTCCGTGCGGCGAGCTGGCCACTTGGTCACGGATCGCCGGGCTGCCAACTCATCGCGTCGCCGAGTTATGGCCTAGCCCGGCACGCAGTTGCTTGGCTGCTCGACCTGCGTGAAGTACTCGGTGAGGAAGCCGTAGAGGTCTTCTTGATTGGGGAAGCCGTCGCAGTTGAAGTCGATCAAACAAACAGAGAGCGTGGCCTCGTCGCTGGTGACGCTGCCGCAGGTGTCGGTGACGAAGCAGCGGAAGTTGCCGCCCACGCCCGAGATGGAACGCACGCCGACGGTGGGCGAGGTGGCACTGGAGACCTCGAACGCGGGTGTGCCTTCGGTGTTGGTGTTGATGCCGTCGCTGAGCGCGGCCCATGCGGTGCTTGGGCCTGCGGGCTGCCACTGCCATTGGTATGCGGGCGTGGTGCCCAAGGCGGCGATGGAGAAGGTGGCGATACCGCTCGCGCATGTCGCCGCAGTGGCGGGTTGCGATGTGACGTTGGGTTCTGTGCAGTTTAGGGGGAGGACGATCGCGAAGACTGTGTCGAAGCCGCTGCTCCCACCTCTTCAGTTCGTCCCGTACCGGGTGTTGCCCGAAAGGGTCAGTCCGGCACGGGGCTCGCGCTCGTTCGTGCCGCTGAACGACACCCGCGTGGTAAGCGCCTGCGCCAAACCACTCGATGCGCCAGCCCCGACAGCCAGACCGCACACAATCGAAACGATGGCCTAAAACGTGCTCTTTGTCCGTTACTCGATGACTGGATCGCTCGATACCATCGACCTTCCCGCCGTGCCTCCGACTTGCTGCCCTGAGCGAGTCGGCACCCCAACGGCCCACGCACCACCGAAGCACCGACATCAAAAGCGAAGTCGGTAGCACGGGTTGAGTGCGCCAGCGCCGGCGGGACGGGGCGTGTGCAGTCGCACGCTGTGCATGCATGAAAGTGCCACGCCCGGCACACCGTAAGACAGATTTCAGGTGAAGATAACAAGTTCAACTGGCGACTCGGGAATCTGCCTATCCGCTGCTCTCCACCCCAACCCAGTAGCGGCGCCCTGCGAACAGGGTACAACCGTCCCATGGCATGCCTGCGCTCCGCAGGCATCGCTTTCCCGCCGCTCGCGCCACCTGCCGGATCGCGATCGGGGGCGAGCAGACGACCTCATGTCTGTGCAGAGCCATGGACATGCGACGCCCCCCACGGGGATCGGCTCACTCAGTTTTTCGGCAGTTCCCGCGGCCTCCTGGCCCGCACGCGCTCGGGCGTCTCCGCAACCATCTTCAGCACATACGCCTGAAAGTCGTCGTGAAGAATCTTCATCGACGGCGTCCCCATCATGTGCCGGAAGCTCGGCTCCGCCACGATGTCGCGCATGCGCCGATCCCAGGACATGAAGTAATCCGTCGCGATTTGCCCGTGCGTGTGGCCGTACCACACGATCTCGAACACCGAGAGCTGCATCAGGTTGAAGAAATACTCCCGCACCTCGCGATCCGAGTGCGCGAACTCCACATCGTGGCGATAGACCTCTGCCAATGACGGGTCGCTCACGCGCATCTCGCGCAGGTGCATCTGCATCTCCACGAGCTTGGCGAAGTTTGCAAAGTGCTGCGCCTGCCGATTCTTGCCGAACTGCACCGCCGTATAGATCAACCCGCCGGCGATCGCCAGCGAGGAGAGGGCCTGGAACATCACCTGGATCTCTTGGATCGTCATGTCCGGATTGTTGGGCCACCCCGCCGCCCATGCGCCCCGGATCGCGGTGGATCGCGGCTCACAGTTGATCTTTACACAATCCGGCGAACCCCCCGCCGCCCCAGCCGGTCTAATCCACTGTCCCGGCTCCCTGCCCCGCTGCACTCGTATCCAACGGAGGCTCGCAGATGCTTACCGCCCGCCGCGCGTTCACGCTGATCGAGTTGCTGGTCGTCATCGCCATCATCGGCCTGTTGATCGGGCTGCTGGTGCCTGCGCTCGCCGGCGTCCGCGCCTCGGCACGGCAAACCAAGTGCCTCAGCGACATGCGCCAGCTCGGGCTGGGCCTCACGCTCTACGTCAATGACTACCGCGAGTCGTTGCCGCATCCCAACTGGGGCCCCGTCGCAACGGTCAAGGGCTGGCTCTACGGCCCCGGCGTCAACACCGCCTCGTGTACCACCGACGACCTCCGCACCGGCTCGCTCTGGAACTACATCGAGGCCGTCGAGGCTTACCGCTGCCCCAGCCACAAGGAGCCGTTCTCGGGCACAGGCAACATGACGTCGTTCATCATGAACGGCGCGGTCATCGCCTACGGCCGGCTGCCGCGACCCGTCCGCATGGCGCAAGTGCCCGGCGACGCTGTCCTTCTGTGGGACGGCAACGAGCAACCAGAGTTCGGCCCGCCGTTCAACGACGGCTCAAGCTTCCCGCGCGAGATCGTCCCCGGCCATCACGGCCAGAACGTCACATGCATGGCCGCGGACGCATCGAGCATCACGCTCACGGGGCCTGAGTTCTTCGCGCTCCGCGACGCCAGCATCGCCAACAAGTTCTGGTGGGCACCGGGCAGCCCCAACGGCCGCTAGCGGAATGCGAGCTTTCAGAAGGACTGCCTGCCTCGCGCCCGACGACGACGGGCACGGCCCGCGATCGTTGACATCCCCAAGATGCGCGATCTCGCGGGCCGAGGTGCCCTGACGTGCTTCGATCGCGTGTGCACCTTCTCACAAAGAATTGCGGGCGGAGGGCTCTTGTAATCGCCTTCGACACGCCCGCGATGATGCCTCGCGCGCCACCCGCGCGGGTCACCCCGCAACCATCTCCCGTAGATCCAATCCGTGGTGTGGCACTAGTCGTTCCAGGGTGTGTGCGCCATGGGATGACATTCATCAAGTCGCGTCCATGATGTCAAGAAAAAAGCCCAGGGGCTCGGAGCCCCTGGGCTTGATCATGGTCAATCGCAGAATCAACTCAATCAATAATCCATATCATCCATCCCACCACCACCCGCGGGCGCCTTCGCCTTCTTGTCCTTGATCTCAACGACCGCGGCATCGGTCGTCAAGAGGAGCCCGGCGATCGACGCGGCGTTCTGCAACGCGATGCGCTCGACCTTGGTGGGCACGATGACGCCCATGGCGACCAGGTCGCCGTACTCGTGAGTGGCCGCGTTGAAGCCGTAGTTGTTGTCGTTGGACTCTTCGACCTTGGCCGCGACGATCGAGCCATCGAGCCCGCCGTTGACGGCGATCTGCTTGATGGGGGCGGACACGGCGCGGAAGACGATGTCCATGCCGATCCGCTCGTCGCCCTTGGCGGACTTCTTGAGCTTCTCGAGCACGCGGCGAGCACGCAGGATGGCGACGCCGCCACCAGCGAGGATGCCCTCTTCGACAGCCGCGCGGCAAGCGTGCAGCGCGTCCTCGACGCGGGCCTTCTTCTCCTTCATCTCGACCTCGGTCGCCGCGCCGACGTTGATCTGCGCTACGCCACCGGCCAGCTTGGCCAGACGCTCCTCGAGCTTCTCGCGGTCGTAGTCGCTGGTCGTCACCTCGATCTGATGGCGGATCTGCTCGATCCGGCCCTTGATATCGTTGCCCTTGCCCGCGCCCTCGACGATCGTGCAGTTGTCCTTGTCGACAGTCACCTTCGCCGCGCGGCCCAGGTCAGCAAACTCGACCTTCTCAAGCTCGACGCCCAGTTCTTCCATGATGGCCCGCCCGCCGGTGAGCGTGGCGATGTCGCCCATCATCTCCTTGCGGCGATCGCCGAAGCCCGGCGCCTTGACGGCGCAGATCTTGAGCGTGCCGCGGAGCTTGTTGATGACCAATGTCGAGAGCGCGTCGCCCTCGATGTCCTCGGCGATGATCAGCAGGCTGCTCCCCTGCTCGGCGATCTTGCCCAGGATCGGCAGCATGTCCTTGGCGCTGGTGATCTTCTTCTCAAAGATCAGGATGTACGGCTTCTCCAGCACGCACTCCATCGTGCCCGGGCTCGTCACAAAGTGCGGCGAGAGGAAGCCCTTGTCGAACTGCATGCCCTCGAGCAGCTCAACCTCCGTCTCGAGCGACTTGCCTTCTTCGACGGTGATCACGCCGTCCTTGCCGACCTTGTCCATCGCCTGAGCGATGATCTTGCCGATCTCGGTGTCCTGGTTGGCGGAGCAGGTGCCGACCTGCGCGATCTCCTTGGAGTCCTTGACGGGCCGCGAGAGCTTCTTGAGCTCCTCCACGATGGCAGCGACGGCCATGTCGATCCCGCGCTTCACCTCGTTGGGGCTGGCGCCGGCGGTGATGTTCTTGAGGCCTTCCTGGAACAGGGCCTCGGCGTAGATCGTCGCCGTGGTTGTGCCGTCGCCGGCGTCCTTGGACGTCTTGGAAGCGACTTCCTTCACCAGCTGCGCGCCCATGTTCTCGTACGGGTCTTCGATCTCGATTTCCTTGGCGACCGTCACGCCGTCCTTGGTGACGGTCGGAGCGCCGAAGGACTTTTGGAGAACGACCACGCGACCCGACGGGCCCAGCGTGACTTTCACAGCCCGGGCGAGCTTCTTCACGCCCTGAAGGATGCGTTGACGGGCGTCGGTATCAAAGGCAATCTGCTTGGCGGCCATATGTATTTCCTCGATTTGAAATGTTCGTTGAGAAAGAGTCAGAACCCTCGGTCAGAGCACGCGTCCAGCGGGCCCGCTCCCCGGCTCGCGCCCCCAGCAACGCGGCGTGGTCGTGCGGGCCGCGCCATCAGTCGACAATCGCCAGCACCTCGTCCTCGCTCATCACGAGCACTTCCTTGCCGTCGAGCTTGATCTCTGTGCCCGCGTACGAAGAGAAGAGCACGCGGTCGCCCTTCTTGACCGTCAGGGGGATCAGCTCGCCGTTATCATGATTGAGCGTCCCGGTGCCCACGGCCTCGACGGTGCCCGTCTTGGGCGTGTCCTTGGCCTTCTCGGGCAGATAAAGCCCCGAGTCGGTCTTGTCCTGACGCTCATCGCGGCGGACAAGGATTTTGTCGTGAAGGGGGCGGAAGCCGAGGCTGCTGTTCGACGATTTAGCCATGATGAGAATCTCCAAAACACGGGACATGACACCAGGAACGAAAGTCAGTGGATCAACACAACCCCGACGGCCCCGGCGACGATTGCCCGGGCCACTGGTTCTGATAGAACTTCGATAAACAACGCTGCATCACACCCAGCAGCAGCTCAAGGTCCGCCGCCGAGTGATCGACCACCGCGAAGGCCCCGCAGCGCAGGGCTGCCGTCATGGACCGCTGCGAATCGCGGCTCGTCCGCGGGGCCTGGATCACCACCGTCGGCGGGGGTGACTCAAGACGAGAAAGCAGCTCCAAAATCCGCGTTCCGCCTTCTTCGACGTTTTCACCCGCTTGGCCGTCCAGAGGGACGGTCAAATCGACCACCGCCAGATGCACCGACACCTGCCGCATCACCCGCTCGGCCTCACGCGCCGAAGCCGCCCGCACCGACGACACACCCATCGGCTCCAGCAACTGCGGCAACCGATCGGCCCAAGAATCCGTCCGCCACGCAGGCGACGACAACAGGAGGTTGAGCCGATGCCCCGGCCCACCCAAACCCGAGACCTGGCTCACCGGCTGCACCCGCGCCTCAGCCTGGCGATGATCGTGCGGATGGTGCAAGCCACCGCCACCCGCGCGGCGCTCGCCGCCCGTAGGTAAACCATCATCAGACTGACCGCGCGCAAAAACCATCTAGATCTGTCTCAAGGCAAAGGCGATGCCGGGCCAAACCGCCGGCAAACATCTTGAATCAGCCTCCAAGGCTGATCGTGGATGACACTGCAGGCCCCCGCCCATCCCAATTACTGCCAACGCACTAAGCAACACCCCTGGACAATGCCAAATCGGCAGGGCCAAGGCACGAACAAATCCCTTCCTCCACGCCCAGCTTCTGCTATGCTTTCCCCACGCCATGGACGCATTCCACATCATCCTGTTGTTGATCTGCGTGGCCTTGGCCGGTGCCGTCGGCTGGTTGGCTTGGCGACGCGCCGAACTGGTCGCTCGGGCCATGCTCGCAGAGCAAGCCCAACGGGTGGCGGACACAGCCCGAGCCGAGATCTCGGGTCGCTGCGATCGGGCCGAGCAACAAGCTGGCAACCTTGCCACCCAAGCCGCGTCCCTGGCCCAGCGGGTGGAGGCGGAGGCCGCCAAGCGGGCTGCGGAACTTGACGGGTTGGCCCGGGAGCACGCCCAGGGCCTGGCCGCCGAGCGGTTGCTCGCGGCCGAAAAGATCGTCGGGGCCCAACGGATCGCCGAGGCCCACGCCCGCGAGCGCGACGCCTACGAGCAGCGGCTCAAGCAGACCGTCGAGCAAGCCGAGGCTCGCTTCAAAGACGCGTTCGAGGCCCTCGCCGGCCAATCGCTCCGCAAAGCCAGCGAGCAGTTCCTGGTCATGGCCGAGCAGAAGCTCGGCGGGCAGATCAAAGAAGGCGAGACGCAGCTCCGCGATCAGAAGGCCGCCGTCGAGCGGCTCGTCAATCCCATCAGTGAGACCCTTAAAGAGACACGCACCAAGCTCGAAGCGATGGAGCACCGCCGCGTGAGCGAGCAATCGTCGCTCATGACCGAGGTGAAACGCGCCGGCGAGGCCAGCGCGGCCTTGCAAACCGAAACCTCCCGACTCGTCCAGGCCCTACGCGAACCCCGCGTCCGCGGCTACTACGGCGAGATCCAGCTCCAACGCGTCGCCGAGCTCGCCGGGATGCGAAAGTACTGCGACTTTGTCGAGCAGGTACACACCGTCGACTCCGACGGCAACCGCCTCCGTCCCGACATGGTTGTCCGCTTGCCCAACGGGCGCGAGATCGTCGTCGACGCCAAAACCAATATCCAGCCTTATATGGAGTCCCTGCAAGCCACCACGCCAGAGGCCGCCGAAGAACGCTTGCAGGCCTTCGCGGCTGGCATCGCCAAACAAGCCGAGGCCCTGGGCCGCAAGGGCTACTGGCGGCAACACACCGGCTCGCCCGAGTTCGTGGTCATGTTTGTCCCGGGTGACCAGTTCGTCGACGCCGCCCTCTCACGCCGGCCCGACCTGCTCGACGCGGCCGCGGGCCAGGGCGTGATCCTCGCCAGCCCGAGCACGCTGATTGCGATGCTCCGCGCCGTGGCCGTGTCATTCCGCGAAGAAAAGCTCGCCCTGGAAGCCGCCGAACTCCTCAAGCTCGGCAGCGAACTCCACGAACGCGCCGCGACCGCGATGACCCACGTCGAAAAGCTCGGCGAGTCGTTGGGCCGGGCAGTCGGGCACTTCAACGCCTTCGTCGGATCCTATGAATCGCGGCTGGAGCCCACCCTCGAACGCTTCGAGCAGATCGGAGCCGCAGGTGCCAAGGCCCGGCCCGAGTTGGAGCCGATCACCATCAGTGCGCGCTCCGTGCAGGCCCTGCTCCCCGATCCGACGCCGAACAGCGGGGCGTGATGGCGGGGGACCGATCCGGCCGCGGACCAGCGTCGCCCGCTTTGACTCCCACCCGCCGGCTCCTACGATCCGCCGTCCTCGCGGAGCCGACCATGACGGACGCGGACCGGTGGCCCCACCACCGGCAGCCGAGGCATGGTCAGGGGCCTTTCTATCGCGGCTGATGGAAGGTTCTGCTCCTCGTCTGACGAACGGTTCGTCAGATTCGCCGCGGCCTCCAGGCTCGACCCCGATCACCACGGGTCGGCACCTGTGGGGACCGCGAAACGGTCCCACCGGCTCGGCCGATTGGTCCTTCGATCAGGCCCTTTTGGAGGTTCTCAAGTCGGCAACTTCTGGCCGATGGTGTAACGGTAGCACAGCAGTTTTTGGTACTGCTTGTCCTGGTTCGAATCCAGGTCGGCCAGCTTTTTTCACTCGGGCCCAAACGCCCACGGCGCGGGATCGCCCGTCGCCGTCCGCCGCGCGGGCCACCCTGCCAGTCTCGTCTTCGCGCCTGCCCACGCCTTTTCGTTGAGCACTCGCCCTCATGACCATGCCCGCTCCCATCGCGATCATCCTGGCCGCCGGCAAAGGCACGCGGATGAAGTCCGACCTGCCCAAGGTGGTCCACCCCATCGGCGGCCGGCCCATGGTCCACGCCGTCGTCGACGCCTGCCGTCAGGCCGGCTGCCAGCGCATCATCCTCGTCGTCGGCTACATGCAAGAGCTCGTCCGCGAGACCTTCGCCGCGTCCAACGGACAAGGCATCGAGTTCGCCGTGCAGGACCAGCAGCTCGGCACCGGCCACGCCGTGCAGGTCGTCAAGCCCGCGCTCGAACGCGAGGCCGCCGCACCAGGGCAGCCGGTCTTCGTCCTCGCGGGCGACGGCCCGCTCATCCGCGCCGCCACGCTCCGCACGATGCTGGATCGCCACCTCTCGACCAGCGCCGAGGCCACGCTCGCCACCGCCGTGATCGACGACCCCACCGGCTACGGCCGCATCTACCGAGACCCCGCCGGCAAGCTGATCGGGATCGTCGAGCACAAAGAGTGCTCGCCCGAGCAACTCAAAATCCGCGAGGTCAATCCCTCCTACTACTGCTTCGACACCAAGTCGCTCTTCTCGACGCTCGCTGAGGTGAAGCGTAACCCGCAGTCGGGCGAGTACTACCTCACAGACGTCCCGGCCTTGCTGCTCGCCAAGGGCCGCCGGGTCGAGGTCATCAGCGCCGTCCCGCCCGAGGACGTGCTCTCGATCAACACCCTCGAGCAGTTGGCCCAGGTCGACGAGATCTATCGAAGCCGGCAGGTCGCCGCCGGAGGCAGCGCCCGATGACCGAGCCGCACAACAGCGAGATCAAGATCTTCGCGGGTCGTTCCAGCGCCGAGCTGGCGGGCCGGGTCTGCGCGCACCTCAAAATGAGCCTGGGTGCGGTCCGCTGCGAGACCTTCGCCGACGGAGAGATCATCGTCAAAGTTGAGGAGGACGTCCGTGGCCGCGACGTCTTCGTCATCCTCTCGACCTGCATGCCCGTCAACGACAATCTGATGGAGCTGCTTGTCTACGTAGACTGCCTCCGCCGCGCCAGCGCCAGCCGCGTCACGGTCGTGCTGCCCTACTTCGGCTACGCACGCCAAGACCGCAAGGACGAAGGCCGCGTCCCCATCACGGCCAAGCTCGTCGCCAACCTCATCACCGAGTCCGGTGCCGACCGCGTGCTTGCCGTCGATCTCCACGCCGCTCAGATCCAGGGCTTCTTCGACCTGCCCGTCGATCACCTCTCGGCCACCCCCGTCTTCTCCAAGTACTTCCTCGAGCTCAAGGCCAAGGGCGATCTGCCCGACCTGGTCCTGCTCAGCCCCGACGTGGGCAACGTCAAAGTAGCCGAGGCCTTCGCCAACATCCTCGGCGGCGAACTGGCGATCATCTTCAAACGCCGCATCTCCGGCACCGAAGTCACCATGGACGCCATCATCGGCAACGTCCGTGATAAAACCGTCCTCATGTTCGACGACATGATCTCCACCGGCGGCACCGTCTGCGAGGCCGCCAAGCTCGTCCGCAAAATGGGCGCCCGCAAAGTCATCGCCGCCGCCACCCACGGCGTGCTCGCCGGGAAGGCCGTCGAACGCCTCGCCTCCGCCCCCATCGATCAGATCGTCGTCACCAACACCATCCCCATCGACGGCCGCGTCGACCCGATCCGCCCCCGGCTCGTCGAGCTCTGCGTAAGCGAGCTGCTCGGCAACGCCATCCACAACATCCACTTCAACAAGTCGATCTCCGCCCTCTTCCGCGATACCGCAGGGGTCAAGCGTTAAACCCCGTTACTGCGACAATCGTCCGTTCGCACCTCTTTTCAGCCGGCCCCCCGGCGTTCACCCGCAACCCGGCCCCGCAAGCTCGGGCCTAGAAGCAAAGGACTCACTATGAAAGACCGCATCCCGCAACTCCAGTGCACCCTCCGCGAACGCATCGGCACCCGCTACGCCAAGCGCGACCGCGCCGCCGGCAAACTCCCGGGCGTCATCTACGGCCACGGGCAGGACCCCGTCGCCGTGAACTTCCACTCCGAGGAAGCCACCCGCCACATCGAGGCCGGCGAAAAGGTCTTCAAGCTCGACTTCCCCGGCACCTCCAACAAGGACGAGGACCAGATGGTCCTTCTCAAGGATCTGCAGTTCGACTACCTGGGCGATTCGATCGTCCACGCCGACTTCGCCCGCGTCGATCTCAACGAGCGCGTCCGCACCAAGGTCCACATCGAGCTCAAGGGCGACGCCAAGGGCCTCAAGATCGCCGGCGCGATCCTGATGCACCCCACCAATGAGATCGAGATCGAGTGTCGCGTGGCCGATCTGCCCGAGTCGATCACCATCGACATCAGCGACCTCGACATGGACGGCCTCGTCACCGCCGACCAGGTGCCCCTGCCGACCGAGGACATGAAGCTGATCACCGACCCGCACGCCGTCGTGGCCCAGATCATCGAGGCCAAGGAGGCCGTGGTCGCCGAAGCCACCGCCGTGACGACCGAGTCGACGCAGCCCGAGGTCATCGGCGAGAAGGAGCGCCTCGAGAAGGCCGCCGCCGACGCCGCCGCAGACAAGAAGGGCGGCAAGCCCGCTGCCAAGGCCGCCGCCAAGCCCGCCGGCGCCGCCCCGGCCAAGGCCGCCGCGCCCGCCGCCAAGAAGTAACATCACTCCGCGCCCCCTTGACGGGGGCGCGGAGATTTCAATCCTCGCATGAAGCTCATCGTCGGGCTAGGCAATCCCGGGAACGAATACGCAGGCACCCGCCACAACGCGGGCTTCCTCGCGATCGATCGCCTCGCGGCCCGCGCCGCGCCGGGTGCCCTCCCCCGCTCCAAGTTCAACGGCCTCCTCATCGAAGGCTCCCTCGCCAACGAACGCGTGCTGCTGCTCAAGCCGCTCGGCTACATGAACCGCTCCGGCTCCCCCGTCGCCGAAACACTCGGCTTCTACAAACTCGACCGCCAGAACGATCTCCTCATCCTCGTTGACGACTACGCGCTGCCTCTAGGACAACTCCGCATCCGCCCCACGGGCTCCGCCGGCGGGCACAACGGCCTCACCGATATCGAACGCGCCCTGGGCAGCCAGGATTACCCACGCCTCCGCATCGGCATCGACCCGCCCGCCCCCGGCTACGACGACCCGGCCGACTGGGTTTTGGGCCGCTTCACCCCCGAGCAAACCAAGCTCCTCGACCCCGCCCTCGACCGCGTGGCCGAGGCTGTGGCACTGTTTGTTACCAACGGCACCACCGCCGCCATGAACAAGTTCAACACCCGTGAACCGCCCATCAGCCCCAAACCACCACCGAGGCCTTGATCGTAACGCGTTTGGTTGCCCCCGGTCTGGGTTGCCCGCCTCTCCCGACTTCGCCGCTTCGCCACTTCGCCACTTAACCACTTCACCACTTTTCTCCGCCGCCACTTCGCCACTTCCGCCCTCCCCGTATCGACCCCGCGCCGCAGCGCGCCTAGCATCTCCACCCCATCAGTCGAGAGGCCCTTAATGCGCACCGTCCCCCGAATGAACTACGAAGCCATGATCCTCCTGGGCCAGTCTGCGGCCGTCGATCTCGCCGGCACCGTCGGCTTCATCAAGGACACCATCGCCCGTTACCAGGGCGAGATCATCTCCCTCAAAAAGTGGGCCGACCGCCCCCTCTGCTTCCCCATCCAGAAGCAGAAGCGCGGCCTCTACATCCTCTGCTACTTCTCCGCCCCCACCAGCCAGCTCGGGGACATCGATCGGGCCTTCAACCTCTCCGATCAGGTCCTCCGCCAGCTCATTATCAAGGCCGATCACCTCAGCATCGAGGAAATGCAGGCCGCCGACGCGCAGCTTGATCTGACCATCGAGGCGAACCTCCGCGCCGGGGTCGTGGCTCCCGCCGCACCGGTTGCCGCTGCCCAGCCCGCGCCTGCTCAGCCCGCAGGTGCTCAGGCCGTCGCCCCCCAGCCCGTCGCTGCCCAGCCAGCGGACGCCCCCGCTGTGGCCGCCCCCGCCGGCGTCTGATCAGTGCGCGATCAAGTCGGCCCGAGAAACCCGCTCCCGCAAATCATCGAAAACCTGCCTCAGGTTGCACTCCACCACTTGACCTGCTAGGATTTTAGTAGGATATCTGTCCAGGCACGCGCGGTTGTCGCGCGGCCGCCACTCGGCCTTTCCGCGGAGCGCTCCATGGGCAACTTCAATCGCGTCTTCTTGATGGGCAATCTCACCCGCGACATCGAGGTGCGTTTCACGCCCAACAACCAGGCCGTGGCCACCATCGGCCTCGCCGTCAATCGCCGCTGGCGCGACGCCAACAACAACCAGCAGGAAGAGACCACCTTCGTCGACTGCGAAGCCTGGGGCAAGACCGCCGAGGTCATGAAGCAGTATCTGGCCAAGGGTCGCCCGGTCTTCATCGAAGGCCGCCTCAAGCTCGATCAGTGGAAGGACAAGAACGACGGCTCCAACCGCTCCAAACTCAAGGTCGTCGTCGAGAACTTCCAGTTCGT
>Ga0105047_10013760_pt1 | contig 12886 bp, 10 predicted proteins | sample MAT04_FD_78384 | JGI IMG/M metagenome (GOLD analysis project Ga0105047, IMG submission 78384) | Freshwater microbial communities from Lake Fryxell liftoff mats and glacier meltwater in Antarctica - MAT-04 (megahit assembly) | ecosystem: Environmental > Aquatic > Freshwater > Ice > Liftoff... | reverse complement strand
CCTGGTGACGGTCATCAAGTCCGAAGCCCAAGACGAGGAAGGCGAGAAGGCCAAGAACATTCTTCCCGTCAAGTATGCCTCGTCGCTGACGACGCCGCTGAAGATCACCATCAAGCCGGACGTGAAGAACTTCGGCAGCTTCGAGATCGAGAAGTAAGCAGCGACCAGGCGAGCGGGGGACATCAGTCCCCTGAGCACTCAACGAATCGGAATCAATGCAAATCTCTGGGGACACTCAAAGGAGCCGCGCACGAAGTAAGCGTCCGGTTCTTGAACTTGCGACTCAAAAGAGCCGCGCACGAAGTAAGCGTTCGGTTCCTGAACGCTTACTTCGTGCGCGGCTCCTTTACTGATCTAACCCCTTCAGCCGACGCGGCCCTGCCGCTCTTCCTCGTACCGATGCAGCTTGTTGTAAAGCGTCTTCAGGCTGATGCCGAGTTCGGTCGCGGTGGCCTGCTTGTTGCCGTTGTTCTTGGCATAAACCTGCAGAATGTAGTCCATTTCCACATCGGACAGCGTCTTGACTGCACCGGTCGTACCCGCAACCGGGACGACCGGGGGCGGAGCATAGGCAGCCGGCTGCGGCATCGGCAAAATGGGTTCGACAACGCGTTGCGTCGCCGGTGCCAAGCGCGGAGCACGCACGTCGAACGGCAGATGATGCGGCTGAATCCGCTGCCCGGCCGCGACGATCCACGCGTACTCCATCGCGTTCGCCAACTCGCGGACGTTCCCCTGCCAATGGTAGTTCATCATCACCTGCTGGGCATCGGTGCTCAACAGATCCGCAACCATTTCCATAGGTCGTTTGGCGGCCCGCGCAAGCAGGTGCACGGCCAAGGCGGGTATGTCCTCCCGCCGTTCGCGCAGCGGCGGCAGGTGGATGTGGAACAGGTTGAGGCGGAACAGCAGATCCTCGCGGAAGGTGCCCTCCGCGATCATCTGCTTCAAATCCCGATTGGTTGCACAGATCACGCGGACGTCGACGATGCTGGCTTCGTTGGCACCCACCGGGCGAATCTCACCCGCTTCGAGGAAGCGAAGCATCTTGACCTGAATGTTACGGTCGAGTTCGCCCAGTTCGTCGAGAAACAGCGTTCCGCCGTTGGCGACCTCGAACATGCCCTTGCGGTCGGCCTGGGCTCCGGTGAACGAGTTTTTCTTGTGCCCGAACAGTTCGCTTTCGACCAGTTGCGGCGACAGCGCTCCGCAGTTCACCGGCACGAACGGCATCTCGGCCCGCTTCGACTTCGTGAACAAGGCCCGGGCGACGACTTCCTTGCCCGTACCCGTTTCGCCCGTGATGAGCACGCGGGCATCGGTCGGGGCGATCTGGTCGATGAGCCGTTGGACCGGAATCATCGCCGGGCCGGAACCAATCAGCAGTCCCGGCCCTTCAGCGGCCTGCACCCGCGATTCCAAGGCCGTCGCCTTGTTCTTGAGCCGCTTCTTGTCCTGAATCCGCAGCAGCACCGCTTCGATCTCGGCGAGTTGACACGGCTTACGGAGGTAATCGCACGCACCGAGCCGCATGGCTTGGACCATCGTGTCTTCGCCGGCGTAGCCGGTCATCATGATGGCTTCGGTATCGGGGCTGGATTCCTTGAGCTTCTTCAGCACGTCCATGCCGCTGATGCCCGGCATGCGGATGTCCAGAATCGCGACATCGTAACTCTGCGCGGCCAAGGCCTGCAGCGCCGTCTCGCCGTTGGGGCAGACCGTGACGTCGTGCCCCAAGTGCGGCAACTCGATGCGCATGAATTCCTGCAGTTTCTGTTCGTCGTCGACGAACAGAATGCGGAGTCGGTTGTGCGGCAGCGTACTCAAAATCTCTCTCCATCGCTCTGCCTATTGGAAGCAGAATATTATCGCCACAAAGACTGCAAAGTTCGCAGAGTAAGCAAACTGCTGAATTCCGAGTATCGTACTCTGCGGGCTTTGTGGTGAAACTCTTTCAATTTCGAATCAGGCCGCCGAGGTGCGTGGTCCCGGGAACGGGAGCAACTGGGCGGGGGGATGATGCGGTTCCGCATCGGTTGTCGTCAACGGCAATCGGACCAGGAAAGTACTCCCCTGCCCCGCACCGCTGCTGCTCGCTTCGATCGTGCCGCCGTGCTGGTCGATGATCTGGTGGCTGATCGACAGCCCCAGGCCGGTGCCGTTGCCCGTGCGGCTGCGGGTGAAGAACGGCTCGAAGATGTGCTGGAGCGTGTCCGCGGACATGCCGCAGCCCGTGTCCCGAAAGCGGAGTTCCGCACAATCATTTCGGGCGATGAGATCGACGCTCAACTGGCCGCCGTCATCCATGCTGTCCAGGGCGTTGACGATCAAATTAAGCACTACGCCCTTGATGTCCGGCACGCTGACCGCGGCGTTCACGTAGTGATCCGGCTCGTAGCGGATCGACCTGTTTCTGGCGTTCGGCAGGACTTTGGCGACCTCGACGACATCGGCCACGAGTTGCGTCAGATCGGCCGGTTCGCGCTTGCCGCCGTTGCGGCTGAAGTCGAGCAGCTTCTGGGTGATCTGCTTGCACCGCTGCGATTCCTCCTGGATCATCCGCAGGTATTTGAGGATGACTTCCGAGTCAGCGCCGGGCCGCGTCATGGCGTCCTGCAGTCGACGTTCCAAGGACTCGGCACAGAAGGCGATCGAAGCCAGTGGGTTGTTGATTTCGTGGGCCACGCCGGCGGCGAGAAAGCCGACGCTGACCATGCGCTCGGAGTTGACCAACTGGCGGGTCCGCTCGTTGACCCGGCCTTCGAGTTCCTCGTAGATGCCGCGGAGCCGAAGCGTCATGGCGTTGAATTCGTCCGCCACCTCTTCGAGTTCATCGCGGCTGTTCAAGCGGATCGGCTCGGAGAAATTACCGCGATGGACCCGTTGCACGCCCGCCTGCAACAGTTGAATCGGTAGGAACACCGAGGTGCGGAAATAGTAGAGCAAGGCAATGACGAAGAGAATGGCCAATACGGTGGCAGCCACGGTGATGATCATACTGCGACGATGCGTACCGGCGGAGCGGTCGAAGGACTGCTTCACATCGGTTACGAGCATGTTGAAGTGGTCCAGCGAGAGTTTTTCGAGTTTCGTGTGTGCGGCTGAGACCATCGGCCGGTCGATGATCCGCGGTCGTCCCGGCACCGGCGGCGTACTCTCGGCCGCGGTCACGGCTTCCTCGAGGTGGCGGAGTGCCTCGCTCATGTCCCGAATATGCTTGTAGTCGTGCAGCGAGCCGTCGGTCCCGGCTGGGAATTGAAGACGGAGGGTTGCTTCGTAACCGGTAAGCGTGGCGCGCACTTCCCGGATGCCGCGGGCAATCCGGTCCCGTTCGGCATTGAGCGGGTTGGGCGTGCGGGTGGGGTCGGCTTCGACGGCGTCGGCCAACATCATGCGGTGGATCTGTTCCCGCAGAATGACGCAGATCTGCATCTCTTCGAGCTTGCGGTCGGTGGTGCGGATGACCTGAAAATACGAGGACAACCCGAAGATCGTGCCGCCGAGCAAAAGCGCGACGCTGCCGACCACCAGGGACAAACCGAAAACCAGTTTATGCCGCAGCCGCCATGGTCGGGCCACGGGTGCCTCCCTGCATCACGGTCGAACCGATCCTTCGGTTCGTCGAACATCGCCTGCGGATTCCGCTTCTTCGGCCGGTCAGGCCAAGCCCGCTTCCTCCGCGTCGGGGCGGACTCTACCACAACGATTTTCATTCGGGGAGAGCAACTTTTACCGCCCCACGGACAAACTTACCGATGTTTCCCAAGGCTCCAGCATCGTCCCGACCGGCGTCGCTTCCTATGCTGTGGAAAGTCAAGCCTCCAAAGTTCAGGACGTCTTTTGTGACATTCACTTCCCAGCCGGTCGCGGTCGGTCCGTACACCATCGGCGGTGGCACACCGCTTCTGTTTGTGCTCGGTCCGTGCGTGATCGAGTCGCGGGACTTTACGCTGAATCTGGCGCGCAAGATCAAGCTCCTCGCGGATCGACTGCGGATTCCCGTCGTCTTCAAGGCATCCTTCGACAAGGCGAACCGCAGTTCGGGCACGTCGTTCCGAGGCGTCGGGCTGGAGGAAGGGTTGAAGATTCTTGCGGAGGTGACCACCGAAACCGGCCTGCCGACCACGACCGACATTCACGAGATCGGCCATGCGTCCCCGGCCGGGCAAGTCTGTGAGGTCCTGCAGATTCCGGCGTTCCTCGCCCGGCAGACGGACCTGCTCCTTGCCGCGGCGGCGACGGGCAAGGTCGTCAATGTGAAAAAGGGCCAGTTCATGGCGCCGTGGGACATGAAGAATGTGGCCGCGAAGATTCGCGGGGCGGGCAATCCGCGTGTGCTGCTCACCGAACGCGGCACCACGTTCGGGTACGGACTGCTGGTCAACGATTTCCGCAGCATTCCCTTGATGCAGGAAACGGGTGCTCCCGTGATCTATGATGCCACACACAGCGTACAGACTCCTGGGGCACTGGGCGATCGTACCGGTGGCGATCGTCGCATGGTCCCGCCGTTGGCCCGTGCCGCGGTGGCGGCCGGTTGCGATGGGCTGTTTCTGGAGACGCACCCGAACCCGGACGAAGCCCCGAGCGACGGGCCGAACATGGTGCCCTTCGCCGAACTGCCCGCCTTACTGGCGACCTGCCTACGACTTCGTGCGGCCCTGCTGAACGAAGTCGTTTAAGACACGAACCCGAGATCCTTTCGATGACGAAGCTTTTCACGTTCCTCGGATTCGGCAGCTCCTGCGCTGCGATCGTCGTGACGCTCTTCGCAATGGGTTGCTCGACCAAGCCGCCATCCAACAAAAGTGCGGTCGCCGATAAGACCACCGAGGATCCGTGGCCCAAGTTGGTCGTGCAGTTCCGCCGCGATACCGACGTGGCCGCAACCCGGCGGACCCTGGAACAACTCCGCATCGACCTCAGCAGCAACTCCGATCCGCAGTACCAGCCGCAGGCGATGAGCGAGGACGTGGAGCGCGCCTTGAAGCCGCTCGTGTTGCTCAGCGAGCAGGAATGGCGCGAGATTCGGTCGTCCACGTTCACCGGTTTCGACCCGCATTACCTGGCGGAAGTGCTGTATCTGCGCGATGTGGTCCGAACGCTCGATGTCGACGGTCGCCCGGCGGATCAGAAGGCCGCGGCCGCCTTTGAATGGGTCTGCCGGCAGGTCGCGCTCGACCCGTGGACCACCTACGGCAACAATGCGAAAACCTACATGCCCCCCTTCGATGTCACTTCGGTCCTGAGTCGCGGGGCAGGCAGCGGCTTGGAGCGCGCCTACGTCTTCCTCGGCTTGCTTCAGCAACTTGGCCTCGAAGGAGTATTGATCGGACCGCCGGAAGCGGCGAACCGATCTTGGGCTTACCGAATCGATCCGAGCAAAACGGATACGGCGCCCTCGGGGCCGTTCTGGGCGGTCGGCGTCCGCATGGCGGGCGATGTCTTCCTTTACGAGCCGTGGCGCGGCGAACGCTTCCCGCTTTCCCTGTCTCAACTCAAGGCGAAGCCCGAAGCCGTGCAGGCCTGGCGGGATGACAAGGTGTTGCCGTTGGCCTTGTCCGCGGCGGACATTGCCGAGGCTATCGCGTTTTATGCGCCGCCCTTGAGTGCCTTGGCGACGCGGTGGAAACGTTTGGAACAGGAGTTCGCCAAGGAAGCCCCGCCGCTGCGGCTGACGTTGGATCTGCCTGCTGCACGTGCCGCATTTGCGGACGCGACGAAACTGCCCGCACCGCAGGTCTGGAATGCCGCGGGCGATCCGTTCACCCCGACCCGGGTCGCTTCGTCAACGATCGCCAAGACCGACGGCGGCAATGCCCCGACCGCGGAACTTCGCGATCGCTATCGCTTCTCGATGGTTCCCCAGCCGCTGTTTACGATGCCGGACAATGTCCGGCCGCGGGCCTCGTCCGGCCCGAACGATGCCGGCGATCCCGGCATCCCGGAACTGTACGACCTGCTCCGCGGTCGTTGCGTCGCCGCCTATGACGAACTCTTTCTGAAGGCACCGACGCCGCGGGAACGCTTTCAGCGGGGTCAATTCACCGAGACGATTCCCGTGCTCATCGAGAAGCGGAAGTCCCTGACGGCCGGCATGGAACGCCTCCGCACCGACCGTAACCGCGGCGAACAACTCGCCGAATGGGCCAAGGCCATCCGCGACGCCTACACGCAACTGTTGCGGGCACGGGACAAACAGGCGACCAACCCCAGCGCCATCCTCGAAGCCCAGGCAAAAGTCGAGCAGCTGATGAAGAACGACTCGACCAAACTCGAAGCGCTCTTCGATACGGCCTTCGCCGAAGCCGGCAACGCCGAAGCGACCTACCTACTCGCCTGCGGCATGCACGAACGGGCCGAGCAGGCCCATCGCCGGTACGAACGCCTCGTCGCCGATCCCCGCACGGCCGGCACCGCGACGCGCGTGAAGGAGTCGGCCCTGCAGGAATGGAGCGAGGCCCTAGGCTGGTGGACCCGCTACGAGCCGTTTGCCGCGACGCAATCGCTGTACTTTCTCGGTCGGGCCGAGCATGCCAAAAAACTGCGGGAGCGGGCCGAAGCCAAAATCGCCGACTTGCGTGCCCGCTGAGCAACTGCGACGATACGCTTAATATCTCTCCAATCGCCCGAGCATCGCATGAAGGCACGTCTGGTTCCCATTGATGCCTCGCCGCTGATTGAACTCGTCAAGGACATGACGGTCATCGGCCGCACGGCCGATTGCGATGCGACGATCGATCACAAGAGCGTGTCGAAACTGCATTGCGTCCTGGTCAAAACCGACGGTCTGATTCTGATTCGCGACCTCGGCAGCACCAACGGCACCCGCGTGAACGGTCAACGCGTCCGCCGGGCCGCCCTGCTTCCCGGCGACCATCTCGGCATTGCCGCTTTCCGTTACAAAGTGAAATTCGGCGAAAGCGGTGATACGGACGCCGATCAGAAACTAGAGACTCCCCCAACGCCGGACGGCGCCGCCGGACCGGCGGACTCCGACGAACAGGCAGCAAAAGACGCTGAAAAAATGCCGAAAACTCCGGCCATGAAGCGTAACGTCCACCCGGATCAGTACTCGGGGAAGCCGAAGTAAACCAAGTCGAAATCATCGACACTTCGTCGCATGCCAAGTCGAACTTTGCGATTCAAAGCAAAATTACTTTGCGAAACAAAGCTTATTCACTTAGACTCTCTTCGACATCGTTTCCCTCGATGACCGGGAGTGGCCCATGCATGGCCTGCAGGAATTGGATCGCGTTCTTCGGGGCGATCCAACGCCGGTTTGGCTCTCGCCGTTGTTGCGGATCAATCTGCTGCTCGCCGCGTTCTACGGCGTTTGCATCGGTGTCTTTGGTCTCGTTCGACCCGAAGGGCCGGAATGGCGGCAGGGTTGTCGTCCCAGTTGGTGCTACGCCGCAGCTATGCCGAACTGATTGCCCGCAACCGTCGGCATGGTTGGATGATTCCGTTGTGGCTGTCGCTTTACTGTGTCACTGCGATCCGAATGGCCTGGGTGCTGCGGCCGTTCGTCGGCTATCCGAGATTGAAGACGACGTTACTGCGCGACGGCGATTGGGGCAATGCCTACGTCGCCGTCTTCCGGACGGTGTCCCGGACGCTGCTGCACTGACTCAGTTGCCCGAGACGATCCACAGGTGCTTCCAGCCGCGCAGGTACAGTTTGCCGTCCACGGCCACGGGGGACGCGGTGAAGGTGTCCGGCAGTTTGTTCTTGGCGAGTTCCTCGAAAGTGCGGCCGGCTTTCAGAACTGGGCAGGTGCCTTCACGGCCGAGGAGATAAAGCTTGCCGTCGGCGAACATCGGGTTGGAGCGATGGCGTTCGTTGGTCAGCGACTCGTCGTAAAGCAACTTGCCGGTTGCGGCATCGAGGGCGTTGAGTTGGCCGCCGGCACCCATGAGATAAACGACATCATCCACCAACAAAGGCGACGGCACGTCCGGCGTTTTGGGAAAGCGCCAGGCTTCACCCGAAGCCGGGATGTTGCCTCTCAGACCTTCGGGCTTCACCGCGACGGTGGGATGTTGCTTGCAACTCGGGATCACGATCAGGTCGGGGGTCACCAGTGGGCTGGAGACGGCCCGCCAGGCGCGGTTGTAGTTCGCCTTCGGGTTGAGTTCGGAGACGCGCCAGACTTCGCTGCCGTCCTTGAGGTCGTGGGCGGTGCAGTAGTCGTTGCCGTGGACGATGAGCAGAGCCTTGTCCCCTTTTTGCCACAGAAACGGCGAACAGTAAACGTCCGGCGATTCGCCCTTGCCGTCGCTCTTGCGTTCGGCCTTCCAGAGTTCCTTGCCGGTCGCGGCGTCGAAGGCGAAGATCGTCTGCCGCTCGCGGTGCATCAGCGTAACGTAGAGAATGCCCTTGTGCAGTACCGGCGTCCAGTGACCGCCGAACTGGATTTTGAAGGCCCCATAGACTTGCTTGCAGTCGATTTCCCAAGCGGGCTTGCCGTCCTCGATCGCATAGGCACCGAGCATACCGGTGCCGGAGAACGCGAAGGCGAGTTTGCCGTCCGAACTGCACGAGGCGGAGGCGAGATTGCCTTCGTCGCCGCGGTATTTGTCTTCCCCGCGACCCAACATGCGCTGCCACAGAGGCTTGCCGTCGCGGCTGATGCAGAACAGCACGACATCGGCTTTAACCTGGGCCGTCATCACCATTCGGTCGCCGACGATGCAGGGCGTGCTCGCCCCCGGGCCGGGCATGTCCACCTTCGTCACGTTCGCACTGTCGGCCTTCCAGGAAGCCGGAAGTTTTGTCGCCGGGCTGCGGCCGTCGTTGGCGGGCCCGCGCCATTGCAGCCAGTCCTCGGCAAGAATCGATGTGGAGGAAAGAATGAACACAGCGACAAGCAGCAACCGGGTTGGCACAATGCGACTCCGACGGACGATGGGAAGCGGGGCGGGTTTCGACAAGCCAAGGTTATCCGCCCGCCCGCCCATCCGCAAGTTGTCGCTCATTGCCTCTTCTGGTGGACCATTGCAGTTGATTTGTCATGGGGCCGGCCGTCTCGGCTGCATTCTTAGCGGGAGAGATGCAGCCGAGACGGCCGCACCACTACGAGATACCAAGGCTCAGATGAGCTGTATCGTACCATTAGGGCTTCGCTTTGAGTGGGGCAAACCATTGCTTCTGCCAGTAGTCGCGGGTGTATTCATCGGCGCCGCCGGGGAAGGCGTCGTCCGGCAGACGCAAGAAAAGTTCCTCCATGCGGGCGAGGACAGTGGCAGCCTGTTCGGTGCGGTCGGCGAAACGATAGGCCGTGTACAGCATGCTGCGGATGATGAGTTCTTCGACCTTGCCGGTGTAACGCGTCGACAGGCGTTCGCAGAGTTCCGGCATGTCCGCATACTTGCGGAGCAGCAGGGTCGTGTTCGCCAGCCGGATGTCCGCTTGGGCCCGCAGGGGGCTGTCGACACCAGCGGAAAGTTCGGCGAAGAGATTGGCGGCTTCGGTCAGTTTGGTCTCGGCATCGGCAGGCGGTCGGGACGCCGCATCGCCGCGGGCGGCGACCAGGAGCGTGCTGCCGAGGTAGAGTTGTGCCTGATGCAACAGTTTCTCGCCGGGGCGGGCCTGAACGACTTGGCGGAAGCGGGCCTCGGCGTCGGCGACCTGATTCTGGTTCAGCAGAAACTTGCCGAGTTCAAACTGGGCCTGATTCTGGGCATCCTTCTCGATCGCCGTGTCGCCCGGAGCCGCGACGGCGGCGAGCAGCAGTTCCTGGCCGTTCTTCAACATCGCCATCGCTTCCGTCTGCGTGGCCGGGGTGCGGGCCTTGGTGCGGGCTTCGTCCAAGTAGGCAACGGCAAGGCGTACCCGGGCGGTTGCAGCCGTCGGCGAAGTCTTCAGCATGGCTTGGCGAAGTGCGGCCGAGCCTTCGATGAACTGTTTGCCCGCCAGCAGGGACTCGCCCTTTTCCACCCACGCCGAGGCGATGATGTCGTCCGGCAGGCCGGGCGTCTGCGTGAGGCGGTCGAGCGTGGCGGTGGCCGCAGCGTCGTCTCCGGCATTGCGGTAGCATTGGGCCGCACGCTTCAGGAATTCGGCTTGGCCGGCGGGCGTAGGGAACGTGCCCGCCAGCGCAACATAGTCGGCTGCGGCCTCACGATACTTCTCGGCCGCTTGGGTCGCCGTCGTCGGGCTGGACTTCAGAAGAGCACCCCACGCCGCGTTCGTGTCCGCCTTGCGTTCGGTCGCCCGGCCCGGGTTGGCCCACGGGGCATACGAGGTTGCCGCCTTTACGGCGGAGGCCAAGTCGCCTTCGTTGGTGCTGGTCTGGATGGTGCGTTCGAAGAGGTCCCGCACCTGTTCCAAGGTGAAGTAGGTGGCATCGTAGTCCGAAGTTGCAGGCAAGGCCTTGTCGGCGGCCTGCAGTGCCGCCACCACGTCGCCGCGGCCCGTTGGCGTTGCGGGTTGATTCAGCAGCATCTCAGCGAGTTGAAAGTTGGCGGCCTGGCCGATCGATCCGGTGCCGGCGGCGGCCTGTTCGAGCAAAGGGCGACCCGCATCCGGGGTGCCGGCCTTGCGGTAGGCTTCGGCCAGGAGCAGTTGGACCACCGGAAGTTGTTCGGGCGGCGTGTTCGGGTTCTTCAAAACCGCGTCGTACTGGGCGACGGCATCCTTCCAGTTGTTCTCGGCGCCGGACAAGCGGGCGAGTTGTATCCTGGCGGCGGCATACACATCATTCGGGGCACTTGCGGAAATGTCTTTCAGCACGGCACGGGCTTTCTCAGGCTCGCCGAGGGTGAGGCAAAGCTGGGCCAAGCCGCGGCGATCCTTCGCGAGTTGAGCCGCGGGGCGACGGGTCGGGCCTGCCAAGTAAGCGGTGAACTCGGTTTGGGCCGCCTTCAGATTCGGCGGGGACAGACGCAGATAAGTTTCCGCGAGCAGCCGGCGGCGTTCCCCTTCGCTTTCCTCACCACCCGGTACTTCAATCAATGCATTGACGACGGCAAGGGGATCGCCCTGCCCCAGCGCCGCCTGCACCTTGGCATGGCGAAACAGGAACAGTTTCTTCTCCTGCGGGTCCGCGATCAAGTCCGGATTGATCTTGCCGAACAGTTCGGCCGCCTGCGTCCAGCGGTCGCTCCGAGCCGGATCGGCCTCGGCGGCGGCAACGAACGCCGAGCCGCACAGCCGGCAGATCGTCGCGGCATCCTCCGTCTCCGGCGTCAGTTCGGCGACCAGGCCCACCGCCAAGCCTTCAAGATTTGCCGCATCGACCGGCTTCCGCTCCAGAGCAGACTTCAAGGCTTTGAGGTTGTAGGCGGTCCGCTCAGCCGGATTCTTCGGCTGCGGCGGGAAACCGGCGTAGGCAGCGGCCGCCGCAACGACACCGAGGACGAACAAGGGAAGCTGCCAGTAGTGGCTCCGACGAGACGAAACGGGAGCGTGATCCGTGGTCATGGCCGGAACCATCCTGGTGCGGGTTTTTGCCGATACTGCCCTAGTTGTGGCAGATCGCACCCTAACCGGTCAAGACGTCTTTGTTGAATGGGGAATTTAAAAATGATGAAAGCGGAATGGAGTCCAAACTTCATCCGGTCATCGAGCAAGGAAACGCGAACCACCGCCCGGCAGACCGAGGCGCTCGAGCACTCGGCTGCGATAGAGCGCGACTTCGGTTTCGCCGGGACGCAAGGCCGCGGCGGCGGTGAAGGCATCCAAGGCTCGTGAAAGCGTCTGCTCGGCGGCGACTTCATCGCGTCGTTCGGCGTCGGCATCCCATCGCTTGACCAACTGGAACAGTCCGATTCCGCGGTGGAAGTTCTCTGCAAAGTCGTCGCCGCGATCCTCGGCCAAGGTCATGAGCCGCGTGTGGCACTGCACCGACTGCGGGGAGGGTGTTTCAGGTTTGGCGTACTCTTCGACGCACAGTTCAAATTCCGTGCGGGCATCGTGAGGCTGATTCAGCCGGTACAACAGTTCCGCCAGTTGGAAGCGGACGACCGTCGCTTCGGGAAATGTTAGGAGATACGTCCGGAATTGCGGCACCGCCGACCGAAAGTCGCCACGCTCCAACGACTCGGCGGCCCGCTCCAACGCGTTATCGGCCGGTGTCTCCACAACTACGGCGACAGTGGGAAGTGCTCGTTCGTCCGGCCAAGTGAACGGCGCTAAGCAGCCGACGATGCCGGCGAGGGAGGCTCCGAGGATCCAAGCCCCAACTCGCATAGGATGACCGCTCCAGTTCCGGGGGAACAGGAGTCATCATCGAATGCGGCGGGACTCGAAACGAAGCCGATCGAAAGCGATTGTCGAACGAACCCGGCAGGTTGGGTAAACCTTGCGGGCCGTAGCGGTTACGCCGCTGATTTCGCGTAGTTCTCGCCCACAACCTGCCAGTTGACGACGCCGAACCAGGCTTCGACGTACTTCGCCCGAAGGTTGCGGTACTTCAGGTAGTAGGCATGCTCCCAGACGTCGATGCCGAGGATCGGCCGCGGTCCGCCGCCCATGAGCGGATTGTCCTGATTCGGCGAACTGACGATTTCCAACGGCTTCATCTTGCCGCGGATGAGCCAAGCCCAGCCGCTGCCGAAGCGGCCCGTGGCGGCGGCGAGAAACTGCTTTTTCATCGCGTCGACGGAGCCGAAGCTCTCATCGATGCTCTTCAGGAATTCACCGCCTGGCCCCGCCCCTCCCGTGCCCGGCTTGGCCATGATGCTCCAGAAGAAGTCGTGGTTCCAATGCCCACCGCCATTGTTGCGCACGGCCGGGCGAATCGCTTCGGGGACTTCGGCAAGCTTCTTGAGGATCTGCTCGATCGGCATCGCGAGCCAGTCGGCTTTGCCTGCGAGCGCCTTATTCAGATTGTCGACGTAGGCTTGGTGGTGCTTGGTGTGGTGGATCGTCATCGTCTCGGCGT
>Ga0105047_10013759_pt1 | contig 12886 bp, 13 predicted proteins | sample MAT04_FD_78384 | JGI IMG/M metagenome (GOLD analysis project Ga0105047, IMG submission 78384) | Freshwater microbial communities from Lake Fryxell liftoff mats and glacier meltwater in Antarctica - MAT-04 (megahit assembly) | ecosystem: Environmental > Aquatic > Freshwater > Ice > Liftoff... | reverse complement strand
TATCTGGGCGCCACCGTGCAGGTCATTCCCCACATCACGGACGCCATCAAGGCAGCCGTCGTCGCTGAGACCGACGGCTATGACTTCATCCTCGTCGAAGTCGGCGGCACGGTGGGTGACATTGAGAGCCTGCCCTTCCTCGAAGCCATTCGTCAGCTTGCCAACGAGCTTGGCCCGACGCGCAGCCTGTTCGTGCATCTGACGCTGGTGCCCTACATCCCTTCGGCCGGCGAGTTGAAGACCAAGCCCACGCAGCATTCCGTGAAGGAGCTGCTCGGCGTCGGCATCCAGCCGCAGATCCTGCTCTGCCGCTGCGACCGGCAGATCCCGGAGAATGAGCGCCGCAAGATCGCGCTGTTCTGCAACGTCCGCCCCGAAAGCGTGATCCCGGCCTACGACGCGAAGAGCATCTACGCCGTGCCCTCCAGCTACCACCGCGAGGGGCTGGACCGCGAAGTGCTGCGGCACTTCAACCTCTCGATCTACGGCGAGCCGAACATGAGCGGCTGGCAGCACATCGAGGACCGCATCGCCCAGCCGGAGGGCGAGGTGACCATCGCGGTCGTCGGCAAGTACACGGGCCTTCTCGACGCCTACAAGTCGCTGAACGAGGCGCTGGCGCATGGCGGCATCGCCCACCAGATCCGCGTGAAGCTGGACTGGGTGGACAGCGAACTCTTCGAGCGCGAGGAGGGCGAGGTGGTGCGCCGCCTGGCGGGCGTGCACGGCATCCTCGTTCCCGGCGGCTTCGGCGAGCGCGGGACGGGCGGCAAGATCCAGGCGGTGCGCTTCGCGCGCGAACGCAAGATCCCCTTCCTCGGCATTTGCTTCGGCATGCAGATGGCGGTGATCGAGGCCGCGCGGAACCTGCTGGATATCCCCGGCGCCTCCAGCACCGAATTCGGCCCCTCCGCCGAACCTGTCGTCGGCCTGATGACCGACTGGATCCGCGGCAACGAGCGCGAGAAGCGCGAAGCCGGCGGCGACCTCGGTGGCACCATGCGCCTCGGCGCCTATCCGGCCGTGCTGGCCGAGGATTCGCTGGTGCGCGGCGTCTATGGCGAGAGCCGGATCGAGGAACGCCACCGTCATCGCTTCGAGGTGAACGTCGCCTACCGCGAGCGGCTGGAAGGTGTCGGCCTGCGCTTCTCCGGCATGTCGCCCGACGGCGTGCTGCCCGAGATCGTGGAGTACCCGGACCACCCGTGGTTCATCGGCGTGCAGTTCCACCCGGAGCTGAAGTCCAAGCCCTTCGCGCCGCATCCCCTGTTTGCGGGTTTCGTGGGTGCCGCGGTGCACCAGGCGCGGCTCGTCTGATGGACGTCACCATCCGCGACATCGTGATCGGCAACGCGCAGCCGCTCGCCTTCATCTGCGGCCCCTGCCAGATCGAAAGTCGCGCCCACGCGCTGGAAACTGCCGCCGCCATCGCGGAGATGGCGCGCGCGGCGGGTGTGCCGATGATCTACAAATCCTCCTTCGACAAGGCGAACCGCACCAGCGTCAACGCGCAGCGCGGCATCGGCATGGCCGAGGGCCTCGCCATCCTGGCCGAAGTGCGCGAGCGCACGGGCCTTCCGGTCCTGACCGATGTCCACACCGCCGAGCAATGCGCGCCCGCCGCCGAAGCGGTGGACGTGCTGCAGATCCCCGCCTTTCTGTCGCGCCAGACCGACCTGCTGCTGGCGGCCGGTGAGACGGGGGCGGCGATCAACGTGAAGAAGGGGCAGTTCCTGGCCCCCTGGGACATGAAGAACGTCGCCGCCAAGATTGCGAGCACGGGCAACCAGCGCATCATGCTCTGCGAGCGTGGTGCCAGCTTCGGCTACAACACCCTGGTCAGCGACATGCGCGCGCTGCCGATCATGGCCGAGACGGGCTACCCGATCGTCTATGACGCGACGCACAGCGTGCAGCAGCCGGGCGGGCAGGGCGGCTCCTCCGGCGGGCAGCGGGAATTCGCGCCGGTGCTCGCGCGCGCTGCCGTGGCCGTGGGCGTGGCCGCCGTGTTCATCGAGTGCCACGAGGACCCGGACGCAGCGCCCTCCGACGGGCCGAACATGATCCCGATCCGCGAGATGCCGGCGCTGATCGCGCGGCTCAAGGCTTTCGACCGGCTCAGCAAGGGCTGAACCTCAAGGCGTGAATATCAGGGCGCGTGGTGCACCGCGAGCCAGAGGGCCGGCGGCGCGGTGCTGGTCCATTCGACGCGGTGGCGGCAACCCGCCGGCAGGTGCACCCAGTCCCCCGGCGCCAGATGCAGCGCCTCGGCAGCACCTTCCAGGCGAAGCGTCGCGGCGCCGGCCAAAAGCAGCACGAATTCATCGTCTCGCTGGTCGTACCAGAAACCCTCGGCGCTGGCCTGCCCGGTCGAGAGGATGCGCTCGATCCGCAGCCCGGGCCGTGTGACCAGCGCATCGAAGCGCTCGCCCCCGGCCGGTCCTTCGGGCCACTGGAACAGGTTCCCGCGCGTCACTGGAACAGATGCGGCACCACGCGGCTTGTGTCGCGCAGGATCGCCTCGCGGCTTTCGCGCAGGATGATGCCCGCGGGCGCGTCACCCACCACCCAGGAGCCGACCAGGGCGTTCCAGCCTTGGCGCTGCGGCAGCTTCGCCAGCGCCTGCGTCACGAATCGCGCCTCCTCCGGCGCGTAGGGGCCGGGCGTCGAGGCCATGGTGAGGCCCTTGCGGAGCATCGCGACGTTGGCGCCCTCGCGGCCCAGGCAGGGCTTCTGCACGCAATCACCACCGGGCAGCGTCACGCGCCCCATCACCGTCTCCAGCAGGTTCGGATGGCCCGGGAACAGCTCCCACAGCACGGCAAGGATGGCCTTGTCGGAGAGCAGCGCCTTCCAGGGCGGCTCCAGCACGCCGCAACTGTCCTGCATCAGGTAGGGGCCGAAATGGTCGCGGATCATCCATTCCCACGGGTAGAGCTTGTGGAGGAAGTGGATCGCCCCGGCCGCCTCATCCACGAAATTCCGGCCATCCCAGCCGATCTGCGCCAGGTCGATCGCTCGGGTCTGGATGCCGGCCTGCTGCGCCAGGTCTCGGTAGTAGGTGGCGTGCGCCCATTCCTCGGCGCTCTCCTCGAAGGCGGCGAAGTGCAGCGGCTTGCCGAGCAGGCGCGGCGCCAGTTCGCTGAGTCGCTCCAGCAGCTTCTCATGCAGGGAGTTGAACTGGTCGGCGTCGGGGTAGGTGTCCTGCAGCCAGACCCATTGCGCGACGGCGGTTTCGATCGCCAGCGTGGGCGTGTCCGCATTGTATTCCAGCAGCTTCACCGCGCCCGTCGCGTCATCGAAGGCGAGGTCCATGCGGCCCATCAACGAGGGGTCGCCGCGCCGCCAGGAGCGTTGCGCATAGTCGGCGAACCAGTCGGGCAGCCCGAACCGCTCGGCCAGGAGTTCCGGCGCGCGGTTCACGATATGCTCGACCGCGTCGAGGCAGCGGGCGTGCAACTCGGCGGTCGCATCGTCCAGCGCGTCCACCTCGGCCTCGGTGAAGCGCCAATGCGCCGCCTCGTGCCACCACAGCCCGCCATCCGTGCCCCCTTGCGGCTCGGCGCCGCCGGAATGGTAGGTGAGGCCGATCTCCTCCAGCTTCGCGGCCCAGTCGGGGCGCGCCGGGCTCTCGATCCGCTGCATCAGCTCGAACTGCTGTAGCCGCGCGCACTGGCGCCGAAGCCGCCCCGCCGGACCGTGGTGGCGCGCGCCGCGCCGGTGCCGGCGATGCTCGATGCCATGGTGGCCGAGGGGGTGAAGGCGGCCGCACCGCGCCGATCGGCGGCCGAGCCGGCATAACTCGCGCCGGAATAGTAGTGCCGCCCGCTGGAAGTGGTGCCGCGCCCGGCGCAATTGGCTTGCAGCGGGCTCTGGCCGGGCGCGCATTCGCCCGGCGGGCGCCCGGCATGCAGCGGCGAAACCATGCGGCCCGTGCCGTTGGCCATCATCCGGCCGATCAGCACGCCCGCCATGATCGGGATGACGACGCTGCCCCCGCCATTGGCGAGCGCCTTGTCGGAGCTGAGGCTGGCCGGGGTCGTCTCGCACTCGCCGCCCGTGGCGTCGCGGCAGGCGGCGACGGATGCGTAGCGTGGGGCGGTGGCAGCGTGGCGCGCGGCTGCCTCGGAAATGGTCGCGCGGCACTCGGCCTCGGCACTTTGGCCGAAGCGCTCCACGCAGGAGGCGAGGTCGGGGACGACGACATCGGTCGCGTCCACATCCTCGCCGCAGGCTTGCAGAGTGATGGCCGAGGCGGCGAGCAGGGTGAGGCGGATGGAGCGGGAACGGCGCATGGAAGCCTCCTCAATGGACCATCGTGGCGGCGTTCAGGATACCCGCCGCCAAGGAGATGGTGCCGAGCATGACGCCCGACGAGACCTGCCCTTCCTCGATTCGGCGCGTCAAATCGCCGCCCAGCAGGAGCCGGCCGAGCAGGAACGCGCCCACCTGGACGAGCAGCCCGACGATGCCCCAGGTCAGCAGGTCCCCCCGGCTGATGGCATGGACGAGGATCGAGGCGAGCACGATGGCATAGCCCAGCAGCGCGCCCGAGAAGCTCGCCGCCGCCGCGGCGTTCCCGGCGCGGATCAGCCGCAGCTCGGCCCAGGGGGTGATGCGGATGTAGATGGCCGCGAAGGCCACAAGCAGCGCCGCGCCGATGGGGAACCAGGTGAGGAAGGCGGGCAGCGTGGAGAGGTATTCTGGCATGGTTCGTCGCCTGGCGGTTCGTGCAAGGCGAAGCTTACGCATGAACTGGGCAGCGACGGAACGGCGAAAATCACGCCACGCACGACACCGGCAGCCGCCTCAGGCGCTGGCGAGCAGCACCACGCCCGCCGCGATCAGCGCAATGGCGGCGATCTTCTGCATGCCCAGCGTCTCGCCGAAGAACCACCAGCCGATCAGCGCGATCACGAAGTAGCTGGCGGCCGTGCAGGGCAGCGCCACGCTCATCGGGATCTTGCGCAGCGCCACGATGTAGAGGAGTGCGCCAGCGCCGTAGAAGCAGATGCCGAGCATGGTCTGCCAGCGGAACAACTGCGTGAGGAAGCTGGCGCCGTTCAACGCCTCCGCACCTGCCTTCAGAAAGACCTGGCCTACCAGCGAGGAGCAGATCGCAGCGGCGAGGGCGGCCCAGTGCAAGCTCACTCGCTGTGCACCGTCTCGCGCGGGCGGATCACTTCGCGCACGATGCCCTGCGGCTTGCCGTTCGCCGAGAGGAAGGCGCGCCCGAGATACTCGCCCATCACGCCGAGGATCATGAACTGCACGCCCGCGATCAGCAGCATGAGCGTGATGTTGGAGGCCGAGCCCGATGGCGTCTCCAGGAAAATGGCCTCGATGATGACGATGAGGGCCGCGATGAAGCCCAGCACCGCCATGGCCGCCCCCGCGAAGATCGCGAGCCGCAGCGGCAGCACGGAGAAGTTCGTCGCGAGGTTCAGCCAGAGGCGGATGAGGCGGCGCATGTTGTAGTTGGACTGACCCTCCGAGCGGGCATAATGCGCGACCTCGATCGAGGCGATGCGCTGCGTCACCTGCATGATGAGGCCGTCGATATAGGGGTAGGGGCCGGCGTAGCGCGTGACGCCGCGCACGACGAGCGCGCTCATGCAACGGAACGAGGAGAGGTAGAGGCCCTTGGGCTTGTCCAGCAGCGAATCCGCCACCTTGTTGGCGAAGCGGCTGCCGAGGTTGCGCCAGCCCTCGTGTTCCTTCTTGGCGTAGCGCGTGTAGACCACGTCCCAGCCGCCCAGGCGCGCGTGGTCGTAGAGCCGGATCACTTCCTCCGGCGGGTTCTGCAGGTCATCGTCCATGTTGATCACATAGGCGCCGCGGGCGTGGCGCAGCCCCGTCATGACGGCGTTGTGTTCGCCGAAATTGCGCGAATGCTCGATGTAGGTGAGCGGCACGGTCGCGGTTTCGGCGAGGCGGCGGCAGACGTCGCCGCTGTCGTCCGGGCTGCCGTCATTGACCAGGATGATCTCGATGCCGCCGGCCGGTTTCAGCGCGGAAAGCGCCTCCACCAGGCGGCCCACGGTCGCCGCGCCGCGATAGACCGGCACGACGATGGAAAGGCCGACAGGATGTTCTTCGGGACTCATGGGGATGCGCCTGGAATGGATGCGAAAGGACGGACCGCGGTGGCGACGATCGAACCGCCGGCGGGAAACGTCAGGCCGGCCCCCATCAAGCCGCTCTCGATGCGGCAAACGGAGCCGAGCGCCGCATCGAGCCACGCCGGAAAGGGAGCCACGTCGGAGGCGGCGTTCTCGTCACGCCTTAGGATCTTCCGCTGCACCAACATCAGCGGCAGCAGCAGGCTGTTCCAGTGCCGCGCGAGGGGCTGGGCGAAGCCCGCCGCCTCCAGCGTGGCGGCGATGTCGCCGCGCTCGTACCGGCGCGCCGTGTGCACCCGATTGTCATGGGCGGAGCGAAGCCATTCATGCGCCGGCAGGTTCAGGACGATCAGCCCGCCGGGCTTGAGCACGCGGTGGAACTCGGCCAGCGCGTGCGCCTGCTCGACGCCGCGGTGGCAGAGCACGTCCAGGCTGACCACGGCATCGAAGGCGGCGCCGGGGAAGGGAAGCGCGTTCACCGTGCCTGCCGCGACATGGGCGCCCGCCTTCGCGGCTGCACGCGCGGCGGCGGCATCGGCGTATTCGAGGCCGAACAGCGGAGCCTCGGGCCGGGCCGCGCGCAGGCGGGTCAGAAAGCCGCCCGTACCGCAGCCGGCATCGAGGATCCGGGCGCGGCCGGGCAGGTGTTCCAGGGCACGCAGGGCGTGGCGGTGCATGGCGAGATACCACCACATCCGGTCCTCGACCGCGTCCATCAATGCGTATTCGGCTGCGTCCACGGCTCCTTGTCGCCTCCGAAAGCGGCGGGGGCAAGCCACGCATGCGGCTGAAGCGGGGCAAAATCGCCGCCAAAGCGCCGCAATGGCATTGCATCGTCCAACCTCACGGCGGAGATTACGCTTCGCCGGATAGAAACACCGAATCACATGTCTCCGCCTGATCACAATCCCGGCGTGGTTCTCCCGCCCCCACCCTTGGCCGCTGCGAGCGCCGGGCCGGTTCCGCTCGAACGCTGGCTGGCCGTGGCGGCGCTGCTGCCAGCCCTCATCTTTCTTGCCGTCGTGCTCGCACCTCCGCTGAACCACGATGTGGCCGCCATCCTCGACTTCACGCAGCGCTGGATGGCGGGCGAGGCGCTGTACCGCGAAATCCTAGACGTGAACCCCCCGCTCATCTTCGTGCTGACGAGGGGAGTCCTGGCGCTGGGCGGGGCGCTCGGCCTGGCCCCCATCACGACAGTTCTCACCGCCGTGCTCACCCTTTGCGCGGCGAGCCTCGCGCTCATCCACCGGCTGCGGCGGGGCCTGCCCGAAGGTCCGATCGAGGCGCGCTGCCTGACCTTCGCCCTGCCGCTCATCATGGTCGCCGCCGGCTACGACTTCGCCCAGCGCGAGCACCTGATGATCGTCCTCGCGCTGCCTTACCTGTTCCTGGCCGTGCGCCGCGTGGATGGCTTGTGGACGGAGCGCTGGCTGGTCCTGACGGTGGCGCTGCTGGCGGCGACGGGCTTCGTCCTCAAGCCGCACTTCCTGGCCGTGCCCGCGCTGATCGAGGGCTACCTGCTCTGGCGCCGCGGCTGGCGCGCCTCGCTGGCCGACCCGGTGCCCTGGACCATCGCAGGGGTGGCGCTCGCCTATCTCGGTGCAATCGTCTTGTTCTTCCCCGACTATATCGAGTTTCTCCTGCCGCTCGCCATGGCCTACTACCTGCCCACGACGCCGCTCTCCGAGGTCATCTTCAACGAGCGCATGGCGCCCGTGCTGGTGGTGATGTTGCCCGCGGCCGTCGTCGCCCTGCGCGGGAAGCGCGGCCTCGCGCCGATGCTGGCGCTGACCGGGATCGGCGCGTTGGCCGCCGCTATCGCGCAGCAGCGCGGCTGGACCTACCACGTGCTGCCGATCCGCCTCATGGCGGGGCTTTTGTTCGTATTGCTGATCGCCCGCTGGCTCGACTACGGGCTGCCGGCCGGCCGGCGGTGGCGCGTGGCGCCCCGGGTGGCGGTCCTGGCGACGCTCGCCCTCGGCCTGCACAACGTCAATGGCAGCGAAGCGCCCTGGCGGGAGCTGAACTTCGCCCGCTCCTGGACGGGCGTGATCAGTGACGTGTTGGCGCGTGTGGCGCCCGGCGGCCGCGTCCTCGTGCTCTCGCCCGACATCGACCCGGTCTATCCGGCGCTGAACTACGCCAATGCGCGCTCTACGCTGCCGACGATGAACCTGTGGCTGTTCCAGGCCTTCTACTCGCGCTGCCTCGCCGACGGCACGCGCTACCGCACGCCCGAGGCGATGGGCGCGGACGAGCGCTGGTTCCACGACCGCGTCGTGCGCGACTTCACCACCCGCCCGCCCGAGATCCTGATGGTGGCGCGCCACATCTGGATCCCACATTGCGGCGGGCAGTTCAGCATCCTCGAATATTTCGAGCGGCACACCGGCTTCGCCGCAACGTTCAGGCGCTACCGCCTGGTGGCGGACTTCCCCAGCTACCGCATCTTCCGACGCGAGGATTGATGAGCTTCCAGGAGTATCTCGGCCGCACGGAAACCCGTGCGGACCGGCTCGACCCCCGTCTGGTCGAGGGCCTGGCCGCGACGCTTGGCCGCCCGGTGCCCCCGGACGAAGTGCCGCCGCTCTGGCACTGGATGCTGTTCCAGGATTGGCGCGCGCCGGAAGGCGTGGGCGTGGACGGCCACCCCAGGCGGGGCGGCTTCCTCCCCCCGGTGCACGATCTGCCGCGGCGGATGTGGGCCGGCGGGCGGCTCGAATTCCGCGGCGAGGGGCTGCGCGCCGATGACCGCGTGACACGGCTTTCCACCATCGCGGCCATCAGCGAGAAGGCCGGTGGCTCGGGCCGCCTCGTCTTCGTCACGGTGCGGCACGAGGTCACGGGCCCACGCGGCCCGGTGCTGACCGAGGAGCACGACATCGTCTATCGCGGCGCCGAGGGTGCCGCCGTCCGTGCTGGCGAGGCCGCGCCCGATTTCCCGGCCGATGCGCGGCTCGACCTCACGCCCGACGCGCTGCTGCTGTTCCGCTACTCGGCGCTGACCGGCAACGGCCACCGCATCCATTACGACCTCCCCTATGTGACGGGCGAGGAGGGCTATCCCGGCCTCGTCGTCCACGGCCCGCTGCAGGCGACGCTGATGGCGCAGGCGATCCTGGATGCGGCGCCTGGACGGCGCCTCGCGCGCTTCTCATTTCGCGGCAAGCGCCCATGCTTCGCCGGCAACGCGCTGAGCGTGCTGGCCCGCATCGAGGGCGACGCCGCGCGCGCCGAAACCCGCGACCATGGCGGTGCCACCTGCATGCAGGCCGAGGCCATGCTTGCCTGATCACCCACCGGGCCGCTCGACCAGCGGCGAGGCCGCGGTCCGTGGCCTCATGCTGGCGGCGCTGGGCTACGGCATCATCTCCTTCGCCGATGCGGCGATCAAGTTCGCGCTGCCGCAGGTGGGGGTTGCGGGCGCCATGCTGTGGCGGGGCGTGATCGGCGCCACCGCCATCGCCATCATCGCGCGGGGCAGGGGCCTGTGGCCGCGCAATCCGCGCCTGATCCTGGGGCGCTCGGTGCTGCACTGCTCCGTCTCGGTCATCTGGTACTTCGTCTGGATGCTGGGGCTTGGACTTGCGGATTCCTACGCCGTCGCCGCCGCAGCCCCCCTTCTGATGACGCTGCTCGCCATCCCCATGCTGGGAGAGCGCGTGGGATGGCGCCGCTGGACCTCCTGCGCGGTGGGCTTCTCGGGCGTGCTGTTCATGCTGCAGCCAGGCGGTGAACTCTGGCGGTGGGAGGCGGGGCTGCTGCTTTTCGCCGTCTGCGGCATGGCCGTCAGCCGCATCTGGACGCGCACGCTGGCCGCCACCGACACGCCCGCCGCCATCGCCTTCTGGCTGATGATGATGCACATCCCGATGGGCCTGGCCGCGCTGCCCATCCCGATGCTCTGGCCGGGCGGCGACTTCCCGAACCTTTTCCCCTCCTGGTGGATGGTGCTGCTGCTGTTCTTCTTCGGCATCGCCAACGCCATCGCGCACCTGTTGTTCGCGCGCGGCTTCGCGCTCGCCAACATCGCCTCGCTGGCGCCGCTGGAATACACGCCGCTGCTCTGGGGCTTCGTCCTGGGTTGGCTGATCTTTGGCGAAGTCCCCGCCTGGACCACGCTGGGCGGCGCGGTCATCGTGATCTGCGCCGGGCTGTACAACCTGCACCGCGAGCGCGTGCGGCGGGCCGAGGAAAGGGCGATCCGTGGCGCTCCGGCATGATGCCCGGCGCGGCGCCGCCCTCATGCTGGCGGCGACCGCGCTGTTCACGCTGATGAGCGCGGTGGTGAAGCTGATCGCCGACCGCATCCCCTTCTTCGAGACCATGTTCTTCCGCAGCATCCTGGCGTTGCCGATCGTGCTGCTGATCGTCATGCGGATGGGCGATGGCGTGAAGCTCGCCACACAGCGCCTGCCGCAGCACGTGCTGCGCGCGCTCACGGGCACGGCGGCGATGGGCTGCTCCTTCTACGCGCTCACCGTGCTGCCGCTGGCCGAGCACACGGCGATCACCTTCACCACGCCGCTCTTCGTGGCGATCCTCGCCATTCCGCTGCTGGGCGAGAAGGTGGGCGTGCACCGTTTCGGCGCCATCATCGTGGGCTTCCTGGGCGTCGCCGTGATCGCGCTCGGCAAGGGCGCCTTCCAGGGCGACGTGGACCCCTTGATCGTCTTCGGCATGGTGGTGGCGCTGGCGCATGGCGCCTTTTCCGCCGTGACCACGCTGCTCGTCCGCAGCCTCTCGGCCACCGAACGCTCCACCACGATCGTGCTCTGGCAGTCGATCCTGATGACGGGGATCACCGCGCTGACGCTGCCCTTCGTCTGGGTGACGCCGACGGGCTGGGAATTCCTGCTGCTGCTGGCCATCGGCGTCGTCGGCGGCGTGGCGCAGGTGATGTTGACGGAGGCCTACGCAAGTGCCCAGGTCTCCTCGCTCGGCGCGTATTCCTATACGGGCATTCTCTGGGCGGTGCTGCTGGGCTGGATCTTCTTCGGCGACCGGCCGGGCCTTGCCACCTTCCTGGGATCGGGGTTGATCGTGCTCGCCTCGCTCTACATCCTGCGGCGCGAAATGATGCGAGGCGGCAAGCCATGAACATCCCCTTCCTGCGGGACGACGACCTGGTCCATGGCGAGGTCGAGCGCATCGCGCCGGGCGTGCGCCGCGTGCTGTGCAACAACCCCGGACCCTTCACGTATCGCGGCACCAACACCTACCTGATCGGCGGCGGCGCTTCGGTCGCGGTTCTCGATCCGGGCCCGGTGGATGACGCGCATGCCGCGGCCATTCTGGCGGCCACACAGGGCGAGCGGATCACGCATATCCTCGTCTCGCACACCCATCGCGACCACTCGCCGGGTGCCGCAGCACTTCAACGCGCAACGGGTGCCGCGACCTATGCCTACGGCCCGCACGCAACCCCCGGTGCCGATGGCGGCGACCACGATTTCCGCCCCGACGTGAAGCTCACCGACGGCGTGCCGCTCGATGGCGGAGACTGGCGCGTGACGCCCATCTTCACGCCGGGGCATTGCGCGAACCACCTGTGCTTCGCGCTCGACGGCACCGGCATCCTGTTCAGCGCCGACCATGTGATGAGCTGGTCGACCAGCGTCGTCAGCCCACCCGACGGCAACATGCGGGACTTCATGACGAGCCTCGCCCGGCTGCGCGGCCGCGAGGGGACCGACCACCTCTACCTCCCCGGCCATGGCCCGAAGCTGCCCGACCCGATGCCCTTCCTCGACGGCCTGGCGCAGCACCGTCAGCGGCGCGAGGCGCGCATCGTGGCGGCCCTGCGCGAGGGCGGGCCGATGGCCGTGCCGGCGCTGGTGGGGCAGGTCTATGGGCCGCTCGACCCCAGGCTGGTGGGGGCCGCGGGGCGCAGCCTGCTCGCGCAGCTCATCATGCTGGAGGGCGAGGGGGCCGCGGCGCGCGAGGGTGAGGTGTGGCGGTTGGTGTAGCGGCGTCAGGCGCGCTCCGGCATCCGCGTGTCGCGGCCGCGGATGCAGATGAGCTGGCGCCGCGTCCGCTGCGTGGGCGTCAGCGCCAGCCACGCCTCGAAGTCCAAGAGGATCATCGCGGTGATCTTCGCCACGGGCTGCTCGTGCAACTCGTCCAGCGCGAAGAAGCGCACCTCCTCCAACTCGCCCGAGCCGCGGATCTCGCCCGATGCGTGATGCGCCTCGGCGATCAGGAAGCGGGCGTGGAAGCGAATGGGCCGGTCGGTGGGCGTGATGGCGCGCGTCAGGTAGTCGAGAGGGGCGAGCGAGGGGCAGATGCGTTCGCCCTCCATCTCGCCCAGCAGCAGCCCCGTCTCCTCATGGAGTTCGCGGATGGCGCAGGTGGCCAGCGCCACCGCCTTGGATGGCGTGGCGCTGATTTGCAGCATCTGGCGCGTGCCGGGCTTCAGCGCGGAGACGAAGCGCGCGTGATGGTCGGCCGGGTCCACGCGGCCGCCGGGAAACACCAGGACGCCCGGCATGAAGCGCATGTCGCGGTGGCGGCGCCCCATCAGGATCTCCACGCCGCGGGCGCCCTCCCGCCAGAGGATCAGGCTCGCCGCATCCTTGGGGCGCACGGCACGTGCGGGCTTTCGGCCCGCCACATCGGCGCCGCCCGGATTGTCGTCGGTCGGCGGCAGGGGGTGCTCAGTCAAGCGCGAAGCCACGCGAACGGAGCCAGGCGCGGAAGCCCGCACGCTCGGGCACGGAAAGCTGGCGCGCGACGTTCTCGGTCCAGGTGCAGCCTTCGGG